>Ga0299907_10000576_pt1 | contig 18431 bp, 19 predicted proteins | sample RVTome_16_FD_198680 | JGI IMG/M metagenome (GOLD analysis project Ga0299907, IMG submission 198680) | Soil microbial communities from uranium-contaminated site in the Upper Colorado River Basin, Wyoming, United States - RVT152D67 (version 2) ...
TCTCCCGACCAGGCGTCGGGAGCAGGTGCGTAGCCGAGCCGCTCGTACTTGCGGGCGTATTCGGCGGCGAGACGGTCTCCGAGCTCGCCCAGGATCGGCTCGGCGAAGCTCGACGTCCCTTCGATGATCGTGACCGTCGTGCCACTCTCGAGATGAAGGGCACAGGCCGGGTTGGCGGCGATGTTCCGGGCGTGACGGGTCATCGGCGACCCGTCGTACCAAAACAGCTCGTCAAGCCAGACTCCCCAGCGGGGGACGACATGTGGCCGGCCATCGGGGCGGGTTGTGGCCAGCCAGTACTCGGTGGCCTCCACCAGCCAATCCTCGACGTTCGCCCAATCCAGGAAAGGCCCGTCCTCCTTCACCCCGTAACCGTCGGGAACTTGGGGACGACCGCCGATGCGAACACTCATTGCTTGGCCTTGTGAAACGGCGGCCTGACGATGCTTCCCTTCACCCAACGCTCCCGGATCTCTACTTCGATGCCGGTGGCACCGGGCGCCGGTGGTGGCGAGATGTAGGCGAGCCCGATGCCGGTGTCGAGCATCGGGCTCAGGTTGCCCGAGGTGACCTCGCCTTCGCCATCCTCTGTCCTCACCTTGTGCCCGTGCCGCGGGATCCCCTTCTCATCGAGAGCGAAACCGATCAGACGACGTGTTGGGCCCTTCCGAAGCAGCCCTCCCAGGGCGGTCCGCCCCCGGAAGTCATGATCCATGTCGACGGCGAAGTCAAGACCCGCCTCGATCGGGGTGGTCGACTCGTCGATGTCCGAGCCCCACAAAGGGAGGCCGGCCTCGAGACGCAGGGTGTCGCGGGAAGCCAGGCCACAGGGGACAACAGACATGGACGTGAGCCTTTCCGCGAGGTGCAAACCGGTCTTGGGGTCGGTGCAGACCTCACCGCCTCGCTCGCCGGTGTAGCCGGTGCCGGCAATGGCGACCTCACCCGACTCCCAGCGATTGGACACGGTGCGAAACCGCTTCGGGGCCTCACCGAAGAGCCCTTCTATCACCGACGGGCCTTGTGGTCCCTGGATGGCGATGAGGACGGTCTCGGTCTGCAGGTCGCGCACCTCGGAGCCCGGCTCGGCGGCGAACGCGGCCATCACCCGCTGGTGATTGGCGGCGTTGGGGAACACCCAATATCGCTCGGGCTCCCATCCCCAGACGACCAGGTCGTCGACGATCCCCCCGCTCTCGTCGAGCATCAGTGTGTACTGGGTCTGTCCCGGGGCGATCGCGGTGATGTCGTTGCTGAGAAGCCGGAGAAGGGCACGCTCAGCGCCGGCGCCCGAGAGCTCGAACCGGCCAAGATGGGTCACGTCGAACCAGCCTGCGGCACCCCGCACCGCCCGGTGCTCGGCGAGGACCGACCCGTACTGGACCGGCATCTCCCATCCCCCGAAGTCGACGAATCGGGCACCCAGACGCTGATGGAGGTCGTGCAGGGGCGACCGGTTCATCCGATGAGTCGTTCGCCTCGCTCCTCGAGTCGGACGACTGCCGGGCGTCCCGGCATCCGGGTGGGCGCCGGGGCCTCTTCGAGGTTCTCCGGGCCCTCCAGACCGTACTTGACCACCAGGTTGAGGTAGTCACGTTGGTAGAACAGCTTGCAGTTGACCTCCGGATAGAGATCCTTGAGCCGGCGGAGCTTGCCGTTCTTCTTGGTGACGAGCTTCTGGCTCATCGTCGTGATCTCGATGTAGAGATCGTCGTCAGGTAGATAGAAGTCAGGTGTGAAGAACTGGGTCGGGGTGCCCTCATCGTCCCAGGAGATGGGGAAGGACTTCGGCTCGTAATCCCATGGCACGTCGTAGAAGTCGAGGAGGAGTGCGAACTGGCGCTCACTGTTGTGAGCGAACTCGGTCTCGTGCGCCGATTGTCGCTGGGTGATCAGGTGGCTCCTGCTTCGACGACCCCGGCCAGCTCGTCACCGGGGAACAGTTGGTGGATGTCACCCTCCACCTCGTCCTGGACCGGGCCGATGGCGATGCCGAACACACCCTGGCCCCGCCGGAACACGTCGACCACTTCCTGCTCGGAGTGCGCGGCGTAGATGGTCTGACCGTCACTGAGAAGTGTCACATCGGCGAGGGGGCGCTCCGAGTCCAGCTGCTCCGCGAGGATGGTGACCGCCGAGCGGATCTTCTTGAGACTCATCCCGGCGTCGAGGAGCCGCTTGATGACCTTCAGCTGGACCACGTCGGAGAAAGAATAGAGCCTCTGTGACCCTGAGCCGGTTGCCGGCTGAAGCGAGGGCCGTATCAGATTGGTGCGCGCCCAATAGTCCAGCTGCCGGTAGGTGATGCCGACCAGCTTGCAGACCTGAGGGGCGCGGTAGCCCAGTTCCCCGTCTTGGGTCATCTGAATCCTCCGGGTTACAACCGTGTAACTCCGCCGTTGTGAGCAAGCTACCCCTGTCGAGGGACCCATGTCAACGAAATCTGTGGATAAACCTGGGGAAAGAGCTCAGTCAGGGGTTTCCCCGCCGCCGCCGAGGAAGTCCTCGATGGTCGCCTCCTCGAGAAACTCCCTGAATCTGGCGACCTCTTCCTCCTCGTTCTCCTCTTCCTCCTCGAAGACGACGCCGGCGTCGTCGAGGACCGTGGGGAAGGCAAAGACGGGCGTCCCCGTGCGAACGGCCAGGGCAATCGCGTCCGAGGGCCGGGAAGACACATGCACCTCCCGGCCCGAGATGTCGAGGGAGAGGTCTGCGTAGAAGACCGAGTCCCGCATCTCGGTGATGACCACGCGCACTGCCAGTGCCCCCAGGGCGTCGATGACCGAGCGCATGAGGTCGTGGGTGAGAGGTCGGGGCGGGACGACACCCTCCAGGGCCGTGGCAATGGCAGTGGCCTCCGAGCCCCCGATCCAGATCGGGAGGTATCGAGGCCCGTCGGACTCCCTGAGCAGGACGATGGGCTGGTTGGATGGAAGCTCCACCCTCACGCCCACCACGTCCATTGCGATGAGGGCATCTTTTTCACCCGGCATTGCGCACTGAGGTTATCACCGGGCCGGTCTTGGCCCTCAGGTGGCCATCCCCAGCGACCTGGCCAGCACTCCAGGGTCGTTGACGAAGGCCTCCATGTCGAGGACCGCCCAGATGGAGCGAAGGTTCCGGTAGAGGCCCTGCCAGTCCATCCCGTAGCCGACGAGGTACTCGTCCCCAACCTCGAATCCCCGGTATTCGATGGGGACCTCGGTGACCCTGCGCACCTTCTTGTCGATGAGCGATGCCGTGGCGACGCTGCGGGCGCCCCGATCCATGATCATCCGGCGCAGGACGGAGAGAGTGAGCCCGGTATCGGTGATGTCCTCGACCAGGATCACATCCCGATCGAGGACCGGCGTGGACAGGTCCATCGCGATCCCGATTCGCCCGCTCTCGCCGAACCGGTTGAGACCGAGGAAATCGACCTCCGACCGGAGATCCACCGACCGGACGAGATCGGCCGCGAACGGGATCGAGCCCGTCATGACCACCGTGAAGAGAGGCTCTCGCCCGGCATAGTCCTCGGTGATTGCCCGGCCGAGCTCGGCGACACGGGACTCGATGTCCTCCTCGGTCACGACCTCGACCGCATGATCGAAGGCGGTCATTCCACTCCGAGAGTGAGGTCCAGCCAGAACCTCATCGTCTCCAACACCGTCCTCGGAGCCGGATCGGGATTTCGTGTGACCTCGACTATTGGTGGCGGGGCGGGCTCGGGCAAGGCCCGAAGCGGACTCGGGCTCTCCAGCATCAACCCCTGGCCGGCCAGGTGGACGTAGGTCTCCATGTTCTCCAGCGAGACCAGGGGGTCGGGGGTTTGACGGCCCTTGAGGGCGACGTATGGCGAGCCGGTCCAAGCATCACCGAAGAACCTGAGCTCCTTGAACCCGTAGTCGAAGAGCTCGGTCGCGTCTGCGAAATGTGCCCGATCGCCGTCCGACCCGAGTACCACGGCATAGAGACGCCGGCCTTCTCGCTCCGCCGCCGCCACGTAAGTGAGGAGAGCCTGAGCGGTGAATCCTGTCTTGACGCCCATCGAGCCCTCATAGGACCAGAGCATGAGGTTCGTCGAGCTACCGGTCCGCGGTGTGCCGTCAGGCGCCGGGGGGAAGACCAGCTTCTTGGCCATTACAACGTCGGTGAATTGTGGATGGTCCATCGCCACCCGCGCCAGGTTGAGCAGGTCGCGAGCGGTGGTGTAGTGGCCGGGGGCATCGAGGCCATGGGGATTTGCGAATGACGTGTGGGTGAGACCGAGCTCGGCGGCCCGCTGGTTCATCAGGGCCACGAACTCCTCGACGGACCCCGATATGTGCTCGGCGATGGCGGTGGCGGCGTCGTTGGCGGAGTGGATCATCAGCGCCTTGAACAGGGCGTCCATCGAGACGGTCTCGCCCGCCACCAGCTCGATCTCTTTCTCACCGGTATTGGCGGCGCCTTCCGAGATCGTCACCGTCTCGGCCGGGAACGAGTTCTCGACGGTGAGCAACCCGGTCATGATCTTCGTCACCGAGGCCATAGCCCGCTCCTCGTCGGCGGCGAGCTCGGCGATGACGGTGTCGGTCGACTCGTCGTACAGGATCCAGGACGCGGCGGTCACGTCGGGTGCCTCGGGCGCCGGGAATGTCTCCAGCACGGGGGCCGGGTAAGTGAAGGGAGCCGCTGACACAGGCGCGGCGAAGACGAAGAGAACGAGGGCTAGCGCCCAACCTGCCCGAAAGGATCTTTTCATGAAGTGACTTGTTGCTTTAGCTCGACCTCGAGCATGGCGCGATGCATCGCCTGGACCGATCCCCCGCTCAGTTCGAGGAGGTCCAATGCCCGCGCCCTCGCTTCGGGGTTGTTGGCCCGAAGCAGGGGGGCGGCGAGTTGGCGAAGCAGGTCCGCTTCCCTATCCACCGAGAGGCGCACGGCGCGGAGATGCCTGGCCTCCAGGCCTTGGTCCATCAACCGTTTCGCCTCGGTGGCGACGATACCTGTTTCCGGGGCGAATACCTGGGGATCGCCGATGGAGCGCACCACTCCCACGTCGAGGAGATCGTCCAACTCGGCAGCTGACAGCCCGGACCTTCGGAGCAGGTCGTCCCGGCTCAAGGGCTCGCCCTTCGACTCCAGGCTAGGTGCCGGCACGGCAGTGCGGGAGGCCAGGTCCTCGCCCCGCTCCCATAGCGTGAGCTTCGACTTGATGACCTTCAGCGGGAGGAAATGATCGCGTTGCTGCTGCAGGATGAAACGGAGCCTTGCCAGGTCCTCCTGATCGAATTGGCGGTACCCGCTGTCGGAGCGCCCGGGATCTATCAGCCCCTGTGACTCCAGGAATCGGATCTTTGACACAGACACATCGGGGAAGTCGTCACGAAGGAGGTTGATCACCTCTCCGATGCTCAGCGACTGGCTATCGGTCATCGCCGTGGGCGACGACGAAATGGAACCTTCCCACCAGGACTTCGTCACCCGCTTTCAGTGTTGCCTGGTCGACCCGGGCATCGTTCACATAGGTCCCGTTGGTCGACCCGCTGTCCTCGACGACGAGTCCGTCGTCGTCGGCGACGAACCGGCAATGTTGTCGTGACACGGTCACGTCATTGAGGAAGATGTCACTCTCCGGATGCCGTCCCACGGTCGTGTTTCCCTCCGGGAGCAGGTAGGTCATCCCGGTCTTGGGGCCCTTCTCTACGATCAGGGCATAGCCTGTCACCCCGTCGAGGCTGGACGCTTCCTCTCTGGTCATCGGGTGGTCGGCCCGATCCTGGATCGGGACGTAGACCACGGTCGGGTCACCGTCAACCTCTAGTCGAGGTTCGGGCTGCTCCTCCCCGGGCTCGCGCTCATCGGTCACGGAGGAGATGATAGGGAGTTGCCGACTGTGAGCCCGGCGACCGACTACTCGGTCAGGTCGCGGTATCGCCCCGCGTCGAGGAGGCCATCGGCCGGCATCTCATCGTCGACACTCATCAGCACCAGCCAGCCATCTTCATAGGGGCTCTGGTTGACGAGTTCGGGGCTCTGCGAGATCTTCTCGTTCACGTCGGTGACCTTTCCGGCAAATGGGGCGTAGACCTCGCCCACCGACTTGGTGCTCTCCACCTCGACCAGGACGTCGTCCTTGGCGACCTCTTTCCCGACGGGCGGGAGCTCGACATAGACCACGTCGCCGAGTTGGTCCTGGGCGTAGTCGGTGATCCCGATCCGCACCAGGGAATCGCCCACCTGTCGGATCCACTCGTGCTCCTCGGTGTAGAGCAGATCATCGGGAATCTCCATCAAGCCTCCTCGGCGTCAGCCGACGACTCTAACGCCGCGAGCTTCGCTCGACTGTCCCCGATGTACAGGACGGCGACGTACCAGTAGAGAGCCAGACCGATGATCCCGAGGAACCAAGCCACCGGCCACATCAGCCACTCGGCGGCGCCGGCTGCGGCGAGGTAGAACGCGGGAATCGCCCCATAGAGGGCGAACGTTGCCGCTTTCCCCATGAATCGCACCTCCACCGTTCCGCCTCCACGAGCAGCGAGATTGAGGGCGACCACGCCCACCAGGATCTCCCGGGCGATCAATCCCCACCCGAACCAGTCCGGCAAGACGCCGGCGATGAGCCCGCCTATAACCGCCGAGGCGATCATCAGACGATCGGCCACCGGATCGAGGACTTTGCCCAGCTCGCTCACCTGACCCAGACGTCGGGCCAGATAGCCATCGATCCAATCGGTCCAGCCGATGATGAAGATGAGCCACGCCGCCAGTGCCACGTTGTCTTCGACGAGAAGGACCCACCAGAAGACGGGGATGCCCAGCAACCGGACGAACGAGACCAGATTGGGGATGGTGAGGATGCGGTGGCTCGGAGCCGTATTGGTCACGGCGCGGAGGCTAATTGTCGTGTGTCAGGAGACCGGGGTCAGGTCGTTGAGCCCACCCAAACGGCCCTGGATCCCGCCGAGCACCCCGCGCTCCTCGAACCGGACCCGATCTGCCCGGTACCCCTCGATGAGGCTCGGGTGATAGAGGACCAGATAGGGCAGATCGCGTGCCACCGCCTGCTCCATGCCCCACAGCGCGTCCTTGGCCTCATCGGGCGCGGACGCCCGCTCGAAGCGAGCGAGACTGGCCTCGAAGTCCGGGCTGGAGTACCCGGTGGAGTTTGCGGCGCTATCCCCGGCAAACAGCCATCGGTGATAGTCGGGAAGGGCGGTGTTGCCCAGGGTCCACCCGAGGACATACATGTCGTACTGGCGGGCGCCGGACTGGTCCGTCGTAAAGGCCAGGTCGACGACGGTGTCGAAGTCGGTGACCACGGGTCTCACGTCGAACCCGAGGGCTTCGAGAGTGGTCTCGATCCGGGTCGTGTAGTCAGGCCGCGCCGGGTCGTACTCGTCGCCCGGGGTCAAGATGGTGAGGGGAGCCGGGGGCTGGCCGTCGATGGTCAAACCCAGACCGGGCACCAGAGTGCCGTCGACGACGGAGGGCGGTGTTTCCCAGGCGTAGCCCGCCCCCTGCAGCCCGGAAATGGCTGCCGATATCCGGGTTTCGATTGTCTGGGCGTAGAGATCGGAGATCGACGCCGCTTCGCTCTCGTCGAACCACGAGACGTTGGCGGAGGACATCATGGTGTAGGCCGCTGCCGCGTCCGGCACCACCGTCTCAGCAGCCCAACCTCGATCGAGCAGGAGGGCAAGACTCTGACGAAACTCGGCCGTCGACATCGGGTCCCGGGTCAGGTTGAAGCCGAGATAGCGCACCGAGTTGGCCGGGCTGCGCTCGATGGCCACCCCGGGTGTCCCGGCCAGGGCGGCAACGCCTGCGTCGGAGAGGCCGTTGGGGTCGAGCAGGGTGTCGATCGCCCCCATCTTCATGGCTGCGATGGCGGCCGCTTCGTCGGCGAAGATGGAATAGACGACGTCGGGAATGCCATCCCCCGGATACCCGGGATTGGCCACGGTCTCGATCCGGTCCTCCGAGATGGTCACGATCTGGAGCGGACCGCCGGAGACATCGGCATCGGTATCGAGGTCGTAGAGGGCGGCGGCAGTGTCGAGGCCATCGGTCCGTGGCCCCCAGACGTGGGCAGGCATGATCGGTGCCAGACCGATCCGGTGCGGCCAAACCCCGAGCCCGGGGCGGCTGGCGAACTCGATCCTGAGCTCGGTTGGAGATTCGGCCACGATCTCCTCGATCTCGTCGGGATAGGAGTCGGCCCAGCCTCCCCCGAGCCCCAGCCTGCGCACGATCTCGAAGGTGTAGACGACATCTGCAGCTGTCACCGGCCTGCCGTCGGACCAGGAGAGATCGGTCCCGAGATCGAGGCGCACCCGCCACCCATCTCGGTCCCACGTGGGAAGGACCGGTGTTGACGCTGCGACCTCAGGGACGAGGGCATTGGATGCAGGGTCGACTGCGTACAAGGCAGGCTTGGTCGGGCCGAGCACGTAAGCGTTCCAAGCGGTGGGTTGTTCTCCGATGTATTCCCAGTAGTTGGCCGTGCTCACGCCTGCGAGTAATCCGACCCTGTATTCGAAGGGTGCATCGCCTACGGCTCTGCTCGTCGCGGGCTCCCGTGGAGTGGTGGTGCCTCCAGGGGCGGCGATCTCGGCCGGTGTCTGTTCCTGGGGCTGCAACTGGACAACCGCGGCGACGACGATGCCGATCAATACGGCGGTCGCACCGACCGCCCTCGCTGTCTTGCTGCGCATTGCACATAACGAATCGGCAGGTGGGAGGTGGTCCTTGACCGTCGGACCCGTCCCGGCGGGACGGGTCCGACACATTCCTGCTGCCGCGGCCTCGCGGCTACGATTGGCTGATCCACAACTTCGGGCTGTGGCGCAGTTTGGTAGCGCACTTGGCTGGGGGCCAAGGGGTCGTGGGTTCAAATCCCGCCAGCCCGACCATCTGACCAGCGGTTTCGCATTCCCAACCTCCTCGGGAGTGCGACCGCGCCCACTATTCATCCACTATCCGCCCATGATTGCGGCCAGCTTCTCCACAGCGTCTCTCTGCATGCCCGGGGCCGACCTCGAGTGGTTGTTCAGTGTGTGTGTATTTTTCTCGGTGGCAGGGGTGGGTCGACGGTCGCCCACCAAAGAAGCGAGGTCGCTTCCTGTCGGTGCCGGCTTCTACCTTCCGGCCCGTGTCCGCTTGTCTCGAATGTGAGCATCCTTGGACTATCACAACGATCATGGATGTTTTTCCGCTCCCGATTGGGAATGCGTCGGGTCGGGAGATCCGCGGTCCACCCCCTTTGATAGGGTCGAAACCCCCGGCCCAAGGAGGCCCGCATTGACCGAACCGCCGCTCGTCTTCCCAACCTCAGAACCCCGCCTGAGAATCAAGGTCAGCGATATCGCCTGGGGCGTTTTCCTGGGTCTGCTTGGCTGGTCGATCCTCGCTTTCGTCGGGTTCGTTGCCCTTTCGGCGTTCTTCGTGAGCGTTACCCCATGAAGTAGGAGCGGACCCTCACCTCTGACGAATTCTGAAATATCAGGCTGGTTGCTGACGTGCTGGATATGGTTCACGCAGGAAGGGCCAAGCAGATGCGGCATGCACTTCTGCGCTCTCGTTCCTCGTTGTTGCCTGTGGAGGTGGCTACACCCAAAAGGAACTGGATGCTGCGGTGGAGAGTGCCGTCGCGGAGGCTCTGGCCGAGGCCGCAACCACGACCACTCCGGAGGCTCACGTTTTCGACACGATGGTGGATGCCATGTTCCAGAACGTTGTTGCTATTGCCGAATCGGAAGGAACGCTCCGCAAGCACGCAAGGACAACGGCAGCTGCGGTCTTCCGAACGCTGAAGGGCGTGTCAGCGAGGGTCTAACAAGCGGCACCATTGAGGGCGACCAGGACTACGCGGCTTTGGGCGGGCTCTTCTCCACCGACACCTTGTTTGAAGGTTTGCGAGAGCTGGGATTTCCCGGTTCGACTGAGGCCAGGATCGGCAACACGAGGGCCCTGGACTGTACGTTGACCACAGAGAGCAGCACCGGTCTCGAGGCAAGTTGGACCTACCACCCAGATGATGGACTCAGCATCGTGATTGAGCGCAGTTGATCCTGCTCGGATCATGTGACATGCATGACATTGGCCGCTGAGACTCGTTGAGGGTGTGACGTGGGACTCGTCACCGACGCGATCAAAAGGGAACATCGCGAAAAAAGGATGTTGCCAAAATGACGCCACAGGCGATTGCGTAGATGAGGACTCCCTGGCGTCTAAGTCCTCGAGGAACGTCCCGGCCTCGCCAACTGGCCGTGGGCGTCCATGACGACAGAACCCCCTGGCGGGTTTGGGTGTGGGGGCCAGGGGGTCTGTCGTTTAGACCGCTCCGCTTCTGACGGCCCTACGCGGCCACGCCAGACCGGGTCGCAGCCAATTAGATCGGAGTGGTGCGGGTGACGCCTTCGGGCGTCCGTTGGAACCGCACTTGGAAAACCCCCCCGAAGACTCGTCGGATCACTGCATGAATCGGCCAGCCATTGGGGAGTTTCTCTTGTCTCGGCGGTTTGTCCCATTTTCCAGACGGGTAAACATGCGCGCCGTTTTGGAACAACCGGTTGCCGGATCCTCCCCGGCGGGAAAGCCGGTTCCCCACGGTGCGATAATGAGGGCGGACAGCCCTGACCAACAGAAACCCCCCGCTACCAAGACCCGGGGGTTTTTGTTTTACAACCTCGCGCTTTCCCTTTTTTTCGCGTACCCCCTGGAGCCCCATCATCCTCGGGTAAGAGTCACCTGGTGGGAGGGATTGAACCCCGGCAGGTCGCTCCCTCCCGAGAGGCCAGCCGGGGTTTGCTTTGGGATCACCGTTGTATGGCCCACAGGGTTTTGCCGGTTCAGCGAAAGGAGGCGCGCAATGGATCAGGGGTGGTCTTACAAGGTCGAAGTCAAAGGTAGGTCGTTCTTCCGGACCAACAACGGCGTAGATGCTCAGTCGGCGCTGGCGAGCGCCGGGAGAAACCGGTGGGAGCTGATCACTGTGCTCCCGCAGAACGATGGGATGATCGTCGTCGTCTACAAGCGGCCGACCATTTCCGCCTGATTCTCTCGAGTCAGCTCGACGAATCGTTCAGGACACCCGATCCGTGACCGTGTGCCTCCCCTTTGGCCGATGACCTCGTCTTGGCTAGTCACCGTCTTCGTTCTCGAGACTTCTGTTCCATAGGGCGACGACTTCTCGCATACGCAACGGGGTCTGATCGATTCTCCCGGTATCGTCGTAGGTCGTGTAGATGCCGCGGGCTTCAGCGTGCTGGTTTCCCGAGCAATCAGTTCCTGCAAGAGCTGAGCAACGAGACGGCCATCAAGGAGTATTGCTCGACGACCTGGGGCATCACCCGAGGTGATCAGCGCGATCGAGGACTACCTGCCGCGGCCTTCCGGCTCGGCTGGTCGCGGGCAGACGGCTCCTACCTGATGAAAGGCATCGGGAAAGTCTGATCCAGCGGTCTCGGGCCACGACGGGTGTGCGGTGGCTCGAAAGTGGACTCGGGGGGCTCTCGTCTCGTGGTGAGGGCGGCTGCCACCACGCCGCGGAGGGCGAATCCGCTCAAGCCGCGCATCTCCTCGGGCTCGCTAGCCCCGGACCATGCCGGCATTCCCAACCCGATAGCAATAACAGAAACCATCCCGATAGATCATCGGCAATCGCGAGCAGGTCTTGAGTCTTCGGCCTGGAAAGCCATCCCCCTTCCCGGCTTTTCGGCGGTACTCCCCCCTTCAGGGGGAGAAAGATCAGGCCGGGAGCGATGGTCCCAGGATCGAGGCAACCAGAAGCACCAGGGCCAGCAACATGAGCAGGACCCACTTCGAACGTCTCCAGACTTCCACAGGGCTCCTTTCGGCGGGCTCCAACAACCTAAGAGCGCACTCTGAACGTCCCGGGGCAATCGGGTTACACGAAGGTGAATGAAGGGTTCCTTCCTCGATGGGTGCTGAAATCGTCGCGGTGTATGCAGTCCGCGACCCCTCTGCAGCGAGCAACTCGAGTTGAGCCTTTTCGCTCTGGCCCTAGCCCTTCTTGCTGCGGTCATGCACGCCGTCTGGAACCTCCTGGTCAAGTCGAGCGACGACCAGTTGGTGGCAGGTTGGACCGTCGTGGCCGGCGCCGCCATTCTCGCGGTGCCGGTCCTGGTGCTCTCGGGGCTCCCCGATCGGTCGGTGTGGGACCTGATCCTCATCTCGACTGTCGTCCAGGTGGCATACGTGCTGACCCTGGCGGCGGCATATCGGGTTGGAGACCTTTCGTTCGTCTACCCCCTCGCACGTGGCACCTCCCCGGTCCTCGTGTCCCTTGCCGGCGTCGCCTTCCTCGGTGATGAGATCTCCGCCACCGGGTGGATCGGTGTCCTCACCGCCACCGGGGCCCTCACTCTGCTGGCATGGCGACGGGCGGATCGATCGGGCCTCACCTTGGCGCTGGCGACGGGTTTGTTGATCTCGATCTATACGTCGGTCGACGCCGCCGCCGTTCGTGAGCAGGGGTCTGCGCTCTCGGTCATAGCCGCCGAGTTCGTTCTGCTGTCGATTGCCCTCGGCCTGGTCGTGCTTGTGATGCGTGGCCCGGGCTCGATGCTCGGCATGGTCAGGGCCGACTGGCGAAAGGCGGCCGTCGGTGGATTCGCCACCGGTGTCGCCTACCTGCTGGTCATGGTTGCCGCCTTGAGCGCCCCGGTTGGCCTGGTGTCGGGAGTGAGAGAAACGTCCGTGCTGATAGCGGTGATCGCTTCGAGGCTCCTTCTCCACGAGAAGGTCACCAGGTCTCAAATCGGGACTGTGGCCGCCGCCGTCGCCGGCATCGCTCTCATCGCAATCGGATGAGATCGGCCCTCGGCGGTCAGACGACGTGGAGGGAATCGACTCCGGGCACCACTACCGTGGCCAGAAGCGAGGTCGATGGTGGCTGCTCCCCCACCAGCACGACGCCGGCCACCCCGGCGGCCTTGGCCGCTTCGGCGTCCACCCACGAGTCCCCAACGTAGAGCAGCCGAATTGGCTCCACCCCGAGGCGACGAGCAGCCTCAGTAAGCGCGGCCGGCGCCGGCTTTGCGTCCAGCCCCTCGTCACCTGCCACCACAGCGTCGAGCATCGGGCCTACTCCGAGCGCCTCGATCGCCGAGTCGATGGCGCTCCGGTCGTCACTGGAGACGATCGCCAGCCGGAAACCCGCCTCGTGGAGCGACCGAAACGTTCCCGCCACATCCCCCAAAGCGACGAGGTTCCCCTTCTCCCCCGCCAAGGCCGACATCTCCCGGGCGCGGTCGGACGAAGCCCCGGCATCGGTCGCGCCGGCTCCGTGCTCGGTGAGGGCTCGCAGAGTGGTCTCGTGCAACTGCCCGACGGTCCCGACCGCGAACAGACCGCCCCCAACCAGGTGCCCGGTGCCGAGATCCAACCCGAGCTGATTGGCCAACGTCTCTTCGAGGGCCGGGTCGCCCGAAGCGGCAGTCATCACCCAGGCGAGAGCAGCGGGGCCCCACGCAGCATCCAGGTCGATCAGGGTCCCGTCCTTGTCGAACGCCACCGCATCGACATCGAACACCACGCCACCGGCTTCGACCTTGGCCACGCCGGATTCAGACCATCACCCAGCAGGCGTGGGAGGGGAAGGAGAGCTGGGTGGCCTCTCCTGCAACCGGAAGCTCCAGCAGACGCTCGTTGAAGAGATCCGCGGTGAGTCGCCCTCCCTCCACTCCCACCTGGACGCGCACGATCGAGCCGAGGAAGGTCACGGATTCGACCGTTCCCTCCAGGACGTTCTCCTCTTCGGCGTCGAGTGTCACCTCCTCCGGCCTCATCATCAGGGATACCTCAGCGCCCGCGGGCGATTCGATCAGTGATGTGGTGCGGATCTCGCTCCGGCCTACCCGAAGCCGGCCCAAGGCTGGATCGACGACCGTGACCGGCAGACGGTTGAGCTGGCCCACGAAGGAGGCGACGAACCCCGTTGTCGGGTTGTTGTAGATCTCGAACGGCTCGCCGACTTGCTCCATCTGACCCTTGCTCATCACCACGATGCGATCGGAGAGGGCGAGGGCCTCCTCCTGGTCATGGGTGACGTAGATGGTGGTGATACTGAGCTGCCGTTGGATACGACGAATCTCCGCTCGCAAGTCGTCGCGAATCTTGGCGTCGAGCGCGGAGAGCGGCTCGTCCAGCAGGAGTAGCTGAGGGCGGATGGCCAGCGCCCGGGCCAGAGCGACCCTTTGCTGCTGGCCTCCGGAGAGCTGATTCGGATATGACTTGGCCTTGTCGGGCATATGGATCAGATCGAGCAGCTCCGCCACGCGCTCGCCGCGGGCGGCTCCCTCCTCTTTGCGCACCCTGAGCCCGAATCCGATGTTCTCCGAAACCGTCATGTTGGGGAACAGGGCGTAGGACTGGAAGACCATCCCTATGTTGCGCTCGTTGGCCTTGGCGTAGGTGACGTCTTCCCCCGCCAGCCTGATCGTGCCGGAGGTCGGTGACTCGAACCCGGCCACCATGCGCAAAGTGGTCGTCTTCCCGCACCCTGAGGGCCCGAGGAAGCTGACGAACTCACCGGGTTCCACCTCGAGGTCGAACGACTCCACGGCAACCACCCCGTTGAACTCCTTTCGCACGCCCTGGAGGCTGAGAAAGCCGGTCATCCGCGTTTCCCGGGTCGGGTGATGAGCGCGATCGTCCCCATCGCGGCCCAGGTCAGGGCGAAGGCGACGACTGCCATGGCCGACGGCTCGTATACCTTGCTCCGGGTCAGGTTGGCCATGTAGGGGCCGAAGGTTTGCTGGGCCATGAACAGGGCAATCGTTAGCTCGCCGATGACGATGGCGAACGTGAGCAGGGCTCCGGAGAGGAGGGCCACCCTGAGATTGGGGAAGATCACCTTGCGCATGATGGTGGGCCACCCCGCCCCCAGGCTCTGGGCGGCCTCGGTCAGCGAGCGCACATCCATGGCTCGCAATCCGTTGTCCACAGAGCGGAACATGTACGGGAAAGAGAGCGCGGCATAGGCGCAGACGAGGATCACCCGTGAGCTCCCATAAGTCGCGGTCAGCAGCAGCGGGGGCCTTCCATAGAGACGGATCAGGCCGAACACCAGCACAACCGCCGGGATGACGAAGGGGAGCAGCGTGATGAACTCCACCACCGGGCGAAGTTTGGGCAGCTTGAGGGTCACCCAGTAAGCGGTGGGGACAATGATGAGCAGGCTGAGAATGATGGCGAAAACGGCGTTGACCAATGATTCCAGGAAGGTGGGCCAGAAGTTAGGGTCGGCGAACAGCCTGCGGTATGCCTCGAAGCCGAGCACATCCTTCTCCGCCCGTAGTGACCAGTAGAAGGTGGCGCCGAGGGGGATGACGAAGTAGAGCGCACCGAGGAGGAGAATCAGCCAGGCCCAGAACCGACTCCGCTCCCGCGGTGCCTGGGCGACCTCGGACTCGGTGGTCACCGGGAGCGGTGTGGTGGAGATCGTCACCCCAACCACCTCTCCGAGCGACGCTGCAGCAGCGAATAGAGGCCGATCGACAGCGCCATGATCATCACCATCCCCATCGCCACCGCGTAACCGAGCCCCGGGTTGTTGAGGACGTCACCCGAGATCTGCTGTCCGATCAGCAGCGTGGCCAGGTTTAGCAGACCGCCGGTGAGGGCGTAGGCCGTGGCGTGGGCACCGAAGGCATTGCCGAAGAGCAGGATCATCGTCCCCAGGATGGAGGGGAGGAGAATGGGAAATGCGACTCGACGCCAGTATTGGCCCGGAGTGGCGCCCAGGTTCTCGGCGGCCTCTCGCCAATCCTGTTTGAGGCCGTCCAGCGCGGGCAGCAGGACGAGGACCATCAAGGGGATCTGGAAGAAGAGATAGACGATGGTGAGTCCCCAGTAAGAGTAGAGAGTGAACCCGGTGCCGTAGAGATCGACACCGATCACCTCGAACAGGGCGGTGACGGCTCCGATCCGGCCCAGAGTGAAGATGAACGCCGCGGCCAGTGGGACCCCGGCGAAGTTGGAAGCGACCCCGGAGAAGGTGGTCAGACCGGAGCGGAACGGACGGGGAAGACCACCCATCGATACCGCCCAGGCCAGGAGGAAACCGAACAGCCCGCCGATGATCGCCGTGGTCAGGCTGATCCGAATCGAGAGCCCATAGGAGGACAGGACAGTCGGATTCGTCAGCTGGCGATAGTTGTCCAGGGTCAATCCCCCGTCGGGCGCCTCGAGGCTCCGATAGGCGAGCACCACCGCCGGGCCGATCAGGAACAGGGCCGAGAACACGAAAAAGGGAAGGACGCCCAGCCAGCGCCCGAATCGAAACCGTGGGAGGCGCCGGGCGCCCCCCACGGTTTCACGTACTGCAGCTATCTCAGCCAGGACTCTCCGTGACCGTCACACCCACCACGCTCGGCCATCCTTCGGTGATGACCGTCGTAGCGGCGGAGATCTCCTCGATAGAGGGGAAGAACGCGCCTTCGGTGCTTGGCAGTTGCTCGGCAACCTCGGCCGGGATGGTCCCCGCCGCTGTCATGGCCTCGAAGCGGATCGGATGGCAAAACCCGGAGGCCCAGCCGAGCTGACCCTCATCCGAGTACAGGTACTCCATCCACAACTTGGCCGCATTGGGATGTGGGGCATAGGCACTGATGGCCTGCACGTACACACCCGCCAGCCGGCCTTCGGCAGGCACGACCGTCTCCAGGTCGGGATTGCCGGCGAGGGCCACGTCGTTCGCGATCGAGTTGTAGGACCAGTCGATCAGGATCGGGGTCTCCCCGATCCCAACCGTGCGCGAGTCACCGTCGATCGGGACGAAGTTCCCCGCGGCGTTCAGCTCCGCGAAGAAGTCGAGCCCGGCCTGTGCGGCCTCCTCGCCTGTCGCCCCGGTGGCCAGGCCCGCGGCCCACACCGAGAGGATGGCGGCGTTGGAGGTGAGCGGATCACCCGACAGCGCCACCTGGCCGTTGTACTGGGGGTCGAGAAGGTCGGCGTACTCGGCAGGGGGACTGGCAACTTCGGCTGTGTTCACCTCGAAAGAAAGCACGCCGTAGTAGTCGCCGTACCAGAAGCCGTCCGGGTCCTTGGCCCCTTCAGGGATGTCGTCCCAGGTCGACACCTTGTAGGGCTGGATCTGCCCGGCGTCCTTGGCCTGCGGCCCGAAGGCGAGGCCGACGTCGACCACGTCGGGTGCCTGCGGTCCAGGGTTGTCCTTGTTGGCTTCGATCGCCTCCAGCTCCTCGGCGGACCCGGCCCCCGGGTCGAGCTCGTTGACCTCCATCCCATACTTGGCCTTGAATCCGTCGATGACCGCTCGGTAGTTGCACCAGTCGTCGGGTAGGGCGATGGTGGTCAACGTGCCTTCTGCTTGAGCGGCGGCGATGAGCTCTTCCATGCCTCCTGCCGCTGCCGTCGTGGTATCCGTGCTGCCGGCCGTTGTCTCAGTGGCGCCGGCAGTGGTTTCGGTTGCCCCGGCAGTGGTATCGGTGGCCCCAGCGGTGGTGCTGGTATCCGTGCCATCTCCACAAGCCGCGAGCAGCGTCGCCATGACGACACCGATGATCAGATATCTCTTCATCATTCTCCCTTGGTTCAAATGACCGCCGGCGGGATCGTACCCTTGCGTCATACGCGCCCGCCTAGATTCCGGCGGCACACAGAGGAGCTCAGGATGGCCGGTAGGAGAACTGCGGGTGAAAGCTGGATCGCCGCCTGGGCCTCACACGGACCTGCGAAGAAGCTCTAGCCAGGAGCGAAAGACGTCAGCTTCGATCTCACGGTCAAGGGCGGGACGGTCATCTCGCCCCACGGGCGCCACCATTCCGACCTCGGAGTGTCTCATGGTCGGATCGTTGCGGTGGGCGATGTCCCGACGTCCGGCAACGTTGTCGACGCGTCTGGCATGATCATCCTCCCCGGGATGGTCGACACCCACGTCCACCTGATGGACCCCGGGCCGACCGAACGCGAGGATTTCCCCCACGGGACGAGGGCTGCGGCGGCCAGGGGTGTGACCACAATCGTCGAGCACACTCACGCTCGCCCGGTGCGCACGCCGGAGAATCTCGCCGAGAAGATCGGGTATCTCCAAGGAAGATCCAATGTCGACTTCGGGCTGGCCGGCCATCTCTGGCCGGAGGACGTCGCCGGCATGCCCGCCCTGTGGGAGGCCGGAATCTCCTTGTTCAAGATCTTCACCTGCACCACCCATGGCGTGCCTGGTCTCGATGCATCAGAAGCGAACCGGGCCCTGGAGATGCTCGCCTCGCTGGGCGGGAGCGCATTGGTCCACTGCGAAGACGAATCGATGACAGCGCTCGCCGAGAGGACGCTCGTCGAGCAGGGCCGTGACGACCCTGGGTTGCTTTCCGAATGGCGGTCCCGCGAGGCCGAGCAGTTGGCCATCGCCACGATCGTCGACCTCGCCGGCGCCCACGGGGCGCGGGTCACCATTGCCCACGTTTCAGATCCGACCG
>Ga0299907_10000577_pt1 | contig 18426 bp, 22 predicted proteins | sample RVTome_16_FD_198680 | JGI IMG/M metagenome (GOLD analysis project Ga0299907, IMG submission 198680) | Soil microbial communities from uranium-contaminated site in the Upper Colorado River Basin, Wyoming, United States - RVT152D67 (version 2) ...
GGCGTCTTAGGGACGAGACAGGAGCTGCTCGGGGCTGACCAGCACGCGCCCCGGCGTCATCCGACGGTGGCGGGCCGAGAGGTCCGCCACCGTCGTCTCGGCGAACACATCCTGGACGGCCCTCGCCACATCCGCCCAGAACCCTTGCAGCCCACAGCGTGAGTCCTGGAAGCAGGTGTGATCCGAGGGCTCAAGGCAGAACATCGGGAAGATCTGACCCTCGATCGCGTCGGCGATCTCGGCCACGGTGATCTCCTCGGGAGCACGCGCGAGCCTGCACCCCCCACCTCCGCCTCGGAAGCTCTCCACGAGGCCGGCTTTCGAGAGTGCCCCGAGCTGCTGCTCGAGGAAACGGACCGGGATCTGTTGGCGTGTCGCGATCTCCCTCGCGGGGACCAGCACGCCCGCGTGCGTACCGTCCGCCAACTCGATCATGGCGCGCATCGCGTACTCGAGCTTCTGGGAGACCTTCAGCATGGCGCCGTCCTTTCGCCACCGAGCGTAGGAGGGGCGCCCACCTCCGTCAACGGCGCGACCGGGCCGCGATCACCCACATTCCGGGTATGCAGCGGGTGATGGCCGCGATCCGATGATTCACTCGATGTAGGTTGAGTGGGCTACCCCGGAAGGAGGACAAGATCCGATGAGTCGGGTGCTGGTCGTCGACGACGAGCCAGACGTCCTGCTCCTGTGCAGGCTCAACCTTCAGCAGCGCGGACACGAGCTGCTCGAGGCGTCCAACGGAAGGAGCGCCCTGGAGCTCGCCCGGGATCGACGCCCAGACCTGATCGTGCTCGATCTGATGCTGCCGGGGATGACCGGCTACGAGGTCCTGGAGATCCTCAAGGGGGACGATCGGACGTCGGACATCCCGGTTCTGGTGCTCACGGCGAAATCCCTCCGCGCCGATCGGGAGCGCTCCCTTGGGCTGGGCGCCGTGGGGTTCCTCACGAAGCCGTTCCTCCCGAGCGAGCTCTGCGAGCTCGTCGAGTCGCTTGTGTCGGCGGACCGGTGAACCGACGCGCCGTCAGGCTTCGCCAGCCTGATCCTCGCCCAGGACGACGACCACGTCCGCCGACTCGGCCACGACGTCTTCAAGGCTCTGTGGCATCGGCATGACCGGGACGTCGCCCAGGTAGGTCTCCGAGAGCAATCGGGCGTCCGCTCGGTTCTGGGCCCGGTTGTCGTCCCGGCGGAAATAGACGATCGAGTCGAGCACCGGCTTGTCCGGCGCGTCCGCAGGCTCACCGGCCCGCAGGTAGCCCTCATCCTCCAGCAGGATCTGGAAGTCTCCCGCGTATCCGGCCGTCGATGTCCCGTTCAGGACCTGGACCAGCACTCCGTCCTGGTTCGGGACGAGCGATGGCTGCGGGGATCGGGAAGGTGACGGGCTCTCGCTCGGAGAGGGCGACGGCGAGCCTCCCGGCGCGGCTACCGACTCGCCGTCGGAGAACCCGTTGGCGAGCAGGGCGACCCCTCCGATCACGAGGGCGACCACGATGGCGAGGCGAGCGACACCCGGATTCACGTGCTCATCCTACCGTCGGATCCGCTCTCGGCAGTCAGACGCGAAGACCGAGGCCCGAGGCCGTCCGGGCCCTTCGCCGAACCTCTCGCAGACGACGCAGCCGGCGAACGAGCATCGGGTCGTAGACCAGGGCCTCGGGGCGATCGATGACCCTGTGAAGGACCTGGTGGTAGCGCGACGGGGAGAATCCGAACCGCTGGCGGATCGCGCGCTCCTTCGTGACCGAGAGCTTCCAGGCCTCACGTTCGAAGTCCAAGACCTCCTTCGACCGCTGGTCCAGGTCCGAGCGCGGACGCACCTCGCGCCCTTCATCTCCCATGCGGCGAGGGTAGCCTCCGTGAGGCCTCGTTCAAGCACTGCCTCCGTTCTCCCGACACCCTGAATGGGAGGATGGGGAGGTCCAGGAAGGCCTTGGTCGATGGCAAGAGGCGAAGACGTCGAAGAACGAGCCGCCCCTGCGGCTGATCTCCGCTTCGTCGGACAACTCAACATGCTTCACAGCATGGCCGCAACGCTTGCTGGCATGAACGACGTGTCGGAGATCGGCGCGGCGATCACCGAGGAGCTCCGAACGATCCTCGACTACCACAACTGCCGGGTCTACGTGATGCAGGAAGACGGGTGGACCTTACTGCCCGTGGCGTTCCGCGGAGAGATCTTCTACGAGTACGAGCACGAGACGTTGGAGGAGCTGATCACCCACGTCGGTGAAGGCATCACCGGGTGGGTGGCCGAGCATCGGACCTCGGTCCTCTCTCCGGACGCGAGGCTCGTTCCCTTCGCCGTCCAGATCCCCGACACCGAAGACATCCTGGAATCGATGCTGGCCGTTCCGATGACGGTCGGCGAGGCGGTTCAGGGCGTGATCGTCCTCTCGAGCCTCGGCTACGGGGCATTCGACGAGGAGGACCAGCGCCTCCTCGAGGTGCTCGCCTCGCATGCCGCCACCGCGATCTCCAATGCGAAGCTGCTGCAGGCCGAGCGTGAGGCCGCGGAGACCTCTTCGGCTCTCCTGGGGCTCTCGAAGCGGCTCACTCAGCTCCGGTCCGTGGGCGACATCCTGCAGGGAGCGATCGAGACGGTGTCCTCGCTGATCGACGCCGCAGCGGTCGCGTTCCATGTCCGGGACGAGCACACCGGTGACCTCCGTCTCGCCCGGCTCCTCACGCTCGAACCGGATGCGATCCGTCCGTGGCAAGAGATCGGTGACGTCCCTGAGTCGGTCGTGGCGTCGATCGCGTTCGCCAACGACGATCCGTTGGTCGTCCCGCTGGATTCCCCACTCAGCAGGGACCAGGACTATCTCGTGTCGAAGGAGCCCCGGGAGGTGTTGCTCGCACCGGTGAGATGGGAGCCCGACGGGGCGGGTACCGTCGCGGTCATCGGACGGGAAGGCGCCGGGAATTTCGCCGATCGCGAACTTCGGCTGATCCGCGGAGTGGCCGACCTCACCTCGCTCGCCCTGGGCAACGCCAGGCGCATGTCCGAGCTCGAGCGGTTCCATGAGCTGGTCGCGGGACTGGATGCCGCGTTCTGGGAGGCATCGCTTCCCGGCTTGGTGTTCACGTTCGTCGCCGGCGCGACCGACGATCTGCTCGGCGGAGACATCGAGTCATGGCCCAACGAAGATCGGGCGTGGGGTTCTCACATCGACGAGCGAGACCGCGAGGAGGCGGTGGAGGGACTGCAGCGAGCGATCGACAGCGGCGTGGGCGAGGCCCTCGAGTACCGGGTCTCGAGCGACGACGGGTCACCCCGTTGGATCCGTGACCTGATCCACGTGATCCGTGGCCGCGGCGGTGGGTCCACGATCCTTCGGGGCCTGATGGTCGACATCACCGAACGGAAGCGGGCGGAGAGGGCGCTGCGGGCGAGCGAGCGGAAGTATTCGGATGCCTTCAAGCGCGAACGAGAAGCAGCGCAACGTCTCCGCATGCTCGATGAGATGAAGAACACATTCCTGGAGGCCGTCTCCCACGATCTCCGCACGCCCCTCACGTCGATCCTGGGCTCGGCACTCACGCTCGAGCGATCGAAGCTCGACCTCCCCCCGGACGAGGCGCTCGACATGGTGAGCCGGATCGCAGCGAACGCCAGGAAGCTCGAGCGGCTACTCTCGGACCTCCTCGACCTCGACCGACTCCAGCGTGGCATCGTCTCACCGAAGCGACGCGTGACCGACCTCGAGGACTTCGTCCATCGAGCCGTGCAAGAGATGGAAACGCACGGCCGGGTGATCGAGCTCGACGTGCATCCGGGGACCGCCCAGATCGACCAAGCCAAGACGGAACGGATCCTCGAGAACCTCCTATCGAACAGCCTTCGACACACACCCAACGACGCGAAGATCTGGGTGCGCGCTCGGCCGCAGCAGGACGGCGTGTTGTTCATCGTCGAAGACGACGGTCCCGGCGTTCCTCCGGAGCTCCGCGAGGCGATCTTCGAGCCGTTCCGTCAGGCGCCGGGGTCCTCCTCTGTGCATGCGCCTGGGGTCGGCATCGGGCTGTCTCTCGTCCGTCGGTTCGCCGAGCTCCACGGTGGCGATGCATGGGCCGAGGAACGCGAAGGCGGAGGGGCATCGTTCCACGTCTTCCTCCCGGGTTCGTAACCGATCTCGCCGGCACGCCTGCAGCGCTTACCATCGAACGATGGATATGGAGCGCGACCAGGCGACGACCGAGGAAAGGTCGCGCCGGTGGCGCCCTCTCCGTGTCCTCATGGTGCTCGTACTCGTGCTCGTGGCGCTCTCCGCCGCCGGCGCGGCCACCGTGGCGGTTGCCGCCCTCGACGTCCGCGAGGAACTCGAAGAGGGTCGCCGATCGCTCGATCGAGGCAGCCGTGCGCTCTTGGGTGGGCGTGTCACGGACGCCACCCATTCATTCCGAGAGGCGCTCCAGTCGTTCGATGCGGCGACAGGGGAGTCGACCGCCGGGCTTTCGAGGGTCGGCCGGTACTTGCCCGTGCTGGGGCGCACGCTCGACGTGGCCGCCGCCCTCGCCGATGCGGGTAGCCACTCGGCCAGGGCGGGGCTCGCGATGTCGGCAGCGATCGAGGGACTCCCGGGCGGGTTGAACGCGCTCGCGCCGACCGATGGTGCCCTCCCGCTCGAAGCGCTCGCCTCCCTCGCGGAGCCGCTCGAGCAGGCGAGGTCCGAGACCGCCCTCGCCGTCGACGGGATCCGTGCCTCGCCTACCGCTCTCCTCCCCGGGCCGGTCGTGGATGCACGACGTCAAGCCCTCGAGCGTGTTGGGGAAGTCGAGCGCGCTCTCGATTCGTGGCGCGCCCTGGCGCTCGGCGTCCCAGGGTTCGCTGGCGCCAACGAACCTCGGCGGTACCTGTTCTTCGCCGAGAACCCGGCGGAGCTTCGGGGCACCGGGGGGATCTGGGGTGCATACGCCATCCTGCGCATCGAGGAGGGTCGGCTCTCGTTCTCGAGCTTCCGTCCCGTGCAGACACTCCGGAACCTTCCGACGGATGCGGTACCGGCGCCCAACCCGGACTACCGTCGCAACTACGAACGGTGGGGGGCTCCGGGTTACTGGCTCAGCATCAACATGACTCCCGACTTCCCGTCTGCCGCGCGCGCGGCATTAGGGACCTGGGAAGCGATCGGTGGCGACACGCTGGACGGCGTACTCACGGCGGATCCGTTCACCCTCCAGCGTCTCCTCGACGTGACGGGGGCTGTTCATCTTCTGCAGCCACGGATCAGGATCACGAACGAGAACGTGGTGCCGCTCTTGTCCAACCGAGCGTTCGCACGCTTTCCCGATCCGCGGATACGCAAGTCCCTGCTTGGTCAGGTCTCGCTGGCGGTGTTCGATCGTTTCCTGAGTCTCGAGGGACGCGTCATGCCTCGGCTCCGTGCGATCGGCCGATCGGTCTCAGAGGGGCATCTGAAGATCTACACAGGCGACGCGACGATGCAAGGGGCCCTGGTTCGAGCGGGGCTGGACAACGGTCTGCGGGCGCCCGGGGGCGATCTGCTCTCGGTGGTCGTGAACAGTGGGTCGGGAGGCAAGGTCGACTTCTTCGCGCAACGATCGGTCCGGCACACGGTCACCCTCCTTCCGGCGTCGAACTCGACCGCGGTCACCGTCACCTCGATCGAGAACGGCGCGCCGACCTCGGGACAGCCGCGCTACGTCATCGGCCCTCATATGGGCGAGGCGGGAGACAACATCCCGCTGATCTCGGTGTTCTGCGGCCCGCGGTGTGGCTTGGTCAACGCAGATCGCGATGGGAACCGGGTGTCCCTGTTCACGGGGTCGGAGCTGGGGTACCGCTACTATCAGGACTACTTCACGATCCCCTCCGAAGGAACCGGTGTCCTCGCGGTGCGCACCGAGACGCCGAAGTCATGGAGCGGTGATGCTCTCGGCGGTTCCTACAGCCTGTCCATCCTTGGCCAGACGACGATCCGACCGACGCATGGAACCGTGAGGATCCTGGCACCCCCAGGCATGCACTTCACCACCGTGAGCGAGGGTTTCCACAGCCGACGCGACGTCGCGACGTGGGAAGGAGTTCTCCAAAGCGAACTCACGCTGGAGGTGTCGTTCGAGGCTCCGTCACTGCCGGTGCGCGTGTGGCGGGGACTCCGAGACCTGTTCTGAACCCTCTTCGATCGACCTGTTTCCCGAAAGAGCTGAGGTCCTAAGCCTCGACGCGAGTTTCCGGCCGCCGCCGCGAGAACGCGACGATCGCGAACCCAACCGCCAGGAGCACGAGCGCCAAGAGCACGAGGCCCGCGATCTCAGCTCCGGTGAACGCGGTACCATCGGCTCCTCCGATGCTCCCGCCGGTTCCGGCGATACTCGGTCCCTCGGGCTCGCCCAGGGTCGACCCGTCCTGGGCCAGTGCCGCGAACGGCAGGACCACCGAGTACACGATCGCTGCGATGCCTGCCCCCACGATGCGTTTCATCCGTCCGCCTTCCTTCCGATCCCGATCATCATCTCTCCGAGTCTGATCCCATACTAGGCCGTATGGGGGACGCCGGACAAGGTAATCTCCACACTTTCATTCCCCCTTCGGACCCGCCGTAACCGCACGATCTTTGAGGCCCTTCGGGATCCTTCATCGGAGCCGGCGGTCGGACTCGAACCGACGACCTAGCGATTACAAGTCGCTTGCGCTACCACCTGCGCCACGCCGGCCTCATCCGAGTCTAGCGGGACGAGGGCCCGGGTTTGAACACGAACCCGAAGGTGAATAGGCCGTAGAGGACGAACGCGTTCAGGGCGATGGCGAGCAACCCAGGCCCGCCGGTGCTTCCGATCTGCACCAAACCGGTCACGATCCCGAGCGACGCCAGCACGATCCCGAGCAACCTGCCCGCGGGTCGCAGTCGCAGAACCAGCCAACCAGCGAGCAGCGAGAGTCCTCCGCTGATGATCAGGTAGGCGGCCACGACTTCCTCGCTCACCGCTCCTTCCCCACCCGGGACGAGCAGACGCGTGTTGCTGCTCAGCGATACGACGCCGAACAGGACCGAAAGGGCGCCGGAGATCAGCAGGATCAGACCGGCGTAGGTGACCATCCCGGGACGTCGGGGCGGTGCGGGAGGCGGAGTCGGCACGGCTCGGGAGGGATCCCAGGCTGGCGGGGGCGGCGGGATATCGCTCATGAGGGACGCCGGTCGTCCGGCACGGGGAGCCTAGCCAGGCTGCCGCGGGGAGGCAACGACTCGCGGCGGCAGGACGAAGCCGTAGAGGGCGGCAGCGAGAGCCGCGGACGCGTTCAACGAGCCGACGCGGCCTCTCAGCGGAAGGGCCACCAACAGGTCGCAGCGTTCCCGGACCAGCCTCGACATCCCCTCGCCCTCCGAGCCGATCACCACCGCCACGCGCCCCTCCGGAGATGGCTCTTCGAAGATCGAGCGTGGAGCCTCCTCGTCCAGGCCGACGACGAAGAAGCCGACTTCTTGGAGCCGGGCGAGCGCCCGACCGATGTTGGCCACGACGGCGTGCGGCAGGTGTTCCAAGGCCCCGGCGGAGGCGCGTACTGCTGCGGGCGTGACCCCGGCCGCTCTGCGGGCGCGGGTCACGAGGGCCTCGGCGCCGGCCGCCTCGGCGGTCCTCGCTGCGGCCCCCAGGTTCTGCGGGTCCGTGATCCCGTCGAGCACGACGACGAGGGCCTCGGGGCCGAACGGGAACGTCGCAAGGTCCCGTTCGCCCATCTGGGCTGGGCTCGCCCGGCCCGCCACCGGCCGCGCGACGACTCCACGATGGTCGTCGGCCAAGCGGTCCAACTCGCGCCGATCCGTCGCGCGGACGGGGACCCTGGCCGCACGAGCCTCATCGCGGACCGTTCGCAGACCTTGCGTGTCGCGCGCACCCACGGCGACCAGCACTTCCTTCACCTGCCCTGCCCGCAACGCCTCGACGACGGCACGGCGACCCGTGATCAGCTCGTCGCTCATCCGACCACGGCGAGCGCCAGGCACCCGATGCCGTCGCCGACCAAGCCGAGTCCCTCCGGGCGGGTGGCCTTCACGGAGACCCGGTCGACCGGGAGGCCCGAGATCGCGGCGAGCCGCACTCGCATCTCCCCCCGTCGGGGCGCGATCTGCGGACGGTCGCACACGACGGTGATGTCCATCGACACCGGCGCGCGCCCCACATCGGAGAGGATGCGAAGCGTTCGACCCAGGAGCACGTCCCCCGCCATGCCCGCGGTCTCCGGAGCCGTCTCGGGGAAGTGATCCCCGATATCTCCCAAGGCCACGGCGCCGAGCAAGGCGTCGGCTACCGCGTGACACACGACGTCACCGTCGGAGTGTCCCGACAGCCCGACATCGCCCACGAACAGCAGCCCGCCGAGCCACAGCTCGGCACCGGTCGCGAAGGGATGCACGTCGAAGCCGAGCCCCACCGCGGACTCACTCATCACCGCCCCCCATGCGCCGGTCCGCCTGCGCGAGGTCGGCGAGCGTCGTGATCTTCACGTTGACAGGGTCGCCCGGGATCGCGCGAACGTCGAAGCCCGCCCAACGGAGCATCGAGGCGTCGTCGGTGAACGAGACGCCCGCTGCCTCGGCCTTCGCGTGTGCCTCTCGCAGAACCGACGTCCGGAAGGCCTGTGGCGTCTGGCCGAGCGCCAGCTCGTCTCGCGGCTCCACGCCCTCGACGACCTCTCGTCGGACCCGAAGCACCGTATCGGTGACCGCCAGCACAGGGACAGCTCCATCGGCGCCCCCTTCCACCGCTCCCAGGACCTGCGCGAACAGATCGGGCGAGGCGAAGGGGCGGGCAGCGTCGTGCACGGCGACGACGTCGACGGTCCCCGGCACTTCAGCCAGCGCGGCTCGCACCGAAGCCTGTCGGGATCCCCCTCCCACCACGAGCAGGACCGGAACGCTGAGATCCTCGACGCACGCCTTGGCCCGTCCTTCCCAGCCCGGCGGGAACGTGACGACGAGCCCACGAACCGGAGCGGACGCCGCGGCGGCGGCCGCGGCCACGGCGAGCATCGGCCGACCGCCGATCGGGAGCAATGCCTTCGGTTCGGCCGCGCCTAGTCGGCGGCCGGCGCCGGCGCCCAACAAGATCACGATCGCGTCGTCGGACTCCACGGTCGAAGCATCGCAGACGGAGACAGCTCAGGAGCCGGTGCCGGCCGTTGCGGCCGCCTGGCCCGTCACCGCGGCGAAGATCATGCGCCCGGTCGTGGTCTGGATCACGTTCGTGACCCGAACCTCCACCTGCGAGCCGATCCGCTCGGCCGCCTGCTCGACCACGACCATCGTGCCGTCGTCGAGATATGCGACCGCCTGGCCATGCTCGCGTCCCTCCTTGACCAGGCGGACCGAGATCTCGTCACCGGCGGTGTAGGGAACGCGGAACCGGGAGGCGAGGGCGTTGATCTGGGCGACCGGGACGCGGAGGGCCTCCGCGACCTTCGCCATGTTGTGGTCCACGGTGATGAGCTGCGCGCCGCGCTCGCGTGCGAGCCGCACGAGCGCGGCATCCACATCGATGACCCCCGCCTCCTCCACGAGCTGGAACTGCACCGTGGGCGCCTTCTGGAGCTCCACGAGCATGTCGAGACCGCGCCTGCCGCGCGACCGACGGTGGGGATCTGACGAATCGGAGATCGCCTGGAGCTCGCGGAGCACCCCCTCGTGGAGCAGGATGGTGCCGCCGACGAAACCGGTCGCGACCAGGTCGGCGACCCGGCCGTCGATCAGGGCGCTCGTGTCCATCACGTGCAGATCCCCGCGCTGGACGCCTGCGGCGCGCGGCTTGATCCCGACGAGCCCGAAGATGTCTTCGTACTTCGTCTGCCCGAGCCGGTAGCCCACCGTGCCGATCGTGAGGTACAGGAACACGATCGCCGGCCACGACGCGGACGCGGGCAGGAAGAGCAGGGGCACCATCATAAGCGCGGCGACGAGGAGCCCCACTACGAGACCTACGACGCCTCCGGCGAGCACCGCCGGTGGCTTCTTGCCGAGCTCGGTCTCGAGGCCGTGCACGGCCTGGAGCGTGAGACGTCCGAAGATCCCTCCCACCACGTAGCCGACCCCGGCCCCGAGGAAGACGAACAGGAGGGCGCGGCTCGTGCTCGTGGTGCCGGAGGCCTCTCCGATCCGAGCACCGACGGTCGCGATCAGGGCGACGAAGATGAGGCGGACGCCGCCGGCGATGCGCCCGCGAACGTCACCGCCTCCGCGCCCCTGCTCGCTCTCCGTCACGATGCTCACCCCGCCTCGGGAAGCCCGATCGAGGGGCCGGTTTGCCCCCTTCAGGGGTCTTCGGCGCATGAGAGACCCCTCCTGAGTTCCGTCTGGAACCCCTTCGGGTGGACCGGCCTGAGGAGGACCCCCGTCAGGCCTGAGCGGCCAGCTTCACGCCGTGAGCGCCGTCCAAGACGTCGTCGATCATGATCTCGGCGTCTTCTTCGGTCTTTCCAGCCGCATGGGACAGCTCCGAGATCAGGATCTGCCGAGCCTTGTGGATCATGCGCTTCTCTCCCGCGGAGAGCCCTTTCTCACGGTCCCTGATCGAAAGGTTCCGAAGCACCTCCGCAACCTCGAACGGGTCACCTGAATGGAGCTTCTCGAGGTTGTTCTTGAACCGTCGACTCCAGTTGGCCGCCGAGATCGTTTCGGCTTCGGTGAGGACCTTCAGGATCTTCTTCACCTGCGCCTTGCTGATGACGGGTCGGAGCCCGACCTGCTCGGCCGAGTCCACCGGGACCGAAAGGGTCAGATCGCCGTAGACGACACGCAGCACCAGGTACTTGCGCTTCTCTCCCAGGAACTCCTTGTCCTTCAGCTCTTCGATGACGGCCGCCCCATGCTCGGGATGGACGACGGTGTCTCCCTTACGGAACGCGGACAAGTGGTTCCCCCTTCACGAGAGCAGACGTCCGGCCGAAGCGTGGCCGGCGAGGATAGGAAGGATAACATGGAAGCTCCTCTCTCGCAACCCAAAACTGCAGGTCAGAGGCACTTTCGTATGCTCGGGTTAGTCCGATGGAACTAGGGTTCGAACGCTCACGACGCTCTGCGTTGTGCCTTGGCCCCGTGTGCATCAGCCCAAGAAAGAGCCTCAGACACGTCCCGAACGGGGACCAGTCCAGGGTGCGGACGTGTGTCCTGACCTGGGGCTGCGAACACGTACCGACATCCCGCGGCCTCGGCGGCGGCCAGCCGCTGGGGCATCGCGGAGGCCTGCCGGACGAGTCCCGTGAGGGAGACCTCTCCGACGAAGGCGGTCGCCTCCGGAGAGGGCACACCGGACACGGCCGACGCAAGAGCGGCGGCGACCGCGAGGTCGGCGGCTGGATCGTCGACGCGGAGACCTCCCGAGGAGGCTCCGAAGAGCTCCGCTCGCCCGAGGCGGAAGCCGCCGGCCCGAGAGAGCACGGCAGCCATGAGCTGGAACCGGCGTCCGTCGAGCCCGGTCGTCTGCCGGCGGGCAGGTCCGTCGGGGGAGCCCACGAGGGCCTGCACCTCGACCGCGAGTGCCCGTCGACCCGCCAGGGGGAGGGCGACGGCCGCTCCGGGCACACCGTGTCCCGACAGGAGCACGCCCGCCGGATCGATCTCACGGAGCCCGTCGGCACCCATCTCGAACCACGCGGTCTCGCCTTCGGCGCCGAAGCGATTCTTGCCACCCGAGAGGACCCGCAGTCCGGATCGTTGATCCCCTTCGAACATGAGCACCACGTCCACGGCGTGCTCGAGGGCACGCGGCCCGGCGAGGTCCCCATCTTTGGTCACGTGGCCCGTCATCACGACCGCGACGCCCTCCTCTTTGGCCATGCCGACGAGAGCATCGGTGCAATTCCGCACCTGTGCGACGCCGCCCGGCATCTGAGGGGCGGACGGATCCCGCACGACCTGGATCGAATCCACCGCGAGGAGGAACGGCGCGCGATCGCGCGCCGTTCCGAGCACGGCGGCCAGATCGCGCCCCGGCGCGAAACCCACGGTGTCGCCCGCGACGCCGAGGCGCCGCGAGCGAGCCGCCACCTGGGCATGAGACTCCTCGCCCGAAACGAGCAGACACGATCGCCCGGACTCGGAGAGGCGAGACAGCAACTGCAGGAGCAGCGTGGATTTGCCGATCCCCGGCTCTCCCGCCAGCAGGACCACCGATCCGGGCACCAGCCCGCCACCCAACACCCGATCCAGCCCCGGGATCCCCGTGGTGACTCGGGATCCGGTGCCGGCGGCTCCCCCGAGCGTCAGGACCGGGGCGACGAGGCCCGGCGCCCCACCGACGGAGCCCTCGATCGTGCCCCAGGCAGCACAGGCCGGACATCGACCGACCCACTGGGAGAGCTGCTGGCGACATCCGGAGCAGGTGAAGGTGGTCCGGGGACGTGGCATGGACGATCGACGCTATCGACGGGCTCTGACAAGGGCCGGGGACGTGGTGTCGGCGAGCCCGACTACCCTCCCTCGAGTAGGACCAACGGCTCGGATCGCCGGCCGGCGGTGTGAGATCGGACCCCTTCCCCTACGAGTTGCGTCTCACGTGCCGATACGTGTCTTGACGAAGGAGGAACGGCTGTGGAGGTCGTGAGGATCGGCGGCGGAGACGCCGGATGGGATGAGGGGCCGCAGGCTGCGCAAGGGGTCGAACCTTCCGAGAGCCCCGCCGACCCACTTGAATTCCCTCTCGTCCTCGTGACCTGGCGCGACGCCTGGTTCGACTTCGAGGAGCCAGACCCGGAGGACGCTCGCGCCGACTACCTGGTGAGCACCGTGGGATTCCTCGTGCGGCGAGGCCCGCGCTTCGTTTCGGTCGCTCAGGAGGTGCTTCCCGACGGCGACGGGTTCCGAGCGGTCACCCACATCCCCGTTGCGGTGGTGGAGAGGATCTCGCCGCTCCGTGAGCCCGACGAGGCCGCGGTGAGCGATCTGGCAGCTCCGTAGCACGTATACTCGCCCGGTTCGACGCGAAGGTCGCGTCGATGAAGAAGGAGGGATGGATGATGACTGCGAGCTCGGTCACCGTTCGCGCGTTGCGCCCCTCCGTCTCCCGCTGAGCCGTCCGGCTCACTCGCGGTAGCTCCCGAAGGACGCGGCGTTCCGGCATGTCCGCACCCCTATGAGCGCCACCATCCCACGGAGGACCAACCGCGATGCGAGACGAAGTCATCGAGCACTTCCTCGACGAAGGGCTCATCGAACGGGTCATACGCCCGATCAAGAGCGGCAAGGAGGCGAGCGTTCACCTCTGCCGCGCCAACCCGCGCACGACCGGCGAAGAGCTGGCAGCGCTCAAGATCTACCACCCGCTTGACCGGCGGGACTTCCGCGACGAGTCCATCTACCGAGACGGTGAGTGGATCAAGGAACGACGGATCCGCGTCGCGCTCGACAAGAGGACGAGGTTCGGCCGCGAGGTGCAGGGCGGCATCTGGGTGAACCGGGAATGGGAGACGCTGCAGGCTCTGTCCGAGGCGGGGGCACCGGTGCCGCGTCCGATCGAGGTCACGGACCGGGCGATCCTGATGTCGTACATCGGCGACGAGGGCGAAGCCGCCCCGCAACTCCATCGGTACCGGATGCACGATCAAGCGGAAGCCGAGGAGCTCCTCGAGCAGTGCATCCACGCGATCGAGCGCATGCTCTTCCACGACGTGATCCACGGCGATCTGTCTCCGTTCAACGTGCTCGTGTGGGAAGGCAAGATCTGTGTGATCGACCTTCCACAGGCCGTCGATCCGAAGAAGAACCGCCACGCCGAGTCCCTACTGGCTCGGGACGTCGCCCGCGTCTGCGATCACTTCGCTCGCCGGGGAGCTTCCCGGGATCCGGCGGCGACCGCGGCCGACCTGTGGACGGGATGGACGTTCGCCGATCTCGTGCCGGAGGAGCTGCGCCCGCTCCTGTAGGGCCACCAACCGCTGATCGCGTTCGGCGGCGTGTGACGAACGTCACACCTGCTTCCGGTCCTCCGATGCAGCGGAACCTGGCCTCGACGTGTCTTGATGGCGTCGACGCGAACGGAGAGCGTCGTGACCCGGAAGATCGAGGAGGTACGCGATGAGCGCCAAGGCAGAGAACCTCGCAGTCCCGGCAAGGAACGTCGCGTCGTACGTGCTGGCGATCGTCCTGGCTCTGGCGATCGGGGCGACCGCAGGCAGCGTCATCACACAGGCTTTCGAGTCCGACGCGACCGCGACCAGCCCGCAGCACGTTGTCGGCATCGCTCCGTGGGATCAGCAGAAGCTCGATTCCATGGCCGGTCGGCAACAGGCCGAGACCGTCGCGGTGGACGGACCGGGGATCGCGCCGTGGGACCAGGTGAAACTGGACGCCATGGCGGGATTCCAGGCATCGGCCGGCGGATCGAACGGCTAGAGGGACCGAGGGCCCGGGCCGGCGCGCAGCGCCGGCTCGGGTCCTCGACCGTCGCTGGGCGTCCGCGTAAGTTCGACGCAGCGATATGGGTGACTCAGGTGTCCAGGGAGGTGTGGCCCAGGAGAGCGGCGTGGCACGACCGGACGCGGCGGTTGGAACCGGACGGCCGAGCCTCGCCGAGCTCTACGAGCGGACCGCGCCGGGCGCTGTCCGGCTCGCCTATCTGCTCACCGGTGACCGTTCGGTCGCCGAGGACATCACCCAGGACGCCTTCGTCCGGGTCAGCGGCCACCTCGCCCACCTTCGGGAGGGCGGCGCCTTCGACGCCTACCTCCGCCGAGCCGTCGTGAACCTCGCGAAGAATCACTTCCGCCGCCGGGCCGTGGAGCGCGCCTTCCTCGAGCGCGCACGCCCGGCGACGGCCAGCCCGGGGCACGAGCAGCCGCTCGTCGAGCGGGAGACCACGATGGCGGCGCTGTCGCGGCTCCCGCAGCGGCAGCGAGCCGCGATCGTGCTGCGCTTCTACGAGGACCTCTCAGAAGACGCGATCGCTCAGATCCTGCGGTGCCGGAACGGCACCGTTCGCTCGCTCGTGACCCGGGGCATCCAGGCCCTCCGAGCCGACATCCAGAGGTACGCCGATGCCTGAAGACACCCACGAAGACCTACGTCGGAAGTTGTTCGAGGCCGCGTGGGAGGTACCGGCGTTCGCGCCGGTACCCGAGCGGACGGTCATCCGCGCCCGCCGCCGGGCAACTGTGACCATCTCGGGAGCGATCGCGGCCGCCGCGGTGGTGACGGCAGCAGTCGTCCTCAGTGCTGGCGGGATCCTCGGGATGGACACCGACCGGTCCGCGACCGATCCACGGGAAAAGGACCCTCGTGAGTACTTGGTCGACGTCACGACAGGTGAGCGAACGGTCTTTCACGAGATGCCACGGGGCGCATGGCTGTACGACGTGTCGCTCGACGGCTCGCGGCTGGCGTTCGTGGCAGACACGACCGGCTCGAACCAGGTGTGGGTGATGAACTTCGACGGGAGCGGCCTCCGCCAGATCACTCACGACGCCTACGAGGGGACCGACCCAGCCTGGTCGCCCGACGGCCGCCGGATCGCGTACGTCGGGTTCGGCGAAGGCACGAACCGCGATCTCTTCGTGGTCGACGTCGCGACCGGGAAGACGCGGCGGATCGTGAAAGGGCTGCGTGACCCCTGGAACCCCCAGTGGTCGCCCGACGGGGAGCTCCTCCTCTACTACGAGTGGATCAAGGCCGACCCCTCAACGGCAGGCGGCAACATCCCACCGAATGAGACGGGGCCCCGAGTGAGCTCGGTGGAGGTCGCGACCCGCCGTATCGGATCGTTGGCGGGCGGGACATCATTCACACACGCCTGGGACGGCATCTGGTCCGGGCACCGCATCCTGTTCATCCGAGGGCGGTACGGCGCGGAAGGACACTCCCTCGGGCTCTGGCTGATGGACGACGACGGATCCCGGAAGAAGCTCCTCCTGTCCTTGTCTGCCGACGATGCCTTCTCGCCGGCCTTGTCGCCCGATGGAGACCGTGTCGCCTACACCCGCGTGGTTCGCGGTCATTTCCGTATCCACATGTTCGATCTCTCGACCGGCCAAGACCGGTCGATCACTTCCGGCGAGTTCGCGACGTGGGTCGACGGCGACACGCTCCTCGTGCAGGAAACTCTGCCGCCGCACGCTTAGGCCGAAGTCGTACGCACACCCATGGACCCCCGACGGGGTTAGGACCTACTGAACGAAGGGTCCTCCGTGAGCATCCATGGGCCCGTGCAGACCGGAGACAACGTCGTGGAGCTCCACGGTGACCGAGACGTCCGCGGCCCCGCCGAGCTTCGACGACTTGTTCCTCGATCAGCACGACCGCCTGTACCGAGCTCTCTACTTCATCACCAGGAGCTCCGCCGATGCCGAGGAACTGATGCAGGACGCGTTCCTGAAGCTCTGGGAACGCTGGGACAGGATCCACACGATCGACGATCCCGTGGCCTACCTGTTCCGGGTCGCGATGAACGGCTTCCGGATGCGCGCCGCGCCCGTCGAGCCAGTGTCGCGGCTCGCCGGGTCGTGCTCCTGGAGACGGCACGCGATCCTTACGACGACATCGAGCTACGAGACAACGTCCGCCGCATGCTGCTGGGACTCCCGCCCCGACAGCGCCCCCCGGTCGTGCTCACGGAGATCTTCGGATGCAGCTCGGAACAGGCCGCCAGGATCCTTGGCGTCCGGCCGACGACCGTGCGCGTGCTCGCCTCGCAGGGGCGAGCACGCTCAGGGCGAGATGAGGAGGCCCGGATGCCCGACGTGAGGGAGGTCTACGAGATGGTCACGAAGCAGAAGCCGTCCGACTCGGGCGCACTCGAGCGCCAGGGCACGCGGCAGATCCGGACGATGCGGAACCGCAAGGTCGGCGCGTTCGCCGTGTCAGCGGCCATCGGCGTGGCGGCCGTCGCGGTGATCCTCGGCACACGGGGGAAATCGGAACCCCAGACCCCGGTCGGAGGGCGCCCGACGGCAAGTCCGATGGAGGTCGCCGAGGGCTTCGTCGAAGCCTACGGCGCCCTGGACGCGGAGAAGGTAGTCGGCTACCTGGCGGACGACGCCGACGCCTCGTCGGTGATCGGGTGGGTCGGGGCCCAGGGTGGGGAGGGGCCCCTGGCGGAATTCCAGCTGATCTTCTCTTTGCTCGACGCCCAGCTATCGCACACACTCGACTCCTGTAAGGAACAGGGCAGATCGGCTTCAGTGACCAATCTTCGATGCTCGTACGATCTCCACTGGCTGCGCTCCAAAGAGATCGGACGCGGTCCTTTCAGCGGAAGCTACCTCGATCTCATCGTGCGTGATGGAGAGATCGCTCACGTCGCGATCCACTTGGATACTGGGGAGTCCGGACCGCAGATGTGGGAGCCCTTCGCCCGATGGGTGTCTCGGAATCACCCGGAGGATGTTCTGGTCATGTACGAAGACGAGACGCAGTCCTTGGAGCGGGTCACCGAGGAGTCGATCACCCTCTGGGATCGGTACACACGCGACTACGTGGAGGACGTGAACCAGGGCGGCGCGGGGCAATGACCAGCGGCGTAGCTACCCACCAGTGACACCGGAGGAGCTCGGTCCCGGACGGACCGGGCTCCTCCATCTCGCTTCCCAGACTGTCCGCGGCAGTTCATCCTGAGACGGCTAAGCGCTCAGCTGCTGGGCGGCATCTAGGAAGGCGATGCAGGCAGAGGGCGACGTCATCCGGTTCCCCGAACGGGCCTCGGTGCCCCTCGACTTCGCGGCGTTCTTCGCCGAGGAGCATCGGGGGCTCTTCAAAGCCCTGTACTTCGTGACGGGGAACCGGGCCGACGCCGCCGAGCTCATGCAGGACGCCTTCTTGAAGCTCTGGGAGCGGTGGGATCGGATCGATCGTATCGACGATCCGACCGCCTACCTCTTCCGGGTGGCGTTGAACGGTTCCCGGATGCGCGCGCGCGCCGCACGCCGGGCCGGTCAACGCCTGATCCCCGTCGGGCGAGAGCGCGACCCGTTCGACGAGATCGACCTCCGGGAGGACGTCCGTACGCTGCTGCTCGACCTGGCGCCGAGACAACGCGCCGCCCTCCTCCTGCTCGACATGCACGGCTACCGCTCCGAGGAGGCCGCGCGGATCATGGGCATCCGCCCATCGACCGTGCGGGCCCTCGCGGCGCAAGGGCGTGCCGTCCTCAGACGCACCTCGGGAGACAGCCATGCCTGAGCTCAAGGAGGTCTTCGAGATGGTCACAAAGCAGTCCGAGCCCGACCTGGACTCGTGGAGGGAACAGGAGCAGAGACAGCGCAGCACCGCGAGGAACCGGCGGATCGGAGCGTTCGCCCTGGTCGCCGCGATCGGGGTCGTGGCGATCGTCATCGCGATCAACACAATCGGTGGCGACACGAAACGCACGGCGGGCCCTCCAGGGCCGATCCCGGAAGCATCGACGCACGTGCTCTTCGATGTCGACACAGGCAGTACCCGTCCACTCCCGTCGCCGCTCGAGGGCGGGTTCACC
>Ga0299907_10000579_pt1 | contig 18382 bp, 20 predicted proteins | sample RVTome_16_FD_198680 | JGI IMG/M metagenome (GOLD analysis project Ga0299907, IMG submission 198680) | Soil microbial communities from uranium-contaminated site in the Upper Colorado River Basin, Wyoming, United States - RVT152D67 (version 2) ...
GGGCCACGAGGCCACCGGCGAACAGGTCGAGGCCTGCCGGCTCGTCCCCGGCGCCCTGCTGGTCCGGGGTGTCGGCGACCTGGCCCGGCTCCCGGCCGTGGCCGAAGGGCGGGCCACGCCCCAGGACCAGGCCAGCCAGGCGGTCGCCGCCGCGGTCGGCGCCCGGCCCGGCGAGCGGATCCTCGACCTGGCCGCCGCCCCGGGCGGCAAGGCAACCGCCCTGGCCGAGGCGATGGGCGACGACGGCCTCGTGGTCGCCTCCGACCTCCGCCCCGGGCGGGCCGCCAGGGTCCGCGAGGCCGCGCTCCGCCTCGGCCTGCGCTGCGTCCAGACCGTGGTCGCCGACGGCCGTCACGCGCCCCTGGCCGGCGAAGGGTTCGACCGGGTCCTTCTGGACGCGCCGTGCTCCGGCCTCGGCGTGCTCCGCCGGCGGCCCGAGGCCCGCTGGCGGCTCGACCCGGCCGACATCGATCAGCTCGCCGCTCTCCAGCAGGAACTCCTCACCGCCGCAGCGGCCCAGGTGCGTCCGGGCGGCCTCCTCGCCTACTGCGTCTGCACGTTGACCCGCGAGGAGACCCTCGACATTGACGACTGGATCACCGACACCCTCCCGTCCATGACGCCCGTTGCGGGGCCGGGCGCGCCCTGGCGCCCACACGGCCGGGGCGCGCTCCTCCTGCCCAGCGACGCCGGCACCGACGGGATGTTCCTGCTCCTACTTCGGGGGGGTATGGAGCGGCCATGAGGAAGGCAGATCTGATGCAGACGTCCTTGAACCGCGACAACGTCTTCGGCGACGACTCCGCCGCTCACCAGCTGGGCACAGCCTCCGGCGACGTCAGGTCCGGCATGTCCGTCGAACTGCCGGTGACCGTCAAGGCGTAGCCGCCCAGACCGTCGAGGAGGTGAGCCACCCGCTCGACCGCCTCGTACGGATCGCTGCCCATCGCCGTCTCGCCCGTCAGCACGAGGCCGGAGACGCCGTCGAGGAGCAGATTGGCGACGTCGTTCGCCTCGGCCACCGTGGCGATCGGGCTGGCGGAAGCCCCCGACCGCCCGGTGGTCACCCAGACCGGGGTCCCCCCTGTGGCCCCCTCCCGGGCGATTGCCTTCTGCAGGAACGGCACCTGCTCGATCGGAAGCTCGGCGGCGAGCCGGGCCCGGCCGACGACCACCGTGTCGGCGGCGGCCATGATCTCCCCCCGCCGCTCGACCCCGCTCCGGCTGTCGATCCGGGCCAGCAGCCGGGCACCGGACGGCAGGAGCGCCCGCAGCTCCTCCACGGCGGCGCCCGAAGAGGCGTAACCGAGGGCGAAGTGGTCGACCCCGGCGGCCACGGCGACGTCGACCGCCGTGCGGTCCTTGTCGGTCAGCGCCGGCAGGGCCGGGGCAGGGTCGATCACCACGGCGCGGTTGGAGCGGACCCGGCCGGGGGTGACCGTGATGGCCATTGCCCGCCCCTCCTCCACGATCGCCACCCGGAGGACGGCCTCGTCCACGGCCAGCGTCGCCCCCGGCTTGAGCGCCTCGAAGAGCGCCTCGGGCCGCAACGACAGCTGGCGTTCCGTGCCCAGCGCCTTGTCCGGCACCAGCCGCACGGGCTGGCCGACCCGTAGGGCGACCCCGGTGGCCACGAGCCCGATCCGGGCCTGGGCCCCCTCGGTGTCGAGACAGACGGGGAGGTGGGAGTGGATCCGGGCCGTTCGCAGCACGTCCTCGAAGTCGCCCAGCGCCACGTGCGAGAGGTTCAGCCGCAGGAGGTTCACACCCAGGGGGGCGAGGCTGCGCAGCACCGCCGGGCGCAGCGACGCCGGCCCCAGGGTGACGACGAGCCGCGTTGGCCGTTCCTCCTCCGCCATCTGTCATCCCCTCCGCCAACCGTCGGCTGTAACTTACGAAAAGTTTTCCTGACAGGCAACAGAAACCACGCAGGCAACATCTCTGCCATGTTCAGGCGACGGCGGAGAGCCCGCCTACCATCACCGGGCATGCCGCTCCTCGCCAAAGTGCTGACCGTCTCCGACGGGGTCGTCGCCGGCACCCGCGACGACGTCTCCGGTCGCACCCTGACCGACCGGCTCGTGGGCGAGGGATACGTGGTCGTCGAGCACCGCATCACCGAGGACGGGACCGAAGCGGTGGCGAAGACGCTCCGGGAGCTGGCCGACGGTTTCGCCGGCCTGATCGTCACCACCGGCGGGACGGGGTTCGGCCCCCGCGATCTGACACCGGAAGGCACCCGGGCGGTGATCGAGCGGGAAGCCCCCGGGATGGCCGAAGCCATGCGCCTGGTCAGCCACAACCAGGGCGTGCCCCACGGCATGCTCTCCCGTGCCGTCTGCGGCGCCGTCGGCGAGGCCCTGATCTGCAACCTTCCCGGTTCCTCCAAGGGCGCGATCGAATGCCTGGAGGCAGTCCTCCCGGCCATTCCCCACGCCCTCGACCTCCTTTCAGGAGGTCGCCCGCACTAGAGCGGCTGACGCCGCTCACGTGCGGGACGGGCTCTTGTTTCTGGCGGCTTCGCCGCCCCGGGCGGGGCCGCGTCCCTTGGCGGCTCCCGCCGCCGCTGTCGGGGGGACACCCCCCAACCCCCGGGCCCGCCCTCCTCCGGAGCGTGGGGCCCCTGCCCAACGCCCGGCCGTCATCATGGTGCGCCGAGGTGGTGCCGCTACCGTGACCTCGAGAAGGAGGGAGCGGCGTGCGAAGCGACGAGGCGGCCATGGCCGAGGCGGTGGCGCTGGGGGAGCGCGGCCGGCTCACCGCCGCTCCGAACCCCTGGGTCGGCTGCCTTCTCGTCGGGTCCGGTGGCGACGTCGTCGGCCGGGGTTTCCACCGACGGGCCGGCGAACCCCACGCCGAGGTCCACGCCCTCCGGGAAGCCGGCGACCGGGCTCGTGGCGCCACCGCCTATGTCACCCTCGAGCCCTGCGCCCACCAGGGCCGGACGCCTCCCTGTGCGCCGGCCCTCGTGGAGGCCGGCGTGAGCCGGGTCGTCGTCGCCCTCCTCGACCCCGACGATCGGGTGGCAGGCCGGGGGCTCGAGATCGTGCGCGCCGCCGGGATGGCGGTGGACGTCGGGATGGGGGCAGAGGTCGCCGCCCGTTCCCTTGCCTCGTACCTCCACCACCGCCGGACCGGCCGCCCCCTCTGCCTGCTGAAGACGGCATCGTCCATCGACGGCCGCACCGCCGCCGCCGACGGCACCTCCCAGTGGATCACCGGCCCCGAGGCCAGGGCCGACGCGCACCGCCTCCGGGCCGAATCCGGCGCCGTGGTCGTCGGCGCCGGAACCGCCCTGACCGACCGGCCGACGCTGACCTTCCGCAACCTCACCTTCGAAGAGGGCCTCGCCCCGGCCCAACCCCTCCGTGTCCTTCTCGACGCCGCCGGCCGGGTACCCGCCACCGGCCCGCTCTTCGATCCGACCCTCGCGCCCACCCTCGTGATCACGACTCCGGCCGCGGACCCCGACGCCCGAAGAGCCTGGAAAGAAGCCGGCGCCGAAGTGGAGGACGTCGCCGGCGGCCCCGCCGTCGACCTCGAAGCGGCGCTCCGCCTGCTCGGGCGACGGGGGGTCCTCCAGGCCATGGTGGAGGGCGGGGCCACCCTCCACGGCTCGCTCCTCCGAGCGGATCTTGTCGACCGGATCGTCGTCTACACCGGCGGTGTCGCCCTCGGCGGGGAGGGGCTCCCGCTCTTCGCCGGGCCCGGCCCGGCGACCCTCCCGGAGGCGTCGCGGTGGCGGCTCGTGGCCGTCCGTCAGGTCGGAGGGGACGCCCGCCTCGACTGGGAGCCCGTTCACCCACGAAACTGACTACATGTTCACCGGTCTCGTCGAGGAGCTCGGCACCGTGCGGGCGGTCATCCCGAACGCTGCCCGTGGCGGCTCCCGCCGCCGTGATCGGGGGGACACCCCCCGTCCCCCGGGTGGGGCGCGCCTCGAGATCGAGGCCGGCACCGTCCTTGACGACGCCGAACTCGGCGCCTCCATCGCCGTCAACGGCTGCTGCCTGACCGCCGTGGAGCTCGGCGACGGCTGGTGGGCGGCCGACGCCGTGGAGGAGACGCTGCGGCGCACCTGCCTGGGCGGCCTGGCCGCCGGCGACCGGGTGAACCTCGAGCGGCCCGTCCGCCTGGCCGACCGGCTCGGCGGCCACATCGTCCAAGGCCACGTCGACGGCGTCGGCGAGATCGCCGAACGGGAGACGCTGGCCGACGGTTCGACCCGGGTCGTCATCGCCGCCGACGACACGATCCTCCGTTACGTGGTGGAAAAAGGCTCGATCGCCGTCGACGGCGTCAGCCTCACCGTCGCCGGGGTCGACGACAAGACCTTCGAGTTCGCCCTGATCCCCCACACCGCTACCGTGACGACCCTCGGGATCAAGGGCCCGGGCGACCCGGTGAACCTGGAGGTCGACCTGGTGGCCAAGTATGTCGAGCGCCTCATGGGCGTGACGAGAGAGGGCTGAGGACCATGCCGTTCGCGCCGATCGAGGAAGCGGTGGAGGCCATCGCCCGCGGGGAATTCGTCGTCGTCGTCGACGACGCCGACCGGGAGAACGAGGGCGACCTCATCATCGCCGCCGAGAAGATCACCCCCCAGGGAGTCGCCTTCATGGTCCGCCACACCAGCGGCGTGATCTGCCTGCCGGTCGTCGGCGCCCGCCTCGACGAGCTGCGCATCCCCCTCATGGTGGCCGACAACACCGAGTCGCAGCGCACCGCCTTCACGGTCTCGGTCGACGCCAAGACGGGCACCAGCACCGGCATCTCGGCCGCCGACCGGGCCACCACCATCAGGGCGCTCATCGACCGCAACACCGGGCCCGACGACTTCAACCGGCCGGGCCACATCTTCCCGCTCCGTTACCGGGACGGCGGCGTCCTCAAGCGGGCGGGCCACACCGAGGCCGGCGTCGACCTCGCCCGGCTGGCGGGCCTCTACCCGGCCGCCGTCCTGTGCGAGATCGTCAACGACGACGCTTCGGGCACCATGGCCCGCCTCCCCGAACTGGAGGAGTTCTCCGCCCGGCACGGCCTCGTCATGGTCTCGATCGCCGACCTCGTCCGCTACCGCCGCCAGCGGGAGAAGCTGGTGCGCCGGATCTCCGAAGCCCGCATCCCCAGCCCCTTCGGCGACTTCACCGCCTACGCCTACCTGTCGGTGATCGACGGCACCGAGCACATCGCCATGGTCCGGGGCGAGGTGGCCGGCGCCGACAACGTCCTCGTCCGGGTCCACTCCGAGTGCCTCACCGGCGACGTGTTCTCCTCGCTGCGCTGCGACTGCGGCACCCAGCTGCAGCTGGCCATGCAGAAGATCGCCGAGGAAGGGCGGGGCGCCATCGTGTACCTCCGGGGCCACGAAGGCCGGGGCATCGGCATCGCCCACAAGCTCCGGGCGTACCAGCTCCAGGAGCAGGGCCGCGACACGGTGGAGGCCAACCTGGAGCTCGGGTTCGCCGCCGACTCCCGGGAGTACGGTATCGGCGCCCAGATCCTCGTCGACCTCGGCATCACCACCATGCGGCTGATGACCAACAACCCGGCCAAGTACGGCGGTCTGGCGGGCTACAACCTCGAGATCGTCGAACGGGTGCCGCTGCAGTCGGTTCCCAACGTCGAGAACATCGACTATCTCAAGTCGAAGGCGGCCAAGCTCGGCCACCACCTCGTCTTCGACACCGACGCAGAGGAGCTCGCCGAGCTCGCCGCCGAGGCCTCCGGAAACGGACACACGCACGTCGACCTGAAGGAGGTCGACGATGCCGACGTATGAAGGCCGCCTCGACGCCACTGGGTTACGCATCGCCGTGCTGGCCGGCCGGTTCAACGAGACCATCACGAAGTCGCTGCTCGACGGCGCCCTCTCGGCGTTGCGCCGCCACGGCCTTGACGACACCTCTATCACCGTGGCCTGGGTGCCGGGCGCCTTCGAGCTGCCCTTGGCGGCCAAGCGCCTTGCCGCCTCCGGGGAGTTCGACGCCGTCGTGTGCCTGGGAGCGGTGATCCGGGGGGCCACGGCCCACTTCGACTACGTCGCCGGGCAGGCGGCCGCCGGCGTCGCGCGCGCGGCGCTCGACACGGGCGTCCCCATCATCTTCGGCGTCCTCACCACCGAGAACATCGAGCAGGCCGTCGAGCGGTCCGGCACCAAGGCGGGCAACAAGGGCTTCGATTCGGCGGTGGCCGCCATCGAGATGGCCGACCTCCTCCGCCAGCTCCCCAAAGGCCAGTAACTCCATGCTGCGAATCGCCTTGCCGAAGGGTTCGTTGGAGCGGGCCACCCTCGCTCTGTTCGAGGACGCCGACCTCGCCGTCAACCGCTCCTCGGAGCGCGACTACCGGGCCACGATCGCCGATCCCCGGATCAGCGAGGTGCGGATCCTCCGGCCCCAGGAGATCCCCCGCTACGTTGCCCGCGGCTACTTCGACCTCGGGATCACCGGCCGCGACTGGATCGAGGAGACCAACTCCGACGTCGTGACCCTCACCCAGCTCCACTATTCCAAGGCCACCGCCCGTCCGGTCAACATCGTGGTCGCCGTCCCCGATGAGTCGGCGGTGGAGTCGGTCACCGATCTCAAGCCCGGCACCCGCGTGTCGACGGAGTTCCCCGAGCTGACCCGCCGGTTCTTCGAGTCGAAGAACCTCGACGTCGACATCCAGCTGTCCTACGGCGCCACCGAGGCCAAGGTGCCCGACATCGTCGATGCCATCGTGGAGCTCACCGAGACCGGCAGCTCGCTGCGGGCGGCCGGGATGAAGATCATCGACACGATCCTCGTCTCCTACACCGAGTTGGTGGCCAACCGCGACAGCTACGCCGATTCCGAGAAGCGCCACGCCATGGAGCAGCTCTCGACGCTCCTCCTCGGCACCCTGGAGGCTCGGGGGCGCGTCCTGGTGAAGCTCAATGTCCCGGCCGACATGCTCAACGGTGTGATCGCCATCCTCCCGGCCATGAAGTCGCCCACGGTCTCGAAGCTGTTCGGCGACGAGGCCTACGCCGTCGAGACGGTGGTGCCCAAGTCCGACATCAACACCTTGATTCCGGCTCTCAAGGACCACGGCGCCACCGACATCATCGAGTTGCCGATTGCCAAGATCGTCCACTGAAGGGGCCGATGGACGGAAAGGTCGTCGCGTTCGATCCCAAGCGGGGCCTGGGCGAGATCCGGGGGGAGGACGAGCGCGCCTATCCCTTCCACTGCACGAAGATCGCCGACGGGACCCGCGAGATTCCCGTCGGGGTGGCAGTGGAGTTCAACGTCGCCCCAGGCCCCCTGGGCCGCTGGGAAGCAGTGGAAATCCGCCGGCGCTAGCTCAGCTCGACGTAGGCCATCCGCAACTGGTTGAGGGCGCTCTCCAGCTGGGCCCGGTACGGCTGGAGTTTGTCGCCCAGACCCTCGACGAGGGCGGCCATGGCGTCGATGGCCAGGGACGCCTCGGCCAGATCGGGCTTCTCCTCGCCACCGGTGGCGGCCTCGCGTTCCAGGTGAAGGGCGGCCAATTCGAACAGCGCCATGGCGTGCCCACCGATGTGCTCGATGACCGGCGTCTGCAGGACCCTCCGGGCCTCGGCCAGGGCCGCCTGGACCTCCTCCGGGGTCGGTTCCCGGCCCGGAGCTCGCTCCTGCCCCCCGCCCGGAGGCGGCGTCGACGGCTGGCCCTCGGGCTGTTTGGGCGGTTCCTCCCGAGGTACGTACTCTCCGCTCGGTGTCCAGATCGTGCTCATCCTGTTATCCTCAGGCTCGACAACTTACAGGGAAGATGGGAGTCGAGCTGTTCGCGACTTCCCACCCGGCCATCGAGCGGTGCGCCGGGTTGACAGGAGAGCCTGTAACCGGGCGATCAGCGAACGGCGGGCAATTGTCGTCCGCCGTTTCCGCGTCCCGGGAGCCAGACCAACCGAAAGGGTGATGCGCCGATTTCCACAACCGATGCCAGGATCAACGAGCGGATCAGGGCCCGAGAAGTACGCCTGGTCGGAGCCGACGGAGAGCAGATCGGAGTAAAACCGCTGCCCGAAGCGCTCCACATCGCTCGTGAACACGACCTCGACCTGGTGGAGGTCGCGCCGAACGCCAACCCCCCCGTCTGCAAGATCATGGACTTCGGGAAGTACAAGTACGAGCAGGACGTGCGGCGGAAGGAATCTCGGCGCAAGACCAGCAATGTCGTGATCAAGGAGATGAAGTTCCGTCCCAAGATCGACGAGCACGACTACACCACGAAGACCAAACACGTGGAGCGGTTCCTCAACGAGGGCTCGAAGGTCAAGATCACGATCATGTTCCGGGGGCGGGAAATGGCCCATCCGGAGCTGGGCAAGCGGATCCTCGATCGGATCGCCGAGCAGGTCAAAGACGTGGGCAACGTCGAGGCCGCTCCCCGGGTCGACGGCCGCAACATGTTGATGGTTCTGGCGCCGGTGAAGAAGCAGGAGGCGAAGAGCGGGTCGAAGCCCCGCTCACCGCGGCCCGCCGACGCGCCGCCGGCCAGCGACACGGGCCAGGAACCCCAGGCGGCCGAGAATCCCGAGCCTGCCGCCGCCCCCTCGCCCGCCGAATCCGTTCCGGCCTCGCCCACGTCGTAACCTCTTTCTTCCACCCCCCCGCCAGCGGGAGAACCCGATGCCCAAGATGAAGACCCACCGGGGCGCGGCCAAGCGCTTCAAAGTCACCGGCTCCGGCAAGATCCGCCGCCGCAAGGCGTTCCGCGCCCACCTTCTCGAGAAGAAGCCGAGCAAGCGCACCCGCCGCCTCGGTCGCGGCGCGGAGCTTCTGGGTGGCGACAAGAAGCACGTCGAGCGGCTCCTCGGCCGCCGTTAAGGAGAGTCAGTCATGGCCCGGGTCAAGCGCTCCGTCCACGGGAAGAAGCACCGCCGCGCCGTCCTCGAGGCGGCCAAGGGCTACGGCGGCAGCCGCAGCCGGAGCTTCAAGTCGGCCAACGAGCAGGTCATGCACTCGGGCGTCTACGCCTACCGCGACCGCCGGGTCCGGAAGGGCGAGTTCCGCCGGCTGTGGATCGTGCGGATCAACGCCGCCTGCCGCCAGCACGACATGCCGTACTCACGCTTCATGGCCGGGCTCCGGGCGGCCCAGATCGACGTCGACCGCAAGGTCCTGGCCGATCTGGCGGTCACCGATCCCGGCACCTTCGGCACACTCGTGGCCGCGGCGCGGGAGGCCCTCGCCGCTGCTTAGCGCTCCGACCGGCACCGCTCGGCGCGCTCACGCCGGCCAGGGACGTCGCTGGCTGCGTCCTCCTCCTCGCCGTAGTACCCGCTACGCCTCGTCGTGCGTCCTTGCCAGCGACGCCCCTGACTCGCCGTGAGCATCACCGGCGGCACCGGCCGGAGCGCCGGCAGTACCGGCTTGGGGGTGCGCGACGCCCGGGTGCGGCGGATCTGCCGCCTGCTCACTCAGCGCTCCGCACGCCGGGAGGAGGGTGCCTTCGTGGTGGAAGGCGTGAACGTGCTCGACGCCGCCTTCGACGGGGAGGCCGACATCGAGGCGCTCTTCGCCGCGCCCGAGGCCGAGGCGGAGTGCCCGGCGCTCCTCGACCGGGCGGCCCGGCGGGGCATCCCCGTCCACCGCCTCGGGCCCGGTGTTTTGGAGCGGGTGGCGGGGACGGTGACACCCCAACCGGTCCTGGCCGTCGCCCGCCGGCGGCCCTCGGCGCTGGCCGATCTGACCTCCGGGGAGGGGTCGGAACCGAAGCTTCTCGTGGTCGGTGTCGATGTTCGCGACCCTGGCAACGGGGGCACCCTGATCCGCAGCGCCGAGGCTGCTGGGGCTCACGGGGTAATCTTCTGCAGCGGCTCGGTCGACGTCACCAACCCGAAGACGGTCCGCGCTTCGGCCGGAGCACTCTTCCACGTCCCCGTGGTGGAAGGCTGTGACCCGCAGGAGGTGCTCGGCGTGCTCGGAGATCTGGGCCTGAAGCGCATCGCCGCCGTGGCCCACGACGGCGAGCGGCCCGATCGCGTCGACCTGACCCAGCCGCTGGCGCTGGTCTTCGGCAACGAGGCCCACGGGCTTCCGGCCGACGTGCTCGACCGGGTCGACACCCAGGTCACGATCCCGATGCCGGGCCGGTCCGAGTCTCTCAACCTCGGGATGGCGGCCTCTATCCTGCTCTACGAGGCCCGCCGGCAGCGGGCGCCTGGGGATATGGGGGCGTCCCCCGAGATGGGAGTGTTGGCACCGTGACCACGTCTCCCCCCACCTCGGCGGAGATCATCGACCTCCTGCCGGACGCCGTGGTGGTCCTCGACGCCCACCGCACAATCACGGCTGTCAACGACGCCGCCGAGGAACTCCTGGCCCGCCCGGCCAAGGACCTGCTCGGGGCATCGGCCGACGAGGTTCTCGAGCCCCGCACCCGCGACGGGAAGCTGGTCTGGGCCGACGGCTGGCCCCGGGCCTCCCTCCTCACCCGGGTGCGGCGGATCCCGGAGCAGGAGATCGACGTCATGGCCGGCAGCGGCAAGACCGTCAGGGTGGCGGTCACGGGGCGCTACCGGCGCGACGGAGAGGGCCGCCTCGAAGGCGTCGTCCTCGCTCTGCGGCCGATCGAGCGCCGCAACACCCTGGCCGCCAGCGGCGTGGAGGTCGTCTCCACCGTCTCCCACGAGCTGCGCTCCCCGCTGACGTCGGTCAAGGGCTACACCTCGCTGCTCCTCAACCGGTGGGACCGGCTCGATGACGCCCAGAAGCGGTCGATGCTCGAGCAGGTCCAGTCCGACGCCGACCGGGTGACCCGGCTGATCACCGAGCTGCTCGACATCTCGAGGCTGGAGACCGGACGGCTCCGCCTCCGCTGCCAGATGGTCGACATCGCCGCCCTGGCCGAGGTGGTGGTCGAGAAGGTCCGCATCGGGTATCCCGAGCTGGAGGTGTCGGTCAGCTTCCCCGGCGAGCTCCCCCGGGTTTACGCCGACGCCGACAAGGTCGAGCAGGTGCTCACCAACCTCCTCGAAAACGCCGCCAAGTACGCCGACAGCCCTGACGTCCGGGTCGAGGGCGTCTACAACGAGGGCCGCAAGCAGCTCACCATCGCCGTCCACGACGTGGGTAAGGGCATCCCGCCGGCCGAGCTTCCCCGGCTGTTCAACAAGTTCTTCCGGGGCACCGAGGGCGGCCGCCCGAGCGGGTCGGGCCTCGGGCTCTACATCGCCCGGGGTCTGGTCGAGGCGCACGGCGGGCGTATCGCCGCGGAGAGCCGGCTGGGGGAGGGGTCGACGTTCTCCTTTACCCTGCCGACCGACGCCTTCGAGAAGGCGATCGGCGACGGAGACGGCGGGTCGTGACACTGTCGGAACTGACGGCCCTGCTCGACGCGGAGCTGGCCCGGGCAAGAGACCAGATCGCCAAGGTGGAGACGGTTGCCGACCTCGACGAGGCCGAGCGGGCCTTCCTCGGCAAGCGCTCGGCGGTCGCCACCGTCAACCAGACCATCAAGGAGCTCGCCCCCGAGGAGCGGCCCATGGTCGGTCAGGCCGTGTCGTCCTACAAGGCGGCGGTCACCGAGCTGATCGAGGCCCGCCGGGCGGTCCTCGGCGACGGTGCCGCTGAAGCCGTCGACCGGCTCGACCTCACCCTCCCCGGCCGGGGCCTCGGACGGGGCCACCTCCATCTGATCACCCAGGTCCAGCAGGAGCTGGAGGAGGTCTTCCTCGGCCTCGGCTACAAGGTCGCCGAAGGCCCCGAGGTCGAGACCGACTTCTACAACTTCGAGGCGCTCAACATGCCGCAGGCCCACCCGGCCCGGTCGATGTGGGACACGCTCTACGTCAAGCTCGGCCGGCCCGAGGAGGTGGTACTGCGCACCCACACCTCCCCGGTGCAGATCCGCGTCATGGAGTCGCGGCAGCCGCCCGTCTACACGGTGATGCCCGGCCGCTGCTACCGGCGCGACACCCTCGACGCCCGCCACTCACCCGTCTTCCACCAGATCGAGGGCCTCGTCGTCGACGAGGGCATCACCTTCGGCGACCTGGCCGGCACGATCGACGCCTTCACGCGGGCCTACTTCGGCCCCGGCCACACGTCCCGCCTGCGGCCCAGCTACTTCCCCTTCACCGAGCCCAGCGCCGAGTTCGAGGTCACCTGCTTCGTCTGCGACGGCGCCGGCTGCTCGGTCTGCTCCAAGACCGGGTGGCTGGAGCTCGGCGGTTGCGGGATGGTCGACCCCAACGTGTTCCGGGCCGTCGGCTACGACTCCGAGACGTACACCGGCTTCGCCTTCGGCTTCGGGCTGGAGCGGATGGCCATGGTTCGCTACGGCGTCGAGCACATCAAGTCGTTCTTCGAGAACGACATCCGGTTCCTCAAGCAGTTCTAGCGAGGATATGGAATGAAGGCCCCTCTCTCCTGGCTCCGCGACTTCGCCCCCATCGACGGCAAGCCTCCCGAACTGGCCGACCGCCTCAACGGGATCGGTCTCATCGTCGAAGGCATCGCCGCCCCCGGGCGAGACATCGGCGGCGTCCGCACGGTCAAGGTGCTGTCGTTCGAGAAGCACCCCAACGCCGACAAGCTGCTGCTGGTAGACATCGACCCCGGCGACGGCGAGACGAAGCGCGTCGTATGCGGGGCGTCGAACTTCGCGGTCGACGACATCGTGCCGTGGGCGGCGCCCGGCGCCGAACTTCCCGGCGGCTTCAAGCTCGAGCGGCGCAGGATCCGGGGCGAGGTGTCGGACGGCATGCTCTGCGCCCCCGACGAGCTCGGCCTGTCCGACGACCACAGCGGGATCATGATCCTGGCGCCCGACACGACGCTCGGCGAGGACATCCGCACGGTGCTCGGGCTCGATGACATTGTCTTCGACCTCGAGATCACCCCCAACCGGCCCGACGCCATGTCGATCGCCGGGGTGGCCCGCGACCTCGCCGCTGCCCTCGGCGTGCCCTTCACACTGCCGGAGCCGGCGGCATCGGCCGGGATGGAGCTCCAGCCGGCGACCCTGGTCGTGGAAGCACCCGATCGCTGTCCCCGCTACGTGGCCATGATCGGGCGGGTGGCCGTGGCCCCGTCTCCTGGCTGGATGGCCCAGCGGCTGACGAAGGCCGGCATGCGGCCGATCTCCAACGTCGTCGACGTCACCAACTACGTGATGCTGGAACGGGGTCAGCCGCTCCACGCCTTCGACCTCGCCCGCCTCGGCGGCCGGGGGATCGTCGTCCGCAGGGCGGAGGAAGGCGAGAAGATCGTCACCCTCGACAAGATCGAGCGCACCCTGACGGCTGAGGATCTCCTGATCTGCGACGCCAATCGGGCGCCGCAGGCGATCGCCGGCGTGATGGGGGCGGGCGACTCCGAGGTGTCGGACACAACGACCGAGCTGCTGCTCGAGTCGGCCTACTTCTCGCCCGACGGGATTCTCCGGACCTCCAAGCGCCTCGGCCTGCGGACGGAGTCGTCGGCCCGGTTCGAGCGCGGCGTCGACCCCAACGGTACTGCCCTCGCCGCCGAACGGGTCTGGGCGCTGTTCGGAGAGATCGCATCCGGGCAGCTGGCCACCGGCACGCTCGACGAGTACCCGGCGCCGATCGAGCCGATCCGGGTCCGGCTGCGGACAGAGCGGGTCAACGCCGTCCTCGGCACCGAGCTCGACACGGAACGCATCCAGGGTCACCTCGAGTCGCTCGGCTTCACCCCGGCCGGCGGCGCCGACGGTGTGGTGGAGTACACCGTTCCCACCTACCGGCCCGACGTCGAGCGGGAGATCGACCTCATCGAGGAAGTCGCCCGCCACCACGGCTACAACAACATCACCCGAACCCTGCCCCGCATGAAGGAGCCCTCGGAGGGGCTCACCCCGGCCCAGATCGGGCGGCGGACCGTGCGCGACGCCCTCCTCGGCGCCGGCCTCTCCGAGGCCTACACCTTCTCACTGGTTTCAGCGGCCGACCTGGCTGCCGCCGGCCTCCCCGCCGAGGGAATCGAACTGGAGAACCCGTTGCGGGCCGAGGAGTCCCTGCTCCGTCCGGCGGTGCTGCCCGGCCTCCTCAAGGCGGCGGCGTTCAACGCCGGCCACGGCCTCCCCGACGTCGGACTGTTCGAGATCGGGCACGTCTTCCTGCCCCCGCCCGCCGGCCAGACGCTCCCCGACGAACGGGAGCACCTCGCCGTCGTGCTCGCCGGCACGGTGTTCCGCCTGCCCCACGAAACCAACCGGCCCGTCGACGGCCACGACGTCGTCGGCCGGTTCGAGACCGTGGCCGAGGCGCTGGCCCTGGCCGACTGGTACCTCGAGCCGGGCGACGCCGCCGGGTTCGCCCCCGGACGGGCGGCGCTGGTCGTCATCGACGGCTCGCCCCTGGGCGCGATCGGGGAGATCGACCCCGCCGTGCGGGCCCGTTTGGGTCTGGCCGGCCCGGTGGCGGCGTTGGAGGTCAACCTCTCGCAGCTGCTCGACGCCACCCGGAAGGAGCGCCGGGCGGTCACTCCGTCGCGCTACCCGGCCTCGACGATCGACCTGGCCTTCGTCCTCGACGAGTCGCTGCCGGCCGGTGCGGCGCAGCGCACCTTGACCCGCACGGCGGGCGACCTGCTGGAGGACGTGCACCTCTTCGACGTCTTCCGCTCCGACGCCCTCGGCCCCAACAAGAAGAGCCTGGCTTTCGGGCTGCGTTTCCGGGCCCCCGACCGCACCCTCACCGACGAGGAAGTCGGCGGCCTGCGGCAGCGCTGCATCGACGCCATGGCGAAGGAACACGGCGCCAGCCTGCGGGCATGACCTTCACGCACCGTCGCAGGCCAACCTATGCGGAGGTCGATCAGCAGGGCGTCGTGTTCCACGGGCACTGGCTGGCCTACTTCGACGACGCGATGACCCGCTTCTGCGACCATCTCGGCTTCCCGCCCAAGGAGGTCTTCTTCTCCACCTTCGACGTGATGGTGGTGAAGGCGCAGCTCGACTGGCAGGGCCCCGCCGGCTTCGACGACGAGATCGAGATCGCCGTCACCCCCACCCGCATCGGCACGAAGTCCTTCGACCTCGAATACCGCGCCACCGTCGAAGGCCGCCCGGTCTGCACCGGCCTGGTGACCTACGTCTCCGTCAAGCCCGGCGCCGCCGAAGCGGTCGAGATCCCTCGCGACGTCCGTGCCGCCCTCGAAGGCCGCCAGACAGCCATCTGAATGGATCTGGCCGCACTCCGAGCCGATACGCCGGGCTGCCTGCAGGCGCGTTCTTGGACAGCGCTGGATCGTCGCTCCCACCCTGGCCGGTCGTCGACACCGTCATGGACCATCTCCGGCTCGAAGCAGAGATCGGCGGCTACCGGGCCGCGGACCAGAAGCTCGAGGCCCTCGAGGCCACCTACGAGGATCTGGCCACGATGCTGGTGTGCGCCGCCGACGAGGTCGCGCTGCTCGACAGTTCGACTCGGGCCTGGGCGCAGGCCTTCTACGCGCTGGCGTTCCAGCCGGGGGACCGCATCCTGACCGCCAGGGCGGAGTACGCCAGCAACTACCTCGCCTACCTCCACGTCGCCGAACGGACCGGAGCCGTCATCGACGTTGTACCGGACGACGAGACCGGGCAGTTGTCGGTGGCCGCCCTCGAATCGATGATCGACGAGCGCGTCAGGTTGGTGAGTGTCACGCATGTCCCCTCGAACGGCGGGCTGGTCAATCCCGCGGAAGAGATCGGCCAGGTCACGGCCGCGGCCGGTATCCCGTTCCTCCTCGACGCCTGCCAGTCCGCCGGGCAGATGGTTCTTGATGTCGACCGCCTCGGGGTCGACATGCTGGCCGGCAATGGGCGGAAATGGCTCCGGGGCCCGAGAGGCACCGGGTTCCTGTACGTCCGCCGCTCGCTGTGCGAGCGTCTCCATCCCCCGATGATCGACCTCCATTCGGCGGAATGGGTCGAACCGGAACGCTACGAGTTGTGCGCCGGCGCCCGCCGCTTCGAAATGTGGGAATCGTCGGTGGCGTGCCGCCTTGGCCTCGGTCGGGCGGTCCGATACGCCCTCGAGCTCGGCATGGACACCATCGAGACCGCCGTCACCACCAGGGCCGAAGCCGTGCGCGAGGGGCTCGCCGGTGTCGAAGGCGTCACGGTCCGGGACCTCGGCCGGCGGAGGTGTGGCATCGTGTCGTTCACGATCGATGGTCACAGCGGCGCAGACGTGCAGGAACGTCTCGCCCGGGCCGGCGTGACCGTGACGACCGGCCGGGCCTCCTCGACGCTGCTCGACATGTCCCGCCGCCAGCTCCCGTCCGTCGTACGCGCCTCGCCGCACTACTTCAACGACGACGGTGACCTGGACCGGCTCGTCACCGGTGTGGAGGATGTAAGTGGGGGCCGGCTCTGATCAGCCGCCGAGGTCGGCGCCGGCGTCGATCAGGCACTCCGGAGTCCAGATGCCCTTGAGCGTGTCGGCGGTCAGGATGCCCTTCGTCTGGCCGCCGAGCCGGGCTGCATTACACGCCCCGGTGCCGTCCAGCAGGGCATCCGCCGTGCCGTTGCGGAAGTTCTCCGGGGTGCCGAAGACCCAGACCTGGAACTCTGGTTCCGGGGCGATGAAGAACCAGCGACCTCGCTCGGTCTCCCCCGGAACCGCGTTTCCTGCGCCGCGGCTGAAGTTGGAGCAATGGTTGGCCCAGGCGGCCGCGGGGCTGAGTGCGACCGCCGCGGCAACGAAGAGCGCGCCGGCGAATATCTTGATCCTCATGTGAGCCTCTCTCGTGAGTACCGCCGTTTCAGGTGGTGGCTGGGACGGTGCGATTACCACTCGCCGCCACGTCTGACGACGCTACGCCCCGTTTCTCAACGGACGATGGGGCGACGTCAGCTATGCGAAGGTTGTGACTCGTTGCCCGGCCGTAGGCTCGCGACCGGTTGCGCGGACCCCTTGTCCCGTCGGCCCTGGGCGCAGCCGGTTGCGCTGAGGACGGGCGGCGGTAGCGCAGATTGGTGGAATCGGGCCTGGCCAGTCGAACGGGTCGCCGGCGGCTGGCATGATCGGCGATGTGCCGGGCCACCACCGGTCGTCGTTCAGGGTCATATAGGCCGGCGCCATTCAGCACGACCGGTCGTGCTGGAGCAGGAGGAGAGCAGGTGGCTCAGGGCTTGAGCGGCCAGACTCCTTCGGCGAACTTCGTGACGAATACGCCGGCGTCCATGTCGGTGAACCAGATCTCGCCGCGCTCGGGAACGATGCGCGGCGAGGCTGGCCCGTGTCATCGACAACCGGGCCTGCGGCGAGGAACCGTCCGGGACCGGCACTTACCCCGGTACCTTCGAGCCGGGCGACCTCAGAACGGGGGGCTGTCGGCCCGGCGTCAGCGGCGCGTCGGGAGCCAGAGCGCGGCGAAGGCCACGGCAAACAGCGCCGTGATGAGGGCGAATTCCGGGGTGGGCAACAGCACGATCGTGGCGACGCCCAAGCCGACCAGCCCTCCCAGCGCGCCAGCCGGCGTGGCGAGTTGCACCGGGCGGTCCGGAGCCTTGGGCGGGATGCGCCGCTCTCCCGACCCCCAACCGGTGGACCATAGGGCGAAGGCCATCGCCAGGCCGGCGACGGCGAACCGTGGAAACCCGCGCAACCAGAAGATCGGCGCTGCCACGGGAAAGAAGAGAATCCACCGCCCGATCTCGCTGCGACGTTTCCGGTCCGCTCGGTCTTCCTCGAGCGGGTTCGGGAAAAATCCATCCGAGGTCGGGCTGTCAGGCTCGTGGCGCATAGCCACCAGCACTTCGAGGTTCGTGGCGGGCTTCCCTCCGCGAAGGTGGACTCGCCCATCGAATGGTCCCGTATGCCCCCGGTGCAGCGGCCGCATGATGCCGGGAGCCAGCCGGATCGTTCCACTCTCGAGGGCGCTCGCAAGCCACTTATGCGGCACTTAGCGACAACCTATGTACTTAAGTGCCGCACAAGTCTGGGGCGGAAGGTGGTCGGGGCACATCCGGGAGCGGGATGTGCCGTGGTTCGCCGAACCTATACGGCCATCCACGGGGTTGGGCACGCGGCGCGTCAGCCGGACATGCCTACGACCTGCCGACGGAGCAGAGTGTCCCCGGCGGCACCGAGGAACGGCGCATCCCCGAAGCTCCTGACCGAACCGTCGGTGCGGGCGACCCAGTAACCCCGCCCGCTCGGGGAGGCAGCCAGCGCAACGGCGGCCGGTGCGGTGGAGTCAGCCGCGGCTCCCACGAACGGCGCGTCGCCGAAGGCGAACGTTCCGCCGTCTGACGCCAGCAGCCAGTACCCCCGGCCCGACACCGTGGGCGCCATCCCGACCACGGGCCGGACCAAGCGCAGCCCTCCGGTGGAACCGAAGTAGGCGGCATCGCCGAAGGCGAAGATCCCGCCGTCGGCGGCGACGAGCCAGTAGCCGTCGCCGGTCGGGGTGGC
>Ga0299907_10000580_pt1 | contig 18372 bp, 19 predicted proteins | sample RVTome_16_FD_198680 | JGI IMG/M metagenome (GOLD analysis project Ga0299907, IMG submission 198680) | Soil microbial communities from uranium-contaminated site in the Upper Colorado River Basin, Wyoming, United States - RVT152D67 (version 2) ...
GATCTCGGCTCGAGGGACCAGCGCCGCCACCGAGTCGATAACGATCACGTCGAGGGCGCCGGAGCGGATCAGCATGTCGGCGATCTCCAGGGCCTGCTCCCCGGTGTCCGGTTGGGATATCAGCAGTTCGTCGACATCGACCCCGATCGCCCGGGCATAGACCGGGTCGAGTGCATGCTCGGCGTCGATGAAGGCGGCGATGCCGCCGTTGCGCTGAGCCTCGGCGACGATATGGAGGGCGAGACTGGTCTTGCCCGAGCTCTCCGGCCCATAGAGCTCGACGACCCGGCCCCTGGGCACGCCACCCACGCCGAGCGCGAGGTCGAGGGCGAGGGCCCCGGTGGGGATGACGTCCACCCGACGCTGGGCTCCCTCCCCCAGCTTCATGATCGCTCCCTTGCCGAATTGTCTCTCGATCTGGCTGACCGCCATCTCCAGTGCTTTGTCGCGCTCCACTTTGTTTCCCTCCTGACTCATCTCAACTGCACCGTATCCGGGACCCGTGACAGATTCGGATCATCATAGATCGAACAGGTGTTCGCAGACGACATTTACACACCCAGCCGCAGAGTTTCAAGAGGCTCGTATCGCACTCCGCCCCGACCGGTCCGGCTCCGATAGATCACCACCCGGTCACAGCGCCAGCCCAACTCGATGGGGATCCCCTCGAGGGAGCGGATGTCGATCGGGGGGCGGACGCGTGACAACGTCAAATGCGGATGGAACGGCCTCTCCTCGACCGCCAGACCCGCAGACTGCGCCGCCTCCTCGGCGATCTCGTTGAGTGTGGCCAGTCCCTCGATCCCGGTCTCGACCGCCACCCAGACAACGGTCGCCCTGCGGACGTTGGGGAAAGCTCCGATCCCTCCGAGACCGATGTCGAAGGGCTCGATGTCGGCCACCCCGAGAGCCGAGAGGAATCGCTCGTAGGTCACCTGGTCGATCATGCCCAGAAAGCGCAACGTCAGGTGCCAGTTCTCCGGTGGGGCGAGACGGCCGGGAATCGCGAGCCTGGTCATCTTCTCGGCCAGGGCCATCTGCACTTCCGGCGGCACGGGCACCGCCGCGAAGACCCGGCCTACTCGCTCCACCAGCTGCCGACGACGGCGAGACGAGTCAGATGAAGGGCGGCGGTGACGCTGTAGGCGCGGACCCTCTCCCGATCGCCGGGCAGGCGGAGTCGTCTCGATCGGATCTCCTCGGGGGTCGCCACCGCGATCACCACGGTTCCCGGTGGCTCCTCCAGGGGTTCTGGGCCGGCCGATCCCGTCACCGCCACCACCACGTCCGCGTCCAGAAAATCGCGGCCACCTCTGGCCATCTCCTCGGCGGTTTGCGCATCGACGACGCGCGACGTGTCACTGACGCCGAGCAATGTGCGCTTCAACTCGTGGTCGTAGGCGACCAACGCCCCCTTCACCACGGCCGAGGCGCCCGGGACCGAGGTGAGGGCTGCGGCAACCAGGCCACCGGTCATCGACTCCGCGGTGCCGATCGTCATTCCCTCCTCGCCGAGAATCGAGATGACGACTTTCTCGATGGTCTCGTCGTCGACGCCGAACACCGCATCCCCCAGCCGATCCCGGACTACGGCCTCCACCGGGGCAATGAGGGCAGCCGCAGCTGCTTGGTCTTCCGCCTTGACGGTTATCCGGACCTTGATCTCACCTGCCGAAGCGAGGAAAGCGATCGAGGGATTCGAGGAACCGTGGTAGAGGTCATCGAGACGATCGGCGATGTCCGACTCGGAGCGGCCCCAGGTTCTGAGGAGACGGCTCGCCACCACCGAGGGACCGCCCGACTCCAGGGAGAGACGTGGAAGCACTTCCTTTCCCAGCAGATACTCCATCTCCTCGGGCACGCCGGGCACGCAGAACACCCAGGTGCCCCGGTGCTCCATGGCGAGCCCGGGGGCGGTGCCCTTGGGATTCGGGATCAACTGCGCACCCTCGGGATGCTCCGCCTGACGGAGGTTGGACCTGGGCATCTCCCTCCCCCGGCTCGCCCACCACTGGCGGAGGTGCTCCGCATAACTCTCGTCGAACAGGAGGTCCCGGCCGGTTGCGGCGGCGAGCGCCTCCCGGGTCAGGTCGTCCTGGGTGGGTCCGATCCCGCCGGTGATGATCACGGCATCCGATCGAGACATGGCGAGCTCGATCGCGGACTTCAGGCGGGACAGGTTGTCACCGACAACCTGCTGGTAGTGCGAGTCGTGACCGGAGTCGGCCAGCGCGGAGCCGATCACCGCGGCGTTGCTGTTGACGATATGACCAAGGAGCAGCTCGGTCCCGACCGCGATCACCTCGACGATCACCCGGCGATCGCCTCCCTGTCGGTCTCCACCCCGTATCGGACGTCATCAGCAGCGGGCATCTTCGACCACCGCGAGCAAATCGGAGCCGGCAACGGCGTCGGCCAGTGTGTCCCAGGTCGCCGTGCCCACCTCCCCGTCGTCTTCGATCTCGGCGCAGGCCAGGTAGACGGCGTCGATCAAAGGGGCGATCTTGTGATCGGCTTCGTAGGCCTGGGCGATGCTGGTGCGGGCCAGGGGTACATCCCCTTGACCAACCGCTCTGATCGCCTCCTCGGCGTAGACCCTGGCCCTGGCCTCCACTCAGATCTCGGCGTACAGGTATCTGCGAAGCACGTCGAGCCTCTCGTCGAGGGTCTCCGGGTCCAAATACCACAGCATGGCAGCGACCGTGGAGAGCAGCGGATTGCCGTCCTGGGGCGTGAAGGAGAACCCGACCACCTCATTCCCGTTACGGACGGCCAGCGTCTCCAGGGCGACGACCGCCTGGCTCATGATCCTCCCGTAGTAGCCATGATCACGGCCGAAGGAGAAGACCTGATTGGCCGACTTCTTGTGGGTGACCGCCACCCGGGTGTTGGCCAGGAGCCGGTCTTTCACCTCGTCGAGTGTCATGTCCTGGTCCAAAGTCAGCGAGAAATGCAGCGAGTGCATGTACTGGGTGTCGAGCTTGATCGCCGACGAGAACACATTCAGGTCGTGGCCGATCGTGCTGAACAGGCCGTGGGCATCCCGGGCGTGGTGGGTGCCGAACCTCTCGTCGCCGTGTGATCCCACCGTAGGGCTAGCCACGAAACCCTCGTCCTGTGAGATGTCGTTGGCCCTGCGCATGCAGAGGAACCTTCCGTCCTCGAGATGACTGGTCCCGTCGGGATCCATGGTCAGTGTCTTGATCAACACCGCGATGTTGTGGGTGTTGCAGCTGACGATCTGCAGGTACTTGTCCACTTCCGGGACCAGAGCGTCATCGTTGATCCCCCGGGCGTACATCTTGCCGAACCCATACTCCGATCCTTGGGCCATGAACCCCACCGGCCCCTCGGCGTCCAGGTAGAGCAGGTCTTTGTTCTCGTTGCCGGCCGGGGTGCAGTCGATGACGACCGTGGCCCTCTCGATGGCCTCCAGCTTCTCGTACTTGGGGGCGTGGCCCAGCTCCTCGAACGTCGACCATCGGTCCTCGTCGACGGCTAGCACCGCACCGCGGTCGACGAGATCATTGACCTTGGCCTTCTCGGTAACCAGAGGGGTCCGCTTGTGGAAAGTGACTTCGTCGATACCGAACCGGGCCTTGTTGTCGGCGAGCAGTCCGATGAGTGGCTCGCCGATGGTGCCGGTGCCCACGACGTGGACGATCTTCATGGAGTTCCTCCAGATGTGGCTGCTCCCCATCATGGTACCCCGGGAATAGTGGCGCCCAACCCCGGACCAGGCGCAAGAATGCAGGTGTCCGCCTATCCCCCTCCCGGTAGTAGGAGGCTTGCGAACACCGGATATCATGCCACGCATGCACGCCCTCGACCTGAGCTGTGATTCACGCGATGAGCGTGCGTTCTCTGTCTCCGGTTCGGGCAGTTAACACCCCGATCGGGGCCGGCAAGACCATGAGCGAGTCGGCGCGCCCCGGTCGGATCGATTTCGCCATCGCACAGGTCCTGGCCGTGGCGGTGTTCGTGATCTGTGTGCTCAACCTCGCCAACGGTCACGACTGGGGCGACGATTTCGCCTTGTACATCAGTCAGGCGAAGGGGATCGTCGAGGTCGACACGGGGGCCGTCGTCGAGGCCAATCGCTATGCCCTCGAGCATTCGAGTATGAAAGGCTTCAGCCCTGTGGTCTACCCGTGGGGATTCCCCCTGGTCCTGGCCCCCTTCTATGCGGCGTGGGGAATCGACTTCCACGTGTTCCAGGTCCTGGAGAGCGCTCTCTTCGCCGTATTCGTCGGGCTCTTCGCACTTCTGGTTATGCCACGGGTCGGTCGGATCGCCGGCGGCTTGATGGCCCTGATCGTCGGATCGTCTGTCGTCTACGTCGGCTGGGCCCAATCGGTCACCTCCGATTTCCCGTTCATGACCTTCCTCGCGCTGACCCTTGTCCTCTGCGACTACGCCCGGCGGTCGGGGATGGTCACCCGGGCTAGGAACGGGGTGCTCATCGCCCTCGGGCTCTCGGCCGCCCTCGCCTCCAGCATGCGAAGGGAAGGGGTGCTGCTCTTCGTCGTCATCGCGTCCCTACAGGCGGCCGAGGTATGGAGCGAGCGCAGGAGGGGCCGGCACCTTCGACCTAGTGCCCTTCCCTGGAGACGGGTCCTGCTTCCCCATATGGCGGGTCTGGCGCTCCTCGCTCTTTTGCTGGCAATCTTCCCGGGCCCCCCGGGAACCCTCTACGGGAACTCGGGCTTGCATCAGTTGGGCGAAAACGTCACCTGGTTCTCGGATGTCCTCGCCCGCATGGTCGGACTCATGGAGTCGGGCAGCCAGGGACCTCAACTGTGGGGATACGAATCGTTGGGAAGCATTCTCCTCTGGGTCTTTGCGATCGCCGCAGTCGCCGGGCTCATCTACCGGATGCTCACCGAGTGGCGCCAGGACCTCGGGCTCGCCACCTATCTCGTTCTCGCCTCGCTGGTGATCGGAATGCTCCCCTTCCACGAGGGCCGATACCTGTTCACCATCACCCCGTTTCTCGTCTATTTCGCCTTCCACGGGATAGTCGCTGCCGTGGTCCTGGTCACTTTTCCGCTTGGTGACCGGTGGGTGGGGATACTGTCATTCGTGGTGGCGGCTGTGTTCCTGGCGGTACTGGCCGGGTCGAATGTCGAGCAGTTGTGGGACAGGACCGAGGGCCGGCTCGACGACAGCGGACAAGTCATGTGGGGCCCCGTCCACCCGGCAGCGCTCGAACTGTTCGCCACCGTGAAATCGGTGGTGCCCGAGGATGAGGTGGTCGGCTTTTTCCGGGGCAGGGCGATGACGCTCCTCGGGGAGAGACAGGGCCTCTACCTGACCAAGCTGGATGACATCCTGGCGGAAGCAGACTGGTACGCCATGGAGAAGAACAGCGACTACTCGCAGTATCCGCTGACTGACGAAGAGGCGGGGGCCCACGGTATCCAGCGGGTGTGGGAGAACGAGAACTTCATCCTCTGGAAGGTACCGTGAGCTCCGACGTCGAACTCACCATCCTCATGCCCTGCCTGAACGAGGCGGCCACCGTCGGCATCTGTGTCCGCAAGGCGCTGGGTTGGCTGGAGGCGGCCGGTGTCGCCGGCGAGGTCCTCGTTGCCGACAACGGTTCGGTCGACGGTTCGCAGCAGATCGCCGCCGAGGCCGGAGCGCGGGTGATCTCTGTCCCCCAACGCGGTTACGGAGCCGCCCTTCTGGCCGGGATCGAGGCGGCACGGGGAACTTTTGTGGTCATGGGCGATGCCGACGACAGCTACGACTTCACGGCTCTCGATCCGTTCCTGGCGGAGCTGCGCTCCGGAGCCGACCTCGTGATGGGGAATCGGTTTCGGGGAGGAATCCAGGAGGGTGCCATGCCCTGGCTCCATCGTTATGTGGGTAACCCGGGTCTGTCACTCGTCGGCCGGGTCTTCTTCCGGGTGCCGGTGGGGGACATGCATTGTGGACTCCGCGCCTTCGACAGGAAGGCGATCCAGGGTCTGGGCCTCCGCAGCACCGGGATGGAGTTCGCATCGGAGATGATCGTCAAATCCAGACTGGGCGATCTCGACATCCGCGAGGTGCCGACCACACTGAGCCCGGACGGCAGGGGCCGACCCCCCCATCTCCGAACCTGGCACGACGGATGGCGCCACCTCAGGTTTCTTCTCCTCTTCTCTCCTCTGTGGCTGTTCTTCATCCCCGGTCTGGTACTGCTCGTTGCCGGGCTGGCGGCCACTGCCATCCTTGTGGTGGGCCCGGTCTCGATCGGGGCAGTCACTTTCGACGTGAGCGCCCTGGTCTACTCGGCCGCGGCCGCGATCATCGGGTTCCAGGCCATCACGTTCGCCTTGTTCACCAAGATCTACGCGGTGAGCAAGGGATTCCTGCCCTCCGACGATCGGATCGACCGACTCGGGGAACGCTTCCGGCTCGAGCGAGGCCTGGCTCTCGGCGCCCTTCTCCTGCTCGTCGGGATCGGCGCGGCAGCGTGGTCGCTCTGGCGATGGCGCACCGTCGGCTGGGGGGACCTGCAGGCGGGCGATCAGCTGCGAGTCGTCGTCCCGGCGGCACTGGGGCTCATCCTGGGGTCCTCCACCGTGCTCGCCAGCTTTTTCTTGTCGATCTTGGGGATGGACAAGAACATCGACTTCTGAGAGCGGGAACCGCGCCGACCCGAGGTCAGTTCAAAGGCTCCAACGACTCGGCGAGTGCCATGGCGAACTCCAAGTCGTGAGCAGTCTCGATGCGATGCGTCACCCCTCTCTCCTCCCAAGCGAGGACGTTGGCGGCGAGACGGACCCGCTCTCGAGCTCCGCTCTCGTCCTCGTAGAAGATGATGTGGGGAGCGCCCTCGATCCAGAAGCCGGCATTACCCCGCACCGTGACCGCCTCTGCGCCGATCTCGGGCGTGAGGCTCTTGACGAAGAACCCACCCGGCGGGACTCGGAACTGGGAGTAGAGCAGACCGACGTCAGCGGCTCCCGCCGCCGGCAACACATCACCTGACTCCCACACGAAGTGGACCGCACCGCCGGGAGGGAAATCCGAGTGGTAGACCGCGTCGGGCTCGCCCACCTCGGCTCCCAGGGGAATGAGCACCGGGAAGGGGAGATCACCGGCCTCCCTGAGGGTCACCTCGTCCCCGAGATCGAGCTCGGCGCCGGGTCCGACGTCCTCGACTCCCCAGCCAACGCGAATCCCGGCGATCTCGAGCAGATCAGCGACTGCCTGGCGGCCTCCCGGGGTCGCCAGCACCAACAAGGCGATGACGGCGGCCGCCATTGCCATCTGAAGCCAACGGCGGCCGGTGATCGGTCGCTCTGAGGCCTCGATGCGTGTCATGACCCGCCCCGCCAGATCGGAATCCGGCCAGTCGACGCCGGCTGCCGCGCCGGACAGCTTGCGCTCGAGATCACTCATCGGGGTCCTCCAGGCTCTGTCTCAGCCGGGCGAGGCCGCGAGAGGTGCGGGACTTGACGGTGCCCGGAGGAATGTCCAGCATTCCCGCGGTCTCCGCCTCGGAAAGCCCGACCAGGAAGCGCGCCGAGATCACGGCCCGGTACCGGGAGGGCAGCGAGTCGACCGCCGTCAGCACCAGACGTCGCTCCTCGTTTCCGATGACCTCCGTCTCGGGAGATGGGGCCGCACCCCCCGAGACGGGCTCTTCTGCGATGCGCACTGCGAGACGCTCTCTGCGGCCTCTGCCTCTCACCCGATTGAGCGCCTCGTTGCGCACGATTCGCAGTAACCAGGGGCGGAAGGGAGCTTCTTCACGAAATCGCCCCAATGCCCGGTAGGCCTTCACCAAGGCCTCCTGGGTGACGTCCTCGGCCTCGGCGTGATCCCTGACCACCAGATAGGCGACCCGCAACGCGACGGCCTGATGCAATGCCACCAGACGTCCGTAGGCGGACACATCACCACTCTTGGCATGGGCTATCAGCTCCTCTTCGTCCAGTGGACGGCCCTCCACCGACATCTCAACACCACCTACACCGCAAAGCCGGCCCAGGTTCCCCACTCGATATGGAACCGAGACGGCACCAGAGGTGTATCCGGGATGAGATGAGAAACACCATTGCACTGATCACCACAGTGGCCGTGATTCTGATCGCGGCACCCAGCCTGGCGAAAGGTCCGATGTCGGCGACGATCACCGGACCGGGCATCGAGGAGCCCATCGAGCTCTTCGACCAGCGCGAGCCCGGGCAGGTGATGCATGAGCCCATCGTTGACCTCATCGAGCAGACCGGGCTCTGGTATGCGACGCCGACTCTCGAGCGGATCGATCAGCCTGGTGGACTGGGTGAACCTCTCGTGCTCGCCTGGGGCGAGGGGAGCCACACGATCCGTCAGGAGATCTACCTCCATGCCGAGGGCGGCCCGGTGATCCACACGCCGGACGATCAGCCCTCCCTGGAGGCATGGGGCGGCGAGATCACCGGTTGGTTCAGCGCACCGACCGGGCTCGTCGACACCCTGCGGGCATTCGGCGTGCCGACTGAGGCAGGCCGGGCGGCGTCAATCCCTTTACAGATGCTAGCGCCGGGCGCGCTGGCGTTACTCGTCCTCATCGCAGCCCGGCCCGTGAACTCCAGGCTGCGCCCCGTCGTCACTAGCCGATAAGGAGGAAAGCATGAGAAACGCCGTCACTGCACTCGCCACCGCAGCGCTCCTGTCCATCGCGTCCACGGCTCTCGCCGGAGGCTGGGCGGTGACCAGCTTCGAGAACCTTCCCAGTGAGTTCGAGGCTGGGGCCACCTACACCCTCGACTTCGTCATCTTGCAGCATGGCCAGACTTCCGCTGATTCGGGTGCGTCGTTTGTGACATTCCGCAATGGCAACGAGTCGCTTCGCTACGACGCGGTGAACCATCGCGACGGGACCTACACGGTCGAGGTGACGATTCCCGGCGAAGGAGCCTGGGAATGGGAGGTGGTCAGCGAGGGCTGGGGCTCCCAACCGATGGGCACCATCGAGGTGGTTCCCGGCGGCGCCCCGGCAGGCTTCGATCTCGTGGACGCCCTCAAGGTGATATTGCCCTTGGCCACCCTGGCCGCCGCCACTTTCACCATCCGGGAGTGGGCGAGGACGAGATCTGGGTCGGCGCCCGCCGAGACCGGGTGACATGACCCGCGCCTTGCTCGGCCTCACCCTCACCTTGGCCCTGGCCACGGTCTCGGTCCTGGTCTATGCGACAGAAGACCAGGCCGGGGCCGTGGCCCTGGATGGCGAGACACTCTTCCAGGCCAAAGGGTGCGTCGGCTGTCATCAGCGCGGAGACCTGGGCCAATTACAGATCGGGCCCAACCTCACCGGTCTCGGGGGACGCGCCACCGAGGAGTACGTGCGTCAGTCTGTCACCGACCCACAGGCCTACCTCGTGGACGGATACCAGGGCATCGAGATGCCCGAGCTCTCCCTGACTGAGGCAGAGCTCGACGTCCTGATCGACTTCCTCCTCGAGGCCGAGAGCTAACTCGTCTCCTCGATGAACTCGCGAATGTGGCCGGATAGGGCCACGAGGGACGGCTGGTGGACATACATCATGTGCCCCGCCTCGTAGTCCTCCATGCGCACGTTCTTGCGGACCTCGGGGTCCAGACCCATGTGGGAGAAGGTGTATTCCGTGGCGAAATAGGGGGTGGCCAGGTCGTAGTACCCGTTGGCAACGAAAACCTGAGTCCCTCGGGACCGCGACAACACCTCGCGCATGTTCTCCGAAGTGTCCACATAGCGGTTCTTGAAGTCTTCGTAGTTCCAGCGCTCGTTGACCCTCATCGACATCACCTCGTAGATGTCCTCTGCCTCGAAACCGAGCTCGCTGCGGAGATGGTGGTTGAGCGCGGAGGTGGCCACGGCCCAGGTGGCGTCAGTGCTCGGATCGGCCTCGATCTTCTCCCCCCGGCTCAGCCGGTCAATGCCCACATAGCGGGAGTCGATCCGCCCCACTGTGCGTCGCTGCTTGCGCAACAGCTCCTTGCAGAAATGGTGGATGTGGATCCTCAACTCGTAGTGGTCGATGTAGTCGGCGTCGAGACCGGTGTACTCGCCCAGCTTGGCGGCCACCTTCGCCCTGGTCTTGTCATCGACCCGATCGCCCTGGGCCAGCGCCGACCAGTATTCGCCAAGGGCGAAGGCCTCCACCTCCTCGAGAAGGTCGCGCAGCTTCTTCTTCTGATTCTTCGAGGGGAGCTGCTCGTGGTACCAGGCAGTGGCGGCGTATGTGGGCAAGTAGAGGGCGTAGGGGAGGTCGTTCCCAGTGTGGAACATCCAGTTCTCCCGGTTCACCCCCACCGTCTGATAGTTGAGGATCGAGGAGATGAGGATGACCCCGTTGAACTCGACGCCGTGCTCGACAAAGAGCTCGCGAGCAATCGCGGCCCCGCGCAGGGTCCCATAGCTCTCCCCTGCGAGGTACTTGGGCGATGCCCATCGGCCGTTGCGGTTCAGGTAGTGGACGATGAACTTGGAGAAGGCTTCCACGTCCTGCTTGAAGTGGTGGAACTCCTTCTCCTTGTCCTCTGGCTTCACCCTGGAGAACCCGGTCCCGATGGCGTCGACACACACCACGTCGGCAACGTCGAGGATCGAGTACTCGTTGTCGATCAGCCTTCCTTGCATCCCGACCTTGAACCCCTGCTCGTCTAGCTCCCATCGCTTGGGCCCGAACAACCCGAGATGGAGCCACACCGTCGAGGAGCCGGGGCCACCGTTGAAGCAGAACAGCACCGGCCGGGTGGCGGCGGCGGCGTCGTCCTTGGTGTAGGCGACATAGAAGAAGGAGGCCTTGGCTTCCTTGAGCTCGAATACGTGGGTGGCCGCAGTCGCGGTGTAGGCGAGCTTCGACCGCCCGAACTTCCCGGTGAACTGCTTCGAGACCGACTTCTCCTCGATCTCGGGAAGCTCTTCCTTCTTTTCCTTCTCTTCTTTCTCTTCCTCGGTCTTCTTGGGATCTTCAGCCATGACCTCGAAGGCTAGGTCGATTCTTCGATCCCCACGACGCCACCGCAGGGTCCTCACCCGATCATCGGCCCATCCCTCGAGGTTCGACTTCTCCTACGACCCCTTTCGGTTGATCACCCGGTGTCGGAGATCCGAAGTTCCTGTCGTCGCCTCGGCGAATGCTCCCCCTCCGCGAACAGCTTCACCGCTTTTCCATGCAGAGGACCATCCGAGTAACCACAGCAGTCGGCCGCTGCTATGAATCGGAGCTGGTCGAGCCAAACCGGAGGCGCCAATGTCAGGGGTAAGTACGTATCTCAATTTCACCGGTGAGACCGAGGAGACCCTCAACTTCTACAAGTCGGTGTTCGGCACCGAGTTCGCAGGAGAGATCAGCCGGACGGGCGAGGCCCCACCGCAGGAGGGTCGGCCCGAGCTGGGCCCCGAGGACAAGGCCCTGGTCATGCAGGTCGCCCTCCCCATCCTCGGATGACACCATCCCGCCGGCCGGAGGGCAGGACATCGCCAAGCCAGATCCGGCTCTTCCTCGCCTTGGAGACTGCGATCTTCGCTATCGCCGCCCTGATCCATCTGGAGGTCTTGTTCGACGGTTACCGCGACCCTTCGGCGGCGATCGCCGAGAGCGTGATCGGGGTGGTGCTGCTCCTCGGGCTGGTGGTGTCGGGTTTGTCGCCCGCTTGGACCAGGAGGATCGGTCTGATGGTGCAGGGCTTCGCCCTGCTGGGCACCCTGGTCGGGCTCACCTTGCTGCTCACCGTGGGTCCCACCACCGGCCTCGATCTGGGAATCCATCTAGTGATGTTGATTGTCCTCGTCCTCGGGCTGGTGATCACCTTGCGGAGAGAGCCGCTCACCTGATCCGAGAGTCGATGATTCGGCGAACGGCGACCGTCTCGGGCCGAGGTGGGCTTAGGCTCGGGACATGATCGATCCTCTGATCACCGAGTCGGTGGAGAAGCGAGACGAGGTCCGGGAGCTGCTCGCCCGCACCCCCGAAGACCACGAGTCGATTGCCAAGCTGTGGAAGCAGCACTCCCTGGCGGAGAAGGCCCACGACTTGGCGGGGCTGATCGCCACCCTCACCGAAGATTGCGTCTACGAGCTGGTGCAGACCGGTCATCGCTGGGTGGGCCACGACGGCGCCACCCGGTTCTACACCGAGCTGCTCACCGCCTTCCCCGACATCGACTTCGCCCTCACCGGCATCGTCATCGGCCCACAGGGCGTGTGCGAAGAGGCCGTGGTAACCGGCACCCACCGGGCCGCCTGGCTCAACGTTGAGCCGACCGGCCACGCCCTGGTCTGGCGCAACGTCATCTTCTTCCCCTGGGACCCCGACCGCCGGCTGTTCACTGGGGAGCGGGTTTACTCGTTCTTTCCCGATGGGTCGCCCATGGAGCGGCTCCACACCACCGCCGAGTCGTAGCCCGATCCGTCGTTCCCCCCAAGCCACGAATTGATCTGTCGAACCGCGGCGGCCCTGGCCGCAGTGCGGAAGGAAACCGAATGGATAGCCAGACGCCCCGGCAAGGCTCATGGCTAGGTATCTCAGCGAACTTTCGGGTCGGGCAGTGGCGGCGGCCTCAGCGCGGGCTGGCTCTCCAGTCGTGACAACGCTTCTTCGATCGCCCTATCCAGTTGGGGGTCGTGGTCGGCGAAGAAATCAGCCGGGCTGTGGACGACCTCGATGTCGGGGTCCACTCCGTGATTCTCCACCTCCCAGCCCTTCCCCTCCAGCCAGAACGCGTAACGAGGCTGTGTGATCGTCGTCCCGTCGACCAGGTCGAACCGTCTGTCGATCCCCACGACGCCACCCCAGGTCCTCACGCCGATCACCGGACCCAGTCCGACCGCCTGAGCTGCCGCGTTGATGATGTCTCCGTCGGAGCCCGAGTACTCGTTGGCCACCAGGACGACCGGTCCCCTTGGCGCCATCTCGGGGTAGGCCCTCGGGTCCTGATAATGACGGCCGGTGGTCCAGCCCACGAGCTGCTTGGAGAGCCGGGCCAGGACCAACTGGCTGGTGTGGCCCCCCCTGTTGTATCGGACATCCACGATCAGTCCCTCGCGGCGTGTGGCGTGGCGTAGATCGCGATGGAGCTGGGCCCACCCTGTGCTCATCATGTCAGGGACATGCACGTAGCCCAGCCTGCCGTCCCCGTGCTGGTCCACGTAGTGGCGGCGGGACTGGACCCAATCCTGGTACCGGAGCGCCTCCTCGTCTCCCAGTGGCAGCACTGCAACCCGGCGATCCTCGCCGTCCCGGCGCAGGGTCAGCTCCACCGGCTTGTCTGCGGCGCCAATGAGAGATCTGGCTGGGCCGAAAGCGGGATCGACCGGCAGGCCGTCCACTGCCACGATCACATCGCCAGACCGGGCGTCGACACCGGCGGCCCGCAACGGGGACCGCGCCGCCGGGTCGCTCGACTCGCCGGGCAGTATCCGGTCGATCTTCCATCCGTCCTCGACCGGTGAGAGATCCGCCCCGAGAAGCCCGAGGCGTCGCTTCTCGTCGCCCGGCTGGTCGGCTGGGATCACGTAGGCATGGGAGGTGTTCAGCTCTGCGGAGGTCTCCCACAACAGGTCGACGAGGTCGTCATGGGTGGCCAGCGTCTCCACCACGGGACGCCACCGCTGGACCACGCCGTCCCAGTCGACCCCGTCCATGTCCTCCCGCCAGAAGTGATCGCGCATGATGCGCGCGTTCTCCGCGAACATCTGCGCCCACTCGACGCGAGGCTCCACCTCAAATCGCAGACGTCCCAGGTCGACCTTGACGTTGGCAGGGTCCTTATCCTCGATCTTGTGGTCGGCCGGCCGGACCGTGACTGCGTCCTTGTGCCGCACCACGAGACGCCGACCGTCGCCCGAGACCGCGTAACTACTCACCTTGTCCACCACGGTCTCGAGGCTGCGCTTCTCCAGGGACCAGAGTTGAAGAGTGTCGGGGGTGGGATCGCCGGTCACACCGGCTCGTCGCGTCCCGAGCTGGCCGGTCTCACCATGCTCCTCGATCCACAAGACCCCGGCGGCACAGGTGGCCAGACTCCGGTATTTCGCCGACTTCACCGGGAACGGGACGGCGCGATCCTCCGCGCCTTCGAAGTCGAGATCGGGGCTGGATGTCTCTTCAGGCGGTTCCACCGTCTCACCTGAGGACTTCTCGTCACCGTCGTCATCGGCCATCGAGCTGATCCTCCACCCGTCGGCGCTGGGGCCGAACGGCGGAGGCTCGGCTGCCGAGATCGGGATCAACCAGGGCCTGGTGCTACCTGCGAACGACAGCGCGAACTCGTGCGGATCGTATTCGGGATCGAATGTCCTCTCCGATAGGAAGACCACGTGCTTGCCGTCCCGGGTGAAGGCCGCGTCGTGATCGTTGAAGGTTCCGGATGTGAGAGCCACGGGTCCCCCGTCGGACCGGTTGTCGAAGATCATCAGTTGATCGAGATTGGCCCCAGTGGTCGTGGGTTGGGACCACATCAGGTAGCGACCATCGGGCGAGAAGGTGGGCGAACGGGCCTCGCCCTGAAGCGACCTGCCGATCTCCCGGACCGGATCCGTCGCGCCCTCGCCGATGTCGACCATCGAGATCCGCCCGTCGTGGGAGATGGTGGCCACTCGTTCACCTTTGGGATCACTCGCCAGATGAAGGACACGGCCCAACACCCCCGAGGCCAGGCGGCGGGGAGGCGCATCCCCCGTCAGGTGGTGTACCTCGATGCCGTCCTCTCCCCCTGCGTCGCTGACCACCACCCCGTAACCCGTCTGCCCGAGAATCGCCGGTTGGCGAACCCGGATCCCGGAATCGGCGACCAACGCCCGGGCCGGGCCGTCACGATGGGTGAGCCAATATGCGTTCCCCCGCCATCCGACCACGCTGGCGTCGCCTCCGTGATCGGGTCGGAAAGGGCCGAGTCGTTTGGTGGGAATTGACCGGAAGGCCTCGGGGGCTGCTCCAGGCAGTGTGATCTCGATCTGCTGCGGTTCGGAGTCGAGAGCCGCCAGCAAGAAGATCTTTCCCCGGCTGTGCCAGACCACCCGCCGGCCGTCCGTGCTCGCGTCGCGCACATAGCCCAGCTCGGGTCCCTGGGAGGTCACCTGACGCGGCTCCGAAGTTGGGTCACCGACCACCTCATCGAACGACCACAGGTTGGCCTGCTCGCTCGTCTGGGACCCGGAGCCAGGTAGGGATGCGCCTCGGTCGGAGACGAAGGCGAGCCGGCCGCCGACCCACATCGGATCGACCAACGATGCAGTCTCGTCGGGGAGCAGACGTGTCCAGTCGCCATCGCCGCCGCGATCGAGCCAGAGCCTCGGGGCGGTCCCGCCTCGATAGCGCTTCCAGTAGGCGGGAGGCCGTGAACCCGGTGTGCTCAACGCCGTGGCTCCATCGTCGCTCAATGCAAGACCCCACGCCGGCCCGACCCGAAGCCTCTCCGCCGAGCCATCCAGGGCCACGGCCCTGACCACCGCGTGCCTCAGGTTGATCTCCCCGGCGTTCGACGCCACCAGCACACGACCATCGGCGGTCCACCCGAGAACCAATGTGTTCTGCGCGCCCCACCAGGTCAGCCGGCGCGGGGATTCTGAGCCACCTGCCGAGGCGACGTATGCCTCGGGGTGACCGTCCCGGTAGGAGAGGAAAGCGACATGCTCCCCATCGGGAGAGAAGCGAGGAGTGCGAACCGGTTGATTGTCGTCGGTCAAGCGCCACGCTCTGCCGCCCCCGATGGGGGCAAGCCAGACGTCGTCAGCGGCGACAAAGGTCAGCAGATCGTCGTGGAGATGGGGGTAGCGCGAGTACGTCGTCAACTGGCTGTCGATCCTGGGTCGGGCCGGCGATTGTAAGCCTCAGCCTTCCTCGACCGTGGACGGCCTCCCGTCAGCATCCAGCCAATCCTCGGGTGGAACGCCCAACCCCTCGGCGATGCGATTTATGTAGTTGAAGTAGGCAACAACCTGGGTCGCGCTCGAGATCGCCTTGTCGTCGAAGCCATGCTCTCGTAGCGCCACGATGTCGTCGCGGCTGATCGAGGCCGGCGCGACCGTCAGCTCGTGCCCGAACTCCATCAGTGCGAGGGTTGGCGGGTCCAGCCCGGCGGAACGCCAATCCGCAGCGAACCGATCTACCTGGTCTTGCTCTTCGACCTCGGCACGGAGGTCGTGCAAATGCGCCGCTATTCAGTAGTGGCAATCGTTGGCGGTGGATGTCACTACAGCGAGCATCTCTCGCTGGGCCCGGCTCAGTGGCGACGGCCCGTGCATGATCGACCGATAGATGCGCATCGAATCCCGCATGACCTCCGGCAGCTGGCTCTGGATCGACACGATGTTCCAGATGCGGCCGGCTCGACGCACTGCCGCGTCGTATTCCTCGCGGGCTATTCCGTTGGTCTGGTCGTAGTCGAAGACGTGGACGTGTGGCACGTTCTAAACGGAGAGGAACAGAGCCGGCTCTTCCAGGTTCTCGATGACCAGGGACATGAATCTGCGGCCGACGGCGCCGTCGATGACGCGGTGGTCGTAGGACAGTGAGAGCGGCATCACCGGGGCGATGACCAGGTCACCCTCGAACACGATCGGCTTTTCCCTGGCGCGCCCCACCGAGAGGATGGCGATCGTGCCGTACGGCACGATCGGAGTCCCATGCCCGCCACCGACCGCCCCGATGTTGGAGACGGTAAATGTCTGGCCGGTCAGCTCGTCAGGCCCGAGACTCCGGCTCTTGGCGCCTTCGCCGAGTCGCTGCACCTCCGCGGCGAGCTCGATCACACTCATCGAGCCTGCGTCCCGAATCACTGCAACCAGGAGGCCATCGGGCGTGTCGACCGCGATGCCTATGTCATGTGAGGTGTGGACGATGAGCTCGTCCCCGTCCAGTGTCGCGTTGAAGTCCGGGTGCTCCTCGAGCGCAGGGATCACCGCCTTGACCACCAGCGCCTCCATCGGGATGTTCTTGTCATATCGGTGACCCAGAGCAGCTCGCACCTCGACCAGCCGGGTGGCGTCGACGTCGTCGAATGTGGTGACGTGGGGGATCTCTGACCAGCTCTTCGACATGTTGGCCGCGATGGTGCGCCGCAATCTGGAGAGTTGGCGGCGTTCCCCTTCTCCGCGGTAAGGGGCCGGCTCCACCTCCTCGTCCGGTGGCCGGGCCCCGGACGCCTCGCGGGGCTCGGCTCGCTCGTCGTCGGGCTTCACCTCTTCCCGATGCCCGTCACCGGATGCCGAGTCGATGGCGGTCTCGACATCCTCGCGGGTGATCCTTCCCCCCGGCCCCGACCCCTCGATGCCGGTGAGATCGATGTCGTACTCTCTCGCCAGCTTTCTCACGAGAGGGAGCGCCTTGACCTGGGCAGACCTGGTCGTCGATCGCTCTTCCGCACTGGAAAGTGTCTCGGCTTCCTCGCTGAGGGTTCCCACGATCGGCTCGGATGAGGAGGGATCGGGCTCCGGAAGTCGATCATCGTCGTGCTCCGGAACTCGATCATCGCCGGGCTCGGGAGCTTGCTCATTGGGCTGGTCGGCCGTTGCGTCTTCCTCGTCTCCGATTACCACCAGGACCTGGCCGACCTCGATGGTGTCGCCCTCGGCCCCGCCGTGCCTGACCACGACACCCGCATAGGGCGAGGGAATCTCCACCACCGCCTTGTCGGTCTCCACTTCGACCACAGGCTGGTCCGCCTGGACGCGCTCACCTTCCGAGACCAGCCAGCGCACAATCTCGGCCTCGGTGAGGCCCTCACCGATGTCGGGGAGTTTGAACTCGCGGGTCGCCACTACTCCTCCATGATCTTCATCGCCGCTTCACGAATCCTTCCCTCCGACGGAAGGTAATGGGCCTCCGACCTCTTCAGGGGAAAGACCGTGTCCCACCCGGTCACCCTCTGAACCGGAGCCTTCAGGTCGTAGAGACACCGCTCTTGTATCGACGCAGCAACCTCCGCCCCGAATCCCGCGGTGAGCGGTGCCTCGTGAATCACCACCGCCCGACCGGTCTTGGAGACCGACTCGGCGATGCCGTCCCGATCGAGAGGCGACAGGGTGCGGAGATCGAGGACTTCGACCGAGACCCCTGCTTCCCGCAGGGAGACGGCCGCCTGACGAGTCTCCTTCATCATCGCCCCCCAGGAGATCAGGGTGAGGTCGTCACCGGAGCGCTCCTTGCGCAACGGCCCGATCTCCACCCGGTAGTAGATGTCCGGAGTGTCCTCCTTGACCGCCCGGTAGAGGCGGATCGGCTCCAAGAACACCACGGGGTCGGGATCCTCTATGGCCGCGAGGAGGAGACCTTTAGCATCTCGGGGGGTCGACGGCACCACCACTTTGATGCCTGGGATATGCGCGTAGACGGCCTCCGTGGACTCGGAGTGATGCTCGGCGGCGCCGATCCCCCCGCCATATGGCATCCGGATCACCATCGGGGC
>Ga0299907_10000581_pt1 | contig 18365 bp, 12 predicted proteins | sample RVTome_16_FD_198680 | JGI IMG/M metagenome (GOLD analysis project Ga0299907, IMG submission 198680) | Soil microbial communities from uranium-contaminated site in the Upper Colorado River Basin, Wyoming, United States - RVT152D67 (version 2) ...
CTACCGGGGCCCGGTCCCACTCGTGACCCACCTCCACGGGGGTCACAGCTCCGAAGAGAGCGACGGTTACGCCGAAGCCTGGTACCTGCCACGGGCGAAGGACATCCCGGAGGATTTCGCGCGGGTCGGCACGTTCTACCAGCCGTTCCGGACCAAGTTCCAGAGCCTGCATCACCAAGCCTGGACGCCCGGCAACGCGGTGTTCCAGTACGAGAACGACCAGCCGGCGAGCACGCTCTGGTACCACGACCACACGCTGGGGATGACCCGGGTCAACGTGTACGCCGGACCGGCCGGCTTCTACATGGTTCGTGGCGGGCCCTTCGACATCGAGGCTGGCTTCCTCCCCGGGCCCGCGCCGGCGCTGGGGGATGCACCCGGAACCCGGTACCACGAGATCCCTCTGGCCATCCAGGATCGCTCGTTCAACGCCGACGGCTCGCTCTTCTATCCCGACAGCAGAGCGTTCTTCGATGAGTTCGAGGGGCCCTACATCCCCGACAGCGACGTCTCGCCGATCTGGAACCCGGAGTTCTTCGGCACCACCATGCTCGTCAACGGCAACACCTGGCCGACCCTCACCGTGGAGCCGAGGCGGTACCGGTTCCGGATCCTTAACGGGTGCAACGGGCGGTTCGTGATCCTCAAGCTGGTGACAGGAGATCCCGAGTCCCGGCCGGCCACCCCCGCCCTCCCCTTCCACCAGATCGGTGCGGAGGGAGGGTTTCTCCCGAGCCCGGCCGTGCAGGACCAGCTGCTGATGGGACCAGCGGAGCGGGCCGATGTCATCGTGGACTTCACGGGCCTCCCTCAGGGGACCGAGGTGTTCATGGTCAACGAGGGCCCCGACGAGCCGTTCGGCGGAGGAACCCCCGGCGTGGACTTCCCGTTCGCGGACCCGGCGTCCACGGGACAGGTGATGCGGTTCACGGTCGGGGCGCTCATCGGCACCGACACGAGCGAGATCCCGTCCGAGCTCCCGGCGCCGGCCAAGCCCGGGGCGGAAACGTTCACCCGCCAGGTGTCATTGAACGAGGAGGAGTCGAGCTTCCCCGGGTTCGATGGGCCGGTCGCGGCGCTCCTCGGAACCCTGAACCCGAACGGAACCGGGAACGCCCTGGGATGGGACGATCCGATCACGGAGAATCCGGAGACCGGGGCGATCGAGGTGTGGGAGATGCACAACTTCACCGTGGACGCGCACCCGATCCACATCCACGAGGTGCTCTTCGAGGTCGTCGACCGTGAGCCCTTCGATGGCGCCCCATACGGGCCGGAGGCCTGGGAGGCGGGACTCAAGGACACCGTGATCGCCTATCCGGGGGAGATCACCAGGGTCAAGGCACACTTCGATCGGGCCGGGCTGTTCGTGTGGCACTGCCACCTGGTCGAGCACGAAGACAACGAGATGATGCGCCCGTACCGGATCGGCTCCTAGCCCCGTCAGAATCGACGGAGGGGTCGGAGGAGATCCCGCACGATGCTCCGGCCGTACGCCGGGTCGGGCGCCCACTTGCCGCCCAGCTCCTGGACCGTGGGGGCCACCGCGTGGATGGACTCGAACGCCCGGGGGTCACCGAGGCGCTTGGCCTGCGCGGTCGAGACCGCCCCTGCGTACAGCGCCAGGTGCGCGCAGTGGGCGCGCGTGCCCCGGTCCCAGTCTCGGAACCGCATGTGGGCCTCGGGGTCGTCATTGTCACCCCCGGCGGCGGTCTTCAGGCCGCAAGAGTTGTGGAACGACGCGTCGATCACGCCGCCGAACCTCCCGAACCCGGTCTCCTTGGCAGCCTGGGCCACGAAGATCGCCGCATCGATACCGACGTCCGTCGCCTGCTCCCAACCGGCGTCGATGATGTCGTGGAAGACATCCGCGCATCGCTTCGAGTCCGCCCATCGATGAACCCTTCGTCGGTCCGCCGTGGGCCTCCCCGCGGCGATGGGGATGCCCGGGGTACCTTGCGGGGGCGCCGCACCCGCCACCGGCACCGCCGGCGCCTCCGGCGCGGACACGCCGAGGAAGGCGAGCCGAGCCTCGGCGATCGCCGCCCCCACGTCTTCCAGGGCGTTCCTCTTTCGGATGGCCCGACGGTCCGCCGTGGTGTCGACGAACGCCACCTCGATGATCGCCGACGGCATGTTCGTCCCGGTGAGAAATCCGAACCCCGTGGCCAGGAACAGGCCCCGGTCGCGGCGGACCGGCAGGTCGAGGACCTTCGCGATCCCGGCGGCCACGGCCCGGCATGCCTTCTTGTTGGCCGCGGAGGATCGAGGGTGGACGAGCACCTCGACGCCGGTACCTCCGCCGGCGTTGAAGTGAACCTCGTCCGCGTATTTCACCCGGAGTTCGTTGGCTCGGCGCGCGGACCCGATGAAGTTGGGATCGTGCCCGGGTCCCGAGTGACTCTCGTCCTCCACCTTGGCACCCGAGGCTCGCATGGCGTCGGCGTACGCGTCCACAACCGAGACCGCCAGATCGTGCTCCACGAAGCTGCCCGAGGTCGCGCCCGGATCGAACGTCCCGCTGGGCGTCAACCCGTGCCCCACACCGATGTACGCGTCCACCTCCACCCCCTCCAAACCGCTCATGCGCACGCTATGTCCGTCAGGCGCCAGGGGTCAATCCGCCGGATGGGGGATGCCCGGGCCGCGGTCGGAACGGTAGGCTCGGTCCGTGGACGCCAGGTTGACCGGCTTCCTCCCCAGCTCGAGCGGTTTCCGATTCCCGAATCGCTTCCCGCGTGTCCCGGTGCGACGGATCGGCATCCCGGGCGTCGTGAGCCTCCCCATCGGGGACGCCTCGAACGGCCTCTGCGGGGGGATGGCGTTCGCCGCGCGCGACTACTTCGAGTCGGGGCGCCCTCCGCCCGGTGACTCGACCCCCCCGTCGGATGGTTCGCCGTTGTTCCGCTATCTGGTCGACCGGCTGTTCGACAGCTTCGATCTTCCGGTGGGGCCGGCCCGGTACCTGGAGCTCATGAACCCATCCCTTCCCGACGGCGACGGCGTCCTGGGCCGGTTCGGGATCGGCCCGCGCGGTCGCGCCCGGAGGATGATCTCGGAGGAGTGGCCGAAGGTCCGGACCGACATCGACGGGGGGCATCCCTCACCGCTCGGGCTCGTGCGGGTGAAATCGTGGAACCCGTTGGATCTCAAGCTCAACCACCAGGTCCTGGGCTACGGCTATCGGGTCGACGACGGTCGGGTGGTCCTCAGGGTCTACGACCCGAACCGGCCCGGGGATGACGGGATGACCCTGTCGCTCCGGATCACGAACCCTCGGTTGCCGACGTCGATCGAGTCCACGCTCCCGGGCCGTCCAGTGATCGCCTTGTTCCGCGTCCCGTATCGCCCCTCGGTCCCTCCCGCCTGACCATCAATCGATGTCGGGCGGTGGTGTGGTGGGAGTCGGCGTCGGCGTCGGCGTCGGCGTCGGCGTCGGCTCCGAGGCGGGCAGCGAGATGTGTACCGTCGGGGAATCGTTGTTCGCCTCGTTGAGCTCCAGTACGCGGCATTCCTCTGCCGGTGGGACCTCGAATCCGAGGCAGCTGTCGGCGGTGGCCACGAGGTCGACCTCCCGGCTCTCCGGCATCCTGGCGAAGAACAGTCGTCCCGTGATCACCACCTCGTTCTCCCCCGGGGTGGCCTCCAATTGCTGGATGGGAACCCCTGGCCGGGAGACCACCACGTCCGAGTCTCCCAAGAAGATGGGAACCAGGCGCCCCAGTGATTCCGTCACCGTCACGTAGAACGGCCCCGCCGCCGTGATGTCCCCCTGGTTGACGATCCGGATCGTGGCCGGGACGAGGACCCGCTTCTCATCCGGCTCGAGCTCGCCGAGCTCGAGGGACGCCACCAGATCGGGCAGCGCCGTCCGGCCGGACAGGGGCACCACGTGGGGGCTGCCCGCCGCGTCGCTGCGCACCACGAGCTCCGCCTCGACCTCCCCACGCGTCGGATGGAGGAATCGGATGTCGATGCGGCACTCCCCGTCGGCGGGCACCGGGCCCGCGGTGCAGGTCTCGTCCGGAGGCCCGAACGCGTCCTCCGGCCCGGCGATGTACCTGAGCGTCACGCTCTCGACCTCGAGGGGGCCGCCTCCCTCGTTCGCGACGGTGACCGTTCGGGTCGGGGTGTCCTCGGCCGGGACCACCCCGAAGTCGACATCCTCGGGATCGAACCGGATGGCCGGTACCCCGGGGGGCGCCACCCCGGTCGCCTCGATCGGCACCGTATCGAGACCGTCATCGCCGTCGTGGGAGATGACCACGTTGGTCTGGAGGGCGCCGACCGTTCGCGGCTCGAACACCACGGTGACCGAGCATTCGGTCTCCAGGCGACCCAGGCACCTCCGTACGTTCCGGAGGCTGAAGTCGGCCAGTGGCGGGTCGATCGAGATGTCGGTGATCCTCACGGGATCGCCGGTGGGGCGAAGCGTGACGGTTTGGGGGTCCGCCTGCTCCTCGATCACCTGCTCCCCGAAGCTCACAGGATCCGGGTCCGCCGCCACCCCGTCGTTCGGCAGGAGCAGGACCGTGGCGAGGACACCGGCCACGACCAGCGCGGCCCCGCCCCCCACGTACCAGGGAGTCGGAGAGATCAGCCGGAGGTTGTGACGGGTGAGGCGGAGGCCCTCCCGATCGCCGAGCGCCTTCCGCAGACGCAGGGCTCGCCGGAGATGACCCCTGGCAACGCGTCGGCGGCCCTCTCCAAGCGCCCTGGTCCCCAGCTCGTGGTGAACCCAGGCCTCCGACTCGACGCTCCCCAGCGCCCTCGCGGCGTCCAGGGAGCGTTCCAGGATGGATCCCCAGGTCCCCCAGCGACGCGCCAGCAGGAGGGGCTCCTCGACGATCCGGGCGAGGCCGAGGTAGGCACCTCCGCGGCCAGCCTCGTCCGCCAACTCCATCGCGGCGAGGATGGCGTCGAGCGATCGGATGAGGCGGCCGGTGTCGTATCGGTTGCGCCCTCCCCAATCCAGGAAGTGCTCCACGACGCGCTCTCTCCACGTCTGGACCTCGAGGAAGCGTTCCGCCACCGGGCCGATCTCCCCGGCCAGGACGAAGGCCGGGCTCGCCGCCTTGACCAGCCCCCGGCGCCGGAGGCGCTCCATGACCTCTTCGAGGTCCGACTCGCCGGTGATCGCCTCGATGTGCTCCACGCGGATGGGAGCGCTTCCCAGCGCCGCCAGGACCGCCAGCACCCGGCGATCGATCTCGGGGACCGTGGCCAGCTCCACGGTCCCGATGGCGGCCCCGCGCACGTCGGCCGCGTCCGATGTCACCTGCCCCAGGGGAACGCCGTCGTCCCGCACCCTGGCCGCGGCCTGGATCAGCTCGAGCGGATGGCCCCCGACCGCCTCGACCAACGCCACGGCATCGGTGCGTTCGCTCTCAGCGAGCGACCGGCCGGCGTGGCGTTCGAACATAGCGAGAGCGGCCGCCTCCGGCAGCCCGACGAGCCTGATCGAGTCCCCCTCCCCCGCCAACACGGGCATCGAACCGGCCAGCAGGAAGACGGCGCCCGGGGCGCCGTCCATCAGCCTGCCGACGTCCTCGCGGGACAGTTCCACGTCGTCGAGTGCGAACACGACCCGGACGTCGGCCAGGGCGTCGCGAAGCTCGCCCGGGGTTGGCCGATAGGAGCCCTCCGAGCGGTACACGCGGTCGAACAGGTACTGCAACAGGTCCTCCACCGAGCGGCCCCTGGCCGAACCGTGGACCACGCCGTCCGGACCGCTCACCCGGTGGACGAGGTGGCGGAGGAGGGTGCTCTTCCCGATCCCCGCATCCCCGGTGACCTCGACGGACCGACCGGACTGGAGTGCGGCGGTGGCGGCGCCAAGCTCTTCCTCGCGGTCGAGCAGATCCGGGACGTCCCGCGGCAGGGCCCGAACGGGGAGCGAGCGGGCCGGTCGCTCGGCGCGGTGGCGGTCGGCCCGCACCCCGTGCTCGGTCTGGCGGAGCATCACCTTTTCGGTCACCGCTGCGCCTGCGAGGTCGCCGGGGACGAAGAGCCGTCCGTCCGGGAGCCTGCTGAACAGCACCGGGATGGCCCAGTCCACCTCCCGCCCATCGAAGAGGAACAGGCGGGCCTGGTTGAGCGCTACGTCCACGAGGCCCTGGTCGAGCAGGCTCCGATAGAACGCAACGGTGAGCTCGCGGGCCAGCGACGCGGGGACTCGGTCCTGCATCCCCACCACGGCAGGGACCCCGGCGCCAACGAGCTTCGGTGCCAATCCCACCAGCGGATGCGTGGGATCCTGCCGGGCGCTCTCGCAGGCCGAGAGGAAGAGCAAGTGCGGGCAGAACGGGGCGAGGGCCGCGATCCGGTCCGCAAGCAGGTCGTCCTCGACTCCCTCCCAGCGGCCGTCGTCACGTTCGAGGTACAGGGCCGCGGTGCCCGCCCCAGTGGACGATTCCCGTCGGAAGTGCCCGTGGCTGAGGACGTGGACAACGTCGTGGTCCGCGAACAGGCGGGTGAGGTTCTTCAGGCTCGTCGGCCCATCGACCACGCCGTATCCGTCCCCCTCCAGGGCCTGACGGAGATCCGGGCCAAGGCCGGAGCGGCCGGGCAGGATCGTGACGGCGATCCGGTCCCTGGACCCAAGGTCCCCCACCGCGTGGTGCAACGCCCGGATCTCCCCATCGACGTCGACCGGCGGGAGATCCCCCGGGAGCTCCGTCGGATTCGAGACCGCGAACAACACTCGAACCGAGCGAGTGGCAAGGGTGTCGAGCCCGAAGTCCGTCTCCGTGTACCGGGAGAACGGTGTCCGCTGGGAGACGGCGACCGGGATCGCCCGGCCCTGGGCAAGGTGATGGAGCCGTTCCCAGGCCACGGCATGGATCTCGGCGGCCTCGTCATCGATCCGCAGCCGGACCCGGAGGCGCCCCCGGTGCCGAGACCCGGCCACGCGGAGGGCCTCCTGATACGCGCCGCCGACATCTCCGGAGAGCAGCCAGTCCGAGAGCGTCGTGCCGTACCGCACGGCGTCGAGCTCGGCGTTCCGGAGGGCCTCCAGGTCCAGTCGAAAGGCGCCGGTCACCGACCGGCCGCCGTCGGCGAGCGCTTCCACCCCGTACGTGCCGGTGGTCGGATCCAGCGCTCGGATCCGAACCAGGACGTCGGCCCAGCTCCCCCCGCTCACGGCTCCGCTCTCCTGCTCACGACATGTCGACCCGGAGCCCGGCCGGGATCGGATCGGGATAAACGGCTCGGTAGCGCCATCGCTCCATCAGCTCGGGATCGTCCCAGACCTCGTTCTCTTCGGTCCGATAATTGAAGAACAGGGAGCGGTCCTCCCCCTCGTCACCGACGAGGACGCGGGCCACCGCCTCTCGATCCGGGTGGTGGTAGTAGGCCCCGTTCGTCGAGAACAGGTACCGGCTCGACCGGACGATCCCGACATGGTCCTCGTGGACGTTCCGACGACTCCCGTGATGGGCGACCTTCACGGCGTCGACGGTGAGCACGTCCTCGGACCGTTCGCGCAGGAGCCGGCCGATGCCGGTGCGCAAGACGGGGGCGACGCCATCCGCAGCGAGGAGCACACTGCTCCCGGCGAACTCGGCCAAGAGGAGGATGCTGCTCGCGTTGGCTTCGGACCCGTCGAGGGGATCATCGGTGGCGGCCAGGGCGTCGACGTCGAGCTCGCCGACCCCGTATTCGGGGATCCCGAGCCGGGGGGTCTTGAACAGAAGGTCCAGCGCCGGGCGGGGCGATCCGGGCTCGAGCCCCGCGTCGCGAACCTCCCGCTCCCACACGAGCTGAAGGGTGGCCAGCTCCGGCGTCCCGGGGCCCAGGATGGTCAGCCGCAGCCCGCCATCGAGCTCGACGGCCGGAAGCGGTCCGTCGCCGTCCCCGACCGACACCGGTCCGCCGTCGAAGGCGCCGTTCCAACGCTGGTCGAGATCCAGGAGGAGTGCCGACAGCATCTCGCCGTGGGTCGGAGCGAACACCTCCGCGGGGAGGTGCTGCCAGCCGTTGAACCAGACGTCGGCGATCCGGAGCCCCAGCCGGGCGTCCTGGAGGAGCCGGATGATGCCCTCGATGTGGTCGGCGTCCACGTGCGTGATCACGAGCAGCTCGAAGCGGCGGTCGGCGGGGGGGAGCGCGGCGAGCCGCGACCGGAGGACGTCATAGGTCGGGCCGGTCCCACCGTCCACCAGGACCCGGCCACGACGATCCCCCTCCCCGTACTCGAGCCACAGCGCGTCCCCGTGACCGGCCGGGAGCATGTCGACCGTGAACATCGCGGCTCAGCCCGGCGCCGGGGCGACCCGCACCGCTGGGTCGCCGAGGAGCACATAGTTGCGGGCGTCGTTCCGAGCCGTCCACAGTCCGGACATCTCGAGTGGGTCGGGCGTGGCCCCGAACCGGGCGTCCTCCTTCAGGGCCTCGAGGTCGGTGGTCAGCGCCGCGTACCGGTCGCTGAAGTACTCGACGGCGTGACCGACGGGGACTCCGCGCATGAGCTCGGTCAGGGCGCTGTCGAACACCTGGAGCTGGGAGCCGATGCCGGGCCACACGAAGGAGTATCCCCAGGCGCGCTCCACGTGCCCGACCACGGCCAGCGCGCTCCCCCGCGGATGGCCCAGCAGGCGAAGCGGAAGGCCGGCCAGGAACGGATGGGGCGCGATCTCGGGCGGAGCGCCCAGGGCCTCGGCGAAGTCATCGTGCTGAGGCGTCCCGGCCCCGTAGCAGGCGAACAGGAACGCCACCATCCCCTCGGTCGCGGCGTCGTCGCCCACGTCCTCCCCGGCCAGGTAGAAGTCCTCTGGGATCGGCTTCCGCCACTGCAGGGGGCCCGGCCACTCCTGACACAGCGGCGCTCCCTGGTGGGGCGCCTGCCTCGGGTCCCCTGGGGGGAAGGCCATCCCGTGCGTGGCCGTGAACAGGAACGCCGGCGGCGCACCCCGATGGAACACGGCCGCGAGGTTGGCCTTCGTGGCCTGGTCCCCGATCACCGTCTCGAAGGACCGATCAGGGAACCGATCCGACAGGCCCTCGGCCAGGGGCGTCACCAGGTGCTCGGCGCTCAGCGCGGTGGCCCGGTCATCGGGGTTGCGGGTTCCGAAGAACACGGTCGACGAGGACGGGCGGGGCTCTTTCTCCGAGCGGACCACGGATTCGGCGTACCGCGCGTACCCCTCGGCGGTCTCGAAGGCGATCCGGCCGACCGCGTGGCTCACGTCGAGCTGATACTGGAACCGGTACGGGATCCGCTCGGGCCCGCCGACCAGGAGGAGGTAGTACGGCATGCGGTCGGGGTCCGCAGGGTTCCCGGGAGCCACGCCGTGGCGGGCCAGGAACGTGGTGCTCCGGTCCTCGGGCCGATATCCGTCCGCCCCGACGTACTCGCGGTACCGCCCGGGCTGGACCGCGGCCGCCTCGCTTCGCCGGTGCTCCAACAGCGGACGCACCGCCTCCTGGACGTCCGCTTCGATGTCGTGCGGGAAGACCACGCCCCACCCCGACTCGGCCAGCTTCGTGGGGTCGACACCGGCGGTCACTCCCAGGTAGGCCTCGTCGGCGGCCCGGCGCCGGGCTCTCAGCTCGGCGAGCTCGTCCTTCTCCAGCCGCTCCCCGCCGGCCACCCGGGCCACCACCTCGGGGGGGAGCGGGGGCAGGAGGTATTCGCCGCTGGCGCCGTCGATCCCGTTGAGGTGGAGCTCCGGGTCTGCCATGGGTTTCCTCCGAGGCCCGGCCACAGTGTCAGCGGCACGCCGATCGCGTGCAAGAGGGAGTTCGGCCGACCGGTCCTCCGCCGCCGGCGCAGGACGGGAGTAGGGTGAATTCGATGGCCCGGCGACCGATGCGAGACGTCGTGGTGCTGCTTCCGGGGATCACCGGGAGCGTGCTGGCACGGGACGGCAAGGACGTCTGGGCCATCACCCCGGGGGCCGCCGTCCGCGCGCTGTTCTCCCTCGGACGGAGCATCACGGAACTCCGCATCACCGAGGATCCGCCCGACGTCGACGACCTCGGCGACGGCGTCACGGCTCCCCGGATCGTGCCGGACGTCCACCTCATCCCCGGCCTGTGGAAGATCGACGGGTACTCGAAGGTGGGAACGGCCATCAGGGCGGCCTTCGACGTCGAGCCCGGAGCGAACTACTTCGAGTTCCCCTACGACTGGCGCCGCGACAACCGGGTCGCCGCTCGGCGCCTGGCCAAGGAAAGTCACGGGTGGCTGAAACGGTGGCGGGAGTCCTCCGGAGCCGAGGACGCCAGGCTCGTGCTGATCGGGCACTCGATGGGCGGTCTGGTCTCTCGGTACTTCCTCGAGTGCCTGGACGGGTGGAGGAGCACCCGGATGCTCATCACCTTGGGGACGCCGTACCGGGGTTCGCTGAACGCCCTCGGGTTCATCGCCAACGGGATGCGGAAGGCGATCGGCCCGTTCACGATCGTCGACCTCTCCGGGCTGCTTCGCTCCTTCACCTCGGTGTATCAGCTGTTGCCGATCTACCCTTGCTACGAGGAGGACGAGAGCCTGATCCGGGTCACCGAAGGCCCCATCGCCAACGTCGACCGCGACCGGGCGCAGCAGGCCCTGGACTTCCACGCGGAGATCCGGCGGGCCGTGGAGGAGCACGAAGCGGACGAGACGTACCGGCGGGACCGCTATCTGATCCGACCGGTGGTGGGCACGTTCCAGCCGACGGCGCAATCGGCTCGGGCCGAAGGGGACGGCGTGGAGATGCTTCGGCACTACGACGGCCAGGATCAGGACGGCGATGGGACCGTCCCCAGAGTCTCGGCCACGCCGATCGAGATGGGCAACGAGCCGGCAGGCATGTACGCGGCCGAGCGCCACGCCTCTTTGCAGAACTTCGACCCGGTCCTTCAGCAGCTCCACGGCGTGCTGTCCGGGCTCGACCTCGACCTGTCCATCTACTACGCGATGAACACGCGGGTCTCGCTCGACATCGAGGACGCCTACCTGACCGGGGAGCCGATCTCCGCAGCGGCCCGACCCGAGAACCCGGGCGTGCCGCTCACGGCGACGCTGACCGACGAGCAGGGGAACGTGGTCGGGCGACGGGACCTCGCTCCCGGCGATGACGAATGGCGTTCGGCCTCCTTCGACCCGCAGCCGCCGGGCATCTACCGGCTCACGGTCCGAGGGGAGCACGGTGTCGATCCGGTGACCGACGTGATCGCCGTGTTCGGGCCCGACGAAGGGCCGGTGGCGTAGCATCCGGTCGTGAGCCGGGCCACCGCGGACCCCATCGAGGCCGGGCGCGACGCGCTCGACCGCCATGCCTGGGACGAGGCCTACGGGATCCTGACCGAGGCGGACCGGGCCGGCACGCTCAACGGGGAGGGACTCGAGCTCCTGGGGTGGGCGGCCTACTGGAGCGCACACCCGGACGAGACCGTCGAGTACCTCGAGCGGGCATACGCCGCGTATCTCGAGGAGGGCAAGCGGGCCGAGGCGGCCATGGCCGCCTACCGCGTGGCCGAGCAGCACGGCATGCGGATGGCCCTTCCCCAGGCCCAGGGCTGGGCCGCCAAGGCCATCCGCCTGGCCTCGGAGAACGCCGAATGGCCGGTCCACGGCTGGCTCGCCTGGATGGGCGGGCTCCTGTCCTGGTTCGGCGCGGACTACGCCGGCGCGATCACGCAGTACGACCGGGCCCTGGAGTTCGCCGAGCGGACCGGCGACCGCGACCTCCAGGCCATGAGCCTCCACGACAAGGGTCACGCGCTGGTCCTCCTGGGACGCGTCGCCGAGGGGATGCCCATGCTCGACGAGGCCATGACCTCGGTGGTCGCCGGGGAGCTGGAGCCCCACGCTGCCGGCTACGTCTACTGCGGGATGATCGGGGTCTGCTCGAAGCTCGGGGACTACGGACGCGCGGCGGAATGGACCGACGCAACCCTTCGGTGGTGCGAGCGGGATTCCGTCCCCGCGTTCCCCGGGGTCTGCCGGATCCATCAGGCCGAGCTGATGCGGCTGCGGGGCTCCTACGACCGGGCCGAGCAACAGGCCCGCCTGGCATGCGAGGAGCTCCCCCGGTTCAACTTCTTCTCCGGGCTGGGCCCCGCCAACTACGAGATCGGTGAGGTTCGGCGCCGGATGGGCGACCTCGACGCCGCGGAGGAGGCGTACGAGCAGGCCCACCAGTTCGGGTACGCGCCGCAGCCCGGCCTGTCGCTCCTCCGGCTGGCCCAGGGCAAGGGCGAGGCGGCGGCCGCCGGCATCCGCCAGGCGCTGGCCGACGCCGGCGAGAACCGCTGCCACCAGGTACGGCTCCGGGCGGCCCAGGTCGAGATCGCTCTGGAGGCGGGCGACCTGGAGACCGCCGCCTCGGGGGTCGAGGAGCTCGAGTCACTCGTGGCCGGGCTCGACGCGGATTTCCTCCGGGCCACGGCCGCCGGGCTGCGGGGAGCGCTCCGGCTGGCCCGGGGAGATGCGGAGGATGCCCTCCCGGACCTGAACCGAGCGCAGCAGGCCTGGCGGCAGATCGAGGCGCCCCTCGAGGTGGCCGAGCTGGGGCTCCAGCTGGCCCTGGCCCACCGGGCCCTCGGCGACGAGGACGCCGCGCGGATGGAGGCCCGCGCCGCCCGGGACACGTTCGAGCGACTTGGCGCCCGGCCGGCTGCCCAGCGCGCCGCCGCGCTCCTCGGCGAGCTGGGTCAGCGAGACCAGCCGGCCGAGCGCGTCGGCCGGACGTTCATGTTCACCGACATCGTCCGGTCGACCGACCTCGCGGGGGTGATCGGCGACGAGGCGTGGGAGGACCTCCTCAGGTGGCACGACGCCACGCTCCGGTCGCTCTTCGCCGCCCACGGCGGCGAGGTGGCCCATCACACCGGCGACGGGTTCTTCGTGGCGTTCCCGGACCCCGCCGCCGCCGTCCGTGCCGGGGTCGCCGTCCAGCGTGCCCTGGCCGAGCATCGCCGCGAGCACGGCTTCGCCCTCAAGGTGCGGATCGGTGTCCATGCCGGAGAGGCCACCCGCCGCGGGCAGGACTACAGCGGCGCCGAGGTGCACCTGGCGGCCAGGATCGCCGCGGTGGCGGACGCCGGCGAGATCCTGGCCAGCCAGGACACGCTGTCCGAAGCCGAGACGGCCGGCTCGGAGCCTCGCGAGGTGACGCTGAAGGGGTTCCCCGAGCCCGTTCGGGTCGCCGCCGTCGACTGGCGCTAGGAGGGGAGGTCGGAAATGGCCACGGAGCGGTATCGAGTGGGCATCCCGGGCGGCCGGGTGGCGAAGAAGCGGCCGGTTGACGAGGCGGTCATGCTCCGCCGGGTCGAGGAGATCCTGTCCGGCCACGCGGGAAACTGGCAGATCCGCCGGCGCGGCGACGACGAGTGGTCGGGGGCCCGGGGCCAGGCGGCCACGCTGGAACGGCTCGGCGAGCTGACGAGGCGGGGCGACGTCGGCGGAGCATGGCAGCTCCGGCCGGTGACGACCCCCGGGGCCATGTACGTGGTCCGAAAGATCGAGGTCGCTCCGCCGGTCACGGCCCCCACGGTCGGCACCGAGGAGCTGAAGGAGATCCACGAGGCCTACTTCGAGCGGTTCCCCGGCCACGAGTCGTGGGGCATCTTCAACTGCCGCCCGGTCGCGGGCTCCTCGAGCTGGTCCCAGCACGCCTGGGGCAACGCCGAGGACTTCTCGGACGACGGCGTGGCCGCCGAGGAGGCTCAGAGGTGGTTCAACACGAACAAGACGAAGCTTCCGATCGCCGAGTTGATCGGCCGGGGAAGGATCTGGACGGAGGCCCGGTCCTCGGAGGGTTTCCGCGCACTCTCGGCGAGCGCCCATCAACACCAGGATCACTGGCACGTCTCCGCCCTCCCTCTGGGCACCGGCACTCCCCCCTGCGCCCCCTGACGCGGGCAACGCCGGACGCCCGCAATCCATCCGAGGGTCCGGATCGTATGTGTTGCGGTGAGGTCGCTCTCCGATGAGTCCCTGCTCGCCGGGCTGGCCTCGAGCGATCCGGACGGCTCGGCCGCCTTCGTGCGGCGGTTCCAGGGCCCGGTCTTCGGCCTCGCCATGACCATCGTGGGAGACCCCGGCATGGCGGAGGAGGTGGCCCAGGAGTCGTTCATGCGAGCGTGGCGCCACGCGGCCACGTTCGACCCCACCCGCGGCCGCGTGGTCACCTGGCTCCTGGCCATCACCAGGAACGTGGCCCTGGACGCGCTCCGGATGCGGCGGCAGGTTCCGGTCGATCCCGACGCGCTGCTCGACCTCCGCGCGGACAGCCGGACCGAGCCCGAGGCCCAGGGAGTGCTGGCCGACGAATGCGAACGGGTCCGGCGCGCCCTCGTCGGCCTCCCGGACGAGCAGCGGCGGGCGGTCCTCCTGTCGGCGTTCTTCGGGCGGACCGCCCGGGAGATCGGCGAGATCGAGGGGATCCCGCTCGGGACGGCCAAGACCCGCATCAGGACGGGGCTCCAGCGGCTCCGAGAGGCCTTCGAGGTTGCCAATGACCGATAGCCCCGTCCATCGGGAGACGCGAGCGCTGGCCGCGGAGCTGGCCCTGGGCGTCGCGATCGGCGAGGAGCGGGGCCGGGCCCTCAGCCACCTCGAGGGCTGTCGGGAGTGTCGATCGCTGGTGGGCAACCTGGCCGACGCCGGTGACGAGCTGCTGCTCGTGGCGCCCGAGCGGGAGCCGCCCGCCGGGTTCGAGTCCCGGATGCTGGCGAAGCTGGCTCGCCTGGCCGGGCCATCGAGGCCTCCCCGGTGGCGCCGGATCCTGTCGCTGTCGGTGGCGGCATCGGTGGCCGCCGCGGCGGGCGTCGGGGGGGCCTGGCTGGCCACACGCTCCGACCGGCAGGCCGCGGCCCTGTTCCGAACCGCGCTGGAGCGGGCCGACGGGACGTACCTGGGGATCGAGGTCCTGCGGCGTCCGGACGGGAGCCGGGCCGGCCACGTGGCGGTCTACCTCGGCCGGCCCTCGTGGATCTTCGCGATCCTGGACCGAGGAACCCCGGCGGGGACGTTCGAGGTCGAGATCGTGACCCGGTCCGGCGATCGGCACCCGGCCGGCACCCTCTCGATCGACGCGGACCGGCGAGGGGCCGGCCTGACGCTGCCGCCGGAGCTCGGCCGGGTCGCCGCCGTGGTCCTGGTCCCCGGGGACGGCGGCGAGCCGCTGGAGGGCCGGCTCCCCGCCCCTCCCGGGGAGCCGGGGCAATCCCTTCGAGCCGTCGGCCGGTAGTACCAGGGACGTCCGGGCTCACCCCAGGGAGGTGGTTGCCGTGGCACGCAGCACCGTCCGTCCGCTGGCCCTCGCCGGCCTCGTCGGGCTCCTCGTCGCCGGAGGCGTCCAGACGGCAAGCGCGCATCGCACGTCGCTGTCGTTGGAGATCATCTCCGACCAGGGATCCATCACACCCGACGGTCGGGCGTTGACCTTCACCCTCACCACGCGATGCGACCGGAAGTGGACCATCGTTGAGGCGACGGTCAGCGTCTCGCAGGCTGGGGCCTCCGGCCAGGGCCCGTTCACCCCCTCCTGCAACCGGTTGACGAACGTCGTGGTGGTCACGGTGCCCGTGCTCAACGGCACCTTCCACACGGGCCCGGCCGAGGCGACCGCGGTCCTGGTGGTCGGGCAGGGCCCGAGCAAGCGCGCCCAGAACTCCGGAACCCTGCGGATCCGGCCGAGCGTTTCGGCGCTCCTGGCCGACCGGGCGACGCTCGAGGGCGATGGCGCGGTGCGGATCGACGTCACTGTGACGTGCCCGATGAGCGCGGTGGGCCGGGGCGGCGAGGTCAGGATCTACGACGGCCGGATCGTCGGCATCGGGACCTTCGGGGCGACGCCCTGCGACGCCGTGCCCCACCCGGTCTCCGTCAGGGTGGCGTCCTCCGAGGGTTCGTTCCGGGTCGGAAGCGCCGAGGCGTCCGCCGTCGCCTCGATCGAGGAGGGAGGCGACATCATCTCCAGTTTCGACCTCCGGACGATCGAGATCGTCCAGGCCTGAGCGACCGGGGGCCTGGACCTGCTCCGGCCGGTCGAACCGCTTCCTCGCCAGCTGGAGGGGAGACGGAGGGGCCGGCCGGAGCGCTTCTCCTTCGCCCGACCTAGGCGATCCGGTCGAGGGCGCTGCGGAGACGCTCGCCCAGCAGGGCCAGGCGTTCGACCGGTTCGTTGCTGTACACGAACCGGATGAACCTCGGCGAGACCCGCTCTCCCCAGGTGGTCATCGGCGTGGCGGCCACCTTCTGCTCGACGAGGGCCTCCGAGAGAGCCGGCGGGGTCGAGCCGAGGGCCTCGACGTCCATGAGGAGGGACCAACCACCGGCCGGACGGACCGCCGGAAGCCCCTCCAGCTGCTCCAGGATCGCGTTCCGGCGCCGTTCCCACTCGGCCGTGGCGGCCTCGACGTCCTCGGCCGGCTCCCGGAGCGCCGCGGCGGCGCCGGCCTGGGCGATGCCGCCCGCCGTCAGCCCGTTGTAGATGTGGGCCCGTGCGGCATCGTCGCCGAGCTCGGCCGGCGCCACGAGCCACCCGATCCGCCAGCCGATCATCCGCTGCTCCATGGTCACGCAGCCGACGTGGACCACCCGTTCGGCCATGTCCGGCAGCGATGCCGGATGACGGTACGCCCGGCCGTCGAACAGGATCCGCTCCATCCACGCCAGGTAGACGAGCCAGACGTCCCGTTCTCGGCAGATCGAGGCGATCGCCTCCCACTCCTCGTCGTTGAGGTGGTTCCCGGTGGGCATGCCTGGATTCGCCACGAAGATCGCCCGAGTGCGATCGGTCACGGCCGCCGCAAGCGCATCGGTGTCGAGCCGCCACTCGCCGTCGTGGGGCGCCAGCGGCACCAGACGAGGGACGGCGCCGACGATCCTGGTCCGGTTGATCATCCCAGCGTAGGTCGGATCGAGCAGCATCACCTCGTCGCCGGGGTCGGTGGTGATGAACAGCGCATCGACCATGGCGTCGCCGTCCCCGCAGGTGATCGTCACCTGGGCGTCCGGGTCGACCTCGATGCCGGAGCGCTGCCGGAACTGATCGGCCACCGCTCGTCGCAGGTCGGCCTTGCCGGTGAAGGGGAGCCAGCTGTTGGCGTCGTCCTCGCCCACCGCCTCGCGGGTGGCCCGCAGGGCCGATTCGGGAGGCACGAGGTCGGTATCGAGGTTCTCCAACCGGAGGACGTCCGGGTCTTCGCCCACCGCCGCCGCCACGCGATCGATCCCGAACCCGGGGATCTCCATCATCCGCCTGGTGCCCATGCCGCCTCCCTCCGCGCCGTCGGGCGCCAGCCTAGAGGAAGGGCCCCGGCCCGGAGGCCGAGGCCCTTCGCGAAACGTTCTCCGGTCGTTCCGGCTAGGGCGAGACCTCCCGGACGTACACGTCCGTGGGGTTCGTCGCCTGGTCCACGGCGATCGGGAAGAACGGGAAGAACGAATCCCCGTCCTGGCCGAGACCCACGTAGTCGCCCAGGAAGAACCCTCGGGCCACCGGCGCCTGTCGGCTGTCGAACGAGACGTCGGTCACCTGGGTCTCCTCGTCCCAGCTCGATGCGTCCGTGCAGTCTTCCGTTCCGGAGTGGCAGTGCACCACGAACCCGTCGGTCGGCGTGGTAGCCCCGTCGTCGTCCGTGTTGTTCCGGAAGTCGTAGTGGAAGACGCCGATCGTGCCGTCATCGAGCACCTGGATCATCGGGTCGAACGCCTGGGTGTTCCCCGCCGGCTCACCCGCGTCCGGCGCCGGGGTGGCGTTGACCTTGATCAACGGCGACCACGTCGCGCCGCCGTCCAGGGACTCGGTGAACGCGACGCTGGACCGCGAGCCGAACCGGCTGTCCTGCCAGATCACGTAGATCGCCCCCGTGTCGGGGTTGACCGCGATCTCCGGGTTGATGTCGCCGGTCCGATGCGGCGCGTTGTCGTCCGGGTCCGCCACGATGCCCCGGCGGAAGTCCGACAGGAGGACCTCCTGCTTGCTCCAGGTAGCCCCGTGGTTGTCAGAGGTGATCGCGGCGATGAAGAACCCGCGGCTCTGGCGCTCATTCTTGAAGAACCGGATCTGGGTGAACACGTTGATCAGCCGCCCGCCGAACTCGGGCACGTCGTCGGGCACCACGGCGATCTGGTTTCCGATCGTCTGGGCGATCTGCCCGGCCTTGTAGATCTTGCGGGCCGGTTCCCAGGTGTCGCCCCCGTCGGTCGTGCGGGCGAACATGATGTCACCGGCGAAGTCGATCGAGTTCTCGAACGCCTGCTGGCTTCCCCTGCCGCTCGCGGGCGAGACCAGCCGGTCCCACACGGCGTACACGAAGTTCGAGTCGTTCGGGTCCGCCGTGATCGTGTTCTTGTCGTTGAACGCGTTCGGGAGCTCGTCCCGGTGCAACGTAACGGGGTCTTCCCACGTCGCCCCGCTGTTCGT
>Ga0299907_10000582_pt1 | contig 18346 bp, 20 predicted proteins | sample RVTome_16_FD_198680 | JGI IMG/M metagenome (GOLD analysis project Ga0299907, IMG submission 198680) | Soil microbial communities from uranium-contaminated site in the Upper Colorado River Basin, Wyoming, United States - RVT152D67 (version 2) ...
CGCCGCCGTTGCGCGGTCCGCCGCAAGCCGCTCGCCGACGATGTGGACTGCCTTCTCCTCGTCGAGCGGCCCGTAGACGAGCGTGTCGACCCGGATGGAGGGGCTGATTGCGCCGGCGCCGACGTCCGGCCGGGTCTCGAGGGTCACGCCGCCCCCGGCCGTCGTCTCCCCGGCGCGGATGCCGAGCTCCTCCTCGAGCGCGCGGAGGACGCGGTCGCCGCCGGCGAAGCGGCACGAGGCGCAGTCGCAGACGGTCACGAGGTGGCCGGTGGCCGGCAGCAGGCGGAAGCCACCCAGTCCGGCGGCGCCGAACACCTGCGCCCAGTGGATGGTCATCCGGTCGCTGATGCGGCGCAGCGCGCGCTCCGGCAGGTACCCGTAGCGATCCTGGACAGCACGGAAGATCGCCACCAGCGCCTCCGGCCGCCCGTCGAACCCGTCGACGATCTCGTCCACGGACGGCGTGTCGATCGCCTCGTCCCAGCGGGCGGGGTTGCGCATCGGGCGCGCGGCGAGCCCGGCACGTCGGTAGGCGTTCGGGTCACGGCGCTCGTCGTAGATCTCCGGCATGCCGTAGCGGATCCGGTTGCCCTGGGTGTCGAAGCCGCTCATGTCGATCGCCTCGACCGGGCACACCTGCGCGCACTGGAAGCAGACCTCGCACTTGTGCTCGCCGAACGGGTCGTAGATCAGGTCGAGCCGGCCACGCCAGCGGTCGGGGATCGGCGGCCGCTCCTCCGGGTACTGCCGCGTGACCTTGGGCGTGAAGAAGTTGCGGAAGGTGACCGCCATGCCCTTGGCGATGCCGAATCCGGGAAAGGCCATCAGCGCACCCTCTCGTTCACAGGTCGAACGCCACGACCGCGATGGCGGTGACGAACAGGTTGACGAGGGCCAGCGGCAGCAGGACCTTCCAGGCGACGCCCATCAGCTGGTCGACGCGCACGCGAGGAAGGGTGCCGCGCATCCAGACCGCGATGGCCACGAAGATGTACGTCTTCAGGAAGAACCAGAAGATCCCGTACAGCGTCCCGGCGAATCCTCCGAGTTGCGCGGGGAAGGGCCACGGCGCCAGCCAGCCTCCGAAGAAGAGGCTGATCAGGATGCCGCTCATGATGAAGAGCGCCACGTACTCGGCGAAGAAGAAGAAGCCGAAGCGCATGCCCGAGTACTCGGTGAACGGCCCGGCGACGAGCTCCGAGTCCGCCTCCACCATGTCGAACGGCGTGCGGTTGATCTCCGCCAGGGAGGCGATGTAGAAGATCCCGAGCCCCACCGGCTGCCAGAACAGGAGCCAGCCATGGTCGTGCTGCCACTGGATCAGCTCGCTGAAGCTCAACGTCCCGGCCAGCACCACGGCGCCGACGATCGAGAGCGTGAGCGGGATCTCGTAGCTGACCATCTGGGCCGCGGCGCGCAGCCCGCCGAGCAGTGAGTACTTGTTGTAGCTCGCCCAGCCCGCGACGAGCAGACCGACCACCGACAGCCCGAGGACCGCGAAGAAGTAGACGATGCCGATGTTGAAGTCGGCGGCGATGGCGCCGGGCGCAAACGGGATGACGAGCATGCTCATGGCCGCTGCCATGTAGACCATCCACGGCGCGAGGGTGAAGGTGGAGCGGTCCGCCTGGTCGGGGACCGTGTCCTCCTTGGCAAGCACCTTGAAGCCGTGGATCGTCGACTGGAAGATCCCCTTCGGGCCGATGCGGTTCGGCCCGTAGCGCAGCGCCAGCTGCGCGATGATCTTCATCTCCATCTGGATGATGACGAAGGCGGTCGGCACGGTCAGCAGCAGCAGCAGCGTCGTGGCCAGCAGGAACCGACCGATGCCGAGGAGCAGCTCCAGATCCATCTATCGGGCCACCAGCTACTTGTCCACGCCGCCCATGACCGGGTCGAAGCTCGCCATGACCGCCATCGTATCGGCCACCAGGCGCCCGGGCATCAGCTTCGGGACCGCCTGCAGGCTGATGAAGCTGGGATCCCGCATCCTGAACCGATACGGGTTCGGCCCGCCGTCGCTGATGGCGTAGACGCTGTACAGGCCACGCGGCGATTCGACCGCGGCGAAGGCGCGGCCCGGCTTCGGGCGGATGATGCCGGGCACCTGGGCCTGGACCGGGCCGTGCGGCATCTTGTCGATGATCTGGTCGATCAGGTGGATGCTCTGCTTGATCTCGGCGATGCGCTGGAGGTAGCGCGCGTACGAGTCGCCCGAGTCCTGGGTGATGACGTCGAACTCCAGCTCGTTGTAGATCGAGTACGGGTGCGCCTTGCGGACGTCGAACGCGACGCCCGACGCCCGAAGGTTCGGGCCGGTGACCCCGAGCTTGATCGCGTCCTCGCCCGAGAGCCGTCCCATCCCGACCGTCCGGCCGCGGAAGATCTCGTTCTCGGTGATCATCCGCTCGTTCATCTCGATGTTCTCGAGCACGTTCGCGCGCCACGTCCCCAGCCGTGACAGGAACTCGTCGTTGGCGTCGAAGTTCACGCCGCCGACGCGGAAGAAGTTGAACAGCATCCGCTGCCCGGAGATCGCGGACAGCAGGTCGACGACCTCGTCGCGGTTGATGAAGCTGTAGAGGATCGGCGTCAGGCCGCCGATGTCCAGCGCCAGGAAGCCCATCATCAGCCCGTGGCTGAACACCCGGTTCAGCTCCACCACCAGGGCCCGGATGTACTCCGCTCGCTTCGGCGCCCTGATGTCGTACAGCTTCTCGAAGGCGATGGCCGGCGCGTGCTCGTTGTGCATCGTCGAGAGGTAGTCCATGGGGTCGACGTACGTGAGGACCGTGGTGTACGTGGCGTTCTCGCACAGCTTCTCGATGCCGCGGTGCAGGTAGCCGAGCACTGGGTCCACGTCCACGACGATCTCGCCGCGCACCTTGACCACCAGCCGCATCACGCCATGGGTCGACGGGTGCTGGGGACCCATGTTCACGAGCATCTCGCCCTCTTCGAGGGTGTAGACCTCTCGCTCGCGCTCTGTCTGCGGCGGGCGGTCCGGGATGCCGACGGTGTCGAAGCCGGCGTACTCTCCGCCCTCCGCGTGGACCGGAAGGAGGCCGGCGGCGGCCCGCAGGCGCTCCTCCTCCATCCGATCGAGCTCGATCGGGTCGGGGATGCGGGTCTCCGGATCGATGGTCGTCATCGTGGCCGGCTCTTGTCGGCGGCGGTCACGCCATCCTCCACGCCCTCGGCCGGCGCGTCCGGTCGCAGCTCGGAGGTCGGGAACGTCACCGCCGGCGCCTCGTTGAAGCGAGTGAGGTCCCAGGTCTCCGGGCGCTCGAGCGGGTTCACGCCGTGTGCCGAGGAATCCGCCGCGTCGTCGGGCAGGACGAAGTCCTTGCGCTGCGGGAAGGATCGGTAGTCCGGCGACATGTAGATGCGCCGCAGATCGCGATTGCCCTCGAAGACGATGCCCATCATGTCGTACATCTCGCGCTCGTGGAACATCGCGCCCTCCCACAGCGGCGTGATCGACGGGAGCCGCGGATTGGCGCGGTCGACGCGCGCGCGGACGCGGAGCCAGGCCGGGTGCTTCGCGCTGTACAGGTGGTAGACGACCTCGAAGTGCGCGTCGATGCCGTAGTCCACCGCGGCCGCATCGGCCAGCATGAAGAAGTCGAGGTCTGGGTCGTCGCGCAGCGTGGTGAGAACGTTCACGTTGCGGGCGCCGTCGATCGTGAACTCGACGGTGTCCTCGTCCGTCCACAGGTCGCGCAGGTCGGAGCCGATGCGCTCGTTCAGGGTTCGGATGAGCGCACCGGCGAGGGCGGGGGCGCTCAGCGGACGTCCCCTTCCCAGCGCGTGCGCTGCGGGCCGCGGTCGACGTACGTGCCCCACTGGCCGCGGCGCTGCTTCACGAGCTCGTGGAGCTTGAGCATGCCGTAGATCAGTCCCTCTGGACGAGGTGGGCAGCCGGGGACGTACACGTCCACCGGCATCACGCGGTCGACGCCCTGGACCACGCTGTAGCTGCGCTTGAACCGGCCACCGGAGGTCGTGCAGGTGCCCATGGCGACGCACCACTTCGGCTCCGGCATCTGCTCCCAGAGCCGCACGAGGGGCCCGGCCATCTTCGTGGTCAGCGTGCCGGCCACGATCAGCACGTCCGCCTGGCGCGGGCTGGCGCGGAAGGGAAACATCCCGAATCGGTCGATGTCGTTCACGCTGGTGGCGGTGCTCATCATCTCGATGGCGCAGCAGGACAGTCCCGACAGGAGCGGCCACAGGGAGTTGGCGCGAATCAGGTCCAGGACGTAGTCGGCCTTCGTCGGGATGACCTCGAGCAGCCCGTGGAACCCGCCCTGCGGGTGCTCCTCCATCTGGAACTCGCGCAGCAGCGCGTCGTCGCCGCCGGCGTCGGGGATGATGATCGGCGCGTCGCCCGTCGGCACGGGCTGCGGAAGGTTGGTCGTCGGTCTGTCTACTGCCATCGCAGGTCACCCTTCTTCCATGCGTAGAACTCGCCGAACATCAGGATCGCAAGGAAGATGCCGATGAGCACGATTCCCTGGTACTCGATGGCCCGCACCGTGATGGCCCACAGGTAGACGAAGATGATCTCCACGTCGAAGGCGACGAAGAGCAGGGCGTACAGGTAGAAGGCCAGGCCGAATCGGCTCCAGGTGTCGCCGATCGTGTCGATCCCGCACTCGTACGGCAGCCCCTTCTGAGGCCGGCGTCGCCGATGCGTGATGAGCCAGCTGAAGAGGATCGTGCCGAAGACGAAGGTCGTCGCGGCGAAGGCGAAGCCGATGACGTACAGCAGTCCGGTGTGATCCATTTCCACTCCGGTTGCACGCGGGTCCGTGCTGTCGGGCCGAGGCCCGGAATCGAGTTCGTGTTGGGCGGCGTCGCGGCGCGGCGCACGCTTGCCGATTCAGTCTAGCAGGGGCATCCGGGGCGTGGCTGACCCGCGCTCAGCGCCCCTGCCACGCGGCGGCCACGATCAGCCGCAGCCCGTCGCTGAGCAACGCATGGCCGCCGAACACGAACGGGACCGCCGCCCCGGACGCGGCCGTGGTGAGCTCCCGCAGCCAGGGGGTGGCCACGCGCGAGGCATCCCCGAAGTCGGACGCGAAGCGCTCCTCCTCCGCCGGCCAGGCAGTCGCATCCGCGGATCCGGCATGGGCGGCCATCAGCACGCGGGTGTCGAGCACGACCGCGTCGCCCAGGCGTGACAGCTCGGCGATCAGCTCCGCCGGCGACGTGCGCTCGAGGAACGCGTGGAGCAGCGAGCGCGGTGCTGACCCGCTGCCGCGCGCCGAGCGCATCCCTCGCTCCTCGACGAACGAGCGGACGCGGCACGCCGTCTCCGTCTCCAGCTCACCCAGCGTCGCGCCCGGGACGCGTCCGGCCACGACCAGCTCCGCGGATCGGTCGCGGATCACCTCGCCGATCCGTGCCAGGTGCGGCACTTCCAGCGCCCGGTCGCCGGGCAGGCGCGCCATCTCGAGATAGCCCTGCACCGATCCGTCGAGCCGGCGCGCGCCGGGAAGACGGGTGGCCAGCCGCAGCAGGGCGAGGTCCAGCGTGGTGTCGACGTCGAAGCGGGCCCACGTGGTGGACCCCAGGTCCCGCCATCCGAAGCCGGCCTCGTTCAGCCGACGCGGCGCCGAGTTGTCGGTGTCACAGGCCTCGAGACTGCGGAGGGCGGCCTCCAAGTCACCGGCGACGACGAACGCATCGGCGCTGAAGCGGTTGTTGGCGACCACCTCGCCAGCGACGGGCGACAGCAGCGCGTCCAGGCCGTCGTCGCTCATCAGCGACATGGCGCTGCCGCCCGCGTAGCCGATGGCGTCCACCGGTCCGGGCGCCTCTTCGAGTGCGCGGCGAGCGGCGGCGGTGAACCATCGGCCCCAGTGGAATCCGTCGGCGTCTGCCGCCGGCAGGGGCGCGACGGCAGCGCCGAGCCGCCCGAGCCGGAGAGACAGCTCCGTGGCCAGCAGGCGCTGGCCGTCGGCGGCGATGGCCACGTGGCTGCCGAACGGCGCTCCCTCCGATGGGGTCGTGACGAGGATCAGCGGGGCCGGCCGCTCAGGCATCGGCCTCGCGAAGCCCATGGAGCTGCTCGAGGTGCATGAGGTCGTGGATGCCCACGAACATCAGCCAATCGCCGCAGTGGAGGTGGCCGATCAGCGGGTGGTCCATCCGGCATCGCTGCCGCTCGTGGCCCTCGATCCGCGCAGCCGCCTCGCGCAGCGCACGCCGCGACTTGTCCAGGAGCACGAGCAGCTCCTCCCGCGTCGCATCGGGCCGGCCGGGCACCGACGGGGTGACCATCGGTGGCCGGTGCTCCGGCCAGCTGCCGTCGGTGTCGAGGGCCGCCCACGTCGCCAGGAAGCGCCGCGCGGCGGTGGTGTGCGCGAAGGCCTGCGCCACGTTCCAGTCTTCCTCCCCTCCCGGTGCGCGGAGCAGGCGCTCGGGAAGGTCGCGCAGCACCGCCTCGAGCGCGTCGCCGAGCGCCTCCTGCTGGGCGAGGATGCGCGGGGCGTCGCCCTCGTGGACGCGGGCGCGAAGCTCGCGTCGGAGGCCCTTCAGGCCACCGACGTCCCAGTCGAAGGCGCGCCAGCAGGCGACGACATCGGGCGCATCGGCCTCGAGCGCGTCGACCCACGCGGCGGTCATCCGGGGCGGCGGGGGATCAGAGACGCTCGAAGCGCTCGACCGGCAGGACGAACACCGTGGCGCCGCCGACCTCGACCTCGACCGGGTACGGCATGTAGAACTCACCGGGCTCCATGATCGGAGGCATCGGGTTCACGAACTGCTTGCGCGAATGGCAGTTGGCGCTGATCAGCTCAAGCACCGCGTCGACCTGGTCGTCCTCGACCCCGACGAGGATCGTGGCGTTGCCCTGCTTCAGGAAGCCGCCCGAGGAGTTCACGCGGGTGGCGCGGTACTCCTTCTCGAGCAGCGCATCGACGAGGGTCGCGGCGTCCTCGTTGTGGACGATGGCGGTGACGAGCTTCATCGCAGGAGCTGCTCCTTCGTTCGCGGCGGGCCCGGGCGAACCCCCACGGACAGTATGGCGCAGGCGAGTGACCGGGGGCCAGCCGTCACGCGACCTGCTGCTGGGCCACGCCTCTCGGCGTCGAGCGTGTTGCCGGGGGCGGGCTTGCGTCCAGGCGCACGTATCTGGGACGTTGGGAGCCATTCTGGCGAGTTGAACGTCACCGCTTGCGCCCACGCGCACAGCGCGACGTGGAGCCAGCCCGAACCTGCCAGTTACATGCGCCCAGGCGCAAGCCCACGGCGGGGGCGCTGCTCATCCGGGCAGAAGCCGCTCCACGAATCGACCGATCGCCGCGTCCGCCTCCTCGACCGTCCCCGAACCGTCCACGATTCGATAGCGATCAGGCTCCTCGGCTGCGAACCGCAGGTACGCCGCCCGGACCGACTCGAAGAAGGCGACCTGCTCGGTGTCCTCGAAGCGATTCCACCCGCCTCGCCGGCGGGTGCGCTCCAGCCCGACCTCCACGGGGACATCGAGCAGCAGGGTCAGGTCCGGACGCAGGCCGAAGGTCGCGAAGTCCTGGAGGCGGCGCAGCTCGGTCATATCGTTGCCGTACCCGGCGCCCTGGTAGGCGAGCGACGAGTCGAGGAAACGGGCGCACACGACCCACGCGCCGCGCTCGAGGGCCGGACGGATGACGCGGGCGACATGCTGCGCACGGCCCGCCGCGTAGAGGAGCGCGTCGGCGCGGGGATCGAGGTCGTCGCTCATCCCGCGCATGTGCAGCACGATCCGGCGGATCTCCTCGCCGAGCGGCGTGCCGCCGGGCTCATGGGTGAGGACGGTGGGCACGCCACGCGACCGCAGCCACGTCGCCAGGTGCCGTGCGGCGGTCGTCTTGCCGCTGCCCTCCGGACCCTCGAGGGTGACGAAGCGGCCTCGCCGCTCGGCCGGATCGGTCGTCACGCCGGAGGCAGGACGCTGGTGGCGACCATCGCCAGCAGCACGAGCCCCAGGATGACGATCACCGCGACCCGACCGCCGCGGCTCACCGCCAGGCGCTCCCGTCCTCGGGCAGCAGCTCGACCCGCCGGTTCGGCTCTGATCCGCGTGACCGTGACATCAGGGCGTTGCGCTCCGCCATCTGGTGCTGGAGCCGGCGCACGTACGCGTTCTGCGGAGTGAGCTCCACCGGCCGGCCCGAGGCCTGCACCAGGCCGATCGCCTCGGCGGTCTCGCGCAACGCCGCCTCCTGCGGGTCGGCTTCCAGGTCGAACAACGACGCGAGCATGTTCTCCATCTGGAGGATCGTGTTCGTCTTCAGCACGTAGATCGGGACGCCGTTCGATTCCGCGTCCCGCAGCGCGGCCGGCTTGCGCTTGTAGTAGTTGCGGAGCGTGACGACCGCATCGGCCTCGTCCAGGTCGCGGGCCACCGTCACCGGGACGCCGAGCTCCCGCACCGCCTGCTCAAGCCGCTTGCGACTGACGCCGAAGGCGAAGACGCTCATCGGCCGGGCACCCTGGGCACGGGCCGATGGACGTTGCGCGCCGATCGGGCGGTCCACCGATGCCTGGTCGTCCATCTCCGCCAGTGCCTGCTCGAGCTCGCGGCGGGCGTCGCGCTCGGTGGGTGTGGTCGCCCCGGAGAGCCGCTCACCGGGCAGTGTGCGCTGGCCGCGGCCGGCATTCGCCGACTCGCCACCGAACGCCCCCGGCGTCGAGCCGGTGCCGCCGGGCAGCGGTCGCAGGCCGCGCTCGTATCGGTTCCCGCTGCCACCGCGGCCGGCGCGGCCGAAGGCACCGAAGCCGCCGGTCGGCTCGAGCGGCGCGAAGGCCGGGTTGCCCGCGGGCGTCTCACTGATGCGGTAGTCGTACTTCGTCTGCGCCTTCAGCTCGCCGTTGTCGGCGCGATAGCGCGCCTCGGGCGGGACCATGTGGCCGCGGAGGATGGCGTCCACGGTCTCGGCCACATTGCGGTGGACGATCACGCTGTCGCGCTCGACGATCTCCACGAGGACGTCGAAGGTCGGCGGCGCCTTGCGCTCCAGCACGGTCTTCTGGGTCCCGCGCCGCCGGGCCTCCTCGTCGCCGAGGGTCACCGGCTGGATCCCGCCGACGAGGTCGGAGAGGGTCGGGTTCAGCATCAGGTTGTCGAGCGTGTTGCCGTGCGCCGTGCCCACCAGCTGCACGCCGCGCTCGGCGATCGTGCGGGCCGCGCCGGCCTCGAGCTCCGTCCCGATCTCGTCGATGATGATGACCTCGGGCATGTGGTTCTCGACCGCCTCGATCATCACCCCGTGCTGCTCCGTCGGTGTGCGGACCTGCATCCGGCGCGCATCGCCGATGCCGGGGTGCGGGATGTCGCCGTCCCCCGCGATCTCGTTGGAGGTATCCACGACGATCACCCGCTTGCCGAGGTCGTCGGCCAGCACGCGGGCGACCTCTCGAAGCATCGTCGTCTTGCCGACGCCCGGGCGTCCGAGGAGCAGGACCGACTGCCCTGCGTCGACGATGTCACGGATGATGTCGATGGTGCCGAAGACCGCGCGGCCGATGCGGCACGTCAGCCCCACGACCTTGCCGGATCGGTTGCGGATGGCGCTGATGCGGTGCAGGGTCCGCTCGATCCCGGCCCGGTTGTCGTCGCCGAAGGCACCGATGTGGTCGATGACGTGGGCGATGTCCGCATCGGTGATCTCTCGGTCGAGCAGATCCTCCTCGCCGGTCGTGAACCGCGCCTCGGGGCGCCGGCCGAGGTCCATCACGACCTCCAGCAGATCGGTCCGGTTGGCGAGCCCGCTCAGCCGGTCGACGATCTCCGGCGGCAACGCCTGCATCAGGGCGTCGAGGTCGTCGGTCGTCTCTCTGCGTGCCACGATCGGATGCCCCTCCATCACGTTGCTCACCGGGTCGTCACCGGCATCATCGCCGGTTGCCGGACCTGCGCCCGCACCTCGCGCACGAGGAGCGTCACGCGGCCGATCGGCTCGAAGCCAGTCGCCTCTGCAGCGCGCATGCCCGTCGTCTCGTATGTTCGCACCGGCGAGAGGATGCCCGCACCGATCGCCTCCCTGCCGACCCGCAGCAGCGCGGCGCGCAGGAAGCCGGCGCCGTCGGTGCCGTCGCGCACCAGGAACCGCAGGTAGTGCGGCCCGCCGCGACAGGCGCCATGCTGCGCGAAGCCGCCCACGCGCTGCTCCGATGGGAGCAGCCAGGCGTTCACCTCGCTGAAGTGGAGGATCGGGTTCAGCGCCGAGCGCGGAACGATCGCCTCGTTGCCGACCGACTCCCAATCCGCGGCGTTGTAGCCCTCGATGCGCGCGATCGCCGGCGGCGTCGTGTGGGTCCACAGGTCGAACAGGTGCCAGGCGTCGGGGGCGCCGGCCGCCTGCAGGTCGGGAACGTCCGGGGCGCCGTCGCGCGGTGCCCGCGCTCCATCACGGCTGACGAGCTGGCGCAGCCAGGACCGCGGCCCTCGGACGGCCTCCGGCGGCCGCCACCAGATCTCCTCCTGCGCGTACGCCATGAACTGCGCCTGGCCGAACAGCTCGAGGTTCTCGCGGGCATCGGCGCAGGCGGCGTGGATCCGCCCGACGTCATGACGCTCCGCCTCCTCGACGAGCGCACCCAGCAGCGCCCAGCGGACCTCGCCGGCCATCGGACCCTCGGCTGCGTCGAGCTCGGTGATGACCCAGTCGTCGCGGTGCGGCTCCTCGATCGCGCGGCAGCTGCCGACCAGCTCGCCGTCCACCTCTGCGACGAGATGGACCGATGGCGCGCGCAGCGGCAGCCAGGACGGGATGAGCGTCGAAAGGCTGATCCGGGGCGACTCCGAGGTCGGCGCCGGAACACCGAGGCTGCGCCGATGCGCGTCGGTGGCCGAATGCACGTGGCGAGAGAGATCGGCGAGCGCCTGCCGATCGGTCAGACGGGCGGTGCGGATCGTCCGCTCGGCGTCGATCACGCCGGGTTCGTCGCTCCCTCCGCGACGAGATCGGCCAGCAGCCGATGCAGCCGGCGGTCGCCTGTCAGCTCCGGGTGGAACGCGGTGGCCAGGACACGTCCCTGGCGCACGGCGACCGGATGCCCGTCGGGATCCCGGGCCAGGACCTCCGCTCGAGGCCCGACGTCGGTGATCAGCGGCGCGCGGATGAAGACGCCGTGCAGCGGCTCGTCTCCGAGTGACGGCACGTCGAGGTCGGCCTCGAAGCTGTCGAGCTGGCGGCCGTACCCGTTGCGGCGGACCTCCAGGTCCAGCAGGCCGAAGTAGGGCTCCTCGCCGCCGTAGAGCCGCTCGGCCAGCAGGATCATGCCGGCGCAGGTGCCGAGCATCGGTGCGCCGCGGCGGGCCATCGCCGCGATCGGCTCGCGCAGGTTGTAGGCGTCGATCAGCTTGCGCATCGTGGTCGACTCGCCACCGGGCAGGACCAGCGCGTCCAGGTCGACGAGGTCACGCGGCAGTCGGACCTCGACCGGCTCGGCACCGATCTCGCGGATGGCGGCGACGTGCTCCCGGACGGCGCCCTGCACGGCGAGCACGCCGATGCGCGGCCGACGTGTCTCGCGGCTCATTCTGGTCAGGTCCCTACCAGCCGCGGACGGCCAGGCGCTCCTCAGGCGGGACCTCGCCCAGCGACTGCCCGCGCATCGGCTCGCCGAGCCCGGTGCTGACCTCGACGAGGATCTCCGGGTTGTCGTAGTGGGTCGCGGCCTTGACGATCGCCTTCGCGTAGCGCTCCGGGCTCTCGCTCTTGAAGATCCCCGAACCGACGAACACCGCCTCCGCGCCGAGCTGGCGCATCAGGGACGCATCGGCCGGGGTGGCCACGCCGCCGGCGCTGAAGTTCGGGACCGGCAGGGCGCCCAGCTCGGCCGTCTTCTGGACGACGTCGAGCGGCGCGCCCAGCTCCTTGGCCGCCGCGAACAGCTCGTCCGGGCGCATGGTCTGCAGCTGGCGAATCCCCTTCTGCACCGCGCGCATGTGCCGGACGGCCTCCACGATGTCGCCGGTCCCGGCCTCGCCCTTGGTGCGGATCATCGCCGCGCCCTCCCCGATGCGCCGCAGCGCCTCCCCGAGGTCGCGGCATCCGCACACGAACGGCACCCGGAACCGGTGCTTGTCGATGTGGTGCTCCTCGTCGGCCGGGGTGAGGACCTCGGACTCGTCGATGTAGTCGACCTCGAGCGACTCGAGGATCTGGGCCTCCGCGAAGTGGCCGATCCGGCACTTCGCCATGACCGGGATGCTCACGGCCTCCTTGATCTCGGAGATGAGCTTCGGGTCGCTCATGCGGGCGACGCCGCCGAACTTCCGGATGTCGGACGGCACGCGCTCGAGCGCCATGACCGCCACGGCGCCCGCCTCCTCGGCGATCTTCGCCTGATCGGCGGTCACGACGTCCATGATCACGCCTCCCGCCAGCATGCGGGCCAGGCCGACCTTCGTGGCCCAGGTACTTCGTTCGATGGTGGTCATTCGTGTTCCTTGCGCTGCACCGATGCTCAGCGCGACGCGCCGCTCGGGGTTCGCTCGGAATTCTACTCTCGACGCGCTCGGACGCCCATCACCGGCTCCCGATCCAAGCGTGAATCGGTTCGTTGGTATGATCGCGCACAGGAAGGCGCTCGAATGATGATCAATGCTCCGGTCCTGGTCCTGAACCAGAACTACGAACCGCTCAACGTCTGTGACATCAGGCGCGCCTTCCGGCTGCTCGGTGCGGAGAAGGCGGAGTTGCTCGCCAAGAACCACCAGCTGATCCGCACGCCCACCATCGAGATCCCGGCTCCGTCGGTGATCCGCCTCCAGTACCACGTGAAGCGGCCGCAGCCGCGCGTCAAGCTGAGCCGGCGTGAGGTCTTCGTCCGCGACCGCCACACCTGCCAGTACTGCGGCACCACGCGCCGCGACCTGACGATCGACCACGTGATGCCGAAGCACCGCGGCGGTCGCCACGAGTGGGAGAACCTCGTCGCCGCCTGCCGTGGCTGCAACCATCGGAAGGGCGGCAAGACGCTGGCCGAGGCGCGGATGCACCTGAAGCGCGAGCCGCGGGCGCCGCGTGCCGACCTGCGCTACCTGTTCGGTTCGTACCTCGCCGACGAGCGGAACGACGCGTGGCGCACGTACCTCTTCCTGGAGCCGATCAGCCGGCCATCGTCGCCGCCCGCGAGCTGACCGACGGCCCGTGGCGCCCGACCGCGCGGAGCTGACGTACTCGGACCTCCCGGCCGGCGTTGAGCACGTGCTCGCGACCCTCACCGATGCCGGTCACGAGGCGGTGCTCGTCGGCGGAGCGGTCCGCGATCGCCTGCTCGGGCTTGCGCCCGGCACGTGGGACTGGGACGCCGCCACCTCGGCCACGCCGGATGAGGTCGCCGCGTTGTTTCCCTCGAGCACCTGGGAGAACCGATTCGGGACGGTGACCGTTCGCGGCGTCCCGCCGGTCGAGGTCACCTCGTTCCGCGCCGAGGGCGTGTACCGCGATGCTCGGCGCCCGGACGAAGTGCGCTTCGGCGTCTCGCTGGACGAGGACCTGGCGCGGCGCGACTTCACGATCAACGCGATCGCCTGGGTCCCGCTCGACCTTGCCGCACGCCGCGGGCGGCTGGTGGACCCGGCGGGCGGCGTCGCTGATCTCGAGCGTCGGACCCTGCGCACCGTGGGGGATCCGCGCGCCCGGTTCGGGGAGGATGCGCTGCGCCTCATCCGTGCCGCGCGGCTGGCCGCGCGCTTCGATCTTGCTCTCGACCCGATGACGGAAGCGGCGGCCCGGGAGCTCGCGCCGACGGCCGCCGGCATCTCCGGGGAGCGCATCCGAGACGAGCTCTCCCGCATTCTCGGCCTTCCGGAACGCCCGTCGCGCGGCCTGCTGCTGCTCGAGGACCTCGGGCTGCTGGCCGTCGTCCTGCCCGAGCTCGCTGCGCTGCGCGGCATCCCGCAGGAGAAGCGTGCGCCCGGCGATGCACTGGACCACACGTTCGCCGCCGTCGACGCGGTCCCGCACGACGCGCCCGGCGACGCGCGGCTGGCGGCGCTGGTCCACGACCTCGGCAAGGCGACGACGCTCGCCGACGGGCACTTCATCGACCACGAGGTCGTCGGCGCGCGCCTAGCGCGACGGGTGCTCGAGCGTCTTCGGTTCGCTCGAACGCGCATCGACCGGATCGTGGCGGCCGTCGAGCAGCACATGTACAACTACGAGCCGGAATGGACCGATGCGGCCATCCGCCGCTTCATCCGGCGGCTGTCGGTCGTGGACCGCGACCTCCTGTTCGCCCTGCGACGCGCCGACAACGCCGCCTCCGGTGTCGGCCATGCGGGGGAGCGCAACCAGCTGGAGCTCGAGCGACGGATCGCGACAGAGCTCGAGCGGCAACCGGAGCTCCTCCTCGGGAGAAGACTGGCGATCGACGGCCACGACCTGCAGGCGGCGCTCGGGCTGCAACCGGGGCCGGAGCTGGGGGAGCTGCTGGACCGGCTGTCCGAGGCGGCCCTCGACGACCCGGACCGCAACGAGCGGGACGCGCTGCTGGCTCTGGCCCGGGAGTTCATCGGAGAGCGGTGACGCAACGCACCGGCCTGCTGCATCCCTTCTCGCTCCGGGCTGACATCGAGGGGGACGCTGCTACAATCTGCCGTCCGGACCATGTCTGGATCGCCATCATCGATCGCAACCGAGCGGAGGGACCGCGCTCCGATGACCGCCAGCGTGCGTCGGGCCGTCCGGCTCGAGCACCGGCTGACCCATTCCACGGCGTCGCTCGACGACCTCGAGGCGGCGGTGGCGCTCGCCACCGAGCACGAGCTCGCCTCCCTGACCGTGAGCCCATGGATGGTCAAGCCGGCCAAGCGACAGCTCGGTCGCTCGCGGGTGACGCTCGGAACCGTCATCGGCTATCCGCACGGCGGCCACCTGCTGAGCGTGAAGGCCTTCGAGGCCTCGAAGGCGCTGGAGCAGGGCGCGACCCAGATCGACTTCGTCCTGAACGCCGGCGCATTGGCGTCGGGTGACGACGAGACGGTGTTCAACGACATGCTGGCCGTGGTGGACATGGCCCACTCGGCGCTGGCGGCGGCGGGCGTGATCATGGAGCCGGATGCCACCCTCGGCGAGGATCTCGTGCGCCGCGCATGCCGCCTGGCCGAACGTGCGGGCGCCGACTACGTCGTGACCGGCCCGGGCCAGGCGACCGCGGGCGCGACGGTGGCGAGGACGCGGGTCCTGCGCGACAGCGTCGGCCCGCGCATCGGCGTCAAGGCGGCCGGCCGATTCCGCAACGCGGACCAGGTCCTGGAGGCGACGCGGGCCGGCGCGACCCGCATCTCGACCCGGCTGACCGCCTCGCTTGCGCGGCTGGCGACGGACGAAGCGGCGCCGGCGCCCGCGGCCACACGCTGACGAACGGGAGGGACGTGGATTGAGGCTGCTCGTCGTCGGCGGTGCCGGGTACGTGGGCTCGACCAGCGTCGAGCGCTTCGTCGAGTCCGGCCACGAGGTCGTCGTCTACGACAATCTCTCGAGCGGCCACCGTGCGGCCGTCCCGGATGGCGCGCAGCTGGTGGTGGGGGACATCGCGGATCGGGAACGGCTCCGCACGCTGCTCGCCGACGGCGTCGAGGCGGTCCTCCATTGCGCGGCGCGCTCGCTGGTCGGCGAGTCGATGGTCGACCCCGGCCTCTACTACCGCACGAACGTGACCGGCGGCGTGGAGCTGCTGGAGGCGATGAAGGAGGCCGGCGTCACGCGCCTCGTGTACAGCTCCACGGCAGCCGTCTACGGCGAGCCGCGGCGCGTCCCAATCGCCGAGGCCGATCGCACCGAGCCGATCAACCCGTACGGCGCGACCAAGCTCGCCTTCGAGGGCGCCATGCGCTGGTTCTGCGCCGCCCACGACTTCCGGGCCATCAGCCTGCGCTACTTCAACGTCGCCGGCGCCACGGAGCGAAACGGCGAGGACCACGAGCCCGAGACGCACCTCATGCCTCTCGTGCTGCGCGTCGCGGCCGGCGAGGCGACCCACGTCCAGATCCACGGCCAGGATTACCCGACCCCGGACGGTACCTGCATCCGCGATTTCCTCCACGTCCGGGACATTGCGAACGCGCACCTGCTGGCGCTCGAGGCGACCGGCGAGGGCGACGCCTCCCTGGAGGTCTACAACCTCGGCTCGGCGGCCGGATTCAGCGTCCGTGAGGTCGTGGAGGCGGCTCGCCGCGTGACCGGGCGCGCCATCCCCGCCCGGCCGGTGAAGCGCCGCATCGGCGACCCACCGGTGCTCGTCGCCTCCTCACGTCGCGCCCGGCGCGAGCTGGGATGGCAGCCGGCCGACTCGAGCCTCGAGCAGATGCTGGCCGATGCCTGGGCCTGGCGGGAGGCCCATCCCGCGGGTTACGCGGAGGAGGGCGCGGACGGGTCGGGGCCGATGCCCGCCGAACGGGTCGCGGCCACCGCCGGCTGACCGGCGGCGCAGTCGGCGCACAGCCCGTAGAAGTCGATCCGCGCGTCGTCGATCGTGAAGCCGAGGTCGGCCGCGACGCGGTCGGCGACCGGGCGGATGTACTGCTCGCCGATCTCGACCACCCGGCCGCATCGGTCGCACGCCAGGTGGTGGTGATGCTCGGGCCGGCAGGCGACGTAGCCGTAGACGTGCCCGTCCAGCTCGAGGCGGCGCGCGACGCCGGCGGCGACGAGAGCCTCGAGCGTCCGGAACACCGTGGCCCGACCGATCCGTCGATCCCGCCGGCGAAGGCGCTCCCACAGCTCTCCGGCGGTGACCTGCCGCCCCTCGGCGGCAAGCGCATCGGCGACGAGCAGGCGCTGCCGCGTCACGCGTTCGCCGGCCTCGCGCAGCCGGTCGGCGGTGGACCGGCCGCTCAATGTCCGCCCACCACGCCGGCGAAAGCCGAGAAGCCGTAGATCGCGAGCACGCCGGCCATCGTGGCGGCCACCACCCAGCGTGACCGGTCGCTGCGGTGCGCCTCCGGGAGCAGCTCGGCCGCACCGATGTACAGGAAGAACCCCGCGAACACCGCGAGCATGCCGCCCAGCACCTCGTCCGGAACGGGCAGCAGCATGCCGACAATGACGCCGACCACCGGCGCCAGCGCGACAAGGCCGACCCATCGGTAGATCTCGTTGCGTGGCGTTCGGCTGGCCAGCAGGAGGCTGACGATGCCGATGCCGTCGCTGAATCGGTGCACCACGACCACGAACGCGATCACCAGGCCGAGACCGCCACCGACCGTCAGCCCCGCGGCCAGCGCGACACCGTCCAGAAAGCTGTGGAGGCTCATCCCGATGCTGCCGATGAAGCCGACGTGCCGGTGCGCTGAGTCGCCGTGCTCGAGCTCGGTGGCCGTCTCGTGCCCGACGTGGAGGTTGGTCAGCTTCTCAATGGCGTAAAACGCCAGGAAGCCGACCGCGGTGAAGATCATGGCCAGGTCCAGCGATCCGCCGAGGTGCTCCACGCTCTCGGGGATCAGGTCGAAATAGGCGGCACCGATGCGGATACCGGCACCGGTCGCGATGATCAGGCCGACGTGGGTCACGGCGCGCAGGGCGAGCAGCCCGCCCATGAGAGCGGAGACGAACGCGCTTGCCGAGACCAGGAATGCTGTCAGTGCCATAGAACGATACTGAGTATCACGTAGCCGCGGCCGCCCGTCAAGGCCTGAGTCGCGTGCGTGGTACGATCGCGAACGCGGCCCATCATCCGGACCCCTGCGCGGCGCCCCATGCGCCCGTCCGGAGCGCGCGAGTCCCGCGCCGCCGCACCCCGATCACGGAGTTCCCTTGCCCGACACCGACACACGAAATCCCACCGCGCGTCGCCGCCCGCGCCCGAAGGCAGCCGAACCGGTTGCCATCGAGGTCGCCGGCGTTGCTGACGAGCCCTCGGAGCTCGAGGCCGCGGTCCTGGCTGCAGCCGGCGCCTATCGCTTCGGCGACATCGAGGTCCCTGCCACCATCGCCCGCGCCATCGAGCGCATGGGCTTCGTCACACCGACCGAGGTCCAGGCGCGCGCCATCCCGCCGCTGCGCCGCGGCGAGGACCTCATCGGCCAGGCCCAGACCGGGACCGGCAAGACCGCCGCCTTCGGCATCCCGATCGTCGAGAAGATCGAACCCTCCAGTCGCCACGTGCAGGCGCTGATCCTGACCCCGACCCGCGAGCTGTGCGTGCAGGTCGACGAGGAGATCGGTCGCATCGGCCAGTTCCGCGGCGTCCGCACCGTGGCCATCTACGGCGGATCCTCGATGGACCGCCAGATCGAGGCCCTCAAGCGCGGGACGCAGGTCGTGGTCGGCACCCCGGGCCGCGTCCTGGACCTCATCCGGCGGGGCGAGCTGAAGCTCGACCGGGTCCACACCGTGATCCT
>Ga0299907_10000583_pt1 | contig 18336 bp, 21 predicted proteins | sample RVTome_16_FD_198680 | JGI IMG/M metagenome (GOLD analysis project Ga0299907, IMG submission 198680) | Soil microbial communities from uranium-contaminated site in the Upper Colorado River Basin, Wyoming, United States - RVT152D67 (version 2) ...
GCGGAGCCTTCTGCGCCGCCCCGGTCGTGCTTCGCGCCGCGACCGCCACTGTCAACGCTCCAGGTAGCTGAGCTTGTACTTGCCGATCTGGATCTCGTCCCCGTCGTCGAGCTTGTGCGACTCGATCCGCCGCCGGTTGACGTAGGTGCCGTTCAGCGATCCGAGATCGTCGATGTACAGCCCGTCCTTGCGGCGAACGATCAGCGCGTGGTTGCGCGACACCGTGACGTCGTCGAGAAAGACCTCGGCGTCGGGACTGCGGCCGATCCCGGTCCGGTCGGCGTCGATCGTGAAGCTCTCTCCGGAGCGCCCGCCGCCGGAGCGGATGACCAACGCCGCCCCGGCCTGCTCGACGACCTCCTCGATGTCGACGGGCTGGTACTCCCCCGTCTCGTCGACCTTGTAGGTCATGGTCGTCGGCTCCTCCTCGCCCTCGCGAGGAGCGAGGTACGCGCCGCACTTCTGGCAGTAGTTCGCGCCCTCCGGGTTGACGAACCCGCACTCGGGACAGTGCAGGGCCATGGTTACTTCGCCTCGTCGGTATCAGGCGCCTTGCCGAGGAGGATGTCGCTGAGCTGCTGAACGTCGTCGCCGCTGATCAGCGCGCCGCCCTCCTCGCGCTTCGTGCGCAGCCGGTTGACGAGCTCCGCACGCAGGATGTCGATTCTGCCGTGCAGGATGCGCCGCCGGTAGGAGACCTCTTGCTCTTCGTCGGCGAGCTGCTCAATGAGCTGCTTGAGCTCCTGGTCGCTCATCGAGCCTATGTCCGGGAAGGTGTCTTCCATCTCAGTCCTGACCCACTGCTACACCGCTCGCCGCGAGATCTTCGCCATTATATGCTCGCCCCGCGAAGGGTCAAGTAGAGGTTGAAGGTTGGGTGGCAGGTTGCGCGGGACGCCTACCGGCCCGGGGCCGCCCGGGAGAGCCCCGTGCGCACGTACAGGAGGGTCGCCAGGATCAGCGCCGCGAGCCCGACGACCAGCACCGCCGTGGACACCCAGGTCTCGACCGTGAGGGCGAGGAAGATCGAGGTCATGACCAGCCACACGCCGATCCTCCCGAGCCAGTTGACCTCCATGTCCAGGCCCCGCCGCAGCCCGATCTGCGCGAGGGCGACCGTGACCAGCTCCCGGGCGAGCAGCGCCGCCAGGGCCCAGCGCGGAAGGAGCTCGAAGTGCCAGCACACGACGACCCCGGAGAGGATCGTGAGCCGGTCGACGATCGGATCGAGGATCGCCCCCATGCGGCTGTACTGTCCGGTCGCCCGCGCGACGAGACCGTCGAGATAGTCGCCGCCCGCGATCAGCGCGTAGAGGATCGCCGCCGCGACGGTTCGGCCGTCCCCGGAGTCGAGCGCGAGATAGAGGAACACCGGGATCGCGGCGAGGCGCGCGTAGCCGATCAGGTTCGGGATCGTGAACGGCCGCAGCGGCTGCCCCCGGCGGGTCTCGGCCGGCTCGGGCCCCGATCGGTCGAGCCCCGCGAGGCGGCCCTTGGTCAGGCGGCGCGAGCGCCGGGTCGTCCGAGTGGGGACTTCGCCCACCGCTTTCCTCAACCGGACCGGTCGAGCAGCTGAAGCGCCGAGGAGGCGGCGTTCGCGGCGCCGAGACGCTCCTCGACCCCGCTCGCGCGAACCTGCGCCTCGATCGTCCCCTCCGCGAGCGCCCGGGGACCGACGGTGAGCCGCAGCGGACACCCGAGCAGCTCGGCGTCGGTCAGCTTCTCGCCGGTGCCGGCCTCGCGGTCGTCGTACAGGACCTCGGTCCCGGAGGCGACGAGCTGCTCGTAGATTCGCTCCGCGGCCTTCACGGTCTCGTCGCCGGCCCTTCCCAGCGCCGTGAGGTGAATCGCCCACGGCGCGATCGAGCGCGGCCACACGATCCCGCGCTCGTCGGCTCGCTGCTCGATCGCCGCAGCGATGATCCGGGCCGGCCCGATCCCGTAGCTGCCCATGACGATCGGCCGCTCGGTGCCGCCCTCGTCCAGGTAGGTCGCTCCGAGGGGCTCGGAGTACCGCGTTCCGAGCTTGAAGATGTTTCCGACCTCGATCGCCGGCTCGATCGTGATCTCGTGACCGCCCGGCGAGCGGTCGCCGGGCTCCACCGCCCGGATGTCGGCCTCCTCGTAGGAGAAGTCGCGCCCCGGCGCGATCCCGATGAGGTGGAAGTCGGGCCGGTTCGCGCCGGCGAAGTAGCCCTCGCCCCGGATCGCGGCGTCCTTGATCACCGGCACCGATGCCCCGATCGGGCCGATGAAGCCGGGTGGGCCCAGCTCCGCCTCGATCTCCTCCGGTCGCGCGGCGCGGAACTCCGCGCCGAGCGCGTTGGCGAGCTTGATCTCGTTCAGGCGGTGATCACCGCGCACGAGGGTGAGCACGAAGCCGCGGCCCTCCGCGATCACCGGGATCGCCTTCAGCGCGGCGCCCGCCGGAACCCCGAGCGCCGCCGAGGCCTCGTCCACGGTCGTGAGGCCCGGGGTCGGGGCCTCTGTCGGCGCCTCGAGCCGCGGCGGGAGGTCGACGTGCCGAGGCTCCGCCGATGCGATCTCCACGTTCGCCGCGTAGTCGGGCGCCAGCGCGACCTCGTTCTCCCCCGCCGGACAGGGGGCCATGTACTCGTGCGCGCCCAACCCGCCCATCATCCCGACGTCGGACTCGACCCGGTATGTGCGCAGCCCGCAGCGCGCGAAGATCCGGTCGTACGCACCGATGTGGCGTCGGTAGCTCGCCTCCAGCCCGGCCACGTCCCGATCGAGGCTGTAGGAGTCCTTCATCGTGAACTCGCGGGTTCGCAGCACCCCCGCCCGTGGCCGCGGCTCGTCCCGCTCCTTGAGCTGGATGTGGTAGAGGATCATCGGCAGCTCGCGATAGGAGCGGATCTCTCGCGCGGCGTGAAACGTGATGCATTCCTCGTGGGTCATCGCGAGGACCAGCTCCGCCTCCTTGCGATCCCGGAGCTTGAATAGCTCCGGGATCTCATAGCGGCCGGTCTGGCGCCAGGTCTCGGGCGGCTGGAGAAGCGGCATCAGCATCTCCTGGCCGCCGATCGCGTCGATCTCCTCGCGGATGACCGCCTCGACCTTGCGCTGCACCCGCCATCCCGCGGGCAGATAGGTCCACATCCCGGCGCCGAGCTGGCGGATCAGACCCGCCCGCACCATCAGCTTGTGCGAGACCGCCTCCGCATCGGCGGGAGCGTCCTTCAGCGTGGGGAGAAAGAAGGTCGAAAGACGGGTCATGGCGGGCTGAGCCTAGATCATCGTCGTCGGGCTCCGGGCGGTGGCTCGCGGTGGCCATAAGCTGGCGGCGGTGATGGCCGGCGACGTCGAGGAGCAGGTGGCTCAGGCGGTCGCGAACCAGCTGGACTCGGGGACCAGGTGCACGTCGATAACCGCACACTCGAGGGGGCGCGGATCGCGCGGGTGCACTTGACGTCGCTATGCGACGAAAACTTCACACGCGCGGTGCCGACCGCAGCGAGTGTGCGGTACGCGGCGCCGTTCCGCCGGCTGGATGAGCGCCGCGATCGCCGCTAGGCGACCGCTACGCCCGCGTGAAGCGGCGCCCGGCCGTGGGCGAGGCGTCCTCGTCGAGCTTCGGACGCGCCCGCTCCGCCTCCCCGTCCTTCACGGGCGCGAGCGTCGGCAGCGGCTCCGCGTCGGCGCCGTCAGCCTTCGCCGCCTCGGCCTCCATCTGCGCGATCCGCTCCGGGGTGAGCTCGTCGGCGTTCTCGTCCTCGATCCGCTTCAGCCACGCGGCGCCCTCGGCCGACTCGCCCTCGTCGACGTCGACCTTGCCGCGGTCGAGCGAGCGGTCGATCTCCTCGAACAGCGTGTCGACCAGCTCCGCTTGCGGCACCTTCCGCAGCGGCTTGCCGTGGGCGAAGATCAGGCCCTCGTTCTTGGCCCCGGTGATCCCGAAGTCGGCGTGCGAGGCCTCGCCGATCCCGTTCACCGCGCACCCGAGCACCGCGACCTCGATCGGCTCCTCGTAGCCCTCGAGGCGCTGCTCGATCTCTGCAACCACCGTGTCCATGTCGAACTGGAGCCGGCCGCAGGTCGGGCACGCGATCAGCACGGGCCCGCGCTCCCGCAGGCCGAGCGCCTTGAGGATCTCCCACGCGACCTTGACCTCCTCCTCGGCGTGGTAGGTCGAGAGGCTGATCCTGATCGTGTCGCCGATCCCGTCCGCGAGCAGGGTGCCGAGCCCGACCGCCGACTTCAGCGAGCCGGTCCACTTCGTCCCCGCCTCGGTGATTCCGAGATGGATCGGGTAGTCGACCCGCTCGGAGAGCAGCCGGTTGGCGGCGATCGTGTTGGGAACGCTCGTCGACTTGATCGAGACCTTGAAGTTCTCGAACTCGAGCCGCTCCATCAGCTCGACGAACCCGACCGCGGCCTGGACGAGCGCCGCGACCGGGTTCTCACGCTCCAGCTCGTGCAGATGCTTGGGGAGCGAGCCGGAGTTGACGCCGATCCGCATCGGAACGCCCGCCGCGGTCGCCTTCTCGGCCACCTGCGCCACCTTGTCCTCTCCGCCGATGTTGCCGGGGTTGAGGCGGATGCAGTGCGCGCCGGCCTCGATCGCCTTCAGCGCGAGCGTGTAGTTGAAGTGGATGTCGGCGATCACGGGGATCGGCGACTCCTTGACCACCGTCTTCAGCGCCTCGACGTCGTCGTCCCGGGGCACGGCGACCCGGACGATGTCGGCGCCCGCCTCGGCGACCTTGTGGATCTGCTCCATCGTCGGCTCGAGGTTGGCCGTCTCGGTCTTCGTCATCGTCTGCACGGCGACGGGGGCACCCCCGCCGATCGGCACCTTGCCCACCCATATCTGGCGCTTCGAAGCCATCGACACCAAGGGTACTGGCGAAACCTGGGTTCAGTCGGCGTACAGCGCGGCGATCTCTGCCTGGTACTTCTCCGAGATCGGCTTGCGCTTCAGCTTCATCGTCGGGGTGAGCTCGTCTCCCCCGGGCTCCCACGGCTCGGGCAGGACCTTGAACCTCTTCACTCCCTCGACGCGCGCCAACCCCTCGTTGGCTTCGTCGACCCCGCGCTGGATCTCCTCGAGCAGCTTCGGGTCCTCGGACAGCGCCGCGAGGTCCGACGACTCGATTCCCTGCTTCCCGGCCCACGCCGTCGCGAGGTCCGGGTCCAGCGTCAGCAGCGCGCTCACGTACTGGCGCCGATCGCCGATCGCCACCGCCTGGTCGACGAGCGGGATCATCTTCAGCTTCGCCTCGATGTTCGCGGGCGAGAGGTTCTTGCCCGCCGCGGTGATGATCAGCTCCTTCTTGCGGTCGACGATCCGCAGGTAGCCGTCCTCGTCGAGCTCGCCGATGTCGCCGCTGAGAAGCCACCCGTCCTCGTCGATCGTCTCCGCGGTCTTCTCCGCCATGTTGCGATAGCCGGGCATCACCGAGTCGCTCTTGACCATCACCTCGCCGTCCTCGGCGAGCTTGATCTCGACCCCCGGCACCGGCGGACCGACCGTGCCGATCTTGATCCGCTCCGGCGGATTGCACGTCGCCACCCCGCAGGTCTCCGACATGCCCCACAGCTCGCCGATCGGGACCCCGATCGCGTGGAAGAACTCGAGCACCTCGACCGGGGTCGGGGCGGCCCCGACGTTCACCGCGACGAGCTCGTCGAGCCCCAGCTGCGCGCGGAGCGGCGCGAACAGCGCCTCGTCGGCCTGCGCGACCGCCTTGGCCAGCTCCGCGGGCACCTCCTGATCCTCGTTCTCGAGCTTGACCTTCTTCAAGGAGGCGGCGATCGCCTGCCGGGCGCCCTCTCGCTGCTCGTCCGGGAGCTTCGCGAGGTTCGCCTCGATCGCCACCTTCAACTTCTCCCAGATGCGTGGCACCGCGAAGAACCAGGTCGGGTGCACCTGGGGGAGGAATTCCGCGATCTTGCGGGGATCCGGGCAGATCGTCACCTCGAGCCCGCGGATCATCGGGAGGTAGTAGTTCGCGCCGCGCTCGGCTATGTGGGCGGCGGGGAGCCACGAGATCACCTTCGCGCCGCGCTCGGGGAGCGAGATCATGTCCTCGACGCTGGTGACGAGGCTCATCAGGTTGCGGTGGGTGAGCTGCACCCCCTTCGGCGGCCCGGTCGTGCCGGAGGTGTAGATCAGGGTGAGCAGGTCGTCGGACTCGACCGCGTCTGTGCGCTTCGCGGGATCGAAGTCCGGATCGATCGCCTCGAGCTCCTCGAGCGTGTGCGTGCCGCCGTCGCCGTCCACGACGATCACGAGCTCGAGGTCGGGGAGACCCTCCTTCGCGGCGAGGAGCTGCGGGAGGAACATCGACTCGACGAACGCGACCCGCGAGCCCGCGTCGGAGAGGACGTATTGGATCTGCTCCGGCGCAAGGGTCTGGTAAATCGAGAACGGCACCGCGCCCAGGTGCACGGCACCGAGGTCGATCGGGAGGAACTCCGGACGGTTGTTGAGCATCAGCGCGACCGTGTCGCCCTTGGCCACGCCGAGGTCCTCGAGACCCCCAGCGACCGCCCGGGTGCGCGCCCGGAGCTGGTTCCATGTCAGCGTGACGCTGTCGTCCGCGGTGCGGACCGCGACGTCGTCACCAAGCCGCTCCGCGGTCGTCTCGAAAGCCTTGGCGAAGTTCTGCGCGATCGGGTCCCTGCCGGGACCTCCGCTCGCGTAGCGCTCGGCCGTGGTGATCTCCATACCGTTCCTCCTTCCCGGCCCGAACGCTACCGCACGTTGAAGCCTTCGCCGCTGAGCCGGTCGATGTCGTTCGATAACCCGACCAGGAACAGGATCAGCACGAGGATGAATCCGACCGCGCCGGCTCGCTCCATGACGCTGAACGGGACGGGCTTGCCACGGACCTTCTCCACGAGGCTCCAGAGGATGTGCCCGCCGTCGAGGGGAAGGAACGGGAACAGGTTGATCACCGCCAGCGAGAGGCTGATGATCGCGATCAGGGTGAGGGCGCGCCGGGCGTCGAACTCGATCGCCTGCCGCGTCGTCTCGTAGCCGCCCACCACCCCCGAGATCTGCTCCCGCTGATCGGGGTCGAACAGGCGCGCGATCACGCTCACGGTCGCGCTCGTCACCTGCCACATGAAGTCGACCGAGATCCGAGCCGCCCCGGGGACGGAGGGATTGACGGGATTCGTCGCGTAGGTGAAGCCGAGCCGGCTGCGGTCGAGATCGGCGTCGTACTCCGGCGTGATCCGCAGCAACTGCTCCCGCCCGTCGCGCTCGATCGCGACACGCGCGGGGGTGGCGGCCTTGCAGCCGTCGGTCGCCTCGCCCTCGCACTTGTGCCTGTTGACGGCTCGGGCGAGATCGACCTGGTCCCCGCGCGCGCCGTCCACCGCCACGATGTGGTCGCCGGGCTGCAGCTGCTTCGACGCCGGCGAGCCCGGCTCGATCTCCCCCACGTCCTGGGTCGGCTCGCTGACGCCGAAGGCGAGGAAGAAGAGGATCAGGAAGGCGATCAGGAGGTTCATCGCGGGCCCGGCCGCGATCGTCACGATCCGCTTCCACACGGGCTGGTGGTAGTAGGCGCGCGGGGCGACGTCGGGGGGGAGCTCCTCGTCCGGATTCATGCCGGTGATCTTCACGAAGCCCCCGAGGGGGATCGCGCCGATCCCGTACTCGGTCTCGCCGCGCTTCATCTTCGCGATCGCCGGGGGAAAGAAGAGGTAGAAGCGCTCCACCCGCATCCCCGTCGCCTTCGCGGCCACGAAGTGCCCGAACTCGTGCAGGATGATCAGCACCGCGAAGCCGGCGAAGGCGAGGACCCAGCTCACGTCGACGCTCGTCCCCCGGTCGTGGTTCCCGTGGCCGGCGCGCCACCGTTCGCCCGATCCACCAGGCGGACGGCCTCCTCACGCGCCTCGGCGTCGGCCGCGTACAGATCCTCGAAGTGCGTGGGCTGTGTGGCGGGCAGCGCCGCCAGGGTCTCCTCGACCACCTCGGCGATCCCCGTGAACGCTATCCGTCCCTCGAGGAAGGCCGCCACCGCGACCTCGTTCGCGGCGTTGAGGACGCACGGCGCCGTCCCCCCCGCCTCTCCGGCCTCACGGGCCAGCCGCAGGCACGGGAACGCGTCGAGGTCGGGCTGCTCGAACGTCAGCTCACCGGTTTCGGCGAGATCGAGGGTCGGAACCTCGACGTCGGCGCGCTCCGGGAAGTGCAGCGCGTAGGAGATCGGCACCCGCATGTCCGGATAGCCGAGATGCGCCAGCGAGGCGCCGTCGTTGAGGTGCACGATCGCGTGGACGATCGACTGTGGGTGCACGAGCACGTCGATCCGCTCGTACGGCACGCCGAAGAGGTGGTGCGCCTCGATCACCTCGAGCCCCTTGTTGATCAGGGTCGCCGAGTCGATCGTGATCTTGCCCCCCATGTCCCAGGTGGGATGGGCGAGCGCCTCCTCGCGAGTGACGTCCGCGAGATCGCGCCGGCCCCGGAACGGGCCCCCGGACGCGGTGAGAACGAGGCGCTCGACGTTGCCGGTCTCACCCCCCACGAGCTGGTGCAGCGCCGAATGCTCGGAGTCGACGGGGGTGATCCGGGTGTCCGTCGCCTCGGCGAGCGCGGTGACCAGGCTCCCTCCCACGACCAGGCTCTCCTTATTCGCGAGCGCCAGCTCTATGCTCTCGGTGAGCGCGACGATCGTCGGGCCGAGCCCCGCCGAGCCGACCATCGCGTTGAGCACGACGTCGGCGCCGGAGGTCGCGACGAGCTCGCGCACCCCCTCCTCCCCGGACAGCACTCGGCCCTTCCAGGCGCCGCGCGCCGCCTCGGCGGCGGAGGGGTCGGCGAGCGCGACCGGCACGCCGCGCTCGCGCCCCTGCTCGACCAGCGGCTCCCAGCGCGTAGCCGCCGACAGCCCAACGACCTCGAGCTCGTCCGAGGCCGCGACCACATCGAGCGCCTGCACGCCGATCGACCCCGTGGAGCCGAGGATGACGAGTCTCTTCATCCCTGCGGAGTCTAGGGACGGCTAATACACCAGAGCGATCGAGAGGTAGAACCCGGCGACGACGGTGAAGAGCACCGCGTCGAGGCGGTCGAGGAGACCACCGTGGGGGCCGAACGCGCGGCCCGTGTCCTTGACGCCCAGGTCGCGCTTGATCATCGACTCGAACAGGTCGCCCATCGGCGCGACCACCGCGATGCAGGCGCCCATCAGGATCGCGTCGGTTCCCGAAAGCCAGTCCTGGTACAGGCCGGCGAACCAGAACCCGAGCGTGCCACCGAGAAACCCGGCCGCCAGACCCTCGATCGTCTTGTTCGGGGACAGGCTCGGGGCGAGCGGGTGGCGCCCGAACAGGCGCCCACCCAGGTATGCGGCGGTGTCGGCGGCGAAGGTCGCGACCAGGACGTCCACGAGCAGCGCGCCGCCATGCAGCGGCAGGTCACGCAGCAGCACCGCGTGGGCGAAGGGCGCCCCGATCCACGCGATTCCGAGGAGCGTGACGCTGAGCGACACCGTGATCCCCTCGCGTGAGGGACGCCCGAGCGCGAACGCGAACATCAGCGGGAAGGAGACCCCGGCGACCAGGGCGGCGACCCGGCCGGTGCTGAAGTGGGCCACGGCGATCGTCCCCGCGACGACGGCGAACGCCACGGGGACGAACGGTCGCGCGTCCGACGTCATCCGGAAGTACTCGACCATCCCGAGGAACGCGAGCCCGACCATCGCGAGCATGAACGGGACCCCGCCGGCGATGATGATCAGGATCGCGAAGATGATCCAAGGGACCGCGACCAGCGTGCGCGCGAGAGTCTCGAAGCGGGCGCGGCGCCCCGTGGCGCGGGGCCTGGGAGGCTCGCGGTCGCCCGGCGGCTCGGCCTCGGGGGTGGGCCCGGAGTCCGGCGGGACGAACTCGCCCGCGACGGGGGGCTCCGGGTCGAAGAGGGTCGTGGGGTCCTCCAGCATCTGCGGCGCCCGCTCGCCGGGATCGCGCCGCTCGCGTCCTCTGCGGGACCTTCGGGAGGCCATCAGCGCCCGACCCTAGCCCACTATCGGGTGCCGAAGCGTCTCTGACGCGCCTCGAACTCGTCGAGCGAAGCCCGGAACGCCGCCCGGGAGAAGTCCGGCCACAGCTCGTCGCGGAACACGAGCTCCGAGTAGGCGCACTGCCAGAGGAGGTAGTTCGATATCCGCAGCTCGCCGCTTGTTCGGATCAGCAGATCCGGATCGTGCATCTCGGGCGCGTACAGGTGGCGTCGGAACTCCTCCTCGGTCTCCCCGTCGAACGCCCGCGCGGCATCGACGATCTCCGCTCGCCCGCCGTAGTTGAAGGCGACGAAGAGGGTGATCCGCTCGTTGTTCCTGGTCAGGTCCTCCGCCCACTCGATTCGCTTCACCAGAGTCGGGTCGATGTCCTCGCGGCGGCCGATGAACCGCATCCGCACGCCCTCCTCGTGCAGCTCCGGCGTCTCGCGGTCGATGCGCTCCGCGAACATCCCCATCAGCCCGGAGACCTCCTCGGCCGGCCGGGACCAGTTCTCGGTCGAGAACGAGTACACGGTCAGCTCCTCGATTCCGAACCGGGCCGCGTCGCGCAACCGCTCCTTGACGGCGTCCGCGCCCGCCCGGTGCCCCTCGATCGGCGGAAGGCCGCGCTCCCGCGCCCAGCGCCCGTTGCCGTCGGTGATGATCGCGACGTACCTCGCCGCGGTCACACCTCGAGGATCTCCTCTTCCTTCCCCTTCAGCAGCGAGTCGATCTCCTCGATCGCCCCGTCGGTCGCCTTCTGGAGCTCGACCTCCGCGCGATGCTCCTCGTCGGAGCCGGCGTCCCCCTCCTTCTTGAGCTCGCGCAGGTCGTGCATGACGTCGCGGCGGATGTTCCGTACCGCGACCCGGCCCTCCTCAGTCACGCCATGGACGATCTTGACCAGCTCCTTGCGGCGCTCCTCGGTCAGCTCAGGGATCTGCAGCCGGATCACGTTGCCGTCGTTGTTCGGGGTGAGGCCGAGATCCGACTCCAGGATCGACTTCTCGATCGCCGAGATCGACGACTTGTCGTACGGGGTCAGGGTGAGCAGCCGGGCGTCCGTGGCGGCGACCTGCGTGATCTGCTTCAGCGGTGTCTCGGTGCCGTAGTAGTCGACCGTGACGCGGTCGAGCAAATGCGGCGAGGCGCGGCCGGTCCGGACCGTGGCGAGCTCGTTGCGGGTGGACTCGACCGACTTCGACATCCGCTCGCGTGCATCGGCCAAGAGCTCATCCGTCAAATCACTCATGCGACGTGCTCTGCTCCCGCTCGCTCGCCACTCTAATCACTGGTCATGACGCTCGCTCGCGCCCGCGTCCGCCGTCGCATGGCCTGCGGCTGCCTTGTGGACCGCTGACGCGTCGGCGCTGACCAGCGTACCGACTCGCTCGCCGGACACCACTCGCTCGAGGTTTCGCTCCTCGGCCATGTCGAAGACGTAGATCGGGAGACGGTTGTCCATGCACAGCGACAGCGCCGTGGAGTCCATCACCCGCAGCCCGCGCTCGATCGCCTCGCGGTGGCTGATCTCGGGGAGGAAGCGTGCTTCCGGGTGCTCGGCGGGGTCGGCATCGTAGACGCCGTCGGTGCCGTGCTTGCCCATCAGGATCGCGTCGGCGTGGATCTCGAGCGCCCGCAGAGCAGCCGCCGTGTCGGTAGTGAAGAACGGGTTCCCTGTGCCGGCGGCGAAGATCACGATCCGCGCCTTCTCGAGGTGGCGGATCGCCCGGCGGCGGATGTAGGGCTCGGCGACCTCGGTGACAGTGATCGCGGACAGCACCCGGGTGTGGGCGCCGAGCTTCTCGAGCGCGTCCTGAAGCGTGAGCGCGTTGAGGACCGTGGCGAGCATCCCCATGTAGTCGGCGGTGGCGCGATCCATCCCGCGCGCCGCCCCGGCCAGCCCCCGGTAGATGTTTCCCGCCCCGATGACGAGCGCCACCTCGACGCCTCGCTCGGAGACCGCGCGCACCTGGGCGGCTATCCCCTCCACGCGGGTGGCGTCGGTTCCGTACTCCAACTCGCCCATCAGGGCCTCGCCCGAGAGCTTGATCAGAACGCGCCGAAACGCGGGGTCCGCCACCTACTCCTCCCCGACCTGGAACCGGGCGAAGCGGGTGATCTCGACGTTCTCCCCGGTTCGGGAGGCGAGCTCGGCGCGCAGTTCCTCGATCGTCTTTCCCTCGTGGCGGTCGGTGTTGATGTGCTCCTGCTCGAGCAGGGCGACCTCGCCCTCCCACTTGGCGAGCTGGCCCCCGACCACCTTTTCGACGATGTCGTCGGGCTTGCCGTCCTCGCGTGCACGCTGGGCCAGCACGTTGCGCTCGGCGTCGCGGGCCTCCTCGGGGATCTCGTCCTTCGAGACGTACTGCGGCGGCGGCGCGGCGCCCGCGATGTGCAGGGCGACCTCGCGGCCGAAGTCGCGAAAGTCGTCGGTGCGGGCTACGAAGTCCGTCTCGCATTGGACCTCGACCAGGACCCCGACCTTCCCGGTCGCATGGATGTACGAGCTGACCGCGCCCTCACCGGTCGATCGCCCGCTGCGCTTCGCCGCCGACGCCTGGCCCTTGACGCGCAGCAACTCGATCGCCTTCTCGGTGTCGCCGCCCGCTTCCTCGAGCGCCGCCTTGCAGTCCATCATCCCCGCGCCGGTGCGGTCGCGAAGCGCCTTGACGTCGGCCGCGCTCACCGACGCAGTCACTTCGCCTCCACGGTGTCACCCGATCCGCCGCCCTCGGGGGTGGGCGCGCCGCCCGCCGGCCCAGAACCACTGCCCGCGACGTCCTCCGCGGGCGAGTCCGAAGGACGAGCGGTAGCGGGATCCGAAGGGTCCCGCGCGGGCGTCGCGGGGTCAGCGCCAGCCTGAGCGGGCGTTGCGCCTTCTGCTGCCTCGGCGGCGGCCGCGGCCTTCGCGCGCTCCTCCTCCTCGGCGCGCTTGCGGGCCTCCTCCTCGCGACGCTTGCGCTCCTCCTCCGCGGCGCGCTTGCGCTCCTCCTCCGCGCGTCGGCGCTCCTCCTCGGTCCGCCACGCTCCGGCGCCCTCGCTGACGCTCTCGCCGACAGCGCGTATCACCAACTCGCAGGAACGGATCGCGTCATCGTTACCCGGGATCACGTAGTCGACCGGGTTCGGGTCGCAGTTCGTGTCCACCAGGGCGATGATCGGGATTCGCAGCCGCTCGGCCTCACGCAGCGCGATCGCCTCCGTCTTGAGATCGGTGATGAACACCGCCTGCGGCAGGCGCTTCATGTCGCGGACGCCTCCGAGGTTGTACTCGAGCTTCTGGAGCTCGGACTCGCGCGCCATCCGCTCCTTGGTCGGGAGAAGGTCGAGCTGTCCTCCCTCGGACAGGCCCGTGAGCTCGTGGAGGCGGTCGATTCGCTTCGAGATCGTGCTGAAGTTGGTCAGCAGCCCGCCGAGCCAGCGCTGGTTGACGAACGGCATGCCCGAGCGCTTCGCCCATTCCTCGACGGCGTCGCGGGCCTGCTTCTTGGTCCCGACGAAGAGGATCGTGCCGCCCTTGCCGCCGAGCTCGCCGCCGAACTCGCTCGCCTGCTCGAGCAGCTTCTGCGTCTGGAGCAGGTCGATGATGTGAATCCCGTCGCGCTCGCCATGGATGTAGCGACCCATGCGCGGGTTCCATCGCCGCGTCTGGTGGCCGAAATGGACACCGGCCTCCAGCAGCTCTCTGATTCCTACCTCGGCCAATTGAGCACCCTTTCGCTTCGCTTGTCCCTCCTGCCGTCACGCGGGGACCCGGCGTGAGCCGGGCAGGGCCCCGCTGCCATGCGGCAGGGGTCGATTACCGGTCCGCGCGATTGTAGAGGCCGCTAGGCGTTTCGAGCGCGCTCCAGCGCCGCCTGGAGGTCGGGCGGAAGGGCGGAATCGAAGCTCACCTCCTCCCCCGTGGCCGGATGGCGGAAGCTGAGCCGGTGGGCGTGCAGGAACTGGCGATCAAGGCCGTGCCTGGATCCCCGCCCGTAGCGCGGATCGCCGCACACCGGGTGCCCGATCGCCGCGAAGTGGGTGCGGATCTGGTGCGTGCGACCGGTTTCGAGCGCCACGTCCACGAGCGTGTCGGCGGGCAGCAGCTCGGCGACCTCGAAGTGGGTTCGGGCCTCTCGAGGCCGGCGCCCACCCACCGCCATTCTCTCGCGCGCGCGGTGATCTCGACCGACCGGGGCGTCGATCGTCCCGGCCCGCGAGCCGACCCGGCCCTCGACGAGCGCAAGGTAGTGGCGACCGATCTCGCGGTCTCGCACCTGGCGAGCGAGATCGCGATGCGCGTCTTCGCTCGCCGCGACGACCATCAGGCCCGAGGTGTCCCGATCGAGCCTGTGCACGATCCCGGGCCGCTCGCGCGGTCCCCCGGTCGCGATTCCCTCGAGCTGGTCGACCAGGGTCTCGCCGCGGTGGCCGGGGGCGCGGTGAACCACGAGCCCGGCCGGCTTGTCGACGACGACGACGGCCTCGTCACGGTGGACGATCTCAGCGCGCGGCGTCGGCATGGGGTCGGTGGACGAGCACGATCAGAAGGATCCCGATCACGATCGCGATGTCGGCGACGTTGAACGCCGGCCACATCGGGGGGTCGATGAAGTCGGTCACCTCGTCGGCGCGCACGCGATCGGCGAGGTTGCCCACCGCGCCCCCCAGCAACAGCCCGACCCCGATCCAGAGTCCCGGCCGAGCCGGGTTGAGCGCGAAGTAGCCGAGGATCAGCGCCAGCGAGAGGGCCGTCACCACGATCACCAGGGTCTGGCCGTCCGAGAGCAGCCCGAACGCGATCCCGCGGTTGCGGACGTCCGCGAGCTCGAACCCGAGGCCGATGTCGATCCGCTCCCCGGGCCCGAGCGCGCTCGCGGCGATCGCCTTCGAGACCTGGTCGACCAGCACAACGAGGGCCCCGAGCGCAAGGGCCCGGACCCAGGCGCGCGCCGACGCGCTCAACCGCGGATCAGCCCGACGACGACCGCTTGGACGACCAGCAGGAGGATGATCGCCAGGATCGGGCTCAGGTCGAGAGCGAATCCGCGCCCGCCGACCGGCGGGAGAAAGCGCCGGAACAGGTTCAGGTAGGGGTCGGTCACCTGGTGGATGAAGTCGATCACGGCGCGCAGATAGGGGTTGTATGGGATCCGGGGAATCCACGACAGCAGGATGCGCGCGAAGATCAGGATCAGGTAGACGAGGAACACCGCGTTGACGTAGTCCGCGATCTCGTTGCGCCCGATCGCCAACAGCACGGTCATTCGCGCATCCTGTCGAGCGAGGCCTGCACCGCCTCGCGTACAGCGGCCTGGAGGTCTCGCTCCGCGAGGGCATCGAGGCCGGCCTCCGTGGCGCCCCCCGGCGAGGCGACGGCACGCCAGATCGCCTCGGGGTTGCGGGTGCGGAGCAGCTCCGCGGTTCCCGCCAGGGCGTCGACGACGAGCTCGTGCGCGAGCCCCTCGTCGAGGTCCTCGTCCTCCCCGGCCCGGGCGAGCGCCTCCGCGACCAGCGCCACATAGGCCGGCGAGCACGACATCACGGCCGTAGCGGCGTCGATCTGGTCCTCCTCCACGGCGACCACGGTCCCCAGCGCATTCAGCATCTCGAGTGCATCCTCGCGGAGATCGGACGGGAAGTCCTCTCCGGGGGGCACGTAGCAGACGACTCCATGGCGGACCTCGACCGGAAGGTTCGGCATCACACGCAGCACGGGAACGCCGGGGAACGCCTCCCGGATCGTGGCGAGGGAGACGCCGCCCAGGACCGAGATCAGGGGTGGCGCCGACCCCTCCAGTTCGCCCGCGACCTCGTGGAGCGCCGTTCGCTTCACCGCCAGGACCAGGAGGTCGGCGCTCGCAGCCGCCTCGCTGAGGCTCGCGGCGGGCTCGCCACGGACCTCCTTCGCGAGCTCCCTCGCGCGCCCCGACCCCGCGTCGGCGAACAACATCGCCTCGGGCCCGTCCGTCGCCCCCGCCCAGCCGCGGGCCATCGCCGCTGCCATGTTGCCCGCACCAGCGAACCCGATCCGCATCGGCGAAAGACTATGCGAAGGGCCCCGGACTGCCCGGCCGGCCCGGCTCAGGACTGGTTGAAGAAGCCCTTCTCGACGAGCCGGGCCTGCTGTTCGGCGGAGACCTCCACGTTGCGCGGGGTGAGGAGGAAGGTCTTGTCGGCGATCTTCTGCATCCCGCCGTCGAGCGCGTAGGTCATCCCGGAGGCGAAGTCGATCAGGCGCCGCGACAGCTCGGTGTCGGCGGACTGCAGATTCATGATCACGGGGATCGAGCGCTTGAACCTGTCCGCCACCTCCTGGGCGTCGTTGAACGTCCTCGGGGTGACCAGGTGCACCTGGACGTCCGCGCCGCCGTTGCCCACGGGGCGAAGGACGCGGTCGCGCGTGGGCGACGTGCTCGTCGGCTCCTCGGCGAAGATGTCGTCGATCTCATCGCGCTGGCGGTAGCGATCGAGCCGTCTCACAGATCCGGTTCGCGCCTCTCGGCGCGGCGCGGGCTCGACCTCGCCCGGCACGGTCTCGAAGGGCTCCCCCTCGGCCGACGTGTCGGGCTCATATGGCTCAGCGCCCTCTTCGTAGTCCTCGGCGAGGCCGAAGTAGACGAGAGCACGGTGCCATGTATCACGCAAGGCCATCGTTGGCGATTTCGCTTCCCGGCGGGGATTTCCTCCGCTCCGTCGGAAGTCGCCACCACGGATTATGCCTGGTTCGGCCTCCCTGCTCAGCCCCTTTTCGTTGATTGGGAAGGGCCGCTCACCCGCCGTACAGCGTCGTGCCCAGCCGAAGGATCGTCGCACCCTCCTCGAGCGCGACCTCCCAGTCCTGGCTCGTGCCCATCGAGAGACGCTCCAGCCCGCGTTCGGCGGCCAGCTCGGCGAGGGCTGCAAAGTACGGGCGGGAGTCCTCGGGGGCCTCGGTGAACGGAGGCATCGTCATCAGGCCGACGACCGTCACCGGGCAGCGGACGATGAACTCGTCTAGCTCGGGGGGCGGGATCCCCCCCTTCGAGCCCTCGCCCGCGACGTTCACCTCGACGAGGACCTCGGTCTCCGGGGCCGCGTGGCGCCCGAGCTGATCGAGCGCGGACCCGCTCGCCAGGGAGTGGATCAGCCGCACGCGCGGCACGAGATGCCTGACCTTGCGGCTCTGGAGATTGCCGATGAAGTCCCAGGTGAACGCATCGCCCCAGCGCTCCTGCTTCTCCTCCAGGTCCTGGAGGCGGTTCTCCCCCACGAGGGTGATCCCCGCTTCCTGGAGGGCCCCCATCTCGTCGACGGGGACGTACTTCGTCGCCGCGAGGATCTCGACCTCGGGCCCCGCGCGCTCGCGGACGCGCTCGAGGTTCGCACCGATCACCCCGGCCTCGAGTCCGTGAATCAGCCCCGGCACTACGCCTCCAGCCAGGTGAACCCCGCCTGGCGGCCCGTGCGCTCGCCGTCGCGCCGGTGGGAGAAGAACAGCTCGGGGTTGCAGCTCGTGCACAGATCGGAGGCCTCGACCGAGTCCACCCCGGCCCGATCGAGGAGCCGGCGCGCGACCTCCGGCAGGTCGAGCAGCCGATCCTCGTTGATCCCGTCGCCCAGGTCCTCGAACGCGTCGAGCACCTCCTCCCCGACCTCATAGCAGCACGGTCCGATCCCCGGCCCGATCGCCGCCGCGCTCGCGTCGACCGCCCTCGCCCCGCGCTCGACGATCCCCGCGGCGAGCCCTCGCCACCCGCAGTGGAGCATCGCCACGCCGCCCGGGCCGGCGAGCGCGACCGGGAGGCAGTCGGCGACCATCACCAGGGGCGCGAGCCCGGCGCGGCTGGTCGCGTGGCCGTCGAGGGCGGGAAGATCCGGGCCCGGCTCCGCGTACGCGCTCGGCTCGGGAGCGCTCTCGTGCGTCGCGATCTCCGCACCGTGGACCTGGCGCCCGATCAGCACGCGTTCGGGCCGCAGCCCCAGCGCCGCCGCGGCCCGGTTGCGGTTCTCGCGCACCGCGTCGCGCCGGTCGTCGGTGAGAATCGCCAGGTTGAGGCTCCCGTAGGGCCCCGTGCTGACGCCGCCGAGCCGCGTCGTGAACGCAGCCCTCGCGCCGGGCAGCTCGGCCTCCAGCCACCGCAGCTCGTCGTGCTCTCGCCATAGCATCGTCGGTTCAGGATGTCAGGCCCGGGCCGCATCGAGGGCGACGCGAAGCTCCTCCTCGCGCCCGGAGACCTCGCCGTCGAGCTTGCGGCGCAGGGCCTCGTCCAGCCCGCGGCCGAGCGCCGGCCCCTCGGGAATCCCGGCGGAGAGCAGGTCCTCGCCCCCGATCTCGAGCCGCACCGCGCTCCACTCCGAGAGGTAGTGGTCGAGCCACTCGGCTCCG
>Ga0299907_10000584_pt1 | contig 18326 bp, 16 predicted proteins | sample RVTome_16_FD_198680 | JGI IMG/M metagenome (GOLD analysis project Ga0299907, IMG submission 198680) | Soil microbial communities from uranium-contaminated site in the Upper Colorado River Basin, Wyoming, United States - RVT152D67 (version 2) ...
TGCCGCCGGTCCCGACCGGATGCGGCGGCGTCATCTTCCACGGCCGAGCCGTCGGCGAAACGACCCGAGCCGCTTCGAGATCCAGCCACGCCAACTCCCAACCGCGAGGAGACCCCCATGTCCGACATCCGTGGCCGTTTCATGTGGTACGAGCTGATGACCAGCGATCCCGCCGCCGCGACCGACTTCTACCGCGACGTCGTGGGGTGGGGCACCCGGGAATGGGAGGGCGGGGAGAATCCGTACACCATGTGGACCGCGGGCGACGCGCCGGTCGGGGGCGTGATGGAGCTCCCCCCCGAGGCCGTGGCCGGTGGCGCTCCGCCGCACTGGATCGCGTACATCGGAACGCCCGATCTCGACGCCACGCTCGAGCGGGCGAAGGAGCTGGGAGCGAGCGTCCTGTGGGGGCCGCTCGAGGTTCCCGAGGTGGGACGCATGGCGGGGATCATGGATCCGCAGGGGGCGGTGTTCGCGGCCTACACGCCCGCGGGCGAGCCGCCCGAGGGAAGCGACGCGCCGCCCGCGCCGGGCCGCTTCTCGTGGCACGAGCTCGCGACGAGCGACTGGGAGGCCGCCTGGACGTTCTACTCCGAGCTGTTCGGGTGGCGGAAGACCGACGCGATGGACATGGGCGAGGGGAACATGTACCAGATGTACGGCCGCGGGGGCCCGCCGCTCGGCGGCATGTTCAACAGACCGCCCGAGATGCCCGTGTCGGCGTGGATGCTGTACGCCATGGTGCCGAGCGTCGAGGCGGCGATCGAGGCCGCGAAAGCGCGTGGGGGGCAGGTCCTGAACGGGCCGATGGAGGTCCCGGGCGGCGACCTGATCGCCCAGTGCGTGGATCCCCAGGGCGCGGCCTTCGCCGTGCACGCCACGGCGGGGAGCAACGGCGGCTGATTCGACGCCGGTGGCGGCGGGCCGCCGGTCGAGGCGACGCGGCGTCCGGCCACCTCAGGCCTGGCGCCGCGCGTCCCTCTCCGCCGGGCTCGCGGAGTCGTCGGGCTCGATCTCCGACTCGAGATCCTGCACCGGCTCCGGCGGCGCGAGCTCCGGACCGGCCTCGAAGCGCAGGCTCCCGCCCTCGAGCTCGATCTCGAGCGTGTCTCCCCTGAGGGTGTAGCCCGTCGCCGCCTCGAGCGCGGCGATGAGCCGTCGCTCGCGGTCCATCGCGTCGTTTCCGCACGCGCGCCGCGTCGTGGCGACGCCGCTGATCCCGAGCGAGCCGGAGACCCCGGCTTCGAAGCGCGAGAACAGGCGGTTGCAGCCCGACTGCCCCGACACCTGCCCGGTGGTCGTCCCGCCGGCGGCCGGCTCTTCCGCGAAGCGGAGATAGGGTGCCTGGCGGAACGCGCCGGCGTCCGCGCTCCACTGCCGGACCTCGATCCGGGTCAGGTTCCACTGGTTGCTCGTGAGCGTCGGCGTCCTGCGCACGGTGCCCACCTCGGCCTCGCGCGGCTGGGGCGGGTTCACGGGCAGGAGCCCGCGCCCCGTGAGCGCGAAGCGCATCCGCGTGGGCACCGTGGGCTGCGTCTGGACGGGGGCGCCGGGGGGACGCGTGAGCAGGTGGACCTCGATGAGCCCGTCGGTCACCGCCACCGCGCGCACCTCGAACCGGTCGCCGAGCATGCGGGTCGCGACGTCCTCGACCGTCTCGCCATCCCCGAGGAGCGCGTGCAGACGCAGGATGCGATCCATGCCGCTCTCCTCCACGAGGATCGCGGCGGCGTCGTCGTCCCCGTCCCCGTCGAGGTCGCCCTCGCCCGACGCCACCAGCATCATGGCGCGCACCGGCGCCCCCTCGGGAAAGCGGCGCTCGCCGTTCTCGAGCGTGACCTCGCCGGTCTCCGTGGCCTCGGTCAGATACCTGGCCTGCGCCAGCGCCTCGGGGCTGGTGGGGCTCGGTCCGTCGTCGCCCCCGCACGCCGCGAGGACCGCGGCCAGCACGAGCCCCGGACCGGAAGCGAGCGCGCGGCGTCCACGTCTCCGGCCACGCATCCCTACCCGGCCTCCATGAACGGATAGCGATAGTCGGTCGGAGGCGCGAAGGTCTCCTTGATCGTCCGCGGCGAGACCCAGCGGAGCAGGTTGAGCATCGAGCCGGCCTTGTCGTTCGTCCCGCTCGCCCGAGCGCCCCCGAAGGGCTGCTGGCCGACTACCGCGCCGGTCGGCTTGTCGTTCACGTAATAGTTGCCGGCGCTGTGACGGAGCACGGCCCCCGCCTCGCGGATGGCGTCGCGGTCGCGGGCGAAGACGGCGCCGGTGAGCGCGTACGGGGAGGTCGAGTCCACGAGCTCGAGGGTCTCGCGCCACTCCGCCGGGTCGTAGACGTGCACGGTCATCACCGGTCCGAAGATCTCCTCGCACATCAGCTTGTGCCTCGGGTTGTCGGCCAGGACGATGGTCGGCTCGATGAAGTACCCGGTCGAGTCGTCGCACTTCCCGCCCACCAGGATCTCGGTGTCCTCGGAAGCCTCCGCGTATTCGATGTACGACTTGATGCCGTCGAACGCCGGCTTGTCGATGACCGCGCACACGAAGTTCCGGAAATCGTCGGGCGCGCCCATGTGGAGCTCGGCGGTCATCGCGACCAGCCGCTCGCGCACGTCGTTCCAGATCGAGGCCGGGATGTAGGCGCGCGAGGCCGCGGAGCACTTCTGGCCCTGATACTCGAAGGCCCCGCGCACGATCGCCACCGCCAGCGCCTGCGGATCCGCGCTCTCGTGCGCCACGATGAAGTCCTTGCCGCCGGTCTCGCCCACGAGCCGCGGATAGGTCCGGTACGTGCCGAGGTTGTCGGACACGGTCTTCCACAGGCGCTGGAAGGTCCCCGTCGAGCCCGTGAAGTGGATCCCCGCCAGGTCCGGGCTCGCGAGCAGCACGTCGCTGATGCGGGCCGCATGGCCCGGGAGGAAGTTGATCACGCCCGGTGGCATCCCCGCTTCCTCGAGGAGCTTCATGATGTAGTACGAAGCCAGCATGCCGGTGGTCGCCGGCTTCCAGTTCACCACGTTCCCCATGAGCGCGGGCGACGTGGACAGGTTGCCGCCGATGGCCGAGAAGTTGAAGGGGCTGATCGCGTACACGAACCCTTCGAGCGGCCGGTAATCCAGCCGATTCCACACCCCGGGCGCCGACTGCGGCTGCTCGGCGTAGATGCTACTCGCGAATCGGGTGTTGAAGCGCCAGAAGTCGATGAGCTCGCAGGCGGCGTCGATCTCGGCCTCGTACGCCGTCTTGCTCTGCCCCAGCATCGTGGCGGCGTTCAGACGGGCGCGCCACCGACCCGAGAGGAGCTCGGCGGCCCGCAGGAGGATCGCCGCCCGGTCCTGCCAGGGCCACGTCGACCAGCTCGCCCACGCCGTCCGCGAGGCCTCGATGGCTGCCTGGGCCTCCGTCTCGGCCGCCATGTGGCAGCGGGCGATCACGTGACCGTGATCGTGCGGCATCACCACGTCGTGCAGATCGCCGGTCCGGATCTCGTGGCCGCCGATGATCACCGGGATCTCGACGACCGTGGACTGCTGCCGCTCCAGCTCTGCCTTGAGCTCCATGCGCTCCGCGCTTCCGGGCGCGTACTGGAGCACGGGCTCGTTTCGCGGGACGGGTGGCTGGAACCCCCCGTGGCTCCCGACCGTCGGCCCCTCGCAGGACGGGGCGTCGGATCGGGACGGGTCGTGCTCCGCCACGCGCGCGGTCATCATCTCCATGCGATATCCTCCAGGTTGCGCACGGTCGGGCCGTCATGCAGGAGCCGGGCCCGCGGCCTGCCGGGGTCGCGGAGGCGGCGCGGCCGTCCGGGCGCTCCCGCGGAACGCCCGGGCGGAGAACCGCGCGCGGCCGGAGCCATCGGGTCCGGCATATGTGTATAATCGTGCTGTATAATGAGGTTCCCGGGAGGGGTGCGCCATGCGCGGACGAGCCGGTTCACACACGATCCACGGACGGCATCGAAGCCCGTCCGTGGCGCTGATGCTCGCGGTCCTGGCGGCCGCCCCGCTCGCGCTCCTGGCGGCGGCCCCGCTCGCGGCCCAGGCGCCCGCCGAGCGGCTTCGCGAGCTGGAGGCGCGCCTCGACGCCGCGCGTGACGCGGCCGTCCACCTGCTCGCGCCGCGTGCGTTCGGTATCGCCGCGGACCGGCTGGAAGACGCGCGGGGCGCGGTGCGGGGAGGCGACGACGACGCGCCTCGCGACCTGTCGGACGCGGAGGACGCCCTCGATGCGGCCGCGGCCGCCGCGGACGGGTCCCGCACCCGCTTCCGCGACGTCCTCGCGGCCCGCGAGCGAGCCCTGTCGGAGGAGGCCGCCACGCGGGCGACCGAGCCGTGGGAAGCGGCGGAGGAGGAGCTGGCGCGGGCCGGCCGGGACGCGGAGCGCGGGCGCTCGGGCGACCTCGCCGAGCGCGTCGCGCGGGCCACCGAGCTCTATCGCCGGGCGACGCGGGCCGCCCGCACGGGGCGTCTCATCGGACCGGCGGACCAGGCCCGTCAGGCCGCTCTGTCCGTCGGCGCCTCCGAGCTCGCCCCGACCTCGTTCGCGGCCGGCGAGCGATCGCTCGGCGCGGCGCGCGCGGCGCTCGAGGCGGACCGCGACGACGAGGCCGTCGAGACGCCGGCGCACGCGGCCGTCCGCGCCTTCGAGCGCGCGGCGTGGATCGCGGCCCTGGCCGACAGCGTGAGCCGGCGTCAGGTGCCCGTCGAGCGGCTGATCGAGGCGCACGAGAGGGATCTGGAGCGGCTCCTCGAGGTGGCGGGGATGGGCGCCTCGCCCCCCACGGACACCGGGGCCGCCACCGACACGCTGGCCGGGCTCATCGACTCCCTGCGCCGCGAGAACCAGCGGCTGGCCGGGCAGCTCGAGGACGAGCGCGCCACGTCGGGCCAGCTCGCCGATCGCGTGCGCGACCTGGAGGCCGAGCTCTCCGCGTCCGAGACGCGCTTCGAAGAGACCCGCGACCGTCTCCTCGAGGGGCAGCGGCGCGAGGCCCGGCTGCGCGAGACCCGCGCGCTGTTCGCGCCCGAAGAGGGGGACGTCCTCCTGACCGGCGATCGTCTGGTCCTCCGGCTCCACGGGCTCGCGTTCGCGTCGGGGTCCGCGGACATCTCCGAGGAAGACGCGCCGCTCCTCACGAAGGTGCAGCGGGTCCTGGTGGAGTTTCCGGATGCGGCGATCCGCATCGAGGGCCACACGGACTCGCGGGGAAGCGCGGAGGCGAACCGCGTGCTGAGCCAGCGTCGGGCGATCGCGATCCGCGAGCACCTCCTCGCTCGCCTTCCCATCAGCTCGTCGCGCATCGAGGCCGTGGGTCTGGGCGAGGATCGGCCGATCGCGAGCAACGACGACGAGGAGGGCCGGCGGCGGAACCGCCGCATCGAGATCATCCTCGCCCTGACCGACGACGGCGGCTAGCGGCTCCGGCGGCTCCCGGTGCGGCGTGCGGGATCGTTCTCCCGCGCGATCTCTCCGTAGAGGTCCGGACGGCGGTCGTCGATCAGATCGAGCTCGTACTCGCCGGCGGCCACGATCTCGAGCGTCTCGTCGGCGCGCGCGAGGTCCATGTCGACGTGGAAGCGCCCCGCTTCCGGTCCGGCCTCGTGCAGCAACGCGCCGTCGGGGTCGGCGGCGAGGCTCCCGCCGCGGAACTCGACTCCGCGCTCCTCCCCCACCCGGTTCACCGCCAGGTAGTACGCGTGGTTCTCGTACGCCCGCACCTGCACCATCTCCCGCCTGAGCCGCAGGCGGGGCCAGTTGGTGGGCAGCACGAGGAGCTGGGCCCCGGCCAGCCGGAGCACGCGCGCCGTCTCGGGGAAGGTCCCGTCGTAGCAGATGTGGACCCCGATCGTGCCGAAGGGCAGCCGGAAGACGCCCGGGGCCGCGGCCCCGGGCCGCGTGAAGCGATCGGCCCCCAGACACAGCGTATGGATCTTCCGGTAGCGTCCCACGAGCCCGGCGGGGCCGAGGACGAAGGCGGTGTTGAACGCATCGGTCCCGGCGCGCTCGATCGCCCCGCACACGGCGTGGACGCCCGCGGCCGCGCACGCCGCGGACAGCCGCGCGACGTCGGGCCCTTCCGCCTCGACCGCCCCCTCCCGCGCCTCCTCCAGCGACCGGAACAAGTACCCGGTGAGCGCGGCCTCGGGAAACACGACGAGCTCGGCGCCCTCGGCGGCGGCCGCCTCGATCTCGGCCGCGATGAGCGCCGCGTTCCCGGCCGGGTCCCCGAGACGCGGCGCGAGCTGGACCCCGCACACCCCCGTCATCCGCCGATCCCCACGGCCCGCGCGTTCACCGCCGATCCGGGGCGCGGCCCCTCCGGATCACTCCCATGGACGCTCCACGCGCAGGGCGGCCACGACCCCGGCGACCACCGCCCCCACCGCGAGCCCGAGCCCGATCCAGCGACCGACGCGCGCGGCGGGCTCGTCCCCGCCTTCCCGCCACGGACGCTCGAGCTCGTCGCGCCAGTACGCGACCTCGCCGGCCACGAGGCCGCCCGTCCACCGGGCCACCGGCCCGACCACCTCCCGCACGCTCACGAGCCCGCCGGCTTCGAGCCCACGAAGTCCTCCCCGCCGTCGACGCGGACCGTGTTGCCCGTCATCCAGGCGGTCTCGGGCCGCGCGAAGACCACCATGCAGCGCGCCACGTCCTCGGGCGTCGTGAGCCGCCCGTAGGGGTTCTGCGCCGCCGCCTCCGCGATCATGTGCTCGGCCCCGGGGATCTTCCGGAGCGCCGGCGTGTCGGTGACGCCCGCCCGGATCGCGTTCGCGGTGATCGCCCGGGGCGCGAGCTCGAGAGCGAGCTGGCGGCAATGGGACTCGAGCGCCGCCTTCGCGGCCGAGACGGCGCCGTAGGTGGGGATCACGCGGTCCCCGCCCGAGGAGGTCATGGCGAAGATCCGGCCGCCCTCCCCCATCAGCCCCCGGCTCACCACCGCCTGGGTCCAGTAGACCAGCGAATGCGCCATCACGTCGAGCGTCATGTTCATCTGCTCGGGGGTGATGGTCTTCTCCGCTCCGACGAGCGGGAGGAGCGTGCCGAACGCCAGCGAGTGGAGCAGGACGCGCACGGAGCCGGGCTCGGCGGTCCCTTCGATCTCCTCCAGCACCAGGTCGCGCTTCTCCGCGGAGGCCGCGTTCACGTTGAAGAACAGGGCGCGCCGCCCGAGCGCCTCGATCCGGCCGCGGATCTCCTCCACGTGCCCGAGTCCCGCCCGGCGGTCGAGGTGGACGCCGTAGATGTCGTAGCCCGCTTCGGCGAAGGCGATCGCCGCAGCTTCGCCGAAGCCGCTCGACGCCCCCAGGATCAGCGCGCCGGGAGGGGGTGTCATCGGATGGTGTCCTCGTCCCGTGGGGAGTCCTAAGTTCTTCGCGTGGTGGCAACATAGTGCCGGCGGACCGGCATGATAGCGAGGCGGTCCGGCCCTTGCACCCGAGGGCGGCCGTCACCGGGTCGGGAGGGGGTGGATGGGAGCGTCCGCCATGGAAACGAGCCGTTCACGTCCCCGCTGGGGCGCGTGGGACGTGCTGTCGTTCGCGATCGCGGCCGGGTTCATGGTCGGGCTCGGAGAGGTCGTCGCGATCGCGTGGCGGTACTTCGTGGCGCAGGACCTGACCCGCACCACGCCCCACGTCGCGTGGATGGCGCCGGTGGGCTACGCGGCGTGCTTCGTGATCGCGAGCCTGCCCGCGCTCCTCCTCGGGTCGCGGCGGCGCCCGGGGCACGTCGTCGTCCCGATCGTGGCGCTGGGCGCGTTCGGCTGGATCGCGATGCTCCCCTGGGATCTCTACCCTGTCGCGCTCGGTCTGCTGGCCGTCGGCGCCGCCGCGGGCGTGGCCCGCGGCGCGCGTGGCCGGGACGCCGGGCTCCGGCGGGCCGCCCGCATCGCGGCGCCGGCCCTGGGGCTCGTCGTCGCGCTCGCGGCCGGCGTGGTCTTCGGCCGGGCCGCCCTCCGCGAGCGACGCGCGCTCGCGAGCCTGCCGGAGGCGACGCCCGGCGCGCCCAACGTGCTCCTCCTCATCCTCGACACGGTGCGCGCGAAGAGCCTCGGGCTCCATGGAGGGGCCGCGGGGGTGTCCCCCCACCTCGATCGGCTGGCCTCGCGTTCCATCGTGTTCGAGCGCGCCCAGAGCCCCGCCCCGTGGACGCTGCCGTCGCACGCGTCCATGTTCACAGGCCGCTGGCCGCACGAGACCTCGGCCTCCTGGGACCGGCCGCTCGACGACACCCATCCGACCCTGGCGGAAGCCCTGGCGGAGCGGGGGTACGCGACGGCCGGCTTCGTCGCGAACCTGCTCTACGCCTCGACGCCGCTCGGGCTCGATCGGGGGTTCGCCCGTTACGAAGATTTCCCGATCTCGCCGGGACAGGTCGTCCTGTCGACCTCGCTCGGCCGGGAGATCGTCACGCACGACGGTCTGCGCCGGCTCGCGGGGTGGCACGAGGTGCTGAACCGCAAGCCGGCCGATGGCTTGAATCGCGACCTCCTCGACTGGCTGGACCGCCGCCCGGCGTCGCGGCCGTTCTTCGCGTTCATGAACTTCTTCGACGCGCACGAGCCGTACGAGCCGCCGGCGGCGGTCCGGCAGCGGTTCGTCGATCCCGGGTTCCGCCGCGACGACGTCTCGCACACGCACAGCCTGCTGCGCGGCGTGGATGCCCGCCGAGTCGACGGGTGGGCGATGTCGCCCGCGGAGGCCAGAAACGAGCTCGGGCTCTACGAAGCCTCGATCGCCGCGCTGGACGCCCGGCTCGGCGAGCTCTTCGACCGACTCGAGGAACGCGGTCTCCTCGACGGCACGCTGGTCGTGATCACGTCCGACCACGGCGAGCAGTTCGGTGAGCACGGGCTGTTCGGGCACCTCCAGAGCCTGTACCAGCCCGTGACGCACGTGCCGCTCATCGTGCGTCTGCCCGGAGACGGGGGTGCGGGCCGGCGGATCGAGACCGCCGTCTCGCTCCGCGACCTCCCCGCGACGGTCCTCGACCTCGTGGGGGCGGGGCCGGACGTCCTCCCCGGAGAGTCGCTCGCGGCGCTGTGGGAAGAGGGGCGCGAACCGAGCATCTCGTGGGCGGTCTCCGAGCTCCACCGGGGTCTGGCCGAGGAGCCCTGGTATCCGATCGCGAGCGGGCTGGACATGCAGGCGCTCCTCAACGGGACGATCTTCTACATCTGTAATCCGGATGCCAGCGAGGAGCTCTACGACCTGTCCACGGATCCCGACGAGACGGAGAACCTCGCGGGCACGCCGTTCGGCGATGAGGCCATCTTCGCGTTCCGACGCGCGATCGCCCACGTGGGGGCGCCGCCGCCTCGCTGTCCGCCGCCGCCCGACGCCGCGCCGCGGCGTCCGAATCGCGCCCGCTGAGCGACGGTGGAGGGCATTTCGGCGATTCCGTTTTTTCAAAACATTCGTCCCGGCTCCACGGGCCGATCCGAGGCGGTGTCTCCCGGGGTTCTGCCCCACGCGTCGCCAGAAACGCGTCGGGCGCGTGAGCGTCGTGCAACGGGGCTGAATCGCAATCCACAAGGTTCGGCGGTTTTCAACGATTCGTGCACAATCCAATAACTCACATTTTGGCAATGAGTTATGCGGTCACCTGAACGACGCTTGCCCTCGCCCCCTGCCGGGGGACGCTTGCCCCTCCGGGTCGCGCCTCCTATTCTCGGTGCCCCGACGAAAACGAGACGTCAGCGCGGCCTTTCGGATCCTCATCGTCGAGTGGCGGAGCCCCGAAAACTTCCCAATTTCTTGAGAGCGCACCAGATCGATGATGATGACGGGAATCGATACTCGTCCGGTGGAAGTGGTCGTCACCCTCCCGCAGGATCTGGCCGCCGACGTGGAGGACGTGAGACGCTCCGACCCCGACTTCCTGGGACGGGTGATCCAGTACGCGCTCGCACGCAGGATCATCTTCGAGGAGCTCTCCGCGCCGATCGCCGCATCGCCCTCGGACCCCTAGCATGTCCTGATCCCGAGATCAGGACATGCGAGCAGGCTGCTGCGCCTCCGAGCGCTTCCCGACGAGGCACGCGTCGCCCGGATCCCGGCTTCCGTCGGGGGTGGGGCACGTTGACGCTCGACTGGGGGCAGGCTAAATCGCTGGCTGTAGTTCCCCGGGTGGCATTTCCGGTGTCACGGCACAGCGAGCCCCGAGCCGAGTGAGGTCGTGTCCTCTGAGACGGAGCATTCTGCCGACAACGAGCCGTCCACCGAGTCGGAGCCCCGGAGCGAAGGAACGGACGCCGACTCGGTGCTGAAGGCCAAGTACGCCGATTTCTGTTCCGCGCAGCTGACGGAAGTCTTCCTCTCGTTGTCCGACGAGAGGATCTACGAGATCGTCCAGGAGGAAGCGAAGGCGCAGGACGTGAGCGCGGCCGCGATCGGTTTCCGGGCCATGGTCCGGCTCGCGACGAAGCGGCTCAGGGAGAGCGTCCCCCTTCCGGACTTCGAGACGTGGAAGCGAGATTACGAGGCGGATCCGGACCGGTACGACCGGTATCTGCTGGGGTTGTGGCGGCAGCTCACCGAAGGCGATACGGACGGCGGGTAGGGGCGAGGGGGGCGCGATGGCCGGGTACCAGGTGAACGGCGGGGGGGATGAGAAGCGTCCCCAGCTCCAGATGTGGGAGGACGACGAGCGCGAGACCGCGATCGGGACGCTCGAGGACGGAGGGGTTCGCTGGAGCACCCTGGTCGTGGTGGAGCCGGTCTCGGGAGACCTCTTCCGCGGGCGCCTCTCGTTCCGCTCGGGCGAGCAGCGCTTCGACACCGCCGCCGTGATCCTCGAGGAGACCGCGGCCCGCGTGGTCCAGCGCGCCGCCGAGCTTCCCCGGGCCATGCTGCGGCAGCTCTTCGCCTCGGCGCGGGACTGACGCTCCGGCTCGACGCCCCGTCTGGCCGCGGCTCCGGCACGCGCCTCCCGGATTTCCGTTCCCCACCGGCGCCCCCCCACCGCCGGCCGCAGTCCCGATTCCTAGCCGGCCCCCCTCCGGCCCGGCCGCAGGATCTCGATGGCGAGGGTCTCCATCATGACCGCACCCGCCCGGACCGAGGCGGCGAGGTCGCCCGAGACCTTCGACCGGCCTACCGTCCGGCGCTCGAAGGAGACCGGGACGCCGCGCACCCGGTAGCCTCCCCGCAAGGCGCGCACCTGCATCTGCACGTACCACCCGTAGGTCTCGTCGTCGAGCGCCAGCGCACACAGCGTGCTCCACCGGATCGCGCGGAACGGCCCCATGTCGCGCACGCGCGATCCGTACGCCGCCCGCATCGCGGAGAGCACGACCCGGTTCCCGAGCCGCGCGTGCCAGCGGACGCCGCGCTCCCGTGTCCCCGGCGCCCGCTCGCCAATGACCAGATCGGCCTCGTCCGCGCGGAGCGGGCCGAGCAGCCGGCCGAGCTGCGGTGGGGCGAGGAAGTCGTCGGCGTCGAGGAACACGAGCGCGTCGGGGGGATCGCCGCTGGCCAGCGCACGGATCCCGGCGAGGCACGCGCGGCCGTATCCGGGCCGCGGCTCGGCGACCACGCGCCCCCCGTGCGCGCGCGCCACGGCGGCGGTGCCGTCGGTGGAGCCGTTGTCGACGACCACGACGGTCGCGGGTGGCGGGACGGCCGGGTCGCGCGGGTCCGGGGCGGCCGGGGGTCCCGTCGCGCTCCGGAGGGCGCCGAGCAGGATCGGCAGAGCGTCGGCCTCGTTCCGGGCCGGGACGAGCACCGCGTAGCGAAGGGGTGCGGTCACGCCGGCCGGCCCTCTGGACTCCCCCGCCGGTGAGGTGGATCGGCCCGGCGACCGTGGCGGTCCTCGCGGCGGCGCTCTGGTCCATGGCGTGGTGGCCCGGGGGCTCCGTGACGCCGCTTCCGCTCCTCGCGCTCTGGGCCGTGGCGTTCACCGCGTACGCCCTCGCCGCGACGGGGGCCGAGGCGATCCCGTCCCGGACGATCTGGGCCGGCGGAATCCTCCTGCGCGCCGGGCTGCTGCCGGCCGCGCCCGCGCTTTCCGAGGACATCTACCGCTACATGTGGGACGGGTGGGTCCAGGTGAACGGCGTGAACCCGTTCGTCCACCCGCCGTCGGCCCCCCTCCTGGCGCCGCTGCGGCTCGACTGGTGGCCACTCATCAACCATGCGGACGTGCCCACGATCTATCCGCCGGGGGCGCAGATCGTCTTCCTCCTCCTCGCCGCGCTCGGGCCGGGCCGGCTTCTCTTCAAGCTCGCGTGGTTGGCCGCCGATATCCTCGCCGCCCGGCTGCTGGCCGGGCTGGCCGGCGACGGGGTCCGCGGCCGCCGGGCGCTCCTCCTCTATCTCTGGTCTCCGCTCCTCCTCGTGGAGGTCGCGTGGAGCGGCCACGTCGAGCCGCTGGGGATCGCGGCGATGCTCGGGGCGGTCGCGCTCGCCCGGAGGGCGGACGGCACGCCGCCGATCCGCGAAGCGACGTCGCGGGCCGATCCCGTGGAGGCGGTCCCCGCGCGGCCGCGGCGGAGTCTGCTGGGCTCGGGCGCGCTGATCGGTCTGGGAGTCTCGCTCAAGCTCGTTCCGCTCGCCGTCGTGCCGGCGCTCTGGCGTCGGTACGGCGCGGCGGCGGCCGGGCTGGCGGTCGCGGTGCCGGCGATTCTCTACGTACCCTACCGGGCGGCCGGGGCGAGCCTGTTCGAAGGCCTGCGCACCTACGCGGACGTGTGGGCCTTCAACGCGGGGCTGTTTCGGCTGCTCGAGCCGCTCCCCGGCCCGGCCGGGGTCCCGCGTACCCTGGCCACCCTCATCGTGGTGGCGGTCGCCGGGTGGGCCGCGGCGCGGCGTTACGAGCTCGAACGGGCGCTCTACTGGACCATCGGGGCGGCGCTTCTCCTCTCGCCTACGATCCACCCGTGGTACCTGCTCTGGATCCTCCCGTTCGCCTGTCTGCGCGGCGGGCGGGGCTGGTTCCTGTATACGGGGACCGTGTTTCTCGCGTATGCCGGACGGGACGCCTATCTGACGGGCGGCGCGTGGCCCGAGCCGGTCTGGCTGAGCGCGCTGATCCACGTCCCTCCGCTCGCCCTACTGGCCCGGGATGCCGTCCGCGACGCCCGGGCGGGTCTTCCGTGCGGAACGGGGGGGGTGGTCGGCAGTGGCGCGGCAGGCTCCGGGTCGTAGCGACTCGGCGGTCGAGGCGAGGTATCCGAGGGCGAACAGACCGGTGAACGGTAGCGACGCCGTGGCGCCCCCGAGCGCGAGGTTGGCCGCCGCCCCGGCGAGGACGACCGCGAGGGCGGCCCGCGTCCAGCGACCCGGAAGACCGCCCGCCGCCGCATAGGCCACCCGGCGCCGGAAGCCGGCCTTGGGGGTGCGGGCGAACCCGGTCCGCCACCCCACCAGGCCGCGCAGCACCGCGAGCGTGAGCGGGACGCCCAGTCCGAGGCCGAGGAGGAGCGCGTCGCCGGTGCGCCGTACGGAATCGCCGGCGCGCCGTCTCCGGAGCCGGCAGGCCACCCCGTAGAAGAGCAGGAACGGGAGGGTCGCCATGCCGAGCGCGACGCCGTGCACCCAGCCCGGGAGCGCGGCGCCCGCGAGCCCCAGCCAGCCGCTCGCCGCCAGCGCCGCGCCGAGCGCGAGCGTGAGCGGGTGGACCACGTGGCCGAGGAGGTGGGCCGTCGCCTCGACCTTCACGGCGACCGGAAGCGGCGCGCGCCATACGGCCGGCAGGAGCTTCCGGGCCGACTGGATGCCGCCCTGGGTCCAGCGCTCCTGCTGGATCTCGACCGCCCGGAGCGTGCCCGGGAGCTCGGCCGGGACCCGGACGTCGTCGAGGTAGGCGAACCGCCAGCCGGCGAGCTGGGCGCGGTAGCTCAGGTCGACGTCCTCGGTCAGCGTGTCGGCGCTCCAGCCGCCCGCGTCGATCACGCAGTCGCGGCGCCACATGCCGGCCGAGCCGTTGAAGTTGAAGAAGAGCCCCGCGCGGTGGCGCGCCTCGTGCTCGATCGCGAAGTGCGCATCGAGGAAGAGCGCCTGGGCGCGGGTGAGCCAGCTCCCGCCGTCTTCCAGGTGGTCCCACGCGGCCTGCGCCGCCCCGACCCCGGGGTCCGTGAAGGGCCCCAGCAATCGGCGTATGAGATCCGGCGCCGGGACGAAGTCGGCGTCGAGGACCAGAAGGAACTCGCCCCGCGCCCGGGCGAGGCCGTAGGCCAGCGCGCCCGCCTTGAACCCGTCACGTGCCGACCGCCGGATGTGCCGTACGTCGACCCCGCGCGCCCGCCAGCGGCGCACCCGGGCGGCGGCGATCCCGGCGGTCTCGTCATCGGAATCGTCGAGGAGCTGGATCTCGAGCCGGTCGGCCGGATGGGCGAGCGTGCAGGCCGCGTCGAGAAGCCGCTCGACGACGTTGGCCTCGTTGTAGACCGGTAGCTGGACGGTCACGACCGGGAGATCGCCCGTCCAGTCGCGTGACTCGTCCCGAGCCGGCAGCCGGAGCCGGAGCCACAGGAGCCGCAGCCGGTGCGCCCCCAGCGGGGCGAGGAGGACCAGGATCGCCAGATAGGCGGTCGCGATTGTCCCATCGAAGCTCATGGGCCGGTGCCCCCTGCGATTCGCGGTTCTCCGTCCGCGCTCGATTCCATCCACGCCCCTCTTCGGTTTCCGTGCGGCGCCGCCTCGACCGTCGCAGTCCGAGGGGCGGGTAGGTCGATGAGGGGAAGGTAACGTCTGCTCCAGCAGCCATGACCGTTCTGTTGCGAGCCCCGTCCTGGTTCGGGCGACGGCAGACGGGTCAGCCGCGGCTCAGGAGTCGGCGGTCTCCGCGACGTAGAGCTCGCCTCCGCCCTCGACGAACTCCTCGGCCTTGCGCTCGAGCCCCTCGGCCAGCGCATCCTCCTCGGCGAGCCCGCGCGCCGCGGCGTACTCGCGCACCTCCTGCGTGATCCTCATCGAGCAGAACTTCGGCCCGCACATCGAGCAGAAGTGCGCCACCTTCGCCCCGGGCGCGGGGAGCGTCTCGTCGTGGAACTCGCGCGCCGTGACCGGATCGAGGCTCAGGTTGAACTGGTCCTCCCAGCGGAACTCGAAACGCGCCTTCGAGAGCGCGTCGTCCCGGAGCCGGGCCCCCGGGTGGCCCTTGGCCAGATCCGCGGCGTGCGCCGCGATCTTGTAGGCGATCACGCCGGCCTTCACGTCGTCGCGGTCCGGGAGGCCCAGGTGCTCCTTGGGCGTCACGTAGCACAGCATCGCGGTGCCCGCCCACCCGATCATCGCCGCCCCGATGGCGCTCGTGATGTGATCGTAGCCGGGCGCGATGTCGGTGGTGAGCGGCCCGAGCGTGTAGAAGGGGGCCTCGTGACACCACTCGAGCTGCTTCTCCATGTTCTCCCGGATCATGTGCATGGGGACGTGCCCGGGCCCCTCGCACATCACCTGGACGTCGTGCTCCCACGCGATCTTCGTGAGCTCGCCCTGGGTCCTGAGCTCGGCGAACTGCGCCTCGTCGTTCGCGTCCGCGATCGAGCCGGGGCGGAGCCCGTCGCCGAGCGAGAACGACACGTCGTAGGCGGCCATGATCTCGCACAGCTCGCGGAAGCGGGTGTAGAGGAAGCTCTCCGTGTGGTGCGCCATGCACCATTTCGCGATGATCGAGCCGCCGCGCGACACGATCCCGGTCACGCGGTCGGCGGTGAGCGGGATATACCGCAGCAGCACGCCCGCGTGGACGGTGAAGTAGTCCACGCCCTGCTGGGCCTGCTCGATGATGACGTCCCGGTAGATCTCCCAGGTGAGCTCTTCGGGCTTCCCGCCCACCCGCTCGAGGGCCTCGTAGATCGGGACCGTGCCGATGGGGACGGGCGAGTTCCTCAGGATCCACTGCCGGGTCTCGTGGATGTTCTTTCCGGTCGAGAGGTCCATGACCGTGTCGGCGCCCCACAGGGTCGCCCAGCGAACCTTCTCGACCTCTTCCTCGATCGAGGACGTGACGGCGGAGTTCCCGATGTTCGCGTTGATCTTCACCCGGAAGTTCCGGCCGATCGCCATCGGCTCGAGCTCGGGGTGGTTCACGTTCGTCGGGAGGATCGCCCGCCCGCGGGCCACCTCGGAGCGCACGAACCCGGGCTCGAGCCCCTCGCGAAGGGCCACGAACTCCATCTCGGGGGTGATCTCGCCGCGACGGGCGTAGTGCATCTGGGTGACCGGGCCCGTGCCGCGCAGCACGCGCGGCCGGCGGAGCGCGGCGGGGATGAGCTCCGACGCGCCCCTCGACCCGTAGCGCGCATCGATCTCCTCGACGTCGCCGCGCCCCCGGATCCACACGTCGCGCCCGGCGGGGAGACCATCGCGCGGGTCGTGGCCCGCCGGACCGCTCGTGTCCTCGACGCGGACGGCGGGCTCGCCGCCCGAGAGCCGGATCTCCCGCACCGGCACCCGGACGCCGTGCGCGCCTTCGACGTGGACCTTCGCGGACGAGGGAAAGGCGTCGCCGTAGGAATCCGCCGTACCGGAACCGCCGCGAAGGCCTCCGTCCGCGGCAGGGTGATCGCCGTTGGCCGCGCCCGCCCTCGAGCGGGTTCCGTTTCCGCTGGCAGTCATGTCGTGAGCCCTCTGGTGCCGGGCGGGAGGCGGGAGGATCCGTCGCCGCGCTCCCTACGCCGGTGTGAGCCGGATCAGGTTCCGAGGGTGTGTCTCAACCCGGCGCGGCGTGGATCCCGCCGACCACCGAAGGCGGGTCGCCTCCGGGTCGGCGCGCCGGGTACCCCTGGCAGCTACCCGGGATGGTAGAGGGCGCCCCCGGACCGGGCAACGTTCGGCCTTCCGACCTCTACGGAACTTTCGGGGTCATCGGGTCGGCGCTGAACTCGAGCCGATCGAGCGCGACCCGGCCGTCGCTCATGACGAACAGGGGGTCCTGGTAGGCGCCGATGTCCTCGAGCGGGTTCCGGTCGAGCACGAGGAGATCGGCCTCGAACCCGGCTGCCACGCGCCCGGTCCGGTCCTCGATCCCGAGCAGCTCGGCGGCGACGGTGCTCGCGGCGCGGATCGCCTCCAGCTCGCTCAGCCCGACGCCCACGAGCTCCATCAGCTCGTGACTCAGCCGCAGGACGCTCTCGGGGCCGTAGCCCGTATCGGTCGCCGCGACGATCGGGACGCCGATCTCGTGCGCGAGGGCAGCGGTGCGCCGCACCTGGGGCAGCATGTGCCGGCCGCGCACCTCGAGCACGGGGTTGTCGTAGTCGCCGCCGGGCCGCGTGAGGTCCGAGACCACCGCGATCGTGGGGACGAGGAAGGTGCCGCGCTCGCGCATGAGCTGGAGCGTCCCCTCGCTCAGGTAGGTGCCGTGCTCGATGCTCCGCACGCCGGCGGCCACGGCGGCCCGCCCGCCGCCATCGCCGTGCGCGTGCGCCGCGACCGGGATGCCGGCGGTCGCGGCCTCGTCGACGATGACCGCGAGCTCGGCCTCCGTGAAGAACGGCTTCCGCGGATCCGTCTCGGGCAGCCCGGCGCGTTCGGTCGCGTTGACCTTCACGAAGTCGACCTCGCGCTCGAGCATCACGTCGACCACGCGGCGGAGCGACGCCTCGCCCCGGACATCCGTGCCGAGCAGATCGCCGAGACCGGGCGCATCGAAGAAGAGCTCGTCGGCCGGGCGCGGCCGGACGTGATAGCCCGCGGCGAACATCTCGGGTCCGTCGAGCGCGCCGGCCCGGCCGAGCTCCCGCAGCCCCACGTCGGCGAAGTGTCCCGCCCCCATGCTGCGCGCGCTCGTCACGCCGGAGAGGAGCGCCCGCCGCGCGGCGTCGAGCGAGGAGATGTGGACATGGACGTCGATGAGCCCCGGCACCAGATAGCGCCCGCCGAGCTCGATGACCCGCGCGCCCGCCGGCGGCGCGCCGCCCGGCTCGATCGACACGATGCGGCCGTCCTCGACCACCACGGTGGCGTTCGGGATGGGCGCTTCGGAGCCCGGATCGATCGCGGTCGCGCCGACGAAGGCGGTCGGGCCCGCGCTCGCCTGTGGCATCGCGGCTTCCGTGACGCGGGGCAGGGCGGCGAGGGCGGCGAGGGCGAGGACGAGGAGGCGGGGACGCGGGCGCATGTGGCTCTCCGAATCTCGGGGTCGACGACGGGCCGGGACCCGGGTCCCGGCCCTCCGTACTCTCGCGCGTGCCACCCGCCCCGGCAACGGCTCCCGCGCGCTCTACGGTCCGCCGCGAGCGGGCGCGGGGCGCGTCGCTCGGGCCCCCGGCGGGGTCGTCCCGACCCCTTCCCGGCCGTAGCTTGAACACCATGCCGCCCGCGCGCCGATCCGCTCCGGACCCCGACGTCCCGCCCGCACCGGCCAGCTTTCCGCTCCGCGTC
>Ga0299907_10000585_pt1 | contig 18291 bp, 19 predicted proteins | sample RVTome_16_FD_198680 | JGI IMG/M metagenome (GOLD analysis project Ga0299907, IMG submission 198680) | Soil microbial communities from uranium-contaminated site in the Upper Colorado River Basin, Wyoming, United States - RVT152D67 (version 2) ...
GCCTCGAGGTCCCCCGACACCCCGGCGATGACCAGGCAGGCCGCGCCGGCCACGCCGAGCTGCACGGCCACCAGCGCGCCCACCGCGTGCCCGGCGACGCCGCGGTCGGTGGCCAGGATGTGCGCCGAGAAGGCCAGGGCGCACAGCAGCACCAGGCCGTCGCCGGCGAGCGTGAAGCGGTCGCCGGCGCCCGAGAGCAGGAACAGCCCGAGGGCCGACGCGCCCGCGGCCAGCCACGCCGTCCGCCCCGCCCGCTGGCGCAGGACCAGCGCGCCGAGCAGCGGGGTGAAGACCACGAACAGGCCGGTGATGAACCCGGCGTTGGAGGCGCTGGTGTCCTGGAGGCCCCACGTCTGGAACAGGTAGCCCGCGGTCAGGAAGGCGCCCATGACCAGCCCCGCCAGCCAGCCGCGGCGGTCGAGGCGGCGCAGGTCGGCGCGGAAGATCGCCGCCACGATCAGCGCCGCCGGGATGAACCGGTAGGCCAGGAAGGCGGTGACCGGGAGGCGCTCGACCGCGTCCTGGACCATGGTGAAGGTCAGGCCCCAGACGGCGGCGATCCCGACGAGGGCCAGCTCGGCGGCGCGGGCGCGGCTCATGCCGAGAGGACCGCGGTCATGCCTGACGCGGGCGTCATGCCGCGAGGAACGCCTCTCCGGCCGGGCACAGGGGGAGCAGCGGGCAGGCGGGGCAGTCGGGCCGGCGCGCGTGGCAGGTGCGCCGTCCGTGCCGCAGCAGGTTGACGTGCAGCTCGAGCTCCTCGCCGGGCGGCGTCATCCGGGTCAGCTCGTCGTGGCGCTCGTCGGAGCCCGCGCCCTCGCGCAGCAGGCCCAGCCGGGTGGCCACCCGGCCCACGTGGGTGTCCACCGGCACCTCGCGGCGCCCGTAGGAGAAGAGCAGCACGCAGGCGGCGGTCTTGCGGCCCACGCCGGGCAGGGCGAGGAGGAAGTCGCGGGCCTGGTCCAGGGGCGCGTCGGCGAGGAACGAGAGGTCGAGGTCCTCGGAGGCGGAGCCCAGGGCCCGCAGGATGCCCTGGATGCGCCGCGACTTGACCTGCGAGATCCCGCCCGGCCGGATCGCCGCCTCGACCTCCTCGACCGGGGCGTCGCGCACCGCCTCCCAGCTCGGGAAGCGCTCGCGCAGGCGCTCGTAGGCCACGTCGCGGTTGCGGTCGTTGGTGCTCTGCGAGAGCACGGTCAGGACCAGCTCGTCCAGGGGCGCGCCGTGCGGCGACCACAGCGCGCGGCCGTAGGTCTCGCGCAGCGCGTCGCGGACCGCGACCAGGCTCACACGGCGCCCCAGCGCTCGGTCGCGCGCGCGGAGGCCTCGACCGCCTCGGGCAGGGCCGCGGCCACCGCCGGCGCGTAGAAGGCGCTGAGGGTGAGGCGGCCCACGAGGATCCCCATGAGCGCGTCGCCCGCGCCGACCGTGCTCACCACGTCGGCGGGGGCGCCGGGGGCGTCGGCGCTCACCTCGCCTCGCAGCAGCGCTCCCTGCGCGCCCAGCGTGACCACGGCCATCCGGGCGCCGGCGGCGACCAGTGCCTGCGCCGCGCGCTCGGGGTCCTGCTCGCCGGTCATCATCCGCGACTCCTCGCGGTTGCAGCGCACGAGCATCGCGCCGGGCACGCAGGCGTTCGCCGACTCCACCGCCCGCCGCGCGCTGTCCCAGCGGTGCAGGCGCAGGTTGGGGTCGAAGAGGACGGGCCGGTCGAGCTCCAGCGCGCGCTCGCGCGCGCGCAGGGTGAGCTCGCGCTCCTCGGCCCCGGCCAGCGTGTTGGACGAGAACATCAGCGCGTCGCACTCCTCGACGGCCTCGTCCAGGCGCGGGCCCGCGGCCACGATCAGCGCCTCTATCCCCTCCCCGTAGATCGCGTACCGCGGCTCCCCGGCCCCGTCCACCGCGACGAAGGCGATCGGCGTCGAAAGCTCCGGCGCCAGCGCGAACCACTCCAGGTCGACCCCCTCGGCGGCCAGGCGGCCGCGCAGCCACTCGCCCCACGCGTCCTCGCCCGCCCCGCCGGCCAGCGCCACCGGCGCGCCGATGCGCGCCGCGGCCACCGCGACGTTCGCCACCGACCCGCCGAAGTGCGGGACGAAGGCGTCGGCCTCGGCGAGGCCGGCGACCGGCCGCTCGCAGACCAGGTCCACCAGCGCCTCTCCGAGACACAGCGTCGGCACCGGCCCCACGTTAACCTCGCCCGCCCGTGGAGGGTCGAGCGCAGCAATCCGAGCGCCGGGCGGTCGAGGTGCACAACGAGGAGATCGGCGAGATGCCGATCGCGTGGCGCACCGCCCCCGGCGGCGACATCCCGGTCGTGTACCTCCACGGCGTGCCGGAGTCGGGCGCCATGTGGCAGCCGTTCCTCGAGCGCACCGGCGGCCTGGCTCCCGACCTGCCCGGCTTCGGCCGCTCCGCCAAGCGGGGCGACTTCCCCTACGACATCGAGGGATACGCCGAGTGGCTCGAGCGCTTCCTCGAGCACACCGGCGTCGAGCGCCTCCGGCTGGCCATGCACGACTGGGGCGCGGTCGGGCTCGAGCTGGCCCAGCGCCATCCGGAGCGGGTCGAGCGCCTGGTGCTCATCGACGCCGTCCCGTTCCTGCCCGGCTACCGCTGGCACTGGGCGGCGCGCCTGTGGCGCACGCGCGTGGCCGGGGAGATGTCGATGGGCGCGACCACGCGGTGGGGGCTGCGGCGGCTGAGCGGCATGCCGCGCGAGGTCGTCGACCGCTGGTGGGCGGACTTCGACCAGGGCACCCAGCGCGCGATCCTCGCGCTGTACCGCAGCTCGCCGGAGGACCGCCTGGCCGCGGCCGGCGAGCGCCTCGAGCGCATCGGCTGCCCGGCGCTCGTCGTCTGGGGGGAGGAGGATCCCTACCTGGACCCGTCCTTCGCCGACGCGTATGCTGGGCGCCTGGCCCGCGCCTCCGTGCGGCGCGTCCCCGGCGCCGGGCACTGGCCCTGGCTCGACCAACCGGGGGTGACCGACGAGGTATGCCGGTTCCTCGACACCGGCTACACCGCATGACCTCCGCCGACCTCGCGCTCCCCACCCGCGCGGCGACCCGCCGCAACATCGCCGAGCCGCTGCTGATCGCCGCGGCGCTGGCCCTCGCCTACCTGATCCTCCAGCCCGCCAGCGCGGACCTGGCGGCCCAGGTCTACCGCACCGACCTGTTCGAGGAGGTCGGGTTCACGCTGTGGAACGGGCAGTGGTTCGCCGGCCACCACACGCCCGGCTACAGCATCCTCTTCCCCCCGCTCGCCTCGCTGCTGGGCCCGCGCCTCGTCGGGGCCCTGGCGGCGGTGGCCGCCGCCGTCCTGTTCGAGCGCATCACCTACGAGCGCTGGGGCGCGGGCGCGCGGCTGGGCGCGCTGTGGTTCGGCGCGGCCAGCGCCACCAACCTCTTCACCGGCCGCCTCACCTTCGCGCTGGGCGTCGCCCTGGCCCTCGGCGCCGTGCTGGCGGCGCAGCGCGAGCGCCCGCGCCTCGCGCTCGGGCTGGCGGTGCTGGCGCCCCTCGGCAGCCCGATCGCCGGGCTGTTCCTGGCGCTGGCCGCCGGCGCGCACGGCCTCGCCACACGGCGGCGCCTGAGCTTCGCGATCGCGGCCGCGAGCTTCGCCACCGCGGCCGTGCTGGCCGCGGCGTTCCCCGAGGGCGGGGTCGAGCCGTTCGTCATCTCGGCCTACTGGCCCACCGTCGCCTTCGCGGTGGCGGTCCTGGTGCTGGTCCCGCGCGAGGAGCGCATGCTGCGCTACGGCGCCGTGCTCTACGCGCTGGCCTGCACGGGCGCCTTCCTGATCGACACGCCGATGGGCGGCAACGCGACGCGGCTCGGCACCCTGTTCGGCGGCCCGCTGCTGGCCTGCGTGCTGTGGCGCCGGCGGGCGCTGGCCCTGGCGCTGCTGGCGCTGCCGCTCCTGTACTGGCAGTGGATGCCGCCGGTGCGCGACGTCCGCGACGCCAGCGGGGACCCGTCGGTCCAGGCCTCGTTCTACCTGCCGCTCACCACCTTCCTGGCCGGGGCACGGCCCACCGGCCGGATCGAGATCACGCCCACGCGCAACCACTGGGAGACCGTCCACGTCGCGCCCCGCTTCGCGCTGGCGCGGGGCTGGGAGCGCCAGCTGGACATCAAGTACAACCGGCTCTTCTACGAGCGCCGCCTGGACCCCATCGCCTACCGGACCTGGCTGTCGTCCAACAGCGTCCAGTACGTGGCGATCCCCCAGACGCGCCTGGACTACGCCGCCATTCCCGAGGCGCGCCTCGTGCGCTCCGGCGTGCCCTACCTCGAGCCCGTGTGGGGCAACGCGGACTGGCGCGTGTACCGGTTCAGGCACGCGGTCCCGCTGATCCAGGGCGACGCTCAGCTGGTCTCGCTGGGCACGAACTCGGTGACCCTGCGCGCGGGCGGCCGGGGCGTCGTCGACGTGCGCGTGCGCTACACGCGCTACTGGAGCCTGGTGGCCGGCGCCGGGTGCGTCGAGCAGGCGCCGGGCGGCCTCACGCGGCTGCGCCTGACCCGCGGCGGGCTCACCCGGATCGAGGCCCGGTTCGCGCCGTCGCGCCTCGTGAGCGCACGGCCGAGGTGCCGCTAGGATGGATGCGGCCCGCTCCATGCTCGCCCGTCTCCGTCAACTCGAGGCCCGCGTCCTGCCTCACGGCGTCCTCGACGTCGCCCGCCAGGTGGCGCTGTTCGCCGCCGCCTACTACGCCTACCGCTTCGTGCGCGGCGCGGTCGACGGGAAGGCCGCCGAGGCGTTCGCCAACGGCCGCGAGCTGATCTCGCTGGAGCGCACGCTGAACCTGTTCTTCGAGCCCGCGGTGCAGGCCTGGGCCAGCGGCCAGTCGTGGCTGATCGACTTCGCGAGCTGGATGTACGTCAACTCGCACTTCTCGATCACGCTGGGCGCGCTGGTGTTCATCTACCTGTTCCACAACTCGAGCTTCTACTTCGTCCGCAACATGTTCATGGTCGCGATGGGGCTGGCGCTCGTCGGCTACGTCCTCTACCCCACGGCGCCGCCGCGCTTCTTCCCCGAGTGGGGCTTCACCGACTCGGTCAGCGAGTTCACGGGGATCCCGCAGGACAGCGTCGCGGTCAACGCGCTGTTCAACCCGTTCGCCGCCGTGCCCTCGATGCACGTGGCCTTCGCGCTCATGCTCGGATGGCCGCTGGCGAGGCTGGTCCGCCGCCGCGCCTTCAAGGTCGCGTGGTTCCTGTACCCGTTCCTGGTCACCTTCGTGGTCGTGGCCACCGGCAACCACTTCTGGATGGACGCCTTCCTCGGCGCGGTCGTGGCCGCCGTGTCCGCCTGCGTGGCGCAGGCGCTGCTCGCCCGCGCGCGGCCGACCGTCTGGGCGTTCACGCCCGTGCGCGCGAGGGCGGCAGCCAGGGCACCGGCCTGATGGCGGCGCCGCGGCGCGGCGCTCCCACCGCGCAGGAGGTCTCCGCGGTGATGCGCGACCGCCTGATCGAGTCGCGCCTGACCCCGAACGCCATCTCGCTCACCGGCTTCGCGCTGAACGTGCTGGCCGCGGCGCTGGTGTGGCAGCGCTACTTCTTCCTCGCCGGGGTGGCGTTCATCGTCGGCTCGATCTGCGACACGCTCGACGGGCGCTACTCGCGGATGTCGGGCAAGGGGACGCCGTTCGGCGCCTTCCTGGACTCGACGCTCGACCGCCTGGAGGAGGGCATCGTCCTGATCGCGGTGGGGGCCTACTTCGCCGACCGCGGGGACAACCTCGCGGTCGCCGCCTGCGTGGCCGCGGTGCTGTTCTCGCTGATGGTCTCCTACACCCGCGCGCGCGCCGAGGCGCTGGGCGTCGAGTGCAAGGTCGGGATCGCCACCCGCGCGGTCCGCGTGGTGATCCTCTCCATCGGCCTCGTCTTCGCCAGGGGGGCCGGTCTGGGCGACTTCGAGCTGCTCGAGGCCTCGGTCTACGTCCTGGCCGTCCTGACCATCGTCACGACCGTCCAGCGCATCTGGCACGTGCGCTCTGCGCTGCGGCTGGTGCAGGCGGCGTGAGCATGGGTATGTAACCCCCGCGCGGCGCGCGCGATACCTTCCACCGGCCCCGAACGGGGCCGTTCGCCTTCCTAGGAGGAACTCCGAAACGTGAGCAAGACCAACGGAAAGACCCGGTACCAGCGCGAGAAGGTGCGCGTCGCCGTCATCGGCGTCGGCAACTGCGCCTCCTCGTTCGTCCAGGGCGTGCAGTTCTACCGCGACGCCGACGCGACCGCGGACGTGCCGGGCCTCATGCACGTGGACCTCGGCGGCTACCACGTCGGGGACATCGAGTTCACCGCCGCCTTCGACATCGACGCGGACAAGGTCGGCAAGGACCTGTCCGAGGCGATCTGGTCGGGCCAGAACAACACGCTGAAGTTCGCCGACGTGCCGAAGCTGGACGTGCCGGTGCACCGGGGCATGACGCACGACGGCCTGGGCAAGTACCTCAAGGAGAAGATCACCAAGGCGCCGGGGAAGACCGACGACATCGTCCAGATCCTCAAGGACACCCACACCGACGTGGTCGTGTCCTACCTGCCGGTCGGCTCCGAGCTGGCGACCAAGTGGTACGTCGAGCAGGTGCTGGAGGCGGGCTGCGGCTTCGTCAACTGCATCCCGGTGTTCATCGCCCGCGAGGACTACTGGAACGAGCGCTTCCAGAAGGCGGGCCTGCCGATCGTCGGCGACGACATCAAGTCGCAGGTCGGCGCGACCATCGTGCACCGCGCGCTGGCCCGCCTGTTCCACGACCGCGGCGTGAAGATGATGCGCACGTCGCAGCTCAACGTCGGCGGCAACATGGACTTCTACAACATGCTCGAGCGCGAGCGGCTGGAGTCCAAGAAGATCTCCAAGACCAACGCGGTGACCTCGATCATGGGCCACACGCTGCCCGCCGACGACGTCTACATCGGCCCCTCGGACTACGTGCCGTGGCTGACCGACCGCAAGTGGGCGCACATCCGCGTCGAGGGGCAGTCGTTCGGCGACGTGCCGCTGAACCTGGAGATGAAGCTCGAGGTCTGGGACTCCCCCAATTCCGCGGGCATCGTCATCGACGCCGTGCGCTGCTGCAAGCTGGCGCTCAACCACGGCGTCGGCGGCCAGCTCGACGGGCCCAGCTCCTACCTGATGAAGTCGCCGCACACCCAGCGTCCCGACGACGAGGCGCGCGAGGCGACCGAGGAGTTCATCGCCGCCCACGCCGGGCAGCCGGGGACCGCGCCGACCGGCGCGAAGAGCTCCGACGCGGCCAAGGCGTAGCCGCGTCGCGGCACACCTGACGAGGGTCGGTGGCGGCCCGCGCGAGCGGGCCGCCACTATGTTTGCCCCGTGAGCCCCGAGTCGTTCGCCATCGCCCAGGTCACGCCGTACGCGTGGGAGGGCGGGCACGAGGTCAACCTCCACGTCGAGCGGGTGGCGGGCGAGCTGGCCGCCCGCGGGCACCGCGTGGCGATCGTCGCCCCCTCGTCGCGCTCGGCGGCGGTGCGCGAGACCCGGGCGGCGGTGCGCGCCGGCGAGGGGCTGCTGCCGGGGGCGGGCGGGGAGCCACGGCTGCTGGCGGTGGGCGACGTCCTGCCGGTGGGCTCGGCGCGGCGGGGCTCGCGCCGGCTGCCGGTCGACGTGGCGCGGACCATCGAGGAGGCGCTGACCGCGATGCCGCTCGACCTCGTCCACGTCCACGAGCCGTTCGCGCCCTCGACGTCGAGCGCCGCGCTGCGCCACTCGCGCGCGCTGAACGTCGGGACCTTCCACGCGCCGTCCGAGCGCGCCGTGTCCACGCAGCTGGCGCGCCGGGTCGTGGAGCTGTTCTTCGGCCGCCTGGACGGCCGGCTGGCCTCCTACGAGGCCACGGCCGACCTGCTGCGCCAGTTCCTCCCCGCCTCCTACCGCGTGGTGCTGCCGGGCGCCGACCCGCCGTCCGGCGACGGGCCCGCGGCCGGGGGCGCCGGCGTGCGCATCGCCTTCCCGCACCGCGAGGAGCGCCCGGCGCTGCGCCTGTTCCTGCGCGCCCTGCGGCGGGTCCCGATGAGCCCGGAGTGGAGCGCGACGCTGTGGTCGAGCCAGTCGGCCGAGCCGCCGGCCTCGGTCCGCCGCGAGGTCCGCGAGCGCCTGCGCGTCGAGGGCCCGATCCGCGGCGCCGCGGACGTGCGCCTGGAGGGCGCCGACGTGGCGGTCTTCGCCTCCACCGGCGCGTCCCCGTCCCCGGGGCTGGTGCTGCGCGCCATCGCGGCCGGGGCGGTCCCCCTCGCCGCGCGGCTGCCGGTCTACGAGGAGCTGCTCGGCGACGGCGACCTCGGCCTGCTGTTCGAGCCCGGCGACGTCGAGACCATGGCCGCGCAGCTCGCGCGGCTGGTGGCCGACGAGGAGTGCCGCACGCGGCTGCGCGACGGCGCCGCCGCGCTGCGCGAGCGCCTGAGCTGGGCGCGCGTGGCCGACGAGGTCGAGGAGGTCTACCGCGAGCTGACCGCGCGCCGGCACGCGGCGGAGGGCGACGCGAGCGTGCGCCGGCGCCTGCGCGGCCGGCGGCTGATCGACGTCGACCTGCACATGCACACCGACCACTCGCACGACTGCGCCACGCCGGTCGACGTCCTGCTGGCCACCGCGCGCGAGCGCGGGCTGGGCGCCATCGCGGTCACCGACCACAACGAGATCTCGGGCGCGCTGGAGGCCCAGGCCCGGGCCGACGGCGTGAAGGTGATCGTGGCCGAGGAGGTCAAGACCGCGCACCAGGGCGAGGTCATCGGGCTGTTCCTGGAGGAGAAGATCCCGCGGGGGCTCTCGCTCCAGGAGACGATCGCCGAGATAAAGCGCCAGGGCGGGCTCGTCTACGTCCCCCACCCGTTCGACCGCCTGCACTCCGTCCCCGACTACGAGCACCTGCTCGACGTGCTCGACGACGTGGACGCCATCGAGGTCTTCAACCCGCGGATCGCCTTCAAGCCGTTCAACGAGGAGGCGGTGCGCTTCGCCGCCAAGTACCGGATCGTGGCCGGCGCCGGGTCGGACTCGCACGTGGCCGCGGGGCTGGGCTCGGTCCGCATCCGCATGCGCGACTTCGAGGGAGCCGACGAGTTCCTGGAGTCGCTGCGCGAGGCCGACATCATCACCAAGCCGACCAGCCTGCTGTACGTGCAGGGCCGCAAGTTCTACGAGACGCGCCTGCGCCCGTCGACGCGCAAGTCCTGATGCACCGGCAGGGAGAGAGGCCCGGGCCGTCAAACAGCGAGTCGTCGATGCCGGCGACCGACGACGAGATCCGTGAGAAGTACCTCGAGCGGGCCATCCGCGAGATCAACGCGCTCACGCGCGAGATGCTCGAGTGCCCCCACTGCCCGCGCGGGAACCTCATGCCGGTCCTGGGGTCGGGACATCCCCAGGCCGACGTCTTCCTGCTCAAGCACTCGGCGCGCCCCGCGGAGGTCGAGGAGGGCGTCGCCTTCTACGGGCGCTCGGGCTCGGCGCTGACGAAGTCGCTCAAGCGGCTGGGGATCGACCCGCTCGCGGTCTACGGCACGCTGTGCGTCAAGTGCCCGGTGGCCGACCCGTCGCTGGCCGACCCCGCGTGCGTGGGCCGGCTGGTGGAGGAGCTGGCGGTCGTGCAGCCCAAGATCGTGGTGGCGATGGGCGAGGAGGCCCTGCGGGCCCTCAACGACCTCGACGTCCCCCTGGCGCGGACCGTCGAGCCGCGGATGGGCGAGCTCCAGCGCCTGACCCCCTCGATCGAGGCGCTGGTGGTGCCCAACATCGACGACGCGCTGGACGACGAGGACAGCAAGCGGGCGTTCTGGGCGGCCTTCAAGGTGCTCGGCCAGTGGTACGCCGACCTGCCGCCCTACTAGCCGGCCTCTACGCGGTCCTCCTCGCGTACCTGCTGGTCACGCCGGCGCTGCCGGACGTGGGCGGGACCGGCGACGTCAACACGCTGGTCTCCGACGCCACGACGCTGCTGCTCCTCGGGGCCTGCGTGCTCGCGCTGCTGCCGGCCCGCGACGAGGCCTTCGCGCTGGCGCTGATCGCCCTGGGCGCGGGCCTGCTGGCCGCCGGGCTCACCGAGGCCGAGGCGATCCCCGGCGCGGGGGTGACCAAGGCGCTTTTCGCGGCCGCGCTCGGGATGCTCCTGGCCCGGGCGCTGGCCGAGCCGGCGATCCTGGTCGGCGTGCCGCTGTTCGTGGCGGGCATCGACGTGGCCAGCGTGGCGGGCGGGCCGAGCGAGCTGCTGGCGCGCGACTCCTCGGACGCCGGCGAGTTCCTCTCGGTCTACCTGCCGGCCTGGGGCGGCGGGCGCGCCGGGGTCCTCGGCCTCGCCGACCTGGTGTTCCTCGCCTTCTTCGCCGCCGGGGCCTGGCGCTTCGGCCTGCGCCGGCGCGCGACCGGCGCGGCGCTGGCGCTGGCGCTGCCCGCGGCGGTGGGGATCCAGCTCGCGCTGGACACGACGATCCCCGCCCTGCCGGTGCTCGCGGCGGCGCTGCTCGTCCCCAACCTCGACCGCATCCCCCGACTGCTGGCGCGCGAGCGCAGCCAGTAGCATCGGGCGAGATGGATCTGGAGGAGCGCACCCTGGAGGACGTCGGCGACCGCTGCGAGGAATGCGGCGCGCCGCTGACCACCGAGGAGCAGCAGGCCGTGCTGGAGTCCGGCGGCCCCGCGCTGTGCAAGATCCACGTCGCCGAGGTCGTGCCGCTGACCGAGGAGGACGCGGCCGACGGCGACGACGCCGCGTAGAGGCCGGCCCCGGCCGGCCCCGGCGCGAGCCGTCAGGGCAGCACGACGACCTTGCCAAGCTTGCCGCCGGCGGCGAACCGCTCGTAGGCGGCCGCGACCTCGTCGAGCGGGAAGGCCGCGGCGACCGGCACGTCCAGGGCGCCGGCCTCGAAGCCCGGCAGCACGTGGCGCTCCACGAGGCGCGCGGCGCGCGCCTTCTCCTCCAGCGGCCGGGCGCGCAGGGTGGAGCCGTGGATGCGCCCGCGCTTGCCCATCAGGGCCAGCAGGTTGAGCTCGGCCTTGAACCCGGCGCCCACGCCGATGACGGCGATGCGCCCGCCGGTGCTCAGCGCCTTCACGTCGCCGGGCAGGTTGGGCGCGCCGATCAGCTCGAGCACGACGTCGAACGGGCCGTGCTCCTCGAAGCCCTCCGGGTCGATCGCCGTGGCGCCGAGGGCGTCGACGTCGCCGCGCAGGGCCTGGTTGCGCACGGTCGCGGTGACGAACGCCCCGGCGGCGCGGGCGAGCTGGATCGCGGCGGTGCCCACGCCGCCGGCGCCGCCGTGGACCAGCAGCCGCTCGCCGGCCGCCAGCCCGGCCTGGCTGAACAGGGCGTCGTGGGCGGTGGTGAAGACCTCCGGCAGCCCGCCGGCCCGCGGCCAGTCGAGGCCGGCGGGGACCGGCGAGGCCGCGCGCTCGTGGACCACCGCCAGCTCGCCCTGCCCGCCGCCGCCGACCACCGCCATCACCCGGTCGCCCGGGGCGAAGCGCTCGGCGCCCGGGCCGCAGGCGGCCACCTCGCCGGCCAGCTCCAGGCCCGGGATGTCCTGCGGCGAGCCGGGCGGAGCGGGATAGCCGCCCTGGCGCTGGAGGATGTCGGCGCCGTTGATCCCCGCCCCGCGCACGCGGACGAGGACCTCCCCGCGGCCGGGCTCGGGGTCGGGGTGCTCCTCGACGCGGACCTCGCCGTCGCGGATGGTGGCGGCGCGCATGGGCGCGGACCCTAGCCGGACCGGGGCCGCCGGCGGCTAGCCGCCCGCGCGCTCCAGCAGCGCCACGCACTCGATGTGCGGCGTCTGCGGGAACATGTCCACGGGGCGCACGCGGCGCAGCGCCCAGCCCGCCTCGCCCAGCTGGGCGGCGTTGGGCGCCAGCGTGGTGGGGTTGCAGGAGACGTAGACGATGCGCCTCGGCGCCGCCTCGATCACCCGCCGCACGACCTTCTGCGACAGGCCGGCGCGCGGCGGGTCGACCACGAGCACGTCGGGGCGCCCCGCCTCCGCCACCAGCTCGCGCAGGGCCAGCCGCACGTCGCCCGCGAAGAAGCGCGCGTTGTCGATCTCGTTGCGGCGGGCGTTCTCGATGGCGTCGGCCACCGCCTCCTCGGAGATCTCCAGCCCCCACAGCTCGGCCGCGCGCGGAGCGAGCGTCAGCCCGACCGTGCCGATCCCGCAGTAGAGGTCGTAGACGCGCTCCCAGCCCTCGAGCGCCGCGTACCCGGCCGCGACCCCGTACAGGCGCTCGGCCATCTCGGTGTTGGTCTGGAAGAAGGCCTCGGGCGAGATGCGGAAGCGCAGCCCGGCCAGCGCCTCGTCGAGGTGGGGGTCGCCGGCCACGTGCGCGGTCTCGCCGCCCGCGGTCGTCTCCCCCATGCTCTCGGTGCGCGTCCAGAAGAAGCCGCCGGCCCCGGCGGCGCGCGCCAGCTCGTCGATCCGCAGCTCGCCCGGGGAGGTGACCAGGCGCGCCTGGAGGCGGCCCTCGCGGCGCGACTCGCGCACGACCAGGTTGCGCAGCAGGCCCTCGTGCGCGCGGCGGTCGTAGCCCGACAGGCCCTCGGCGCGGCACCACTCGACCACCCGCTCGCGCAGCGCGCCGATCGCCTCGGAGGCCAGCCGGTCGTCGTCCACCGCGTCGATGCGGTCGAAGCGGCCGGGGGCGTGGAAGCCGCACACCAGCTCGCCGCCGTCGTCGACGCCGAACGAGTACTCGACCTTGTTGCGGTAGCGCCACGTCGCCTCGGCGGGGACCGTGGGCTCGAGCTCGAACCCGTCGAGGCGGCCGATGCGCCGCAGCGCGTCGTCGACCTGCGCCCGCTTGACCTCGAGCTGGCGCTCGTAGGGCAGGACCTGCCACGGCGCCCCGGGGTGCCCGGGCGCGGCGGGCTCGATGCGATCCGGCCCGGCCTCCAGCACCTCGACCGCGCGCGCCTGCGCGTAGCCGCGCTTGCTCTTGACCACCTCGGCACGGACGCGGTCGCCGGGCATCCCGCCGTCGACGAACACCACGTAGCCGTCGAGCCGCGCCACGCCGGCGCCGCCGAACGCGAGGTCGCCGACGCTCAGCTCCAGCGCATCGCCGGGGCGGGGGCGGGTCGTGCCTGCGTGCGTGGCCATCGACTTAGGATGCCAGCCGCATGGACCTTGACGCCTACCGCGCCGGCGCGGAGTCCTTCACCGCCGAGCTGAGCCTGGAGTACTACCGCCACTTCGCGGGCCTGCGGGAGGAGCTGGGGATCGAGCCGGTCTACGACCGCCACGCCGCGCTGTTCGAGCGGCCCGCCGTCGAGGCCCTGCGCGACGAGGCGGCCGGCGCCGCGGCCGGCGACGAGCGCCGCGGGCTGCGGGCGCTGCTCGACTTCGCGGTCGACGGCCACCTGGGGGCGGCGGCGAAGCGTCTGGAGGCCGAGCTCGCGCGGCGCGAGGCCGAGCTGCGCCTGGAGGTGGACGGCGAGCGCCTCGGGTACCGCGAGGCGCCCGTGGCCCAGGCCAACGAGCCCGATCGCGACCGGCGCGAGCGCATCGAGCGCGCGCGGCTGGAGGTCACCGAGCGCGAGCTCAACCCGCTGCGCCGCGAGGTGCTCGACATCCATCACGCGATGGCGCGCGACCTGGGGTGGAGCGGCTACCGCGCGATGTGCGAGGAGCTCAAGGGCTACGACCTGGAGGCGCTGGAGGCGCAGGCCTCGTCGTTCGCCGCCGCCACCGCCGGCGAGTACGCCGAGACGGTCGACCCGGCGCTGCGCGCGACCACCGGCGCCGGCCTGGACGAGGCGCGCCGCAGCGACCTCCCGCGCTTCTTCCGCTTCCCGGCCGGCGACGAGGCGTTCCCGCGCGACGGCCTGGTGGCGGCGTTCGAGGCCACGCTGGCCGGGCTGGGGATCGACCTGGGCGCGCAGCCCAACGTGGTGCTCGACCTCGAGCCGCGGCCGGGCAAGTCGCCGCGGGCGTTCTGCGCGCCGGTGCGGATCCCGGGCGAGATCTACCTGGTCGTGCCCCCGATGGGCGGGCGCGACGACTACTCGGCGCTGATGCACGAGGGCGGCCACGCCGAGCACTTCGCGGGGATGGACCCGGGGCTCCCCTTCGAGTTCCGCCACCTCGGCGACAACTCGGTTACCGAGGGCTTCGCCTTCCTGTTCGACCACCTGGTCGAGGACGCCGAGTGGCTGGAGCGGCGCCTGGGCGTGAGCGACTCCGGGGAGATGCTCGCGCACGCGCGCGCGGAGCGGCTCATGCTGCTGCGCCGCTACGCCGCCAAGCTCGCGTACGAGCTGGTCCTGCACGGCGACGAGGAGGCCGACGAGGCGGCGCTGTCGAGCCTCTACGCGCGCGGGCTCACCGAGGCGGTCGGCGTCGCCTGGCCGCGCGAGCTGCACCTGGTCGACGTCGACCCGGGCTTCTACGCCGCGGCCTACCTGCGCGCCTGGGCGTTCGAGTCGCGCCTGCGCGCGGTGCTGCGCGAGCGCTTCGGCGCCGCCTGGTTCGAGTCGCCGCAGGCCGGCGAGCTGCTGCGCGGGCTGTGGGCGCAGGGCCAGCGTCGGGACGCGGCCGAGCTGCTGGCCGAGCTCGACGGCGCCGAGCTGGACTTCCGCGCCCTGGCCGCGGCCGGCTAGGCCAGGGCCTTCTCGATCCCGTTGAGCACCGACTTGCGGTTCGCGTTGCGGCGCTCGTGGTCGCGGACCTTGCGCAGCTCGGCCGGCGAGAGGTCGCCGAGGCGGTCGGTGATCTGCGCCGCGGTCAGGTCCTCGTAGTTGAGGATCGGGAACTTGCCCAGCCCGGCGACGCGGCGGGCCCGGTCGACCTCGCGCAGCGCGCGGTCGGGCACCGTCCGGCGGCGGGCGCCGGTGGCGCGCTTCTGGAGGTCGCCCCCGGCGCGGCCGAGCAGCTGCTCGAGGTCGGCGCGCAGGGCGTCGGCCTGCTTGCGCCCGCGCCTCACGAGGTCCTGGGCGAGCGCGTTCGCGTCGTCGCGCGTCATGCGCCCGCGGCCGACGGCGTCGTCGAGCGCCTCCTGGAGGCGATCACGGGTGATCACCACGCCCTGCGCGAGCGCGTCGACGGCATGCTGGACGTTGGCCCGCGACTCCTCGGCCTGGGTGCTGCGGCGGCGGGTGGAGGCCTTGCGCTGGGGCGCCTTGCGCTGCGACGCCTTGCGCTGCTGCGCGGTCTTGCGGGCCGCCGACGCGCGCTTGGCGGTGGACCTCGACCCGCCGGACCGGCTGCGCGACGACTGCCTCTTGGGCTGCGGCATCTCCCTGTCTCCCTTCTGCGATGCGACCGGGCGGCGAGGCTATCGCAGCAGCGCCTCGAGGAGAGCCTTCTGCGCGTGGCGGCGGTTCTCGGCCTGGTCCCAGATGCGCTGGCGCGGTCCGTACAGGACCTCCGCGGCGATCTCCTCGCCCGGGTGCGCGGGCAGGCAGTGCAGCGCGACGGCGCCGGCGCCGGCCCGGTCGAGCAGCGCATCGTCGAGGCGGTAGGGCGCCAGGGCCGCGCGGCGCTCGGCGGCGGTGTCCTCGTCGCCCATCGAGACCCAGACGTCGGCGTAGACGGCGTGCGCGCCCGCCACGGCCTCGGCGGGATCGTCGACCCGCCGCCCCCCGGCCTCGGCCTCCAGGCGGTAGCCCTCGGGCGAGGAGACGACGACGTCCACCCCGGCCAGCGACCCCAGCAGCGCCAGCGACCGCGCGACGTTGTTGCCGTCCCCCACGTAGGCGAGCCGCAGCCCGTCCAGGGTCCCGAACTCCTCGCGCAGCGTCAGCAGGTCGGCCAGGGCCTGGCAGGGGTGGTGGCGGGCGGTGAGCATGTTCACGACGGGGATGTCCGCGTGCTCGGCCAGCTGCTCGGCGATGGCGTGGTCGCCGGTGCGCACGCCCAGCGCGTGCACCTGGCGCGAGAGCACGAGCGCGGTGTCGCGAGGCGACTCGCCGCGCGAGAGCTGGAGCTCGTCGCCGCGCAGGACGAGCGGGTGGCCCCCCAGCTCCACGACGCCGGCCTCGAACGACACGCGCGTGCGGGTGGACGGCTTCTCGAACAGCAGCGCGACGTGGCGGTCGCGCAGGGCATCGGAGCCCCGCGGGTCCGCCTTGAGCTCGAGCGCGCGGTCGAGCAGCGCGTGCAGCCCGTCCGCGCCCAGCTCCGTCCCGGTGAGGAAGTGCCGCGGCAAGCGCGGGAGGATACGGCGGCATGGAGATGCGCGTGCTGTCCTGGAACCTCTTCCACGGGCGGGCCGTCCCGCCCGCCGGCCGCGACCTGCTCGACGAGTACGCGGCCACGCTGGCGGGCTGGCGCTGGGACGTGGCGCTGCTCCAGGAGGTCCCGCCCTGGTGGCCGCGCCCGCTGGCGCAGGCGGCCGGCGCCTCCTGCGCGCGCGTGCTGACCTCGCGCAACTTCCTGCTCCCGCTGCGCCGGGCTCTCGCCGTCCGCTGGCCCGACCGGGTGCGCTCCAACGGCGGCGGGGCCAACGCGATCCTCGTGCGCGGCGCGCGGATCCCGGAGCACCGGCGCCGGCGGGTGCGGTGGTGGCCCGAGCGCCGGCTCGTGCATGCGGTGCGCCTGGACTCGGGGGTGTGGGTGGCCAACGTGCACCTCACGGTCCCGCGCGAGGACCCGGGCCAGGAGGACCTGGCGCGGGCGCTGCGGGCCGTGCTCGGCTGGGCCGGGGAGGCGCCTCTCGTGTTCGGCGGCGACGTCAACCAGCGCCGCCCCGCGGCGCCGGGGCTCGCGCACGTCGCCGGCCACCACGTGGACCACCTGTTCGCGCGGGGGCTGCGCCGCGCGAGCCGGGCCGAGCTGCCGGAGCGGGGGCCCCTCTCCGACCACGCGCCGCTGGCGGTTGACCTGGTGAGCGATGATTAGCCCATGACCAAGCCCCTGACCGCCCTCGCCGTGTGCGCCGCGCTCGCCGGCGGGACGCTCGCCGCCTGCGGCGACGACGACGAGGAGAGCGCGAGCACGACCCCGGCGGCGGCGCCCGCCACCACGGGCGCGGCGGCCGACGTCGTGGTCGTCGACATGAAGGACATCGAGTACGTCCCGCGCAACGCGACCGCGAAGGTCGGCCAGACGGTGCGCTGGACCAACAGCGACCCCGTCGCCCACACGGTGACCGCCAAGAGCGGCTCGGACGTGGACTCGGGGACGATCGACCCGGGCAAGGACTTCGAGACCAGGTTCGACCGGCCGGGGAAGGTGGACTACGTGTGCACGATCCACCCGAACCAGACCGGGACGGTGACCGTCCGCTAGGCGCCGGTCCGGCTACTCGCGATCGCGCGCCCGCAGCCCGAAGCCGCGCAGGACGAGCAGCGCGCGCTCGCCGAGGCCGCCGCGCGCGGGGAGCACGCCGAGCTGCACGCCGGCGTCGTAGAGGTCGAAGAAGGCGCGGACGCGCAGGAGCCGTCCGTCGCCGGCGGGCTCGGCGTACACGATCCCGTGCACGGCGATCCGCCGGCCGGTGGGAGGCAGGCCGGCGATCGCGGCGCGCTGGGTGCCGTGCAGGCGGAAGGGGATCGCCACCGCGCCGGCGGCGGTCGGCGGCGTGCCGGCGGCCTCGACGCGGGCGTCGGGGAACGCCTCCCACAGGCGCTCGGCGTGGGCGCCCAGCTCGTCGCAGCCGCGCAGGGGCTCGGGGGTCAGCGGGTCCTCGTAGTGCACGCCGGGGTCGCAGTGGACGCGGAAGGCCCTGGGATCCCGGCCCGAGAACGCCGCGAGCAGCCCGCTCGCCGCCGCGGGGACGACATCGGCCTCAGCGCGCGCCATCGGCCCCGAGCGGGTCGTGCGCCGCGGCGTCCCCGGACCGGTCGGTCTCCACCGCGCCGCCCCCGGACCGGTCGGCCGGGGCGGACTCGCCGAACTCGGGCAGCCCGGTCTCGGCGGTCGAGGCCTCGGCGTGCAGGCGGCGGGGGATCCGGCCGGCGAGGTGGGCGGTGCGCCCGGCCTCGACCGCGGCCCGGATCGCGCCGGCCATGGCGACGGGGTCCCTGGCGCGGCTGATCGCCGAGGCGCACAGGACGCCGTCGCAGCCCAGCTCCATGGCCAGGGCGGCGTCGGAGGCGGTGCCGACGCCCGCGTCGAGGATCAGCGGCAGCTCGATGCGCTCGCGCATGATCCGCAGGTTGTAGGGATTGCGGATGCCCATCCCGCTGCCGATCGGCGAGCCGAGGGGCATGACGGCCGCGCAGCCGGTGTCCTGGAGGCGGCGGGCGAGGACCGGGTCGTCGTTGGCGTAGGGCAGGACGGTGAAGCCGTCGGCCACCAGCTCCTCGGCGGCGACCAGCAGCTCGGG
>Ga0299907_10000586_pt1 | contig 18278 bp, 15 predicted proteins | sample RVTome_16_FD_198680 | JGI IMG/M metagenome (GOLD analysis project Ga0299907, IMG submission 198680) | Soil microbial communities from uranium-contaminated site in the Upper Colorado River Basin, Wyoming, United States - RVT152D67 (version 2) ...
CGCCGGCGTGCACGAACCCGCCGTCGGCCGGCTTCAGCGCATCGAAGGTGGGTTGGGCCGTCGCCACGTGCTCGGGACTACCCCCGACCATCAGGCAGTACCCCTCGGTGCGGCCCCACACGCCGCCGCTGGTGCCGGCGTCGATGAAGCCGAGGCGGCGCCCCTCCAGGTCCTTGCCGCGCCGCACGGAGTCGTGCCAGTTGGAGTTGCCGCCGTCGATGACGACGTCGCCGGGCTCCAGTAGGCCGGCCAGCTCGGCGACGACGCCCTCGGTGGGGTCGCCCGCCGGGACCATGACCCACACCACACGGGGCGGGTCGAGCCGCTCGACCAGCTCGGCGAGCGACGCCACCTCGGAGGCGTCGCTGAACGCGTCGTAGCCCACCACCTCGTGACCGGCTTCCCGGATGCGGGCGGCCATGTTCCCGCCCATCTTCCCGAGCCCGACCATCCCCACCCTCATCGTTCCCCGCTCATGCTGCTTCGCGGCGGGCCGCTCGGCGGTCCGGAGGCTCGTTGTCGATCACAGTCTCCACTTGCTACCAGCCATGTGACCGACTTGCGCCCACTACGTTGACGCGCCGATGACCTCCGCCGCCACCGATCCGCCGAGCGCCGCGGAGGTCGGGGCCGCTCCGACGGCCCCGGTGCCGGTCGCGGGGCGGCCGGTCTCGCAAGGGCTGTCCGAGCGGGCTCTGGTGGCGATCACCGCTGTGCTCGCGCTGCCGATCTTCTGGTTGGGCTACGGCACGGACATCGACGTGGGGCAGGTGCTGTTGGCGGGCGATCGCATCCGAAACGGTGACTACGCCCCCTCCCGCAACCCCGGGGTCCCGGTGGTGGAGACGATCGTCGGCCTGCTCGACCCGGTGGGCGGGCACATCCTGATCAACCTGGCCACCGTCGGCGCACTGGCGTTCACAGTCGTGGGGATCGCCCGCCTGGTGCGGGCCTGGGGGCACGACAACGGCGACCTCGTCGCGCTGGCGCTCCTGGCGTCGCCGGTCACGCTGATCGCCGGCACGTCCACGGGTGACTTCGTCTGGGCCCTGGCGTTCTTCGTGTGGGGGGCACTGGCGCACGTCCGGGGCCGGAGCCTGCTGGCGGCCGTGCTCTTCGGGCTGGCGATCGGAAGCCGCTCCACGACGCTGCTCCTCGTGGCGGCGTTCCTGGTGGCCGACGGCTGGGATCGCGGCCACCGGCGTCGCTGCTTCACCACGGCGGCGGTGGCGTTGCCACTCGGGGCCGCGTTCTTCATTCCCTCGTGGCTGTCATACCACCGAACGTTCGAGTTCCTCACCGCCACCGAAGGGTGGGGCGGCCTGGCCAACAACGTGGGGCGCCTGGCCGTGAAGAACTACGCCACCGCCGGGCTCGCGTTGGTGGTCGTCGTGGCACTGGCCGCGCCGGCGCTCGTCCGATCGCTGCGCCACTGGAACGCGGATCCGCTGGTGCGCTTCGCCGTGCTCGGCCTCGTGGCCACCGAGACGCTGTTCTTCCTGGTGCCCTGGAAGCTGGCGCACCTGATTCCCTGTCTCATGGCGCTGGTGCTGTGGGTGGCGGCCAGCGACCGCAACCGCCGACCGTTCCTGTGGCTGATGATCGGCGCCATCGCGCTCAACGGCATCGCCGCATTCCGGCCGTTCACGGCTGACCAGCCGAACAACAGCGAGACTGCCAGCTTCGAGCCCGCCATCGTTCTGGGCCTGTTGCTCAACGACCTCGACTGCCGGGTCGAGTTCATGGACGAGCCACCGCGGCTCGGGACGGGCGCCTGGGATTGCACCCTGGAGCCCGTGCGTGGGCCCAGCGAGGGCGTCGACACGGGGCCGGGCGGCTGACGGCGTCGACCGAGGCGCGGTCAGCGATGCACGTGTGCCGTCATCCGGAGGCCCGGTCACCAAGGCGGACGCTGGCCAGCGCCGCCGCAACTATGGCGCGGACGTCGCGGTCGGACGTGCGCGTCCGGCGCAGCAGCTGGCGGTAGAAGATCGGGCCGGACAGCAGGTCGACCAGGAGCTCGGGATCGGCATCGGCCCGGATGTCGCCCTCGGCGACGGCCGCTCGGAGGCGCTCGACGATCGGCTGGCGGCGGTCCCGCACGAACTGCGCGTGCAGGGAAGAGAGGACCGGATCACGCTGGGCGGCGACCAGGAGGGCAGGCAGCGAGCGCCGCATCGTGGACGACTCGACCACGTCACGGACGGCCCGGAACACCGCCACCAGATCGTCCTCCAGCACGGCGGTGTGCGACACGCGGTTCGACGGAGCGACCCGCGTCCACGCCTCGGAGATCAACGCCGAGGGGTTGGACCAGTGGCGGTAGAGCGTGGTGCGCGACACACCGGTCTCCCGGGACACCCGACCGAACGTCACGCTCGCGAGGCCCTCGGTCTCGAGCAGCCGATGGGCCGCGGCGAGCACCTTCGCCACGGTCCGCTCGACACGGGCGTCGCGGCGGGCGGTGACGGCCATCCCTCGTGCGTCCTCAGTTGGCGGCGACGGCGTCGGCGAACGCGGCCGACACCTCGTCGATCACCCCGTCGGTGTGGGCCAGGCCGGGGAACATGACCTCGTACGCCCCGGGGGCGAGTGCCACGCCGCGGTCGAGCAGCCGATGGAACAGCTTGGCGTAGCCGGCCTCGTCGGTGGACCGGGCCTCGTCGTAGTCGACCGGCGGGCGGGCGCCGAGATGCAGCCCGACCAGCGTCGACGCGACCGGCACGTGGGCCGTCACGCCCACGGCGGCGAAGGCGTCCCGGAAGGCACCGGCCAGCGCCTCGGCCGACCGCCGTAGGGCGTCGTAGGCGGCGGCGTCGAGCAGGTCGAGCACCGCCAGCCCGGCGGCCGTCGCCAGCGGGTTCCCCGACAGCGTGCCGGCCTGGTACACGGGGCCCAGCGGCGCCACCACGCCCATGACGTCGGCCCGTCCGCCGTAGGCACCGATGTTGAGCCCGCCCCCGATGACCTTGCCCATGGTCGTGAGGTCGGGCACCACGCCGACCAGCTCCTGCGCTCCGCCCGGGGCGACACGGAACCCCGTGATCACCTCGTCGAAGACGAGCAGCGCGCCGACGCGATCGCACTCCGCCCGCAAGCCGGCGAGGAACCCGGGCTCGGGCGATACCAGGCCCATGTTGGCGGCGATGGGCTCGACGATGACGCACGCGGTCTCGTCGTCGAGCGTGGGGACGCGGTTGTAGGGGACGACGACGGTGTCGCGGACGGCCGCTTCCGTCACGCCGGCCGATCCCGGCAGGCCGAGGGCGGCCAGCCCGCTGCCGGCCTCGGCCAGCAACAGGTCGCCGTGGCCGTGGTAGTTGCCGGCGAACTTGATCACCTTGGAGCGGCCGGTGAAGCCGCGCGCCACCCGAATGGCCGACATCGTCGCCTCGGTGCCGCTCGACACCAACCTGACCATCCGGCACGAGGGCACCCGGGCGCCGATCTCCTCCGCCAGCCGCACCTCCCCTTCGGTGGGGGCGCCGTAGCTGGTGCCGTCGGCGGCGGCGCGCTTCACCGCCTCGACGACGGCGGGGTGCGCGTGGCCGGCGATGATCGCCCCGTACGACTGGACCAGGTCGACATAGCGCCGCCCCTCCACGTCCCAGACGCACGCACCCTCGGCCCTCTCCACGAAGTACGGGCTGCCCCCAACGGCGCGGAACGCGCGCACCGGGCTGTTGACCCCGCCGGGGATCACCCGCTCGGCGCGGGCGAACAGCTCGTGGTTGGTGGTCACCTCAACAGGTCGGCGACGTCGCGGGTGGCGTAGGTGAGGATCATGTCGGCACCCGCCCGCCGGATCGCCGTCAGGTGCTCGAGCATGACGGAAGCGCCGTCGATCCAGCCGCGCTCGGCCGCGGCCTTGACCATGGCGTACTCACCCGACACGTGGTACGCGGCCAGCGGGACGTCGACCTCGGCCCGCACCGCCGCCAGCACGTCGAGGTAGGCCACCGCCGGCTTGACCATCACCATGTCGGCACCCTCGGCGAGGTCGGCCCGGATCTCCTCCAACGCCTCACGGGCGTTGCGCGGGTCCTGCTGGTAGGCCTTGCGGTCCCCGCCCCCGGCGATGGTGACGTCCACCGCCTCCCGGAAGGGGCCGTAGAGGGCGGAGGCGTACTTGGCCCCGTACGCCAGGATCGCCACCTGCCCGAAGCCGCGGTCGTCGAGAGCGTCGCGGATGGCCGCCACCTGGCCGTCCATCATCCCGCTGGGCGCCACCACATCGGCGCCGGCCTCGGCTTGCGCGATCGCAACGCGCGCGTAGAGGTCGATGGTGGCGTCGTTGTCGACCTGGCCGCGCTCGTCGACGACGCCGCAGTGGCCGTGGTCGGTGTACTCGTCGAGGCAGAGGTCGGCCATGAACACCAGCTCGTCGCCGAGCTCGGACCGCAGGTCGCGGAGCGCGACCTGGACGATGCCGTCGGGGTCCCAGGCGCCCGAGCCGGTGGCGTCCTTGTGGGTGGGTATGCCGAACAGGATGACCGCCGGCACGCCCAGCTCCGCCAGCTCGTGCACCTCCTTGCGCAGCGACTCGCGGGTGTGCTGCACCACCCCAGGGAGCGAGGTGATCGGCGCCGGCTCGTCGATGCCCTCGCGCACGAACAGCGGCGCGATCAGGTCGTCGATCGACAGGTGGGTCTCGGCCACGAGGCGACGCAGGGCCGGCGTGCGGCGCAGCCGCCGGAGGCGGCGCTGAGGAAAGCTCACCCCGGGATCGTATGACCCGAGGCAATGGGTTCCGCCAACTCTGAGCGCGACACTGGGACCCGTGGGCGATGAGGTCCTGATCCCCGTCGGGTCCGGCGCCACCGAGGATGCGCGACCGGGCGAAGCGGCCGGTCGCCAGTCGGGTCGCCACGCGTCGTCGAGACGCGTGGTTCACCAGCCGGGTCACTGGACTCCCGTTGTTGCCTCCATCGCGCTCACCGGATTGGTGGCCGCGGCCCTGCTGGTGTTCATTCCGGACGGTGGCAGACACGGCCGAGATGACGGCTCCGGCGGGCACTCGCAAGTGGACACCACTCATGTCGCCTACACCGAAGCAGTGCGACGGCTCGGGCAATCCGGGTCGTTTGCCTTCCGAGGCTCGGTGCACGCCACCGGGCCCAGCCCGGTCCGGCCCGGGACGTGGCTCGCACGCGACGTCATCGTCGAGGGCGCGGTGCTGCTGCCCCATGCCATCACCCGAGAGGTCGCGGTCGCGGCGACCGGCCGGGCGGTCGAGACGATCACGTCGGGGCAGACCGCGTGGAGCCGGATCGCTTCGACTGCCGGCGGGCTGGCCCACGCGCCATGGGAGATGGTTGTGTCAACCGATTCGGCGCCACCGGGCCCACCGGGCGCATTCGACGCGACCAGGCCGAATCGACTGGGCGTCGCCTTGCTGGCGGACGTCGTGCGCTCGTCCGGCAACCGGCGCAGCGACCCGTCCGACGCCGCCGGGCCCCGTACGCTCCACGCCGAGGCCCCCCTGAACACCCCTGACCTACGCTACGGCGAGCTCTTGGCCGGAGCCGAGGTGTCACTGGCCCTGGACCAGGCGGGCAACGTCGACCACATCGTCGTGACCTCCGCACCCGTCGATGATCCACAACTCGTGGTCCGGCTTGCCATCGAGCGACTGGGACAGCCTGCACTCATCACACCCGCTGAGATCGGCGACCCCGCACGAGGCGCCGTGCCGGTCGATCTCCTCGAGGCCGCGGGGGTGGAGGCCCTCGAGCTGGGCCAGCTGCCGGCCGGCTGGGCGCTGACGGACGCCCGAACCACTCGTGATGCAACCCTGGGACAACCGGAGGAATGTCCCTGGCTCCGCCTGGACTACCACGACCTGGGGGCGGTATCCGATGGGTGGCTGTCCCTCGCGGTCACCTCGGACAGGTGTCGCGCCCGGATCGGCCGCCGCGGCATCGCGTGGGGGGAGCCGTTCCGTGCCGGGTCCTTCTCGGGCCGAGCCGAGGAGCGCTGGGCGTCGACGTCGGGGACGGTGTCCGACGGGGTGACGACGGTCAGCTTCAACGCCGACCTGTCGGCCGCCGACACGGCGGTCGTGCTGGCGTCGCTGGGATCGTTCGATGCCGAGACCAACCCGGTGCCCATCGGCAGCGTCCCGTCCGGGGACATCAGTCGGGCTGACCCTCCCCCACCAAGACAAACGTCACTAACGTGGCGATCATCAGATCCGGGGGGACCACCACATGGGGCAACCTGTTGCCGACCAGCGCTTAGCCGGAGAGACTTCGCCGCGGGCAGAGGACAGAGCGAAGTCCTCCGCTGACGACTTCGAGGTCACCAACCTCGAGGTCGTCTACAACGACGTCGTGCTCGTCCTCCGAGGGCTCAGCGTGGCCGTGCCCCCGGGGAAGATCATCGCCGTGCTGGGAGCCAACGGCGCCGGCAAGACCACGCTCCTCCGGGCCATCACCGGGCTCCTACCCGTGCACCGAGGCAAGATCACCAAGGGGCGCATCACGCTCGCCGGCAGCGACATCACGGATGCCGACCCCGCCCGGCGGGTCCGAGCCGGCCTGGCCCAGGTGATGGAGGGCCGCCGGATCTTCGCCGAGCTGACCGTCGACGAGAACCTGCGCACCGGCGCCTACACCAACCGGGCGGGCCTGGCGGAGGGCCGCGACCGGGTGATGGACCTGTTCCCGTTTCTGAAGCAGCGCTACCGCCAGATCGCGGGCTACCTGTCCGGCGGCGAGCAGCAGATGCTCGCCATGGGCCGGGCGCTCATGTCGTCGCCCCGCCTCCTGTTGCTCGACGAGCCGTCGCTTGGCCTCGCGCCCCTGGTCGTCGAGCAGATCCGCAAGCTCATCGTCGACATCAACACCCAGGGCACGAGCGTGCTGCTGGTGGAGCAGAACGCCACCATGGCGCTGGCCATTGCCGACCACGGACTGGTCATGGAGCAGGGCCGGGTGGTCCGGTCGGGCTCCGGTGACGAGCTGATGGCCGACTCGAACATCCGGGAGTTCTACCTGGGCATGAATCCCTCCGCGGAGCGTCGCTCGTTCCGCGACGTCAAGACGTATCGCCGACGCAAGAGCTGGGGGATGTAGTGCGCCAAGACGCCACTGCAGTGGGCACGACGGCCGAGCCTGCGGACAAGAGCCCGGCCGAGGCCACGGGTCTCGAGGTCGAGGACGCCGAGCGCGCACCCGGGGGGCCCGCCTCACCCCTGTTGACGGTGTCGGACCTGACGCTGCACTTCGGGGGCGTCGCCGCCCTGGCAGACGTGACGTTCGAGGTCGGAAGGGACGAGCTCTTCGCCATCATCGGCCCCAACGGCGCCGGTAAGACGTCGATCTTCAACTGCCTCTCCGCCGTCTATCGGCCCCGCGTGGGCTCGATCCGGCTCGACGGGCACGAACTGGTGGGCGAGCGGCCGGTCCGGGTGGCCCAACTGGGGATCGGCCGGACGTTCCAGAACCTGGGCCTGTTCACTCAGCTGACACTCGTCGACAACCTCCTGCTCGGCCGGCACCACCTGATGAGCAGCGGCTTCGCGGCGGGTGCCCTGTGGTTCGGAAGAGCGCGTCGAGAGGAGATCCGACACCGCGCCACGGTCGAGCAAATCGTTGACCTGCTGGAACTGAGTCAGTACCGACGCCAGCCGGTGGGGCTGTTGCCGTTCGGCATCCAGAAGCGCATCGAGCTCGGCCGGGCGTTGGCGATGGAGCCCAAGCTGTTACTGCTCGACGAGCCGGTGGCGGGCATGAACCTCGAGGAGACCGAGGACATGGCGCGGTACATCCTCGACGCACGCCGGGAGCTGCGGCTGCCCATGATCCTCGTCGAGCACGACATGCAGCTGGTGATGGACATCGCCGATCGGGTCATGGCCCTCGATTTCGGGGTCACCATCGCCACCGGTACCCCCGACGAGGTGCGGACCGATCCGCGAGTCATCGAGGCCTACCTGGGAGGTTCGTGATGTCCACCGCCACGACGACTCCGACCTTCGATGCCGGGCGCCACCTGGCCGACCTCGGCGGCTCGACGCTGCCGGCACTGCTCCTGCAGCGGGCGCAGGCTACGCCTCACCGGGTCGCCATGCGCAAGAAGGACCTCGGGATCTGGAAGCAGTACACCTGGGCGGACTACGCGGCGCGGGCGGCCGCCGTCGGCCTCGGCCTTCGCAGCCTCGGCGTGGAGCCCGGGGACCGCGTGGCCGTGCACAGCCTCAACCGTCCGGCGTGGGCGCTGGCCGACATGGGAGTGCAGGGCATCGGCGCCGTCACCGTGGGCATCTACCCGACCTCGCCGGCGGCGGAGGTCGAATTCCTACTGCGGCATTCGGGCTCGAAGGTGCTCATCGCCGAGGACGAGGAGCAAGTCGACAAGGCGCTCGCGGTTCGAGCCGAGCTGGACACGCTCGAGAAGATCGTGGTGATCGATCCCCGTGGCGTCGACCCGTCCAACCGCGACCTCATGACCTTCGCGGAGCTGGAGGCGCTGGGCCGAGCGCAGGGCGACGTGGCCGCTTACGCGCTGCTGGTGGCGGAGGTGGACCCGGCCAAGCCGGCGCTGATCGTCTACACCTCGGGCACCACCGGCCCGCCCAAGGGTGCGATGTTGTCGCACGACAACCTCCTGGCCGCGGCCCGCAACGGTGGGCGGGTCTTCTCGGTCTCGCCCGATGACGAGGTCCTCTCGTACCTGCCCTTGTGCCACATCGCAGAGCGGTTGATATCGGTGATCGACGCCATCGCCCATGGCTACATCGTGAACTTCGGCGACGGTGTGGACGACTTGGCGGCAGACCTGCGGGCGGTGCAACCCACCTTCTTCCTGGGGGTGCCTCGAGTCTGGGAGAAGCTCCTGGCCACCATCACGATCCGCATGCAGGACGCCGGCTTCCTGAAGCGGGCCAACTACCGGTTTTGGATGTCCCGGGGGGCCCACGTGGCCCGCAAGCGTTGGGGGGGGAAGCTGGGCCCGCTGGCGAGCGTCGAGTACGCCCTCGGCTGGCTGCTGCTCTACCGGTCGTTGCGACAGAAGATCGGCATGAGCCGGGTGCGGTACGCGCTGTCAGGCGCCGCTCCCATCGCCCCCCAGGTGCTCGAGTACTTCTGGGCCTTGGGCGTTCCGGTGCTCGAGGGCTACGGCATGACCGAGAACTCCGCCCAGGCCACGGTCACCCCCGTCCACGGAGTCCGGCTGGGCAAGGTGGGGCGAGCGGTGCCCGACTGCGAGCTCCGCATCGCCGACGACGGGGAGATCCTGACCCGGGGACCGGGGACGTTCGTAGGTTACTTCCGCGACCCGGAGGAGACCGCCGACACCGTCGATCCCGACGGTTGGCTCCACACCGGCGACATCGGCGACCTGGACGACGACGGCTACCTGACCATCACCGACCGCAAGAAGGACATCGTCATCACCGCCGGGGGCAAGAACATCAGCCCCTCGGAGATCGAGAACGCCATCAAGGTCTCGCCGTATGTGCGCGAGGCGATCGTCATCGGCGACCAGCGCCGGTACCTGGTCACCCTGATCGGCATCGAGCTCGACACCGTCGGCAGCTGGGCCCAGCAGCATCGCATCCCCTTCACCACATACGCCGACCTGTCGTCGAAGCCTGAAGTGGTCGAGCTGATCGGAGAGGTGGTCGAACAGGTCAACGCCACCATGGCCTCGGTGGAGCAGATCAAGCGGTTCGCACTGCTGCCCAAGGAGCTGGACCACGAGGACGGCGAGGTGACCGCTACCCAGAAGGTCAAACGCCGGGCCATCGAGACGGCGTTCGGTCCCATGATCGAGGCGCTGTACCGATGAGCGAGCACACGAGGGCGAATCAGGAGCACAGTGCGTTGCTCGCTGCGGGGCGGCGATCGGAAGCGCGCCGATGAGCGGTCCGGGGGCGCCGATCCTGGCGGTGATCACCGGTGACGACCTGCTGCAGACCACGTTCTCGGGACTGGCGCTGGGGTGCAAGTACGCGCTCATCGCCCTGGGGTTCTCCGTGGTCTTCAAGGCCACCGGCGTCATCAACTTCGCCCAGGCGAGCCTCGTCCTGCTCGGCGCCTACCTCACCTTCAACTTCGCCCAGACCTGGGATTTGAACTTCTACCTCTCCTTGGTGATGGCCATGGCCGTCGGGGCCCTGGTCGGGGTGGTCACCGAGGCCTCGGTGTTGCGGTGGTTGGTCGGCGAGCCGCCGGCCGCGTTGATCATGGTCACGATCGGGTTGCTGTTCGTGCTGAACAACGTGGTCACCGCCATCTGGGGTCCGGACAACCGCAACCTCGGAGATCCCTGGGGCATAAGGACCCGCGACGTGGTGGGCGTGACCGTCGCCGACCGTGACGTGTGGACCATTGGGTTCACCGCGGTGGTGGTGACCGCGTTCTTCGTGTTCTTCCGCTACTCGACGCTGGGCCTGGCCATGCGGGCGGCGGCGTTCGATCCCGAGGCCGCCATGGCCCAGGGGATCCCCGCCCGTCGCGTTCACCGGGTGGCTTGGGCCATCGCCGGGATGGTGGCGGCGCTGGCGGGCGCCACGCTGGCTGCCGGCGCCGGCCAGCTCAGCCCCGCCACCGGCGCGCTGGCCCTGGTCGCATTTCCGGCCATCATTCTCGGCGGGCTGGACTCGCCGCTCGGAGCGGTCGTGGGCGGGATCATCATCGGCCTCGTCCAGCAGTTCACCGCGTTGCTCGCGCCCGAGTACTTCGACTGGGTCGGGGACAGCTTCGAGCGGGTCTCGCCGTACCTGGTGATGATCGTGATCCTGCTGATTCGGCCCTATGGCCTGTTCGGTACCCGGGAGGTGCGGCGCGTCTGATGGCGATCACCCATGCGCTCACGACCGCCCTGCACCCGGGCCGCAGCGGCCCCGCACGAGAACTGACCCTTTCCTACGAGGACGAGGTCAAGCTGTTGCGCAGCCCCTGGCGCACCCCGTGGCGGTGGGTCGTGGTCGTGGGTGGACTGGTGTTGTTCCTGTGGCTGCCCACCTATCTCGGTGACCCGGGGCTACGGGTGTTGTCGCTGTGCGGCATCTATGCCATCGGCGCCATCGGCCTCAACCTGCTGACCGGCTACACCGGGCAGATCTCCCTGGGTCACGCGTTCTTCGTCGGCGTTGGCGCCTACACCGCGGCCTACTTCGGTGGTCAGCAGGGCTGGCCCATGCCCGCCTATCTGGCGTTCGCGGCGCTGCTGGGGTTCGTGGTCGGCGGCGTGATCGGCCCCTTCGCGCTCCGGCTGCGGGGGAACTACCTGGTGGTGGTGACCCTGGGTCTGGTGTTCCTGGGTGAGCACCTGTGGAACAACTGGGACAGCGTGACGGGCGGCGGCAACGGCATCAGCCTGGGCGGCGCGCCGATGTCGGTCGGCCCGCTCGACTTCAGGCAAGGCCTGGAACTGGGGGGCGAGATCTACACGTTCGAGCAGAGCTTCTTCTGGCTGGTCTGGATCCTCGTCGCGCTGGGTGCCCTCCTGGCCAAGAACCTGGTGCGCAGCCGACCGGGCCGCGCCATGCAGGCGATCCGTGACCGCGACCTGTCCGCCGAGGTGATCGGCGTGAGCCCGGCACGCTACAAGGTGGGCGCCTTCGCCTGGTCGAGCGCCTACGCCGCGATGGCGGGCGCGCTGTACGGGTTGCTGCAGCAGTACGTGAGCCCCAGCGAGTTCGGACTCTTCTTGTCCATCACGTACGTGGCCATCATCATCATCGGCGGGCTGGGGACCATCTTCGGCTCCATCGTCGGTGCGCTTTTCGTGTTGGGAGGCCGCTCCCTCATCGAGCAGAACAGCGGGCAGGCGATCTTCGACCCGTTGATCACGACCCGGTCGGGCGAACCGGGCATCTTCACCATCGGCGAGCTCAACGCCGTGCTGTTCGGGCTCGCCATCGTCTTGTTCCTACTGTTGGAGCCGCGCGGCTTGGCCGCCTTCTGGTTCCGGATCAAGACCTGGTTCGTCACCTGGCCCTTCTCGTACTGAATCCCACACCACCGACAGCAACAGGGGGAGACATGCACAAACGACAAACGTGGCTGCGGCTGCTCGCTGCCTTCGCCGCCGTCGCACTCGTCGCCACAGCGTGCGGCGGCCGTGACGACGACGACGCCGCGGGCGACGACGAGGCCGCAGAGGGTGGCGCGCCGGAGACGGTGCCCGGCTTCGACGGCGAGACCATTCGCCTCGGGGTCCTAACGCCGACTAGCGGGCTGGTGGCGATCATCGGCGAGCCGCTGACCAACGGCAATCGCGCCTACTGGGACTACGTCAACGAGGAGCTGGGCGGGGTTGGCGGCCAGTACCAGGTCGAGCTGGTCGTCGAGGATTCGGCGTACGACGCGCCCACCGCGGTCCAGAAGTACAACGAGATCAAGGGCGACGTGGTGATGTTCAACCAGCTGCTGGGCACGCCGATCGTGAACGCCCTGCTCGAACAGCTGGTTGCCGACAACATCGTCGCCCAGCCGGCATCCCTCGACTCGTTCTGGGTGCGGGAAGCCAATCTGCTGCCCATCGGAGCGCCGTACCAGATTCAGGCCATCAACGGCGTCGACTGGTACGTCAACGAGGGTGGCGGCAGCACCGACAGCGCCATCTGCACCCTGCGCCAGGACGATCCCTACGGCGAGGCCGGCCAGGAGGGCGTCGACTTCGCCCTCGAGGAGCTGGGCATCGAGCTGACCGAAGAAGTCACGTTCCCGGTGGGCAACCCGGACTTCACGACGCAGATCACCCAGCTGCAAGGGGCGGGGTGCGAGATGGTGTGGTTGACGTCCACGCCGACCGACACCGGCAGCGCCCTCGGCAAGGCCGCCGAGCTGGGCTACCAGCCCCGCTGGATGGCCCAGTCGCCGACGTGGATCGGTCTGTTCGTCGAATCGCCGTTGCTGCCGTACCTCCAGGCGAACTTCACCTGGGTCTCGGAGGGCCCCGAGTACGGCGACGAGTCGGTGCCCGGCATGTCGGAGCTGCTGCGGATTCAGGAGACCTACACGCCCGACCAGGAGCCGGACATCTACTTCAACTTCGGGTACAACGAAGCCAAGGCCGTCCACCAGGTGTTGGAGCAGGCCGTGGAGATGGGCGACCTGTCACACGACGGCATCGTCGAGGCCATGAACTCGATCGACGAGCTGGAGTTCGAGGGGCTTCTCGGCGAATACGGCTGGGGTGCGCCCGACGACCGCAACCCACCGCGGGCCAACTCGATCTTCGAGGTCGACCCCAACAAGCCGATCGGGCTGGGCCTCATCGTGGCGGAGCACCAGGCGCCCTTCGCGGAGGACTTCGAGTTCTGATCTCGTGACGGCAGCCCGCGGGGGTCCCGCGGGGCCCCCGCGGCTACCACCGCGGGGGCCCGTAAGCGCGGACGCGCTACCCGACCACCAGGCCCCGCAACGCGGCGAGGTCGATGTCGGCTAGCGACGACACCACCTGGTCGGCCGCGCTCAGGTCGAGCCCGGCCGTCATCGGGCCCGGCACGGCCACGACCACCATGCCCGCGGCCTGGGCGGCGGCGACGCCATTGGGGGAGTCCTCGAACGCCACGCAGCGGGGCGGCTCGACGCCCAGGCGCTCGGCGGCCAGCAGGAACAGGTCGGGCGCGGGCTTGGTGCGGGCGCCCGCGCCTCCCAGGTCGTCCCTCGTGATCACCGCCCCGAACCGCGACCGCAGCTCGAGCCGGTCGAGGTGGCCCCCCACCCAGTCGAGCCCCGACGAGGACGCCACCGCGGTCGGGATCCCCTCGGCGGCGGCGGCGTCGAGCAGCTCGACCACGCCCGCGCAGGGCGGCAGGCCGTCGAGGACCGCGAGCCGGCGCGCCTCGCGCCGGGCGACCAGGGTGGCACGGTCGACCGGGCGCCCCAGGCGGTCGGCCAGGACCTTCGACCAGTGGGGGTGGTCGGCGGTACCGATGGTCGAGTGCCACCACGCCAGGTCAAGCGTCTCCCCGTGCTCGGCGAAGATGCCGGCGGTCGTCTCGTAGGTGCAGGTCTCGGTGTCGAGGATCAGCCCGTCGAAGTCGAAGACCAGCGCGCCTAAAGGACCTGAGCGGATGGGCACGTCCTCTTGGCTCACGGTGGTCAGCGCTGCCGGGGAGCCGAGCTGTTGAGCTGGTGGTCGACCGCCAAATGCCCACGCGTAGGCTGCACGGACCGCCCTATCCGCTCGGCTCCTATGTCACCCACCGGTGTCGTCCCCGGGGACCCGCCGGGGAGCCTTGGCGGCCCAGGCGACGAGCGCGTCGACCAGCCCGTCGATGGTGTGGACCTCGGCCTCGACGTCGACCGCCAGCCCCTGTTCCCGGGCGGTGGCGGCCGTGATCGGCCCGATGGCGACCACCACCGGAGGGAGGGTCCGCCCCCCCATCGCGGCCAGGAAGTTGCTGACGGTCGACGACGACGTGAACGTCACGACGTCGGCGGCGGCGACGGCGGCCGCCTGCTCCTCGGCCAGCGGCGCCTGCTCGGTGCGGTACGCCTCGACCACGTCGACGTCCCATCCCTTCCCCCGCAGCCCCTCCGGCAGGACGTCGCGCGCCACCGCGGCCCGCACCAGCAACAGCCGTCCCCCGGTGGCGCCCGGTCCCGGCAACGCGTCGAGCAGCGATTCCGCCACGAACCGTTCCGGGACCAGGTCGACCACGAGGTTCGCGCCGGCCAGCGCCTCGGCCGTGCCCGGTCCGATCGCCGCCAGCCGGGCCCCGGCGAAGGCGCGGGCGTCGCGGCCCCGATCCCGCACGGCACCGAGCAGCCGACGCGCCCCGTTGGGCGAGGTCAGGACCACCCAGTCGTAGTCGCCGAGGCGGTCCACCGCCGCCGCCAGCGCGGCCCCACGATCGGCGGGTTCGCGGATCTCGATCGCCGGCACCTCGACCGTGGCCGCACCCTGGGCCTGCAGTCGCGCCACCAGCTCTCCGGCCTGCTCGCGGGCGCGGGTGACCACCACCCGCCGTCCGAACAGGGGCCGGTTCTCGAACCAGGCCAGGTCCGAGGCGGCCACCTCCCCGATCACGATCGTCGACGGCGTCCCCAGCGGCTGGTCGGCGATCGTCGACAACGTTGCCCGCACCGTCCGTTGCTCGGGCCGGGTCCCCCACTGCACCGCCGCAACCGGGGTGTCCGGCGACCGCCCCGCTGCCATCAACTCGGCGGCGATCCGGCCGATGCGGGCGACGCCCATGAGCACGACGATCGTGCCGCCCACGCGGGCGACCGCCTCCCAATCGACCGTGCCCTCGGGGCACTCGGCGCCCGGCTCCTCGTGCCCGGTGACGATCGTGACGCTGGTGGAGGAATGCCGCAGCGTGACCGGGATGCCGGCGTAGGCGGGCACCGCGATCGCCGAGGTGATCCCGGGCACGACGTCGAAGGGGACGCCCGCCGCGGCGAGGGCCGCCGCCTCCTCGCCACCCCGGGCGAACACGAAGGGATCGCCGCCCTTGAGCCGCACGACGGTCTCGCCGCGCCGGCCGCGCTCGATCAGCAGCTCGTTGATCTCGGACTGCGTCAGGCGCACGTGCCCCGGCGCCTTGCCGACGTCGATCCGCTCGGCCCCGGGCGCCAGGTCGAGCAACGACTCCTGCGACAGGCGGTCGTAGACCACGACGTCGGCCACGCGCAGCAGCTCCAGCGCGCGCACGGTCAAGAGCCCGGGATCGCCCGGGCCGGCCCCCGCCAGGTGGACGGTCACGGCCGCAGCCCCTGACCGGTCGACCGCGGGAGCGCCTCAGAGGCCGAGCGGATAGTCCCGCAAGTGGGCACCGAACAGTACGGGATTTGCACCGTGAGCCCCGGCCGACCAGCTCGGCCTCCCGGCAACACTGACCACCGGGAGCCAGGATGACGCGCCTTTCCGCGCAGCTCGTTACAGCGACCCGACGACGATGGGGTACGGGGGCGCAGCCCCCGAGGAAGAACGGTCATCAGGCCCGGCCCAGGAGCTCGGCACCCCCCTGGTCGTCGAGCAGCTGGCGGGCCACGGACCGTCCCAGCGCGGCACCCGACGACGCCGGACCCGCCAGCTCGTGGCGCAGCACGATCCGGCCGTCGGCCGACGCCACCAGCGCCCGAACCCGGAGCCGGTCACCCGCCAGGGTGGCATGGGCGGCGGCCGGCACCGAGCAGTCGCCGCCGAGCTCGGCCAGGAAGCCCCGCTCGGCATCGACGGCTCGGCGGCTGGGCGTGTGCTCGATGCGATCGAGCAGGCACCGGGTGTCGGTGTCGTCGGCGCGGCACTCGACCGCCAGCGCACCCTGCCCCACCTGGGGCAGCATCACGTCGGGATCGAGGCGCTCGGCGATCCTCTCGGACAGTCCCAGCCGGTCGAGGGCGGCGGCGGCCATCACCACCGCGGCGACGTCGGCCTGCTCCACCCGCACCAGCCGGGTGGCGATGTTGCCCCGCAGGCCCTCGAACCGCAGGTCCGGCCGCGCGTGCGCCAGTTGGGCCCGCCGGCGAAGCGACCCGCTCGCCACCGTCGCGCCCGACGCCAGGTCGGCGAGGGTCGAGCCCACGAGGGCGTCCCGCACGTCGGCCCGCTCGGGCACGGCCCCGATCACCAGGCCGTCCGGCGTGAGCGACGGCAGGTCCTTGGCCGAATGGACCGCCACGTCGGCCCGGCCCTCGAGCACCGCGGCCTGGACCTCCTTGACGAATACTCCCTTGCCGCCCAGCTCCCAGATGGGAACGTCGCGTCGGCGGTCGCCGCTGGTCTCGACCACCACCGTCTCGACCTCGAGGCCGGGCTCGGCCTTCTGTGCCAGGACCGCGACATGGTCGGCCTGCCAGCGGGCCAGGGCCGAGCCCCGGGTTGCCACCCGGAGCCTCCTCATCCTCAGTGCCTCACCAGGTGGCGCAGCCGATGAGGCACTAACCCTCGATCTCGAACAGCTCACGCAGGGCGGCGACGAGGCGATCGCCCCGGGGGCTTCCGGCCGCGTCCTTGAGGACCACCGTCGGCTGGTGGAGCAGCTTGGACACCAGGCGCCTCGTCACGGCGTCGACCAGTTCCGCCTGGTCGGCGCCGAGGTCGTCGAGCCGGCCGCGGAGCCGCTCGAGCTCCGCCTGGCGCACCACCTCGGCCCGCTCCCGCAGGGCCACGATCATCGGCGCCACCTCGCGGGCCGAGCTGGCGTCGAGGTAGCGCTCGAGCTCGTCGTTGAGGATCGCCTGGGCTGCCGCGACCTCGCGGCGGCGCCCGGCCACGCCGGCGGCGGCGAAGCCGCGGAGATCGTCCATGTCGAGCAGCGTGACCCCGTCGATGTCGGCGACGGCCCGATCGACGTCGCGTGGCACGGCGATGTCCACCACCAGCAGGGGGCGCCGCTCGCGCCCGCGCATGACCGGCTCCAGGTCGGACCGCTCGATGATGGGCGCCTGCGAGCCCGTCGACGTGAGCAGAAGGTCGACGTCGGCGACCCGGTCGGGCACGTCGACGAGCGCCACGGGCTGGGCGTCGATGCGAGTGGTCAGGGCGACCGCCCTGGCGCGCGTGCGATTGGCCACCATCAGGTTGATGCGCTCGCCCGCGCCGGCCAGGGCGACGGCCATGCCCTCCCCCATGTCGCCCGCGCCCATCAGCAGCACGGTCTTGCCCGCCAGCCCGCCCAGCCGCTCGCGCGCCATGGCGACGGCCGCCTGCGAGACCGAGGCCACATTGCGGCCGATGCCGGTCTCCGTGCGGGCGCGCTTGCCGCCCTCCAGCGCGTGCCGTAGCAGGAGATTGAGCTCCGAACCGGCGGCGCCCTCGTCCCGCGCCCGGTCCCAGGCCTGCTTGACCTGGCCCTGGATCTCGCTCTCGCCCAGCACGGCGGAGTCGAGCCCGGCCGTCACCGAGAACAGGTGGGCGGCGGCCGCCGAGTCGTAGTGGACGTACAGGTGGTCGGCGAAGTCCTCGGGGGGCAGGAACGAGTGCTCGGCCAGGAAGCTACGGATGTCGCTGTAGGCACCGTGGAACCGCTCGGCGACCGCGTACACCTCGGCCCGGTTGCACGTGGAGAGCACCATGGCCTCGCTGATGTGCTCGCGGCTGCAGAGGTCGTGGAGGGCCTTGGCGAGCTGGCCGTCCGGCACGCTCATCCGCTCGAGCAGGTCGAGCGGGGCGGTGCGGTGGTTCAGTCCGATGACGACGACAGACACGAGCGCAGGCGCTCCCTTGCGGCTTCGAGCCGGCCGGCCCGAACGAGTTCCAGAATTCCCGAATCGAGCGCCGATCGCCAATCCACGTCCTCGGTCGAACGACCCTCGCTCCGGAGGTGAGTGCGCTCCTCGGCCAACAGCCCGATCAGCTGGTCGTAT
>Ga0299907_10000587_pt1 | contig 18275 bp, 19 predicted proteins | sample RVTome_16_FD_198680 | JGI IMG/M metagenome (GOLD analysis project Ga0299907, IMG submission 198680) | Soil microbial communities from uranium-contaminated site in the Upper Colorado River Basin, Wyoming, United States - RVT152D67 (version 2) ...
GTCAGAGGCAAAGCTCGCCACGCGGGCGGCAATCCGCGCCCGCTCGTCGGGATAGCCGAGCTCGGCGAGAAGCGGCGCGAGCGCCTCGGCATCCTCCGGCCCGGCATCGCGGATCCGCAGGCCCCCCAAGGCGGCTGGGCGCTTCCCCCTCACGGGTAGCTGCGTCGGACTTCGCCAAGCCCGAGCTTCGGCGACCAGCGTCTCAGGAGCATCTCGGCGCGCTCCGTCTCCCAGCTCACGACGACGCCCTGCTCGATGCTCAGGTCGAAGACGCGGGCGGATCCCGGCGGTCGCGACACCCACCACGCCTCGCGGTCCCCCTCGCGGAGCTCCTGATCCTCGACTCGCCCGGCGCGGCCGAAGAGCTTGAACTCGTCCTCGGAGCCGTCCGGATCGGACACCGCGCTGTGCAGGACGCAGCGGGGGTCGCGCTCGAGATCCCGCGCCTTGACCGACCAGGACATCGCGGCGAAGAGCAGATGACCGCTCACGAAGTGTGGCTCCACCGGGCTGATCCGCGGCGAGCCGTCCCGGCGCAGGGTTCCGAGCAGGGCGACTCCCGCCCGGACGAAGCGCTCCCGGCCCAGCCGGGCGATCTCGGGCGCCGCTTCCTCGAACTCGGCCCAGATCATTCCGCCTACACGCCGATCCCGAAGAGCTCCAGGACGCGGTTCACGGCCACGTTCAGCCACCAGAAGCGGTCGAAGAAGAGGAGGAGCCCGACCGCGACGAGGAGGGCCCCGCTGACGATTCGCAGCGTCCCGTAGCGGTCGCGGAGCCAGCGGAAGGCTCCGAGCGCGCGGTTGAAGCCCAGGCCGACGGCCAGGAACGGGACCGCGAGCCCCGCCGAATACACGGCCAGGAGCAGAATCCCCTGCCCGACGGTCTGCCCTTCGCTCGCCAGGGCCAGGATGGAGGCCAGCACCGGCCCCATGCACGGCGCCGCGCACACGCCGAACGCGGCTCCGAGGAGCGCCGAGGAGCCGCTCCCGCGCGCTCCCTCCACGAGCCCCGGGGCGGCCAGCCGCTCGAGGAAGGGCAGCGGCAGGAGCCCCATGAAGGCGAACCCGAGGACGACGACGAGGAGCCCGGCGACGGAGAGGAGCAGCCTGCGGTTCTCGCCGACGAGCCCGCCCGCCGCACCGGCTGCGGCGCCGAGACCGACGAAGACGAGCGCGAACCCGGCGACGAAGGGCAGGCTGGCCGCCACGACACGTCCGCCCCGCGCGCCCGGCTCCCGGCCGGAGACGGTGGCGAGATAGGCGGGGACGAGCGGGAGGACGCAGGGCGTGGCGAAGGACAGGAGCCCGGCCGCGAACGCGAGCGGGATCTTCGCCTCCATCAGGGCTCCGGTCGGCGCCCGCTCACGCGTCGAAGCGGGCGAGCTCCTCGTCCAGCCGGCGCTCGAGATCGGGGTCGAGCGGTCCGCGCCCGTTCGCCGAGGCGTCGTGCGGGGGGTCCTCGTTCCCACGCGTGCGGCTCCAGCGCAGCGCCGCCGCGCCCAGCACCGTGACGGCGGCCAGGCCGCCGGCGAGGGGAAGCACCCAGGCGAGGAGGTTGAAGCCCTCGCGCGGCGGAGCGGCGAGCACGTCTTCGCCGAAGCTCTCGACCAGCTTCGCCTTGATCTCGCTCTTCGTGTCCCCCGCCTCGATGCGCGCGCGGACGAAAGCGCGGATCCGGTCGGCGACGGGGGCGTCGGAGAGCGCGAGCGGCGCGTTGCACGTCGGGCACCAGAGCTCCCGCTCGAGCTCCGCCACCGTCGGCCGCTCCTCGCCGGCCAGGGCCGACCCCGTCGCGCAGAGGGCGAGGACTGCCGCGAGGAGGAGCGCCCGGATCACGTTTCGAGCGCGAGCCGGATGTTCTCCTCCAGCTGCTCCTCCGTGAACTCCCCCACGATGTGCTCGCCGACGAGGCGACCCTCGCGGTCGACGAACCACGTCTCCGGAAAGGCGTTGTAGCCGTAGCGGCCGAGCGTGACGCCGTCGCGGTCGTGGGCGATCGGGTAGGTGAGCTCGTACCGCTCGACGAACTTCCGGGCGTCGCTCTTCAGGTCCTGCGCGTCGACGCCGAGGACGACGAGGCCCGCCTCCCGATAGCGCTCCCACACGCTCTGGAGGAGGGGGGCTTCGCTCTTGCAGGGCAGGCACCACGACGCCCAGAAGTTGAGGACGACGACCTTGCCGCGATAGTCGCGGAGCGCGATCGTCTCCTCGCCGTCCAGCGCCTCGAGGGCGAAGTCGGGCGCGATCGGACGCTTGCCCGCCGCCAGCGCAGCGTCGAGCCCGCGGCCTTCCTCCTGCTGGACGACGCGCCAGCCGAGAAGAGCGACGAGGAGAGCGACCACCGTGACGGCGGCCGCTTGCAGGATGAGCTTGCCGCGGCGCGCCATGAGCCGCGACCCAGTGTACCCGCGACCCGATGCCCGACCGGCAATTACCGCAGCGGCGGCCGGTGGCCGCGACGCGGCGCCGATCACCGGCGAACGTCTACGCGCCGACGATGAAGACCGTCGTCCCGACGCGGACGCGCTCGAAGAGCCACTCCGCCTCGCGCAGGTACATGCGGATGCAGCCGTGGGAGGCGAAGCCGCCGATCGAGGCGGAGTTGTACGTGCCGTGGATGCCGACGGCTCCGACCGAGAGGCCCATCCAGCGGGTTCCGAGGGGGTTCCCGGGGCCGGGGGGAATCGGCGAGGCCCCCGAGGCCCAGCCCGTGTTCGGGGGATACCACCAGGGGTTTCGCTGCTTCGAGACGATCCGGAAGCGGCCGACGGGGGTCGGGAACGACGGCTGGCCGACGGCCACGCGGAAGGAGCGGCGGAGGCGCATGCCGCCACGCTGCCTCGTCCCACGGTAGAGGTGGAGGCTCCGCGAACCTCGCCGGATGACGACCGCCGGCCCGATGTTCCCGCGCCTGACCTCCGGGCGCAGAGCGCGAACGGGCAGGGGCACCGGCCCGCGCGAGTGCTGCCTGAGCGCCCGCCCCAGCGCGAGTCGTGCCGGGTATGCCTGGAGCTTGCGCCCCGCTTTGTGCATCTTGACGCGCGGCGTGAGGCCCCGCAGCACGATGGTGGCATTGCGGGCGGGTCTATGGAAGCGCCGCTCGAGGCGGTTCACGAACCGCTTCAGCCGCCACTTGGCCACGCCGACCTCGAGCCTCACCGCCGTGTCGGCCGCTGCCGCGAGGGCGCTGTCGACGGCCCTCGGCGTGCGAGGCCAGGCGCCGAGCCAGCGGGGGGCGACGGAGAAGCTTGCGCGGCGGAGCGTGTAGACAAGACGCCGGTTGAAGGAGGCTCGGACTGCGACGATCGCCTCCGCCCGGGTCAGGCCGCCGACCTCGACGCCGGCGATCGTCACCCCGTCGGCGATGACGGGAGGAGGCGGTGGAGGCTCTTGGGCGTGCGCGGGCGCCGCGGCTACGAGCGCCAGACCGACGGCGAAGACGAGCCCACGACGCACCTTCATGTCATCTTAGACGTCAGAAAGGTCACGATTCTTCGCGCTTGACGTTCGTCTCCCCCACCCCGCCTCCTTCCCACCGGTGATCGTCTCCCTCCACGTCGCCTCGGGAGCGCTCGCGGGTGCGCTGGCCGGCTCGCGCGCCCGGGCGCTCGCCCTCGGGCCCGTCGCGCACCTCCTGGGCGACCGCATGCCGCACCAGGACATCCCCTCGCGCCGGTTCGAGACCGCGAGCGGCGCAGCCGCCGTGCTCCTGCTCGGCGTGAGTCGCGGGCCGCTCGACCCGGCTGTCGTCGGCGCCGTAGCCGCCTCTCTGCCCGACGTCGAGCACGTCCTCCGGCTCCCGCGCCCGGGCGGGCGCAAGCTCTTTCCGAGCCATCGCCTCCGGGGCTGGCACCGGGCGGGCGGCGTGCCGGCGTGGGCGCAGCTCCTGGCGGCGGGGGCCATTCTTGGCGCCCTCGCCGGCCCCGGGCTCAGGGCTCGGTAGGCAGCGGCTCCTCGTCGAGCTCTCCGCCCTCGGCGATGTGCTCGACGATCATGCGGTCGGTCAGCCACTCGACCGGAGCGCGATCGTCCGTGAGCGGCCGCTCGCCGCCGCGCACAGGCTCGAGCCCTTCCTGGAAGAGCGGGACGAGCGAGGCGACCGCCTCCGGAGCGTCCTCGACCCGCTCGACGAGCTCCCCTCGCGTGAGCGGCCGGTCGAGGCCGAGCATGAGCTCGTTGAAGCGCAACGGCTTCCAGCTCCACGCCTGGGGGAAGGCGGAGAGGACGGTGCTGCCGACGGCCTCCGAGAGGAGGTGGTCGCCCGGCACCGACGCCACGTTAAGGGCGACGACGCCGCCCGGGGTCAGGTGCTCCCGCACGGCCTCGAAGAACTCCTTCGTGGCGAGGTGGAACGGGATGTACGGCTGGCGGTACGCGTCCACGAGGATGACGTCGTACCGCTCGTCCGTCAGCTCGAGGTAGGGCCGCCCGTCGGCCGCGACGACGTCGAGCCTCGGGTTGTCGCCGAGACCCAAGTATCGACGCCCGGCCTCGCTCACCTCGGGATCGATCTCGACGCCGTCGATCTCGACGTCGGGATAGAGCCTCCCGTACGCCCTGGCGACCGTGCCGCCGGCGTTCCCGATCACGAGCATGGTCTCGACCGGCCGATCGAGGAGCGGCGGGACGAGGAGGAAGGTGTCCCAGACGCCGCCGGTGAGGACGCTGTCGGGGTACCAGACCGAGTGGACGGCGACGCCCTCGTTGAGGCGCAACGCCCGCGATCCGTCGCTCCGCTCGACGACCTGGATGTACTGGTACGCAGACTCCGTCTCGAAGATCAGGCCCTCGCTGGCCTTGATCGTTCCCGCCGGGACGAAGAGCAGGGCGGCCGTCGCCACCGTGAGGACCTGCCAGCGCGTGCCCAGGAGGAGCGCGGCGGCGAGGACGAGGAGCGCCGCGGATCCGAGCAGCGTGCGCTGCGTCCCCAGCAGCGGGATGGTGACGATGGCCGAGAGGAACGTCCCCACGATGCTGCCGACCGTGGAGAGTGCGTAGAGGCGCCCCGCGACCGTGCCCGCTTCGCCGACGTCCTCGAGGGCGAGGCGGATGGCGAAAGGCGCGACGGCCCCGAGCAGCGTGATGGGCACGGCGAAGAGCGCAAGCGCTGCGAAGAAGGAGCCCACGACGGCCCCGACTGACACGGCGTCGAGCCCCCGAACGGCGAGGTCGAGTATCGGGCGGGAGACGAACGGAGTCAGCGCGATCGCCGCCGCGGCGGCGAGGATCAGGCCGCCGAGGAGCCGCGGGTGGGGTCTACGGTCGGCGAGCTTGCCGCCCAGCCAGTAGCCGACCGAGAGGTAGACGAGGATGAGCCCGATGATGTTCGCCCAGACGATCGTCGAGCTCCCGAAGTAGGGCGCAAGGAGGCGCGAGGCGGCGATCTCGGTCGCCAGGGTCCCGGCGCCGCCGGTGAAGACGACCACGCCGAGCCGCAGGCGGCTCAACCTCATGGCGCTCGCCGGAGCGCCCGCGGTTTCCACGGCTGGCACCCGCCTAGGGTGCCAGCCGCAGGCAGACGACGGCGCAGTCGTCTGCGAGGTCGCCGCCGGCGAAGGCGCGGCAGTCGGCGAGGATCGCCTCTGCGAGCGCCTGCGCGCCCAGGTGGCCGCGCGCGGCGAGCAGCCGGTCGAGCCGTTCCTCCCCGTAGAGCTCACCGTTCCGTCTCGCCTCGACGACGCCGTCCGTGAAGAGGACGACCGAGGAGCCGGGCTGGAGCCGCAGGCGCTCCGTAGGATACGCCTGGCCGGGCTCGATCCCGAGCGCGAGACCGGGCGCGTCAAGCTGCGTGACGCGCCCCTCGGGGGTCACCACCCGCATGGCGGGATGGCCGGCGCTCGCACAGGCCACTTCGCCGCTCGCCGGATCGACGAGCACGTAGAGCATCGTGATGAACTTGCCCGGCTCGATCTCCTCGACGACGACCTCGTTCGCGTTGGCGAGGAAGTCGGAGGGCTCGAAATGGCTCCGCGCGAGCGCGCGGAAACTGAACTTGGCCATCGCCATGTCCGCGGCCGCCTGGATGCCCTTCCCGAGGACGTCCCCCATCACGACCGCGAGGCGGCCCTCGTCGAGCGAGAGGAAGTCGTAGACGTCGCCGCCGACGTCCACGCGCGCGGAAGACTGGTAGACGTGCCCGACCTCGAGCCCCGGCACCGCGGGAAGCGCGCGAGGCAGGAGCGAGCGCTGCATCGTCTCGGAGAAGTCCTTTTGCTGGTGGTAGAGGCGGGCGTTGTCGATCGCGAGCGCGGCCTGCGAGCTGACGGTCATGGCGGCGTCCACCGTGTCCTGCGCGAGCGGGCGCGTCGGGTCGAGCGAGAGGAGCGTCAGCGTGCCGAGCACCTCGCCGGGAGTGGCGAGCGGAAGGACGGCTGCCGTCGCCCCCTGCCGGAGGAAGGGCTCGAGGAGCACGTGGGCGTCCGCGGCGGCGGGCGTGCCCGCGCGCAGCATGACCGCCCGCTTGGAGCGCAGGAGCCTGCGCGCCAGCGGCGCGTTCAGCGGTTGGGGGCGGGCGAGGATCGTCTCGGCCGCGGCCCGGATCTTGCGATCCGCCACGTAGATGGCCCGCGTCTCGAGGGCGGCGCCGCGCTCGTCGGGCATGCGGATCGCCGCGGCGTCGAGCCCGAAGAGCTCGACCATCGTCTTCGCCACTGCATCGAGCGTGGCCTGGAGCGAGAGACTCTCGGCGAAGGAGTGGGAGATCTCGTAGAGGCCGCGCAGCTGACGGGCGGCGCGGCGCTCGGACTCGAGCGTCTGCTCGAGGATCCCCCCGAGCTCCTTCGTCCGCTCGTGCAGGCGCGCGTTCTGCACGGCCACGGCGAGCTGACTCGAGAGCGCGACGAGCAGCCCCTCCTCGCCCTCCCGGTAGGGGCGGGCGCGGGTCTTGAAGACGGCGAGGGCGCCGATCACCTCGTCGTGGACGATGAGCGGGATGAGGAGTGCCCGGCGGATGTTGCTCTCCTCCAGAACCGGCTCGAGGCCGGAGAGCCGCGGATCGCGCTGCATGTTCTCGATAAAGAGGAAGCCGCGGCTTCGGAACGGCCCGAGGGCCAGCTCGAGCAGGCGCTCGGCCAGGTCGGTGTGCGCGCCTGCGAGGCCGCGGGATGCCGCCGCGGAGAGGCGGTCGCCCTCGCGCAGGTAGACGGCCACGTGCCCGCTCGAGGTGAGCTCGGCGACGCGCTCGACGGCGGTCTCGAGCGTGTGCGCGAGCGAGAGCCGCGCGATGGCCTGGCTGACGACCGCGACGAGCGTCTGCGAGCGCTTGAGCGCCAGCGCGACGAGCCCGACCCGGTGGCTGCGGCGCAGCGCGAGCGCCGCGCGCGCGGCGAAGGGCGTAAGCCGCTCCAGGTCCGGCTCCTGCGGGGCGTCCTCGTCGAAGGCGAGCTGGAGGACGGCAACGGGCGGCTCGCCCAGCGCGAGCGTATGAACGCGCCACCCTCCGAGCCGCTGCGGCTCCCCGTTCAGCTCGGCGAGGGCCCGCCGGACGTCGTCGCTTCCCCCGCCGAGCTCGGGAGGATGGCCCGCAAACCCCTGGGAGGAGAGCAGGGTGGGCGGCGCCTCCACTTCCAGCCGCCAGAGCGCCGTGCCCAGGGCGCGGGTGGCGTCGGCGGCGAGGCGCACGACCTGCTCCGCGGTCTCCGTCTCGTCGGCGCCGGCCGCCAGCATCTCGCCGAGCAGCTCGAGCGAGGCCTGGGTGAGCTGGGCGCGGCCGTCGGCGCCGTCCCCGGAGGCTCGCTCGAGGCGTGCCGCCAAGGCCACGTGGGCGGCAGCGGCACGGGCCAGCGCCTGCTCGCGGAAGCCGAACGGGGTCGCCGGGCCGAAGAGCTCGAGGGTGGCGACGACGGCCTCGCCGACGGCGACCGGGACGATGCGCACCACGGACACGCCCGCCTGCGCGGCCGCCCGCCGGATTCCGGCCGGAGCGGCCGGGTCGCCCTGGACCGAGGTGAACTCGGCCTCCTCGGGTCCCACCTCCGCGACGGGCAGCGCCGTGCCTGCGAGCTCAGCGGCGAGCGCGGTCGACTCGGCGTGCACGGCCCGGGCGACGAGCCGCTGACCGCTCTCGTCGGCGAGCCGGACGATGACGACCTGCGCCCCGGCCGCCCGGGCGACGGCCCGCGCGACTCCTGCGAGCGCTCGTTCGGGTTGCTCCCCACGGACGGCGTCGAGCGCGGCCGAGGCGAATGCCTCGAGGGCGGCCTCGTCTCCGGGGCGCAGCGCGGTCTCGCCGACGCGAGCGGGTGCGGATTCCCCCCTCACGACCTCATTATCGCGTCCCGGCCGCCGCCGCGCAGGGGCGGACACCGCCTTGCGGAAGGACGCCTCAACCGCAAGAATCGCGTCCCATGGCTGCGCCCGCGCCTCGTCGTGCCAGCGCCGACCCGCCCCGAGCCGCGCCGGCCCGGCGCGCGGAGCCGCCGACCGACGCGCACTCCTACGAGCGCGGGCTCACACAGGCCCGGGCCCGTCGGCGGGCCCGTATCGAGCACCAGCGGGAGAAGAAGCGCGCGCGCATCCGTTTCCTCGTCCTGCTCGTCGGCCTCGTCTTCCTCGCGATCTTCATCGGTCTCTCCATCTGGGAGAAGATCGAGGCGGTCTTCGGGCTCTAAGCGCCGGGTGGAGGGGCGTACCGGATCCCGCGGGGCGACATCGGCCATGGGCCTGCGGAGCCTGGGGGAGCTGCTCGCCTGGCTCGGCGCGATCGTGCTGACGCTCGGCCCGTTCATGGCGTGGTACACGATCTCGGGTGACCTGCGAGGCTCGCTCTCGGTCACGGGCTGGAACACCGGGACGGTCGGCAAGCTCGTCTTCCTCGCCGGCTTCGCCGTGCTCGTGCTCCTCTCGCTCCGCGCCGCGGGGGTGGAGCTGCCGCCCCAGGTTCCGGGTGGGCTCGTGATCGCCGTCGTCGCCGCGTTCGCGACCGTTCTCGTGATCATCCGGCTCATCGACACGCCCGAGCGGTTCGAGCCTGCGGTCGGCCGCGCGATCGGAATCTGGATCAGCCTGCTGGCGGCGCTCCTCCTGATCGTCGCCGGCCTGCTGAAGTCCGCAGACGAAGTCTGAGCGCCGCGATCACGAGGAACGCGACTAGGGCGCCGATTACGGCCCCGCCGAGGATGTCGAGCGGATAGTGAACTCCCACGTACACCCGTGAGAAGGCGACCAGGACGGCCAGCGCGAGAAGACCCGGGAGCGCTCTACGGAACAGGTACCCGAGGATGACGGCGCCGGCGAAGCTCGTGGCCGCGTGCCCGGACGGGAAGGAGTAGCCGACCGAGGCGCGCAGGAGAGGGTCGGCCTCCGAGAGCGTCTCGTAGGGCCGCTGCCGGTCGACGGTCGCCTTGAGCACGAGCGAGATCAGGTCGGCCCCCCAGACCGTTCCCGCGGTGAGGAGCGTGGGACGGAGGAGAGGCCGCCGTGCCCACAGGGCAAGCAGCGCGGCGAGCGCGATCCAGAGGAGACCTGCGTAGCCGACGACGGAAAGGAAGACGAAGAGCCAGTCGAGCGGTAGGACGCGATGCTCGACGACCCAGGTGAAAACGTCGCGGTCTGCGTCTACGAACGTAGGAGCTGCTTGGTCGCGTCGATCAGCTGCTGGGGATCGAACGGCTTCCCGATGAAGGCCTGGGCGCCGCGCTCGGCAGCGGCCGCCGCCTCGTCCACCTTGCCGCTGAACATGATCACCGGGACGGCGCCGACGCCGTGCCGCTCCTGCACGCGGCGAAGCATCTCGAAGCCGTCCATCTGCGGCATCATCACGTCCAGGAGGATGAGGTCGGGCGGCACTTCCTCGAGCGCGGCGAGGCCCTCCTCGGCGTTCGCGGCCTCGCGCACCGAGTAGCCGTCCATCTCCAGGTTGACCCGGATGTACTCGCGCAGGCGGTCGTCGTCGTCGACGACGAGCACGAGCGGCGAGCTCTCTGCGGGTGCGGCGCGCGAGCCCGAGAGGAACGCGTCGAGGTCGCCGCGGCGGAAGCGGCGGTGCCCGCCCGGCGTGTAGAAGGCGGGCAGCCGCCCGCCGTCGGACCACTTGCGGATCGTGCTCTGGGCCACGCCGAGGTACTTGGCGGCCTGACCGAGCGTGAGCCAGTCCAGACCCCCGCCCGCCGATCGCCCTTCGGAACGGCTCTGCTGACCTTCACCGGCCATATCGGGCACCTCGAAATCTACCAAAAACTTGATGTTTCTCCCTCCTACCCTAGGGACTCGATGTCGTAACCGTCACCGTCCTTTCGGCCGGCCGGACGGTGAGGGGATCGAGCGTCCGCACGATGGTCTGCGTCCCCCCGGGCCGCGGCGCCTGCTCGACGGCCCGGCCGATCGCGAGCCCGGCAAAGAAGACGACGGCGAGCAGGACGAGCCCGAGCACCCACGCGAGCACGCGGACCCGGCGCCGACGGCCACGCTCTCGCCGCCTCGCCGCTCTCGGGCCGAGCGTGGTCACTAGGGCGCGTAGTCGCTCGCGCCGCGCGCGTAGAGCGCGAAGGCCGCATCCTGCACGAGCGCCGCGTCGCGGATCCCGGCCCGGGCGCGCGGAGGCGTGGAGCGGACGACTACGTCGCGCACCCAGTCTTCCGACCCGTCGTACGTCCGCGCCAGCTCGGCGAGCGTGAAGGTCTGGCCGACGCGCCGACGGAGCTCGTCGCGGACGGCGTCCACGAGCACAAGGAGGTGGCGGGAGCGGGCGGTGTCCTCGCCCTCGGACTCGAGGCGGCGCCGTCCCTCGTCCCACTGGTGACGTGCGGTGTCGAGCATCACGAGCGCCCCTTCCCCGGCTGCTCTCTTCCGCAACGTGCGTCCGGGCACCAACGCTCGTCCACCTCGTCGAGAATGCGCTCCCCGAGCTCGTAGCCCGGCCGGGCGAGCGCGAACGCGGCGTGGGCGTGCAGGCACTTCAGCTTCTCGGGAGAGCGCGTGCCCGCGATGCCGACGTCGAGCTCCGGACGGAGCTCGCGCTGCTCGCGGTCCGCGCGGGCGAGGCTCGTCCGCAGCTCGGGGTCCTCCACCGCCGCCTGCGACCAGCGTTCGACTCCCCCGGCTGCCTCCACGCGGGCAAGGGCACTCACGAGCCACGGGCAAGTCAGGTAGTAGGTGGTCGGGAACGGCTCGCCGGCCGGGCCGAACGGCGCCTGCTCCGTAACCGCAGGAAAGCCGTACGGGCAGCGAACCGCCACCCCCCGGAAGGGCCGCGCCGCGCGCCCGAGCTGCCGGGAGACCACCGTTGCGTCGTCCACGCGATCATCGTAGCCGCGACCCTTCGCCGCCCCGGGGGCCCTTCTCCTTCGTCCATTCCTCGATCCCGGTGACGACGAACAGGCGCTCGCCCGGCCTGACGAGGCCGAGCCTGCGGGCCTCGCGCTCCACGAACTCCGGCGTACCCGCTCGCGCCAGGCGGCCTTCGAGCGCTTCGTTCGCGTGCTCGAGGCGCTCGACCTCGGCGCGACGGTCGGCCACGTCAGCGCGGGCGTCGCGGTACGCGCGCAGCGGGTGGACGTAGGCGACTGCGATGGCGACGAGGACGAGCGCGCCGATCCAACGGAGCGCGAGCGCGGACCGGGACGGACGAGTGCGGCGGCGACCCCTGCGTGCCATGGGCATGCAGACTTCGACCGCAGAAAACAACCTCCTGCCCGGCAAAGACGAGGATAGAGACGCGGTCGGACGAAGTCCCTGGTGCCGCCCTACGCGGTCTCGACCTTGATCACGTTCGTGGTGCCGGGGACGTTCACGGCCGTCCCCGCGGTGATGACGACGCGGTCGCCCGGCTCGACGATGCCCGTTGCGCGCGCCGCGTCGAGCGTCCGCGCCCAGAGGTGCTCGACGTCGCGGCACTCCTCGATCTCGGCCGGGACGACGCCCCATTCGAGAGCGAGCTGCTGCACGGCGTGGCGCTTGTGCGTGACGGCGATGATCGGCCGGCGCGGGCGATGCCGCGCGACCGCCGAAGCCGTGCGCCCGCTGTAGGTGGGAACGAGGATCGCCGCCGCTCCGAGCACCTCCGCGATGTCGCAGGCCGCGTTCGACATCGCGTCACCGACGCTCGGGAAAGGCTGGTCGGCGGCTTGCGCGAGCTCGTGCCGGTAGCCGAGGCTCGGCTCGATCGCCCGCGAGATCAGATCCATCGTGACGACGCTCTCGACCGGATACTTGCCCACCGCCGTCTCACCCGAGAGCATCACGGCCGAGGTGCCGTCGAGGATGGCGTTGGCGACGTCGCTCGCCTCGGCGCGCGTCGGCTCCGGGTGGCGCAGCATGGACTCGAGCATCTGCGTGGCCGTGATGGCCGGCTTCCCGTGCTCGAGCGCGGAGAGGATGATCCGCTTCTGCACGAGCGGGACGGCTGCCGGCCCGATCTCGACGCCGAGGTCGCCGCGGGCGACCATGACCGCGTCCGAGGCCGTGATGATCGCGTCGAGCTCCTCGAGGGCCTCCGCCTTCTCGATCTTGGCCACGACGAGGGCGCGCGAGTCGGCCGCCCGCAGGAGCTCGCGCAGCTGGTGGACGTCCGCTGCGGCGCGCACGAACGAGAGCGCCACGTAGTCCACGCCCAACTCGAGCGCGAACTGGAGATCGCTCAGATCCTTGTCCGTCAGCGTCGGAACGGGTATCGGCACGCCGGGCAGGTTCACGCCCTTGTGCGCCCCGACGACTCCCCCGACGAGCACCGTCGTTCGCGCGCGCCCGTCGTCGACCTCGCTCACGCGCAGCCGCACCAGCCCGTCGTCGATCAGAAGCTCGTGTCCCGGGTGGAGCACCTGCGTGAGGGCGGCCGGGCTGACCGGCAGGTCCCCGGCCGCGCCGGTCCCCTCGGCGGCGACGACGACGACGTCGCCCTCGACGAGCACGCGCGGCCGCTCCAGGTCGCCGACGCGAATCTTCGGGCCCTGGAGGTCGGCCATGAGGGCGAGGGGCCGCTGCGCCCGCTCCTGCGCTTCCCGCAGAAGCCGCACGCGCCCGGCATGCTCCTCGCGCGTCCCGTGCGAGAAGTTCAGCCGAGCGGCGTCCATCCCGGCGGCGACGAGTGCGTCGACGACCGCAGCCGACGACGAGGCCGGCCCGATGGTGCAGACGATCTTCGTGCGGCGCGACCCGAAGTCCACGCCTTCACGTTAGCCGCTCGAGGGAGCCTTTCCTGCCCGCGAGCGCGCGCAGAATCAGCGCGCCGCCCGTCACACTCTCGGTACGGGGTCTGACCCCGTCACTGAGATGTGACGTCCGGTGCCGAGCGGCCTCGGAGCACGTTCTCCGCCGCGGGAAGCCTAGAGCTGGGGTCAGACCCCATCACGAGAGCGTCAAGAGCTCGTAACGGAAGCGTCATGGAGCGGCCCTCTGGAAGGCGCTGCAGCCCGGATAGGTCGGCCGTTCGCCGGCACCTTCTCGATTGGCAAGAGCTGCTTCAGCGCGGGGAACCCATGGTTCCGCCGCGAGCCCCCTCCTTCAGCGGCCCGCCCGCGGGAACGCGCCCCAACCCGGATAGACCGCCCGCTCACCCAGCTCCTCCTCGATCCGCAGCAGCTGGTTGTACTTCGCCACCCGGTCGGTGCGGGACGGAGCGCCCGTCTTGATCTGCCCAGCGCCCGTAGCGACGGCGAGATCGGCGATCGTCGTGTCCTCGGTCTCGCCCGAGCGGTGCGAGATCACCGCCGCGTAGCCGTTCGCGCGGGCAAGCTCGATCGCGTGCAGCGTTTCCGTCAGGGTCCCGATCTGGTTCACCTTCACGAGGATGGCATTCGCGACCCGCTCCTCGATTCCGCGCCGCAGGCGTTCCACGTTCGTGACGAAGAGGTCGTCGCCGACGAGCTGGACGCGGTCGCCTAGCCGCTCCGTGAGCGCGGCCCACGCGTCCCAGTCCTCCTCGGCGAGCCCGTCCTCGATCGAGACGACCGGATACCGCGCGACGAGGTCCTCCCAGAGCTCGATCATCCCGGCCGAGTCGAGCTCGCGCTGCTCCCCTTCGAGGCGGTAGCCGCCGCCGCTCCAGAGCTCCGTCGTGGCAGGGTCGAGCGCGAGGGCGACCCGCTCGCGATGCCCCGCGCGCTCGGAAGCCTCGAGCACCGCCGCAACCGCCTCCTCGGTGGAGGCGAGGTCGGGCGCAAACCCGCCCTCGTCGCCGACGGCCGTCGCCAGGCCGCGCTCGTGGAGGAGGTCCTTGAGCGCGTGGAAGGTCTCCGCGCCAATTCGGAGGGCCTCCGAGAACGAGCCGGCGCCGGCGGGAACGACCATGAACTCCTGGAGGTCGAGCGAGTTCTGCGCGTGCGCGCCGCCGTTGACGACGTTCAGCATCGGCACGGGCAGCACGTGCGCGCTCTCCCCGCCCAGCCAGGCGTAGAGCGGCTTTCGCGCTTCGCCCGCCGCTGCCTTGGCAGCTGCCAGCGAGCAGCCGAGAATGGCGTTCGCCCCGAGGCGACCCTTGTTGGGCGTGCCGTCGAGCTCGACGAGCCGGTCGTCGAGGGCCGCCTGGTCGGCCGCGTCCATGCCGACGAGAGCCTGCGCGATCTCGCCCTGCACGTTCTCGACAGCCCGCCGAACGCTCTTCCCCAGGTAGATGTCGCGGTCGCCGTCACGAAGCTCGACTGCCTCGAACTGCCCTGTGGAGGCACCGGAGGGGACTGCGGCCCGGCCGACGACGCCCGAGTCCAGGCGCACCTCGACCTCGACGGTCGGGTTCCCGCGTGAGTCGAGGATCTGGCGTCCGTGGAGGGCGGCGATCCTCATCCCGGAGCCCCTTTCGCCCGGTCGAAGTAGCGGTCCTGCTCGTCGAGCCGTAGGTCCGTCCAGGTGCGGCCCTCCTCCTCGGCAAGCGCGGCCGCACGCCCGATGCGCGCCACGAACCGGTCGCTCGTCCCGCGCAGCGCGAGCTCCGGGTCGACGTTCAGCCGCCGCGCGACGTTGACGGCCGCGAAGAGCACGTCTCCGACCTCCTCGAAGACGTGCGGGTCGGGCTCGGTCTCGGCCGCCGCCTCCGGCGCGGTCCCGAGCGCCTCGCGGAGCTCGCTCAGCTCGTCGCCGAGGTCGGCGAGCGCGCCTTCGACGTCCGGGTAGTCGAAGCCGACCGTGGCCGCGCGGCGCTGCACCTTCCGCGCATAGAGGAGCGAGGGCAGCGTCTCAGGGACGTGGTGGAAGATGCCTTCGCGCCCTTCCTGATCCGTCTTGAGCGTCTCCCAGCGCGCTTTCACTTCGCCCGGCGAGCGCAACTCGCCTGGCGACGAAAAGACGTGCGGGTGGCGGCGCACGAGCTTGTCGTGGATGCCGCGGGCGACGGCGGCGAGGTCGCCGGCGCCCCGCTCCTGGAGCAGGAGCGCGAGGAAGAACGTCTGGAAGAGGAGGTCGCCGAGCTCGTCGAGGAGCTTCTCGTCGTCGGCGGCGAGGGCGGCGTCCGCGACCTCGTAGGCCTCCTCGACGGTGTGCGGCACGATCGTCGCCGCAGTCTGCGCGCGATCCCAGGGGCAATCGCGCCGCAGCCGCTCAATCAGCTCCTGGAGATCGACGAGCGCCCGCCCGAGGCCGTCGCCGCCGCCCACCGCCTACTCGTCGGTATCGGTTTCGACGCTGCCCGTGGGGCCGCCTGTCGTCGCCTGGGGCTCCGCGGGCCTGAAGCCCACGGCGTACGCGGTGTCGTCCCCGAGGCGCTCCTTCAGCTCCTCGACCCACTGGTTCATAGCGTCGTTCTGCTTCTGCTGGAGGAGCTGCTGGCGGATGTCGGCCTCGACCTCGGAGAGCGGCCGGGTCGACTTCGGCTTCACCGCCGAGAGCGCCTCGATGATGTGCCAGCCGAACTGGGTCTTCACGGGCTCGGAGAGCTCACCGGTCTCGAGCCCGAACGCCGTCTCGTCGAAGGGAGGCACCGTTGCTCCCTTCTGCGCCTCGAACTTGCCACCCTGATCCTTCGAGGCGGGATCCTGTGAGAATTCCCTGGCGAGCGTGGCGAAGCTCGCGCCCCCCTGGATCTGCTGATACAGATCCTGCGCCCTGCCCCGTTGCTTCACGAGGATGTGTCGCACTTCGCGCGAGGCGGCCGTCTCGAATTGCGCCTTGTTCTCGTCGTAGTAGGACCTCACGTCCTCGTCGCTGACCTGTACGTCCTTCGTGACCTCCTCGAAGATCTTCTCGGAGAGGAGCCGCGAGCGGAGGTCCATGCGCACCTGCTCCTCGGAGAGCCCCTGCTTCTCGAGCTCCGCCTGGTAGCGCTCCTCGTCGCCTTCGAAGAACTGCTCCTTGAGCTCCTCGAGGCGCTCGTCCACTTCCTCGTCGGTGACCTCGACGTCGAGCTCCTCGGCGCCGACCTCGAACTGCTTCTGCTCGACGAGGCTGCGGACGATCGCCTGCTTCAGCTGCTCGAACTCGGGTGTCCCGGTCCCGGGGAAGTCCTGCTCGCGCGCCTCGAAGGTCTTCTCCGCCTGCTCGAGCAGTCGTTCGTAGTCGGCCCGCGCGATCTCCTTGCCGCCGACGACCGCGATCGCGCCATCCGGCACGTCCTCGGCCGACTGCTCCTCGCCTCCGCCCCCGCAGCCGGCCGCAAGCGCGAGGACGAGCGCGACGAGGGCGAGGATGCTGCGCGGGTGCAAAGGCATAGAAAAAACGGCTTCAGGCGGCCAGCCGCAACTCGAGGATAGCATCGACGAGCGAGAGCGCCCGCTCGAAGCGCTCAGCGCGAAGGGAGACCTCCCGCGCGGCGCTCGAGTAGACGGCGGTGTCGAGCGCGCCCCGGAGCTCCCGGAGCTCGGCGGAGCCGAGGACGAGCGGCCCGACGACCGCCTTCCCGCCCCGGAACACGAGGTAGTCGGCGCCGATGCGGGCCAGCCGGAGCTTCGCTTCCTGGATGGCGAAGAGGTTCTCCACCGGCTCCGGGACCGGGCCAAAGCGGTCCTGCGTCCCAGCCCGGAGCTCGCGCAGCTCGTCCTCCGACTCGGCGAGCGCGAGGCGTCGGTGGAGATCGATCTTCTGCGCCTCTGCGGGGACGTACTCCGAAGGGACGTAGGCGTCGATCTGCGCGTCCACGCGGACGGGGCGCGCCACGGCGCGACGGGTGCCGCTGAGCTCGGCGACGGCCTCCCCGAGGAGCTCGACGTACAGCTCGAAGCCGATCGCGGCGACGTGGCCCGACTGCTCGGCTCCCAGCAGGTCGCCCGCGCCCCGGATCTCGAGGTCGCGCATGGCGATCGCGAAGCCCGCGCCGAGCTCGGTGTGGTCGGCGAGGGTGGCGAGGCGGGCACGGGCCTCAGGGGTGAGCTCGTGCCCGTCGGGATAGAACAGGTAGGCGTGCGCGGTCACGTCGCTTCGCCCCACGCGCCCGCGGATCTGGTAGAGCTGTGCGAGGCCGAGGGCGTCGGCGCGCTCGACGATCAGCGTGTTCGCCTGCGGGATGTCGAGGCCGGACTCGATGATCGTGGTGGAGACGAGGACGTCCGCGTCGCCGGCCAGGAAGGAGAGCATGTGCCCCTCGAGCTCGCGCTCGGGCATCTGCCCATGCGCGACGAGGAAGCGCAGCTCGGGGCAAAGCTGCCCCAGCGCTTCGGCCCTCTCCTCGATGGTCTCGACTCTGTTGTGCAGATAGAAGGACTGGCCGCTGCGCTCGTGCTCGCGCGTCAGAGCGAGGCGGACGATGTCCTCGTCATACTCGCCGACGTGCGTCCGGATGGGCCGGCGGCCCTGCGGCGGCGTCTCGATCACGCTGATGTCGCGAAGGCCGGCAAGGGACATGTGCAGCGTGCGCGGGATCGGCGTCGCGCTCAGCGAGAGCACGTCGACCTCGAGCCGAAGCTGGCGCAGGAGCTCCTTCTGCGCGACCCCGAAGCGCTGCTCCTCGTCCACGACGACCAGCCCGAGCTCTTTCGGGACGACGTCCCTGGACAGAACCCGGTGCGTGCCGACGAGGACGTCGACCCTGCCCTCCGCGTACGCTCGCAGGACGGCCTTGACGTCAGAGGGCCTGCGGAACCTGGAGATCATCTCGACGTTGACGGGCAGGTCGCGGTAGCGCTCGCGGAACGTGTTCCAGTGCTGCTGGGCGAGGATCGTCGTCGGCGCGAGCACGAGGGTCTGCTTGCCGTTCGCGGCGACGGCGAAGGCGGCGCGCACGGCGACCTCGGTCTTGCCGAAGCCGACGTCCCCGCAGATGAGCCTGTCCATCGGGCGGGCCGACTCGAGATCCTCCTTGACGACTTCGAGGGCCGCCTGCTGATCCGGGGTCTCCTCGTACGGAAAGCTCGCCTCGAGCTGCTCCACGAGGTCGCCGTCGACGTCGTAGGCGACGCCGGCGGCGCGCTGGCGCCG
>Ga0299907_10000588_pt1 | contig 18267 bp, 18 predicted proteins | sample RVTome_16_FD_198680 | JGI IMG/M metagenome (GOLD analysis project Ga0299907, IMG submission 198680) | Soil microbial communities from uranium-contaminated site in the Upper Colorado River Basin, Wyoming, United States - RVT152D67 (version 2) ...
GGAGTATTTGATGGTCGTAACTTTCATCACCGAGGATCGGGACGGATTCCACACCTATACCGGTCATGTCGTCTGCCGGGGACCTTCGACGATCGTGGTCCTTCTCACCGAGCCCTTCAGCATCGCCGGTCGATCGGTCCAGTTTCCGATCACCGACGTCGTCGAGGAAAAGGTGATCTCTGCCTAGAGCGGGCAGACATAGCAGATAGGCTGAACTGATGTTTCTCGAAGCATCGACGCTTCAGGCCCTCGCCGTCGCCGGCGGCGTCGGTGGGATCCTCGGACTGGTCGGGGGCTTCGTCGCATCGGCGGACAATCTCTTCGGAACGATCCTCATGGGAATCATCGGCGGCATCGTGGCCTCGGCCATCCTCCGCATCGCCGGGGCACCGCCTATCTACTCGGTCGGCGCTGAAGAGTTCTCGTTGGTCTGGGCCGGTGCCGGGGGTCTCCTGCTCGGTTTCGTGGTCGGCCGCTCCAACGTCTGAGACGTCTCACGATCGTCGCCGTCCTGTGCGCCACCGCATGCGTAGGCGAGACTGCGATCTCGACAGCTCCACCAAGCTCTACCGCAGTGGAGCCCACCAGCTCCTCGAGTGCCCCTGCGCCGACGACGTCCACGACATCGACGACCACCATCGCCACAACGACCACAACAACGGTGGCGGACCCCGTCTTCACCTCATCGATCGAGAACGTGACCGCCGAGCGTCTCGCCCACTCCTGGAAGGCGGATTGCCCCGTCAGCCCGGACGGGGTGGTGCTGATCCGCGTCACCCATTGGGGTTTCGACGGTGAGGTCCAGGACGGGGAGATCGTCGTGGCTCGTGCTCAGGCCGAGCAGGTGGTGGCGATCTTCTCGCGACTGTTCGAAATCGGCTACCCGATCGAGAGCATCATCCCGATCGGAGACCTGCCCGTGGGTATCGAGGACGATGATCCCGACTACAACAACACGTCGAGTCTGCACTGTCGTTTCGTCGCCGGGACCACGAGCTGGTCCGAACATGCCCGCGGCCTGGCGATCGACATCAACCCGTTCCAGAACCCATTTGTGACCTCGAGCACTGTCTGGCCCACCAATTCAGCGCGGTACGTCGACCGCACACTCGGCGAGCCGGCGATGATCGTCGCCGACGGCGATGTGGTCCGCGCCTTCGCCGACAATGGATGGCTGTGGGGCGGGTACTGGAATTCGATCAAGGACTACCACCACTTCTCGGTGAGTGGCCGGTGACGGTCGCCGTCTACAGACCACTAGGTTTCACGGAGTTCCCGTCGGGAGCGAGGAGTGATGGAACAGGAGAAAGACATCAACCTGTCGATCCATCTCGTCGAGGATGCCACCGAGACGGTCGCCACGGCCGTGCTCGACCTCCGCGGCGACCATTTCGAGGCGAGTGGCAGGGCCCGTCGCAATCCGATAGACCCGTCTAAACCGGTCATCGGCGAGGAGTTGGCGATAGCCCGGGCCCTGCGCAAGCTCGAGGATCAGATCAGGGAAGCCGCCGAAGAGAAGATCGACGAGTACCTCGTCCACTGAGACGAGGGCGAGGCGGCGCTACTCGGTCTAGCCGACCGCTCCGGCGGCGGCCATGTTGAGCTCGATCAGCCGGTTCATCTCGACGGCGTACTCCATCGGGAGCTCCTTGATGATCGGCTCGATGAACCCGGCCACGATCATCGAGGTCGCCTGATCCTCGGTGAGGCCGCGTGACATCAGGTAGAAGAGCTGGTCCTCACCCACTTTCGACACCGTGGCCTCGTGGCCGATCTCGGCGTCGTTCTCCTCGATCTCCATGTAGGGGTAGGTGTCCGAGCGGCTGTTCTCGTCGAGGATCAGAGCGTCACAGCGCACGAAGCTCTTGGCATTCTCGGCGCCGGGCTCGACCCGGACCAGCCCCCGGTAACCACCACGTCCCCCGCCCTTCGCGATCGACTTGGAGACGATCGTCGAGGTCGTGTCGGGGGCAGCGTGGACCATCTTGGCGCCGGCGTCCTGATGCTGGCCCTCACCGGCGAAGGCGATCGAGAGCACCTCACCGTGGGCGCCGGGCTCCATGAGCCAGACGGCCGGGTACTTCATGGTCAGCCGCGATCCGAGGTTGCCGTCGACCCACTCCATCGTGGCGTTTCGATAGGCGGCGGCTCGTTTGGTGACCAGGTTGAACACGTTGTTGGACCAGTTCTGGATGGTGGTGTAGCGGCACCGGCCCCCTTCCTTCACGATGATCTCGACCACTGCGGAGTGCAGTGAGTCGGTGGTGTAGGTCGGTGCCGAGCAACCCTCGACGTAGTGCACGTAGGCACCCTCGTCGACGATGATCAGCGTCCGCTCGAACTGACCCATGTTCTCGGAGTTAATCCGGAAGTAGGCCTGGAGTGGCTGATCGACGTGGACTCCCGGCGGGACGTAGATGAACGACCCACCCGACCAGACCGCCGAGTTGAGCGCGGCGAACTTGTTGTCGTTGGGCGGGATGATGGTCCCGAAGTGCTCCTTGACGATGTCGGGGTACTCGCGGACCGCCGTGTCCATGTCGGTGAAGAGGACCCCGAGTTTCTCCAGGTCCTCACGATTGCGGTGGTAAACGACTTCTGACTCATATTGAGCCGTCACCCCCGCCAGGTACTTGCGCTCGGCCTCGGGGATGCCCAGCTTCTCGTAGGTCTCCTTGATCGACTCGGGCACCATGTCCCAGTCCTTCTGCTGCTCACCTTCGGGCTTGACGTAGTAGTAGATGTCGTCGAAGTCGATGGTGTTGAGCAGCCCACCGCCACCCCACTGCGGGATGGGCTTGCGGAGGAATCGCTGATAGGCCTTGAGACGGAAGTCGAGCATCCACTGTGGCTCTCGCTTCATGGCCGACATATCGCGGATGACGTCCTCGTCGAGACCCTTGCGGGGCTCGAATGCGAGGGCGACCTCGTCTCTCCAGCCGAGCTGGTAGCCGCCTAGATCGATATCGACTGTGGCCACGTCTGATTCACCTCTACGTGAGTGCTTCTCCTGGTTGTTTCAACAGGATCCTGGTCCCGGGAATTTCCACTATCTCGGTAGGGGAATTGTAGGTGACGACACGCTATCGGGTGAAACCCGTCAGCTCAGGCGTCTCGCCACGATGCGGACGATGGGCCATGTCACGAATTCAAAGAGGCCGCTCAGCTCGACCAGCATCCTCCTGATGGCGGCCGGCCGGTCGTAGTCTCCGATGCGAGGATCGGTCAGATAACGCCTCTTCAGGGCCATGGCCTGTTCGCCAAGCCCCGCCAGCTCGGTGTCGTCGAGGTCGAAGAGACGGGATGGGAAAGTGAAGGGCTCGGCATGATCCGCGCTCTCGATCGAGAACCCCCTGCTGTGCAGCGAGGTGACCAGCATCGGTACCTTGAGGCCAAACCCGGACTCGCCGAACGGTCCTTCCCGTGGAGGCAGCCCCAGGTAACGAATCATGGCGGCATGGGGTGAGTCGACGTTCTCCAGCAGCTCATTCACCGTCGGGACGTCTCCGGTCGCCGGGATTCCCTCGAACCCGATGAACTCGTGGAATGCGATCACGAGACGCCCGCCCGGTCGGAGGATGGTGAAGAACTCCTCCGCCAGCGTGTCCGGGTCGGCCCGGTCACCCTCCCAGGTGGGGAATTGGAAGACCATCCGCGCGGTGGCCAGGTCGAACGAGCCAGGGTCGAACGCGGCATCGAGCCGACCAGCAGCGATCCCGGAGCGCCAGACCAGCCCGTCACCTGGGGGTGGATCGCGCTCGGGACGGGTCGGGACCACCGAGCGCGCCCCCGCCTGCAGCATGTACCGGGAGAGGTCGCCCAACCCGGCCGAGAAGTCGAGGATGTCCCGTCCAGCCGCCATGCCTGGTGGAACGAAGTTCTCCATCAGGTAATAGACCAACGGCCGGACCAGGTGCCAATCGCGCGAGGTCTCCCAGCTCATGGTCTCACATCCGGCACAACATGTATCTTGACGCGGATGCCGGTAATTGTGGTCGGCGCAGACACCTCGGCGGGCCAATCGATCCTGGAGCGACTCGAACAGCCTGAACGAGAGATCAGGGTCTTCGTCTCCGATGAGGACACCGCCGCCCAGCTCAAGAGCAGGGGGTTCAAGGTGGCGACCGGAGACGTCTCCGACGAGGGCCATGTCGAGGCGGCGGCCACCCGATGTTTCACAGCGGTGTTGATCGCCGAGGCAGCAACGGACGGGAGAGAGCGATCGTTTGCTTCCACGGTCGACGAAGTCCTAGCCGGTTGGGCCAATGCAGTCGCACGCTCGGACGTGAGACGGGTGATATGGGTCACCGGCGAGGTTCCACCAAAGACCCGGACCGCGGAAGTGGCATCGGTCGATCCGAGCGATCCCGATCTGGCCCGCAAGGTTGTCGAGCTGGACGACGCTCAGTCGATACCTTCGGATTCGTAGGCGGGGGATTCCGAGCCTGACCGGGTCAGACCCTCGGCTATGGCACGGGCCAGCAGCTCCTCACTCGCCCGGTCCCGCTCGAAGGCCTCTCTGAGCAGTCGGTACGGGTTGATCGGGCTCCCGTTGTGACGTAGCTCGAAGTGGGTGTGAGTGCCGCTCCACTCGGCGTTACCACTGTCACCGACCCAACCGATCAACTGCCCGGCGACGACTTCACGCCCCACTTCGATGCCGGGGGCCACGGTGAAGTCCCATTCTGCGCTCCCATCGTCGGTGCCGGGGCTGTCGTTGTTGAGGTGGACGTAATGACTGGTCCATCCGTCGACGTGCTGGATTCGTATGTAGCGACCCGAGAGCCGGCTCCGAGAGACCTGGATGATCGTCCCATCGGCCACCGCGTACACCTCGGTCATCCGCGGCGCCATCAGGTCGTTGCCGTTGTGGCGGCGTCCCCCCGACCGCTGGGCACCGAAGGTGGAGGAGAAGTGAGTCTTCGCCGTCTCTTGTGGGAATACCAGGTCGAACGGTGGTTCCGAGCTCGCCCAGGCGGGGGAAGGAGGGAACAGGGCCCCGATTGCGATGATGACGGTGGCGATGACGGAGAGACGTGCGGGGACTCGGGACGGCAAGTTGACTCCTCCGATGGCTTGCGACGAACGGGCCCTGACGTCCCGAAGCCTGGGAGCATAAGAAGCCGTTCCCCATATGCAAACCCGAGTGAGGGAAGCAGCTCAGTCGCGCTCTGTCGCGCGGGCGGTGCCGGGCCGAGCACGCACCGTGAACCGGAGCCTGGAGACCGGCTGATCGTCGACAGAGATCACGAATGAATACGGGCCTTCTCTCGCAAACGAAAGATTGTTGAAGGTGAAGGAGCGAATGATCCCGAAGTCCGTGGTGTGTTGGGACTGCTGGGCGACGACCGGGAGTCTGATGTCGTGGGCGAGCGGCCGTGGCAGCAGTGACTTCCCGTCGACGTCCTGCAACTCCACGGACAGCTTGAGGGTTCTCTCCCGCCATGAGACCGGCACCCGAAGCCGGATCCCGATCGCCAGGCTCGGATGTCGTGCCGGGAAGCCTTGGACCCATAGCGTGTCCCACCCACCGCCGAGGATGAACAGCTTCCCTCTGACCGCCTGGACGGCATCGGCGAGCAATGCGACGTCAACGGTTGGCCCCAGTGAGTCCGGGGGTGTGTCCATCACGACGGTGGCGAGCCTACCTGGGCCTCGATATCGGTCCGGGGGACGAAGTGAACCCGGGGTTTCTCGAACCGTATTCGGTACGAATCCGCTCAAGTTCACGGAGAGTTTCGTACCTGAGCTGATTCGTACCGTATCTGAGCTGTGCAACCCCGGGTTGGCGACTCGCCTCGTACTGTGGGGATATCGTCGCCCCAAAACGGAGGACCGATGACCGAACCAATCAACATCACACCTGCCGAAGGCAAGCTCGGCGTGCTGACCCCGGGGATGGGAGCCGTTGCCACCACATTCATCGCGGGGGTGCTGGCGACCCGCAAGGGCTACGCACAACCAACTGGATCTCTCACCCAGCTGTCCCACATCCGCCTCGGCAAGCGTGACGAGGACCGCAACCCCCTGATAAAGGACTTCGTGCCCCTGGCCGGTCTCGACGACCTCGAGTTCGGCGGGTGGGACCCGTACTCCGACGACGCATACACGGCGGCGATGAAGGCAGGGGTGTTGGACCCGAGGCACATCGAGGGGATCGGTGACGAGTTGCGCGCCGTCAAGCCGATGTCGGCGGTTTTCAACCCGAGATGGGTCAGGAACCTCGACGGGACCGATCAGGTGAAGACCGGGGCCAACCACATGGACCAGGCGGAGAGCCTCATGGAGGACATCGATCGCTTCCGATCCGACAGGAAGGTCGAGCGCCTGGTCGCAGTCTGGTGCGGCTCGACGGAGGCCTACGAGGAGCCGGGTGACGTCCATCGCGATCTGGACACCTTCGAGCAGGGGCTCAAGGACAGCGACCCGTCGATCACGCCTTCGCAGGTGTATGCCTACGCATGTCTCAAGATGGGGGTCCCCTTCGCCAATGGTGCCCCCAATCTCACCGTCGACATCCCGGCCATGATCGAGCTCGCCTCACAGGAGGGGGTGCCCATCGCGGGAAAGGACTTCAAGACCGGCCAGACGTTGATGAAGACCATGATCGCCCCCGGGCTGAAGGCGCGGATGCTGGGGATCAACGGGTGGTTCTCCACCAACATCCTCGGCAACCGCGACGGGGAGGTCCTTGACGACCCGGACAGCTTCCGATCGAAGGAGATGTCGAAGCTCGGCGTCCTCGAGCACATCCTTCAGCCCGACATCTATCCCGACCTCTACGGCGACATCTATCACAAGGTCCGGATCAACTACTACCCACCGAAGGGAGACGACAAGGAGGGTTGGGACCACATCGACATATTCGGCTGGCTCGGGTACCCGATGCAGATCAAGATCGACTTCCTCTGCAAGGACTCGATACTGGCGGCGCCGATCGTCCTCGACCTCGCCCTCTTCATGGACCTGGCGGCCCGGGCAGGCAGGAGCGGGATACAGGAGTGGCTGTCGTTCTACTTCAAGAGCCCCCAGCATGCTGCCAAGGTCTACCCCGAGAACGACCTGTTCATCCAGCTGACCAAGCTCAAGAACAACCTGCGGCACATGATGGGCGAGGAGCTGATCACCCATCTGGGCACCGAGTACTACGACGAGGGCTGATGAGATCAGCTTGCAGATCTATAGATGAATCTGCCTGCAAGCTGTAGACGGGCCAGCTCGCGGGTCTGCGGCATCACGCCCAGGTGATCAGGCTCGCATCGCCTCGACAATCGCCGAGATGCTCCGTTCGACGTCCGCCTCGGTGGTCCAGTAGCCCGAAGACCGAGATGCGCATCGCGGTCTTGCCCTGCCACACCGTCGGGCCGGCAAACATCGTGCCCTCTTCGACCACCTCGCGATCACTCTCCGGGTCTCCTCGGGATCGCCAAAGCTCACCAGCACATCTTTGAGCACGACGTCGTTGAGGATTGTGCCCCCCTCCGCGAGCCGCCGGGCGAACATCTGAGCCAGCGGCATGTCCACGAGATCTTCCATTGGCTCACGATGCGCCCGGCCACCACCCATGTCATACCCTGGGGTGATGGATGACCTCAGGGTGGGCCGATACACGATCCCGGCCGCCGAGCTCGAAGAGCGTTTCGAGACGTCCGGCGGTCCCGGCGGCCAGCATGCCAACCGCAGCGAGACCGCGGTTCGGATTCGGTTCGACATTCCTCACTCCTCCCTTCCCGAGGAGGTCAGACAACAGCTCGCCGCCCGGCTCGGTGACATCGTCGAGGCGTCTTCGACCGACTCGCGGTCCCAATACCGGAACAGAGCCTTGGCACGCAAGCGGCTCCGAGAGAAGATCGAGTCAGCCCTGGCCGAACCCCCGGTCCGGCGAAGAACCGGACCGACCCGCGCCTCCCGGCAACGGCGGCTGGAGGCGAAGCGGGCCCGGAGCGAGACCAAGCGACTCCGGCGCCGCCCTCACCGCGAAGAATGAGGGATACCCTGGCCACCATGCCCATGACACCCGAGCGCTGGACCTACATCGGCAATTACGCCGAAGACGTGTTCGGCCAGTATGACGACCACTTAGCCGATCTGATGAGGCGCGCCGTCGAGGCCGGGCTCCCACCTATCGCCGTCTCTGCGGACGTCGGCAGACTCCTCAAGATCCTGGTGTCGATGACGGACGCCAAGCTGGCCCTCGAGCTGGGCACGCTTGCCGGGTACTCGGGCATTTGGATCGCCCGCGGTCTCGCCGAGGGCGGCAAGCTGATCACCATCGAGTACCAGGACCGGCATGCCGACTTCGCTGCCGCGGAGTTCGAGACGGCCGGAGTCGACGACAAGGTCGAGATAATCCGCGGCGCTGCCCTCGATGTCCTGCCCGGGATAGCCGAGCGGTTGGGCGAGGCCAGCGTCGATTTCGTGTTCATCGACGCGGTGAAGTCCGAGTACGTCGATTACTTCCGGCTGGTGCGTCCGCTGATCAAGGTCGGCGGGTTGCTGGTCGCCGACAATGTCTACGCAACGGGTGCCGGCTGGATCGACGAGGGATACGGGACCGACGAGTTCAATCGTCTGGTGGCATCGGACCCCGATTTCGAGGCAGTGGCGACCCCGATGAGAGAGGGGGTCCTCATCGCCAGGCGAACCAGCTAGCGCAGGAATAGATCCCTTTCCCACCGTCGTTGTCCCAAGTCCTTGACCACTCCCCGGCTCAGCCCACCTCCTTCAGTCGATTACAGCCAGAAGTGGCTGGTGATGTTGGCGGTCTCGATGAGCGTCATCCTCGCCACCATCGACGCCTCGATCGTCAACGTCGCCTTCCCCACGCTGGTCGAAGAGCTCGACACCTCTTTCAACGTCATCCAATGGGTCGCCCTCGGTTATCTCCTCACCATCGCCACCCTGACCATGGGGATGGGCCGTCTCGGCGACGTGGTCGGCAAGAAGACCCTGTTCGTGGCGGGGTTCGCCATCTTCACGTTGGCTTCTGCGCTCTGCGGGCTGTCCCCGGACGTGAGTTGGCTCATCGTGTTCCGGGTGATCCAGGGGGCCGGCTCGGTGATGCTGCTCGCCCTCGGTGCTGCGATCATCGTCGAGGCGTTCCCTCCCTCCGAGCGAGGGCGAGCCATGGGGTGGATCGGGACCGCGGTATCCCTGGGGATCATCAGCGGGCCGGTGATCGGAGGGCTCCTCATCTCGTCTTTCAACTGGCGGGCGATCTTCTTCGTCAACATCCCCGTCGGCATCATCGGGACCCTCATCGCCATCCGCTATGTGCCCCGGACGCCACCCGCACCAGGTCAGAGATTCGATATCGCCGGTGCGATCCTCATGAGCGTCTCGCTCTTCTCGTTGTCGCTGGCCTTGACCCTCGGCCAGGAAGCCGGCTTCGGCTCCCCCGGCATCCTGACCGCCTTTACGGTCTGCGGCCTGAGCGCGGTGGCATTCGTCATGGTGGAATTGCGCACCGAGACGCCGATGCTGCAGCTTCGGCTCTTCAAGAACCCTGTTCTCACGGTCAGCGTGACTTCCGGGTTTCTCGCCTTCGTCTGCCTGTCGGCCACCTTCTTCCTGCTGCCCTTCTATCTGGAAGGAGTACTCGGGTTCGACGTAGGCACGGTGGGACTGCTGCTCGGCGCCGCGCCGCTGATGATGGGTCTGGTCTCCCCGATCTCGGGAAGCCTCTCCGACCGGTTCGGGATCAGGAGGCTGACCCTGTTCGGTCTCGTCCTGATCGCGCTGGTCTACTTCTCATTCTCGACACTCGACGTCGACACGACACCCCTCCACTATCTGGCGCTGGCCATCCCGCTCGGCATCGGGATCGGCGCGTTCAACTCGCCCAACAACAGCGCGATCATGGGCTCGGTTCCACCGGAGTACATGGGGATCGGTGGTGGCCTCCTCACCATCACCCGGTTGCTGGGGCAGATAACCGGGATCGCCGTCCTCGGCTCGATCTGGGCTGCCACCGTGTCTGCCAACTCGGGGGACCTCCTGCCCGAGGCCGGTGCCTCCGCGGCGTCGGCGGCGGCTCAGGTGGCCGGTCTCCACACCACGTTTGCGATTGCCGGCGTGATCATGGTCGTCTCCGTGGTGATTGGCGCCTGGGGCATGCGCCACGAGCGAGGCGAGCGGATCCGGAGCTCAGCCGTCGGCGTCGAGGCATAGTCGGAGGACCGCGGTGCGGTCGGGCTTCCCCAACGTCGTGCTCGGGATCCGATTGACCCTCATCCATCGCTTCGGCCTCATGTAACCCGGGAGTCGGTCGGCCGCCCACGCTCTCAGCTCATCTTCCTCGACATCACCAACGTAGACCGCAGACAACTGCTGGCCCCACTCCGGATGGGGAAGGCCAACGATCACCACGGTTTCGACCCGAGGATGCTCCATGAGCGCGCTTTCGACCTGCTCCGGGCTGACGTTCTCGCCACCGGTGACGATCACCGTGTCGGCCCGCCCGAAGACACGGATCGCGCCGTCGGGGTCGATGCTCCCGAGGTCGCCTGTCACGAACCACGGGTCTTCCCGGTCGGCTTCGCCCACATAGCCGGGCGACACCTGGTCGCCGCGCACCGCGATTCGCCCCTTGTCGACGATGTCGAGCTCGACCCCGGGAAGGTGATGCGCTTTCTTCTCGACCGGCGTCCCCGGTCGCAGAGTGGCCACCTGCCCGAAGGTCTCCGTCAGCCCATAGCTGGGGAGGACGGGAAGCCCGACTTCGACGGCGCGCTCGAGCAGACCCTCGGGGATGGGGCCTCCCCCCACCAGGACGGCGCGAAGACCCTGATAAGGGCCGTGCTCGACCAGTCGGGTCAACATGGTCGGGACCACCGAGGCCATGGTCACATCGTGGAGAGCGGCGGCGAACCCGGTCGGCTCGAATCCGGGAAGGAGCCTCACTGCTCCTCCCGTCCAGGCCTGTCTGACGAGTATCGAGATCCCACCGACGTGATGGAGGGGCATCGCCAGCACCCAGGTGTCGTCGACTCCGTGCCCCAGATGGGAAGCGGAAGCTCGAGCCGCCGCGGTGAGATTCGACATCGTGAGGCGAACCCCTTTCGGCGCACCGGTCGAGCCCGAGGTGAAGACGACGAGAGGTGCGGATCCGGTCACCGGCGCAGTCTCAATCCCCGGCCCGGTCACCGTGACCCCTCCCCCGGCAATCCCCGCCATTAGCTCGAACACCGAGACCGCGGCGAGTGTCGGGCGCAGCACTCGGGGCTCCCGGCTAAGACGCCCGGTCACCTCGTCGAGCGTCTCTCGGTAGGACCAGCTGCGCTCCGCGGTCACCAGGAACGGGCGATTCGGGTCGGCACGCGACAGCCATTCGATCACAGTCCGATTCTGGCCCTTATCCTCTCGCTTCGTGGTCTCCGAGATATTCGACGCCAACGTCTGGGACGTGGTGCCCGGCTTCGACTTCAGCGACATCACTTACCACCGTGCTCGCACCGCCGGAGTGGTCAGGGTTGCATTCGACCGGGCCGAGGTGCGCAACGCCTTCCGGCCCCGAACGGTGGACGAGCTCTACCAGGCGCTCGACCACTCCCGGCAGAGCGCGGACGTCGGCTGCGTGCTCCTCACCGGGAATGGCCCATCGCCCAAAGACGGGATCTGGGCGTTCTGCTCTGGTGGCGATCAGCGGATCAGGGGTGAGGACGGTTATCGCTACGGGGATGGGGACGAGCCGGACCCCGGTCGGACCGGGCGTCTCCACATCCTCGAGGTGCAGCGCCTGATCAGGTTCATGCCCAAGGTGGTGATCTGCGTGGTGCCGGGATGGGCCGTTGGCGGCGGGCACAGCCTCCATGTGGTCTGCGACCTGACACTCGCCTCCGAGGAGCACGCCATCTTCAAGCAGACCGATGCCGACGTCGCCTCCTTCGACGCGGGTTATGGATCGGCCTATCTCGCCAGGCAGATCGGCCAGAAACGGGCGCGCGAGGTGTTCTTCCTCGGCCGCGACTACAGCGCCCGGGAAGCCCACCAGATGGGGATGGTCAACGCCGTCGTGCCTCATGCCGACCTGGAGCGCGTCGCCATCGAGTGGGCGACCGAGATCACCTCGAAGAGCCCGATGGCGCAGCGGATGCTGAAGTTCGCCTTCAACATGATCGATGACGGCCTGGTCGGCCAGCAGGTCTTCGCCGGAGAGGCAACGCGGCTGGGCTACATGACGGAGGAGGCCCGGGAAGGTCGCGACTCCTTCCTGGAGAAGAGGGATGCCGACTACAGCCGCTTCCCCTGGCATTACTAGCCGTGACGCGTTTCCAGGCCTGGAGGACGGCGGCTCGGCCCCACACCCTCCCGGCGGCCGTGGTGCCGGTGCTGGTGGGCAGCGGGCTCGCCTACGGCGAGGGGGTCTTCCATTGGGACGCCTTCTCCTGGGCATTGGTCGGCGCCCTGGCGATCCAGGTAGCCGCCAACTTCGCCAACGACGCCTCCGACGCGAGACGCGGCGCCGACTCGCCGAACCGGCTCGGCCCTCCCCGCATGGTCGCGCTTGGCGTGATCCCGGAACGGTCGATGTGGTTCGCCACTTGGACTGCCGTCGCCGTCGCCGTGATCGCCGGGATCTTCCTCACGATCATCGCCGGATGGGTGGTCCTGATCATTGGTATCAGCTCTCTGATCGCCATGCTGGGCTACGTGGGCGGGCCTCTGCCGTACGGGTATCGGGGGCTGGGCGAGGTCTTCGTCTTCGTCTTCTTCGGTCTCATCGCCACCATCGGATCCCGCTACGTCCACGACATGACTGCTCCTTTGGCATCCTGGTTGCTGGCGATCCCCATCGGGTTCCTGGTCACCGCCATCCTTGTGGCCAACAACTATCGAGACATAGAAACCGATGAGACGGCCGGGAAGGTGACACTGGCGGTCATCCTGGGGCGGTCCCGCACGCGCAGCCTGTACGTCACCCTCGTGTATGGGGCGTTCGTCACGCTGGTGACCTTTGCGCTGGCGGGTTGGACCCCGACCTCGACGATGTTCGCCGGGTTCATCCTCCCCTACGCCACGGTCCCGGTCCGCATCGTGTTGTCGAGGACGGACGGGCCCGCCCTGATCAAGGCGTTGAAGGCAACGGCACGTCTCCACTTGTGGTTCGGGGTGACGATCGCGGCTGCGCTCGCGTTGGCGCCATGAAACCAGTCGGACGATGTCGAGCGTCCAAAGTCATATGAAGCGACTCGCGCTGTTCTCTGTCTTCGCCTTGTTCGCCGCCTCATGTCTCGGCTCCGACTTCGAGGCCAGCCTCCAGGGTGACTGGCAGCTGACCTCCGGGACGGTCAACGGGGAGGAGATACCGCTCATCGACTCCCACCCGATAACCATCAGGTTCGAAGACGGCCAGGTTGGCGGCACCGCCTCCTGCAACAGCTATGGCGGCATGTACGAGCTCTCCGGGGCGACGCTGCGTCTCAGCGACCTGGCTATGACAGAGATGGCGTGCAGCCCGCCCGAGACGATGACCGCCGAATCGCTGTTTGCCACCGGATTGACACAGGTCGACCACGTCGCCGTCAACGAGGGCGAGCTGACTCTCACCGGCGAGGAGACCGAGCTGTTGTTCACGATGCTCGAGCCAGTGCCTGAAGCCGAGTTGACCAACACGGTCTGGGTACTGGACGGGCTGATCACCGGTGATGCGGTCTCGTCGGTGGGTGGGGAGCGAGCCACCCTCGAGTTCTTCACCGACGGCTCGGTGCTTGGTGGGACCGGCTGCCGCGGCTTCTCCGGCCACTACACCGTGGCCGGAGCCGAGGTGGTGATCACCGACCTCGCCGCCGACGGCTCCGAATGCGCTGCCGACCTCTCCGATCAGGACAGCCATGTCATCTCCGCCCTCGAGGGCACGTTTCGGATCGACATCCAGGGAAACCGGTTGACGACATCGAGCGCCGGTGACGAGGGTCTCAGCTATCTAGCCGACGCCTGACGGCCTGGACGCCCGCCACCAGTAGGCGGTCGGCCGGTGTCACCGACGCACTATCCGCTCCTGGAGTCTTCGAGTGCTCGCGACGGATCCGGAGATACCCGGACGACTATCTATGTGTGGGAGTTCCGACGCAACGAGGTGCAGCGCGCAGATGTCGGATTGGTTCGATGAGTTCTATGACGAGGCACTGCCCGTCGTGTTCGGCTATTTCGCTCGCCGTTGCGGTGGTCGTGTCGGGCTCGCCGAAGACCTGACTCAGGAGACGTTTCTGTCCGCCATCAGATCCCTCGACCGTGGTGCGCAGGTCGCGGCACCGATGCCGTGGATCGTTTCGATCGCCCGACGCCGACTGGTCGACCACTATCGCTCGGAGCGGAGACGGCGAGATAGTCATGAGACCCTCGGCGCCCGACATGAGGGCTCTCCCCGAGCCACGCAATCGACCACGACGGTGGCCGAGGCCCGTCTGTTGTCGGCGCTAGACCGGGTCGACCGGGACCAACGATTGGCCTTGATCCTCCGTTACGTCGACGACCTCCCGTTGAATGAAGTAGCCCACTTCGTCGGCAGGACCGAGTCGGCCACCGAGTCCCTGCTCCGCAGGGGTCGCCAGACGTTGCGGAAGGCCTTTGAGGAGGTGGGGGATGTCTGAGGACCTCATGCAGCGTCTCCGTGAGCTCGACCGGCCTATCGAGCCGTCACCCTCCTTCCGTGACGAGCTGTGGGCACTTCTCGAGTCGGAGCGGGCACGCGATGGGCACCGTCCGGACGCCGCATCCGGGCCCGCCATCGACCCGGTGGAAACGATCGCCAGACCGGTTACAGCCCGCCACAGCCGGCTCTGGATGGCCGCGGCCGTCTTCGTCGGTGTGATCGCCGTCGGTCTCGGCACCTGGTGGCTGGCCTCCGGGCCCGACCAGACCGCCGAGACCACGCCGTCGACGGTGGACACCGTGGTTTCGACGACGATGGAAGGGGCGACCGTCACCGATGCCGAGGTCCGACTGCCAGAGGGGCTTTACCCGATCGCAGCGTCATTCACCGAGGATCGGGTGTGGGTGCTGTCTTCCCATGCCATCCCGGAATCGGGTCAGAGACCGGATGCTGACGCGATTCTGCTCGGGTTGGATCGCCACACGGGTGAGACCGTCGTGGAGGTGGTCCTGGGTGAGGGGCCCACGCGGGTCGTCGCCGATGACGACGCGGTGTGGGTGACGCACTGGCCGGCGGGGCCGGTGAGCCGGATCGATCCGAGCAGTGGTGAGGTAGTGGCGACGGCGGCTCTGGAGCTGCCATTCGACTTCGGCGGTCTCCAGGGCGAGCGCGACTTCGTCCCCTACGAGCTGGTTCTCGGTCACGGGTCGGTTTGGGTCAGCACCGCCCGAGGAGCGGTGGCCCGCATCGACCAGGACACCAATCAAGTCGACGAGATCTACGTCCTTGGGAACCAGAATCTCGGGGCCGTGATGGCGGTCGGGCCGGACGGAGTCTGGGTGACGGGGGATGTGGCCGGGCTGTTCCACATCTCGGCCGATACCGGTGAGATCACCCAGATCGGTCTGGGGGCGCTCGACCACTCGGCCTCGGCTGTGTTCGTGCCCGGCGAGGAGGAGGGGGACTCCATCTTTGTCAGCGGGGACCCTTTGGAGCGCAACGAGGATGGGGGTTTTCGGGTGAGCGATGGCAGCTACTTCGGGACCGATCGATCGGTGGTGAGCCGGCTCGACCCTGACACCAGCGAGGTGTTGGGATCGACCGACTTCGACCGACCTGTTCTCCATCTCGGTTGGGTCAATGCATCTGTGGGTGCTCTCGACGCCGACGGGATTTTCACTCATCTCTCCTCGATCCCACGTCTGAGGAGCCAGGTCAACGAGACGACCTGGGGTGGCAATCACGTCTTCATCGTGTCCCGCGAATCCTGGGAGTTGGACACCGCCGGTGGTCGTCTGGTCAGGATCGATGAGACCGGCCCTGCCGGCGTCCAGGTTCCCTTCGAGATCGATGACCAATTCGAGCGAAGACCCGTCGCCGAGCAGTTCCTGGTTTCCGACGACTGGTCCGAGCTCGATCACGGTCCACTCGAGCCACGATGGCCGGCGGTGGTGACCTGGACCGGTGAGGAGATCGTGATCTGGGGTGGCGAGACCATCGGAGGATCCTCTGTGGTCAGTGGCGGTGTCGCCTACCGACCAGACACCGGAGTGTGGCGGGAGATGAGCCCGGATCCGCTCCGAGATGCTCGCGAGCCTGGATGGGTATGGACCGGTGAGGAATTGCTGGTCTGGACGTTCGAGCAGGCGGCGGCGTGGCAACCCGAGTCGAACACCTGGCGAACCATCGATCCCTGGCCACTGTCACCGTCGTTCTATCGCCGGGCGGTCTGGACCGGAGAGGGGATCCTGGATGGCTTCGCCGGTCTCCTGGTCGATCCCGGCGATGGGTCCTCCACCCCGATCGCCGATCCCCCAGACCCTCATGAGCGGGCAAGCGTGGTGTGGGTCGAAGGCTATCTGGTGTCCGTCACCGGGGAAGGGGCCTACCACCTCGCCACCGACCGATGGATGGAGATGCCGGAAAGTGGTCTCACCCCTCTGGCAACGGCAGGGGTCGTGTTCGATGACGTGCTGATCGCCGTCGACTATGAGATGCACGCCGGCCGGTACGACCCGACAACGAATGAGTGGACCACTTGGCCCCAGCTGCCATTGCGATTCTCCGAGTGCTTTCCACGGATCCATGTCGTTGGAGATCATCCCATCGCCGAGCATTGTTCGGGAATGGTCGTTTGGGACCAAGACGGGGGACAGTGGATCCCGATTGCCTATCCGCTCATCGACACCGCGGCAACGGTCGTGGCGGTCGGCGATCGTCTCTTCGTCTGGGGCGAGCGGTTCTTCGAGTTCGTCGGTGATCTCGAAAGTCCGGCTCGACTCGCCGTCGGCACCAGCATCTTCGATAGACCCGATGACTGGGAGGTGACCACGGTGATCGGGGAAGTTGCCATCGTGGTCGAGCTTGAGTCCTTCGATGGTGAGAGCTGCACGATCAATGCGATCCATTCAGGAGCGGAGGAGGTCCTCGCCTCATACATCGACGTTGAGCCGGTGGTGACCGAGGTTCAGCCCTATGTCGGCGGCGAGCCGACCAGCGCATTCGAGGTCGAGATCAGGCAGATCGACGACCGCTTCCATTTGGTTTGGGCAACCGGAACCTCCGACGTCATCGACCTGGCATGCGACACCCGCGACGCTGCAGAGCAATTGGCACCGCGAATTTGGTCGCCGTTTCAATAGGGGCCATCGGCCGCGTAGCGTCCCGTGCTGCCTGTGACCCCCGAAGACCTGCTCCGGTACTGCCTGGCCAAGCCCGGCGCCTGGCAGGACGAGCCGTGGGAAGGCGACATCGTCGCCAAGGTGGATCAGAAGATCTTCGCCTTTCTCGGCAACCGGGCCGTCGGTCTCAAGTGTGGCGACGACCGCGACGAGGCCGACCTGTGGCTCCATCGATATCCCGACGATGCCTCGGTCATGGCCTACATCGGGCGATCGGGTTGGAACACGTTGCGGATCAGCGGAGCGATCCCTGACCACGAGATCGAAGAGGCGATCGACGACTCCTATATGACGGTGGTGAGCAAGCTCCCCAGAAAGCGGCGTCCCGAAAGGTGGGATCGGTCGACTGAAGACGAGACGCGTCGAGGGTAGAAGATATTTGAAGAAGGTACTTGACAAGGAGTTGAATCGAACATATGTTCTGGGTATGGGAGTGGAGAACCTGTCGATCGACGACCGGGAACAACGGTTGATCGCCGACGAACTCACGATCAGTCGACTGCGCGCCCGGCAGATGGCGGACCTGGCGGTGTTGGACACCGCTCAGATAGCCACCGCCGATGGTGCTCGTTCCCTATCCGAATGGGTGGCGGGTCGGTTGGATGTCTCCCCCGACACCGCCAAATCACTGGTGCGAACGATGCGTCGTCTCCAGGATCGTCCCGATCTGGAGGAACGCTTGGCTGCCGGTGAAGTGTCATTCGACCGGGTCGAGGCGGTATCTCGGATCCCCGAAGACGTCGGATTAGTCGAATATGCGGATGTGGCTGGTGTCCATCGGGAGGCCACCCAACGGATTCGGGTGACTGCCCGGGATGAGATGCGGTCGGCGGATCACCGGTATCTGGTGATGCAACCCAATTTGGATGAGACCAGCTGGCGGATGTGGGCCGACTTCGACGGGTATTCGGGTGCATTGATCGACAAGGTGTTGACCGAAGCCGCCGACCAACTACCCGACCCACCCGACGGACAGACTCCCGGGTTGGGATG
>Ga0299907_10000589_pt1 | contig 18254 bp, 17 predicted proteins | sample RVTome_16_FD_198680 | JGI IMG/M metagenome (GOLD analysis project Ga0299907, IMG submission 198680) | Soil microbial communities from uranium-contaminated site in the Upper Colorado River Basin, Wyoming, United States - RVT152D67 (version 2) ...
CTCGAGAAAGGCTTCTATCGCGACGCCGGCTTCGACATCGAGATCCAGCCTGCGACCGGAAGCGGCTTCGTCGTGTCGGCGATCGAGGGCCGTCAGGCTGATTACGGGATGGCTGACGCCGGAACGGTGGTGCAGTCCATTGCGAAGGGGGCGAGCGCGAAGGCCTTTTTCGTGTTCATGGACGTAACCACGAGCGGGCTGGCGTCGCGCGAGCCCTACCCCACGCCGGAATCGTTGGAAGGCGCGACCATCGCCGCTTCCCTGACGGACAGCGCCCGCGTCATTGTGCCGATCATATTCCGTCAGCACGATCTCGATCCGGAGAGCGTCAGCTGGGAAGCCGCCGATCCGGGCGTCTATTTCTCGCTCCTGCTGAGCGGTCAGGTCGACCTGTTCACCGCGTCCCTGGACGGCGATTTTCCGGCTCTGATGAAGGTGGCTTCGGGTCAAGACCAGGAGGTCCACTTCTCCTCCTTCGCCGACTGGGGCTACAACGTGTTCGGCTATTTCCTCGTGACGCATGCCGACCGTATCTCCGAGCGGCCGGACGAGGTGAAGGCCTTTGCCGAGGCAACTGCACGGGCAGTGCTATACGCCATCGAGAACCCCGAAGAGACGGCGGAGATCATGGTCAAGCACAATCCGACGCTCGACCGTGAGACGAGCCTGACCCAATGGACCCAATCGATCGTCGCGATCAACACGGACTATGTGGAGGAACATGGGTACGGTGTGGCGACCGAGGACCGGGTGGCGAGCACGATCGACCTCGTGAAGGAGGCCCTCGAGGTCGATGCGGACATCCCGCCGCAGGCCGTATTCGAGCAAGGCATGGTCTCGGGAACTGACTAGCGCCGCAGCCGCTGTCGGACGGCCCGGCCAGGCCAGTGGAAAGACCACGCCGACGAAGACGGGGAGGCGGCCTATCCGGCAGGCCTTCCCGCCCCAGGGCGGCAACCGGACACGCCTGGGGATCAGGAGGATCGATACGGCATGCTCCATCTGGCTGAACAGGAAGATGTCGGCGCGCAGGCGAGGCCGTCCGGGGACCAAGCGCCAACCATCGTGGAAATCGCCGCCCTCACCAAGAAGTTCGAATCGGTGCTGGCCGTGGACGAGCTGTCGTTTCGAATTCGGGAGAACGAGTTCGTCTCGATCGTCGGGCCGAGCGGCTGCGGAAAATCGACCCTCTTGCGGATGATCTCCGGGCTCGTCACGACGACGAGCGGAACGATACGCGTGCGCGGCGAGGTGGTGAGCCGGCCGATACAGGACGTCGGGATGGTGTTCCAGTCCCCCGTCCTGCTCCCCTGGCGCACGACGCTCGGCAACATTCTCTTCGTCGCCGAGATGCGCGGCCTGAGCGCCAGGCACTATCGTGAGCGGGCGCAAACGCTGATGGAGACCGCAGGGCTCGGCGGTTTCGAGAACAGCTACCCTTACGAGCTGTCCGGCGGTATGCAGCAGCGGGTGGCGATCTGCCGCGCCCTGCTCCTCGATCCCTCCATCATCCTGATGGACGAGCCATTCGGCGCCCTGGACATCATCACCCGCGAACGCATGGCATTCGAGCTGCAGAGGATATGGAGCTCGAGCCGCAACACCGTTCTTTTCGTTACCCACAGCATTTCCGAAGCGGTGCTTCTGTCGGACACCGTCATCGTCATGACCGACAGGCCGGGCCGCATCAGCGAGATCGTCGAGATCGACCTTCCGCGTCCGCGCGACACCGATACGCTCACGGCTCACCGCTTCATTGAGCTTTCGGCGACGGTGCGCAGCAACATCACCGTCGGCTGGGGCGATTAGCTACCGCGTGGTCGAGGAAGACGAGGAATCGGATGCAGCACGTCGCAAGCTGGGCGAAGCCACTATTGTTTCTGGTCGGCCTGATCGCCGTCTGGCAATACGGGATCTCATTTACGAGCGTGCCGAGCTACGTTCTGCCCCTTCCCTCGGATATTTTCGCTCGTTTCGTCGACACCTTCGCCGTCCAGCTCCACCATCTCGGCTTCACGGCGATGACCACTCTGATCGGCCTGACGATCGCGCTCGGCTTCGGCGTGCTCCTGGCGCTGCTCGTCATTTACGTTCCTGCGATCAAGGGAATCGTTCTGCCCTTCCTCGCGGCCTTCAACGGCATTCCCAAAATCGCCATCGCACCGCTTTTCATCATCTGGTTCGGCCTCGGAATCGAATCGAAGATCCTACTCGCCTTCCTGCTGGCCCTGTTTCCGATTTTCGTGAACTCGTTGTCGGGGCTTGGAGAGATCGAAACCGACATGCTCGATCTCTCGAAACTGTCTGGTGGCTCTGCATTTCGAATCTTTTTCAAAGTCCGCCTGATGAACGCCCTGCCCTACATTGCCGATGCGCTGAAGGTTGCGTTTCCGCTGGCGCTGGTCGGCTCGATCGTGGGCGAGTTCATCGGCGGAAACCGCGGGATCGGCTATTTGATCCTATCTGCACAGTTCACAATGGACACCGCGCTGGTTTTTGCGGCGCTCCTGTCTATTACGGTATTCACGTCGCTCGGCATCGGTGCAGTCGCCCTGTTTGAACGGCTGTTCCTGAAGTGGCGGCCGTCCCGGCGGTCGCGGTGAGGCTTGACAATCAACAACAAGATTGCTGTCGGTTTATGCCTTCACAGCAGCTCTGTGTGTAGGGCAAGTCGATAACTTTGAAAACGACCTTTATGGAAGTTCGGAGGCGCGGCATGAGGCGAAGCGCGAGCCCAGTATGACAAGGCGAAGGATTATCGTCGGCATCAGCGGTGCGTCCGGAATAATTTATGGTGTTCGGACGCTGGAGATCTTGCGGACGATAGGCATCGAAACACATCTCGTGATGACCCGCTCTGCGCAGGTGACACTTGCTTATGAGCTGCCAATCAAGGTTTCGGACGTCAAAGCGATTGCGGACATCGTGCACCGGGTCGACGATATCGGAGCTTCAATCTCGAGCGGCTCCTTCCAGACTATGGGGATGATCGTCGCCCCCTGCTCTATCCGCAGCCTCTCGGAAATTGCTACGGGCGTGACCTCCAGCCTGCTAACTCGAGCAGCGGACGTTGTCCTAAAGGAGCGTCGAAGGCTCGTTTTGGCAGTACGCGAAACGCCTCTGCACCTCGGCCATTTGCGCGCCATGACGCAGGTGACGGAGATGGGCGCAATCGTTATGCCGCCCGTGCCTGCGTTCTATGCGCAGCCAGCGACACTTGATGATGTAATCAACCATAGTGTCGGCCGGGTTCTCGATCTCTTCGACATCGAGAATGATGTTGTCAGGCGGTGGGGAGAGACCGTTGGGCGGGTAGAAGAAGGAAGAGCGCGTGTAAATCGTCCGGGTACCTGATCAAGATGCCATCATCACTCGCCTGCACCCCTGAAGCGCAACGGAAATGCCATCGGACGCGACATCCGTTCGAAGAGCAGCCGGAGGATTTGCGCCTGCTCGGCCGGGTAGAGCTCTCGCCCTCGCGCGTGAAGAAGACCACGCTGCCGACCTGATCAAGATGCTCGACGTGGAGTTGTTGGGATGGACGCCCCCGGTTGGGGCGATGATCGGCCTTGGTGCCGATCTTTGAGAGGGAGCTGTCCGTGATGGAGGTATCGATCGTCGGTCTCGATCTGGCGAAGCACGTGTTCCAGCTGCATGACGCCGACGCACGGGGTCGGCCCGTGCTGCGGCGGAAGCTCAGGCGCACGCAGATGCTCCGCTTCTTCCAAGCGCTTCCGCCCTGTCGGGTGGCCATGGAGGCGGGTGCGAGCGCGCACCACTGGGCGCGGGAGCTGCGCGCCCTCGGGCATGCGCCGGTCTTGATCCCGCCGCAGTTCGTGCGGCCGTTCGTCAAGACCAACAAGTCCGATGCGGCCGATGCCGAAGCGATCGTCGAGGCGGCGCTTCGCCCGACGATGCGGTTTGCGGCTGTGAAGAGCGCAGAGCAGCAGTCGGTGCTGACCTTGCATCGCGCCCGCGAGCTGCTGGTCCGGCAGCGGACCATGCTGATCAACGCGATCCGCAGCCTCTGTGGCGAGTTCGGGCTGACGGTCGCGCAGGGCGCGCCGAACGCCTGCAAGCTGGTCGCGATCATCCGGGACGTCGATGATCCGCGCCTGCCTGATCTCGGGCGGACGGCCCTCAAGACGCTGGCGGGTGCTGTCAGCCTAACGCGAACTGGTCTCCAAAACGCCCGGTGCCAGGGCTCTCAGGCCGCCAGCTGACGCCACTCGGCCAGGGCGACCGAGCGGTTGTGCTTGAAGATGTCGCGGCGGTTGAGGTGGCGGTCATGATGGAAGTGGTTGTGGATCGAGGCGTAGACGGCGGCAAACTTCTGCAGGGTCTTTACGTCCCGGAATCTTGCCATCGCCCCTTCGCGTCGTCGGAACGGCTGGTGTGAGTTTTCGGCCCGGTTGTTGAGCCAACGCCCACATTCCTGACGCCCTACGATGCCGATGGCCTTCATCGCGGCCCCGTAGGAGCGAAGTCGGTCCGTCACGATGCTCCCTGGCCGGCCATAGCGCTTCATCGCCCGATTCAGAAACTTCAGCGCAGCCCTGCGATCCCGGCGCTTTGTGGCAAACACCTCGAGCACCTCGCCTTCGTGATCCACGGCGCGCCACAGGTAGTGCATCTTGCCGTCGATCCGGACGAAGACCTCGTCCAGATGCCAGCGCCAGCGCGAATACGAGCGATGATAGATACGTCGCTTTCTGATCTCCGCGGCGAACATCGGACCGAGCCGGTTCCACCAGAACCGCACCGTCTCGTGGCAGATATCGATCCCACGTTCGAACAGTAGATCTCGACCTGGCGCAGCGACAGCGGATAGCGGATGTACATCATCACCGTGAGGCGGGTCACCTCGGGTGAGCTGTTGAAATAACGGAAGGGATTTCGCATCCGCCAAGGCTACGGACCGGCCTTGCCTGCCTCAAGCCAATTTGCTCTGACAATGCCGGATGAGGAGGTGGTCTTTGGGTCGTTGCCGTTGCATGCGGGAAATGATCCGAGAGGTTGATCGCATACAGGAATTATACCGAGTGGTTGATAAGCCCGCAACTGACTTATCCACCTCTGCAGCTGGCCTCCAGCGCGCTCCAGCCTGATTCCGGGCAAAGGTCTGACGGTGGTCCGCGTCCGCAGCCAGAGGCAACCGAAATCGCACTCTGTCAATCGGCCTTGAAGGTTCACCCGGTATCGAACCTGGCCGAGTTCCGCGTCGACCGGGCTGGGGATCGGAGCCATCCGGTGAGCACGGCCGGCCCGGTTCTCCAGGTGCAGCGGGGTGCGCACACCCCATCAGTTGCAGGCGAACTTCCAGAGGCGCTTCATATCCCCGAGCACGTGGTAACCTCATGATCAACCCTCGCGGACTGCTCGGAGTTTCAGGACCGGCTCGGCTCCTTTGTCTACCGACGCGTACACTCGGGGTGAACGTCGTGCAGGCTTTGGATTGGGGCAAGCCGCGAACGGGCGGGGGCCTGAGCGCGAGCACGTTCAGGCCGGTGTCACCCGAGCGCTGGCGGCATCACTTCAGAAGGTCAGTCCGCCCGGTCCCAGGGTGCAGGAGGCGGTGGCTTCTCGGGGACGATTTCTGGCGGCTTCTTGATCTCCGGATCGTCCTCTTCATCCAGGGGCCGGTCGATCTCCGGCGCCTCGGGCAGTCGGGAGGGATCTCTGATGATGATCGGCTCTCCCGGAGGCCGGCTCGGAGGCTTGGGCATGGGGTCAGGCAGAGTTTCCTTCGGGGTGCCGACCGTCCGGACAGCCGACCGCTGCGATATCGCCATGGCTTGCATCGGCTCGCTCTCCCGACGCAGTGTGGTGGTCAGCTTCGATCTTGGCGGCGGCGGGGACCGCCATCTCGCCGATCGTTGCGGTCTCCATCGCTCGCTATCCTAGCATCCCCGTCAAGAGCAAAACCTCTGATGCGCCGGGCCGGTGCGTCAGGCTCAAGACGCAGCAGAGGTAATGACCGGCTGATCCGCTCGCCATCGGCGAGTTCCGCCAACTCGGTGTACACGCCGACATCGAGCAGCTTCTGCCAGCGCCAGGTCCGAGCCAGGCCCTGACCAGGCTGCCGTCAGGCTCCGGCTCGAGTTCGGGACGATCTCGCTGCCGTCGGGCGTCACGACGCGTTTGCAGCCGCCCCGGCCCGGGATTGGGATGAGTACGATCAGCGTTTTATATTACCGGCCAGTCTTGACGTTCTCCTCGATGGCGAGCGTTGCCAGATAGTCCAGCTTAGGCTCTCCACCTGGATTCTACTCTTCGAAGTTGCTGGGTATGGGCTCCTCAGGGGCCGGGCTGTAGCCGACCAGCGGCGTCGTCAGCTCCGCATAGGTGCCGTCCATGATCATCTCATCGAGGGTCGCGTTGATCGCCTTGATCAGATTGACCCGCCCTTTCCTGGTGGGCCAGCCCTTTTGTATCTGGCTCAGGTATCCCTCGGTCAGCTTCAGCGGCAGGCCCCTTTCCTCGATGATGTAGGCGGCCGCGATCGAGTCGGTGACGACGCCGTCGATATTACCATTGAGCAGATCCTGGACGGCGTCGGTTTCCGCCTTGTAGGTCTTGATCTCCTGCGCCCCCTTCTGCTTGGCGAGATCCGCCCATGTCGAGGCCACGAGCACACCCACCACCTTGCCGGCGATGTCCGATGCCTCGGACATCGGGGCATCCTCGCGGACCACGAAGCGGCCGCCCGATTCCAGCCACCCGCGCGAGAACAGCACCTGCTTCTGGCGCTCGGGCGTGATGTCCATCGCGGCGCTGACGATGTCGTACTGATCGGAGAACAGGCCGACCAGGATCGAGTCCCACTTGATGAGGACGGGCTTGTATTCCAACCCCAGGCGCTGACAGATCTCCCGCATCAGGCGGATCTCCAGCCCCTCGAGGTTGCCCTGCTCGTCCTGCATGCTGAACGGCGGAAAGGTGCCCTCGGTCGCGACGCTGAGTTCGCCCGGTACGAGCAGCTCGAGCTGGTCGTCGGCGGCCAACGCCTTGCCGGCGCCGGATGACGACAGCAGCGCGAGCAGGCCTGCGACGGCGACGGTCAACCATCTCCCTGACATCTGCCTCTCCTTTTGGTTCCGTTTGGTGTCTCTTGGCACCTTCGTTGATGCACTCACCGTCCGGCACGAGCAAGGGCGATCAAGGTCAGCATCTCGGCCAGTACCGTCGCAGCCAGCAGCGCGGTCACCTGACCCGGGCCGTCGAACAGGGGATTCGTCTCCACGACGTCGCAGCCGACGATGTCGAGTCCGGTGAGGCTGCGCACGATCTTCAAGGTCTCACGCTGGTTCGGGCCGCCGGCCTCGGGCGTTCCCACGCCCGGCGCCGAGGCCGGATCGACGAAATCCATATCGAAGCTGAGGAACACAGGGTGCGCGCCGACGCGCCGGCGTACCCGCTCTCCCACGGTCTCCAGCCCCGCTTCGAACAGCTCGTCGGTGGTGACCACCTCGTATCCCATATCGAGCGACTGCGAGAGGTCGGTCTTTCGAAAGAGCGAGCCGCGCATCCCGATCTGTATGGAGCGCTCGGGAGCGACCAGTCCCTCCTCCACGGCACGCCGAAACGGCGTGCCTGCGCTGTGCCTCATGCCACCGAAGTAACGATCCCAGGTATCGGTGTGGGAATCGAACTGGACGAGCGCCAGCGGGCCGTGCCGTCGACCGAGCGCGCGCAGCTCGGCGATCGCGACGCCGTGGTCGCCGCCGATGGCAACCGGGACTACGCCCCTGTCCGCGAGGCCGGCGAGCGCCGCCTCCATGCTCTCCAGCGACTCCAACATGTAGCCGGGCACGACCGGCGCGTCGCCGAGGTCGCCGACCTTGAGCGTCTCGAAGACGTTGATGTCGCCGTGGTAGGGGTTGACCGGGCGCAGCATGACCGACATGGCGCGTACCGCGTTCGGGCCGAAGCGTGCGCCCGTCCGATAGGGCGCCCCATTGTCCGAGGGCAGCCCGATGATCCCGACATCGAGCCCGTCGGGCGCCTCCGGCTGCGGCAGCCGCATGAAGGTCGGCACCCCGCAAAAGCGCGGCACCTCGAGCGCGTCGGTGGGAAGGGCCATTATGCGTCCGCTTTCATTTCGGTCGATGGTGCCCGGAGCTCATCAGTATTTCAATGCCTGATGCCGCTCGAGCCAGGTGGACAACTGCATCAGCAGGGTCGTCATGACCAGGTAGAGAAGCGCGGCGATGATGTAGAAGTCGAACGGGCGGAACGTCGCCGAGATGATCATCTGCGCCTGCATGGTCAGCTCGACGACGGTGATGGTCGACAGGAGCGACGTGTTCTTGAGCGTCGTGGTCGCCTCGTTGGTGATCGGGGGTAGGACGATGCGCACTACCTGCGGCAGGACGATACGCGTCATGGTCTGACGGTAGCTCATGCCGAGCGCTGCCGCCGACTCGACCTGACCCTTGGGGATCGCCAGAAGACCGCCGCGTATGATCTCCGCCACGTAGGCGCCGCTGTTGACCCCGAGGGCGATGACCCCGGCGATGAACGGTGAAAGCTTCATGCCGAGCTGCGGCAGGCCGAAATAGACGATGAAGATCTGCACCAGCGTGGGCGTACCACGGATGAACCAGACGTAGAAATCGGCCGGCCAACGGAAAATGCGGTATGGCGAGACTTTGCCGAGCGCCGCCGCCAGTCCACAGATCCAGCTGACCAGGATGCACAGCACGGTAAGCTGCAGGACGACCCAGCAGGCGGCGAAAAAGTTCGGCATGTAGCCCGCGATCGAGGCCCAGTAGTCCAAAAGACCGGCCATTTCGGTCACACCCCCGGATCCGTAGGAAAGGTCCAGCTGCAGCCCGCCCGCGGTCCGGCTACAGCCGCGTCATTCCCGCCCCGCTGTGCAGGACGCGGCGCAGGAACTGGCGCGTGCGCTCGTTTTGCGGCTGGCTGAGCATTTTCTGCGACGGGCCGGCCTCGGCGATCACGCCCTGATCGACGAAGAACGTCCGGTTGCTCACGTCCCGGGCGAACGCGATCTCGTGGGTCACGACCAGCATGGTCATGCCCTCGTGCGCCAGCTCGCCGAGCAGATCGAGCACCTCGCCGACCAGCTCCGGATCGAGCGCAGAGGTCACCTCATCGAACAGCATCGCCTTGGGCGCCATGGCGAGCGCCCGGACCACCGCCACCCGCTGCTGCTGCCCGCCGGAGAGCCGGCTCGGATAGTCGTGGCGCTTCTCGGCGAGACCGATGCGAGCCAGCAGTTCCTCGGCACGCGCGATCGCCGCGGCCTTCGCCAGGCCCTTCACCGTGACCGGTGCCTCGATGACGTTTTCCAGGACCGTCATGTGCGGCCAGAGATTGTAGCTTTGAAAGACCATGCCGATCTGGCTGCGCAGGCGCCGCAGGCGCCTTCGATCGATGCGGCCGTAGTCGATCTGCTCCTGATCGAACCAGAGCTCGCCTTCGCTGGGCGGTTCCAGGAGGTTGATGCAGCGAAGGAGCGTGCTCTTACCCGAGCCACTGGCGCCGATGATCGCGATCACCTCGCCGCGCGCGACGTCGAGCGACACGCCGCGAAGGACTTCGGTCTTCCCGAAGCTTTTTTTCAGGTCGACTAGGCGGATGAGGGCCGGCTCGTCTATGCCAGCCTCCGTCACGCCAGGCCCTCGACGTGAGCGTCGGTCGGCTGGCGGGCCACGCCGTTGATCACCGACAGATCCTGCGGACAAGCCGAGAAGACGATCACCAGGTCCATCTCGGCGCGCAGGACGACGTGATCGCCCGCCTGGGTTGCCGGCGGCTGGCGATCGATGTGGCCGTGCGCATCGAACGGCGTGTTCATGAACAGATTGAGCGCCGCCGGCGTCCAAACGACTTCACAGCCGAGCTCGGCGAGCGCCTCGTGCAGGTTGTCCTCGCAATTGCGATGGTACGCCGTGCAGCCGAGCTCGCGATACAGCGCGGCATTGCACGGGCAGAGCAAGGTGTCGTGAATGCCGGGCGAGGTATCCTCCACCAGCGTCAGGATCGGTCGCCTCCCGTTGGTGACCAGGGTGTCGCCCGTCCTGGGGTTCACTTTGCTGAGGCGCGAGCGGCTGTGCTCCATCGACATGTGCTCACGGATGTCAGAGCGGTTGAAAGCCCAGGTGTCCAGCACCTGCTGTCCGAAGGTGTTGATCACCTTTATCTTTTGCCTGCCTTCGACCCGAAGGGCCTTGCCGTGTCGGGCAGGAATCGTGACCCGTTCGCCGATCCGTAAACTGGCCATGCTACCTCCTTTGTACGCAGGGAAGGGCAAGGATGGAGTACGCTGGTCCATCTTCAGAGATCTCGATCATCAACGTGTACACTTCAGCATCGAGCAGCATCTGCCAGCCCCCATGCTCGCGCGACAGCGTTCACCAGGGCGCCATTTGGTTGCCGCTTGTTGCTCGGCATGATCTCGCTGCCTTCCGGAGCGACGGTGCCCTTTCTGCGCTGTTGGCGGTCGGCATGGGAATCAGGTCACCTTGGCGAAGGTGGTGACGGTTTGTCGTGAAAAGCGCGCTTCCCCGGCCGACGACCCGATTCGACCGCTCCAGGCATCGCTCGGGACCACGTCGGGCTCTCCGATTCGTAGATCGCTGTGTAGCGGCGGGTGATGACGGGCATCTCCTTGCGCCCGCCTCCAATGCTCATCGTGGCGACGGCGCGGCTGAAGCCCTCGAGATCGCCCGCTACGCGCGCGATCTATTCATCGAGGATAGCGTTGCTCGCCTCTCAGCGGCTCCCCGAGGGCCCGAGGGTGCGTCCGGTCAGGAAACCGCCGTCGACAACGATGCATTCGCCACTAACGAAGTCCGCCGCCTCCGAGAGCAAGAAGGCAACCGTTCCGGCAATATCGCCGGCCCTGCCGGTACGGCCACGTGGGATCATCTTGAGAAACGCCTGCCGATACGTGTCGGAGACCTGATCCTCTCGCACCTCGATCAGACCGGGCGCCACGGCATTGACGCGAATACCGTGCGGGCCGAGCTCCTGAGCGAGCGATCTGGTGAGCATCACGACGCCCGCTTTCGAAGCGCTGTAATGGGAGGCGCCGACGCGGGCGGAGAAGGCTGCCGTGGAAGCGAGATTGACGATCGCGCCACCGCCTCCCGCCTGGACCCTTTTGCGTGCGAAGGCCTGACTGCAGAGAAACGTGCCTTTGAGGTTCGTGTCGACCACGATGTCCCAGGCAGCTTCCGGCATCTCAAGGACAGCGTGGTCTGGATAGACGCCCGCATTGTTGACCAGGGCCGCGGGACGACCGAGGTCCGCCGCCACGGCCTCAAAAACCGACGCGACCTCTGCAGCCCTTCGGACGTCGAGGCGATAGGCGCGCGCAGTCGCGCCGGTCTCATCGAGGCCGCCGGCGACAGTGGTCGCCGCACTCTCGTCGAGATCGCTCACGGCAACCGAGTAGCCCGCATTGTGAAGGAGCTCGGCGATGGCGCGCCCGAGGCTCCGGCCGGCCCCGGTCACCACCGCGACCGGCCGTTCATGACGGGTCATGAATGAGCCCCCGCTCAGGGTGCGGTGATCTCGCGATTCCACCGCCGCGTCCACTCGGGGCGCACTGTGGTCACGTAGTCCCAGTCGGTGGTCTTCAGGCGCTCGAGCATGCCCTCGCCGACCGGTAGCTTCTCCGCTACCTCCGGCGGCAGCTCCACCTCGGTGTTGACCGGCCCCAGATAGGTATACGCGGCGTTGGCCGCCTGTGCCTCCTCGGACAGCACGAAGTCGATGTATTTCTGGGCCGCCTCGAGGTTCTTGGTCCCCTTGGCGATGCCGATGGTCGAATCGATGATGTAGGCGCTCTCCTCCGGAATCACCCAGCCGAGCGGCGCGCCGTTGTCGATCATCGCCTGCGAGCGATCGGTGGTCCAGCTGGTGACCCAGACATCCCCCTGCGTAAACAGCTGCGCCAGCTGGCCGTGCTGCGTGTAGAAGGTGACGATGGAGGGCTTGAGCTCCGTGATTAGCTCGAATCCCGGATCGACGTTCTTGACGTCGCCGCCGTTCATGTCGGCGGCGGTCAACAGAAAGAAGGAGCCGTGCGAGGTGGTGATGTCGGGCACCGCCACCCGGCCCTTGTAGGCCGGGTCCCACAGGCTCTTCCAGGAGGTAGGCTCCTCCTTGACGTGCTCCTTGTTGTAGACCAGTGCCTGTGAGACGTACATGAACTTGGTGTAGGCATCGCCCTCAACGCGGAACTGCGGGTAGAGCTTCTCGAGATTCGGAATCGTGGCCGGATCGAGCGGCTCGTACAGCCCCTCGGCATTGGCCTGCGCAGCGCCGACCTCGTCCATCATCATCACGTCGACCTGGACGTCGTCCTTTTGCGCCCGCATCAGCGCCACGTTCTGCAGCGTCAAGCCGGTCGCGATCTGAACCTTGATGTCGGGGTTGGCGGCCTCGAACGGCTCGATCACCGACTTTCGCCAGCCCTGCTCGAACGAGCCGCCGTAGACGATCACGGTGAGTTCGGTCTGGGCGGCCGCGCCACCGGCGCTGGCCACGGCGCCGATCGCCGATGCGATGGCGACGGTTCTGATCCTCGACAGCATCTCCTGATTCTCCCTTGTTTGGTGGATTGATCTCCGCAGACGTCAGGCGTTGAACAGGCGGGCGTCCTCCAGCCGCCAGCCCAGCCCGACACTCGCTCCGGGCTCCCGATGCTCGAAACCCGGACGACTTTGCTCGTGCACCACCACGGTCTCGCCGGACGGCAGCTCGATGCCGTATTCGAGCAGCCCGCCGAGACGGGTGACACGCACGATGGTGCCTTGCAGGAGCGCGTCTTTGCCGCTCTGCCGGATATCGATCCTTTCCGGACGGATCGACAGCACGCGGGCATCACGCGGCTCGGGTGCCGAGGGGATCGGCAGATCGATCCCGCTCCTGGTCCGGAACCGGCCGTCGATCAGCTGGCCGTCCAGAAAGTTGCTCGTGCCGATGAAATCGGCGACGAAGCGGCTGCGCGGCCGGTCGTAGATCTCCGCCGGTGTGCCGACCTGTTCGATCCGGCCCTCGTTGAGAACCGCGATGCGATCGGCGATGGTCATCGCCTCCTCCTGGTCGTGGGTGACGAACAGGGCGGTGATGCCGACGTCCTTCTGCAGGCGGCGGATCTCGTGGCGCATCTGCACCCGCAGCTTGGCATCGAGATTGGAAAGTGGCTCGTCGAACAGGAGCAGCTTGGGCTTGAGGGCCAGGATCCGCGCCACGGCCACGCGCTGCTGCTGGCCGCCCGAAAGCTGGCGCGGATAGCGTTCGACCATGGTCGCGAGCCCGACCAGCTCGAGCGCCTCCGTGACCCGTGCCGGGATCTCGCTCTTCGACGCGCCGCGCGCGTGCAGACCGAAGGCGATGTTGCGGTACACGGTCATGTGCGGGAACAGGGCGTAGTTCTGGAACACCATGCCCATGTCGCGCCGGTGCGGCGGCTGATCGGTGATGTCGCGGCCCTGGACGAGGATGGCGCCGCCGGTCGGGATCACGAAGCCCGCGATCATGCGCAGCGTCGTGGTCTTGCCGCAGCCCGAGGGGCCGAGCAGCGCCACCAGCTCCCCGGTCTCGACGGCAAGCTCGATCCGATCGACGGCAGTGACGTGGCCGAAGGTCTTGCTGAGATCGCGGAGCTCCAGGTCGGTCATGGCGTTCAACTGTGACGGATCGACAGGAAGCGAACGTAGACCGGCACGCCGATCAAGGTCCAGGCGATGATCAGCGCGGTCGAGATCGCCGACACCGTGGGGTCGCTCGAATACTCGACATAGGTGAAGATGCGGATCGGCAGGGTGGTCATGCCGGGTCCGGCGAGAAACAGCGTGATCACCAGCTCATCGAACGAGATGATGAAGGCGAACACCGCGCCGGCGAGCACGCCCGGCCGGATCAGCGGCAAGGTGACCTGAAGGAAGGTACGCCACCAGCCGGCGCCGAGATTGCGGGCCGCCTCCTCGATCGCGGGATCGAACTCGGCGAGGCTCGCCAGCACGAGGCGGATGACGAAGGGCGTGGTCAGTACGCTGTGCGCCGCGACCAGGCCGGCGAAGCTGCCGGCCAGCCCGATCCGGTGATAGAACACGAGAAGGGCGAGGCCGAGGACGATCGCCGGAAACAGGATCGGCGAGAGCATCAGGGCCGAGATCGCGCCATGACCCGGCACCTTCCATCGCCCGAGCGCCAGCGCGCTGAAGGTGCCGAGCACCGCGGACACGACCATGCTGGTGAATGCCAGGAGCGTGCTGCGCTCGATCGCGTCGGTGAACTCGCTCATGCCGAGGAAGCGCTCGAACCACGCCAAGGTGAACCCCTCGGGCGGGAACACCGGATAAGGCGAGGTCGTGAAGGCGGTCGCCACCACGACGATGATCGGCGCCAGAAGAAACAGCATGATCAATGCGTTGAGCGAAAGCAGAATCATCAGCCTGCTTCCATCGGCTGCACCCGGCTGCCGAGCCGGAAGGTGAGCGCGAACAGGATCAGCAGCGTGAACAGCATGACGAAGGCGATCGCCGCGCCGAACGGCCAGTTCAGGAGCGACATGCTCTCCTGATAGATCAGGGTCGCCATCACCTCGACGCGGGGCCCGCCGATCAGGGCCGGCGTGACGAACGCGCTGATCGCCAGCGTGAACACCAGGATCGAGCCGGACAGAATGCCGGGCAGGGAGAGCGGCAGCGTGATCTGCACGAAGATCCGCGGTGCGCGGGCGCCAAGATTGCGGGCCGCCTCGTAGATCTGCGGATGGATGTTGAGCAGTGCCGCATCGAGCGCCAGCACCATGAACGGCAGCAGGACCTCGACCAGGGCGATGACGATGCCGGACATCCGGTACATGAGCGCGAGCGGCTCGTCGATCAGGCCGAGATCGATCAGCGTCCGGTTGATGAAGCCGTTGTTGGCGAGCAGAATCATCCAGCCGAAGGTGCGCACCACGGCGCTGGTTAGCAGCGGCATCAGAATGGCCAAGTAGAACAGGGCCCGTGCGACGCCGCGCAGGCGCGAGAGGGTCAAGGCCAGCGGAAAGCCGAGGACCAGACACCAGGCGGTGACCTGGCCGGCCATGCCGAGCGAGCGCCAGAGCACCGCGTAGTAGAACGGGTCGGTGAGGAAGTTGACGTAGTGGGTCAGCTCCCAGGTGTCGAGCATGCCGCGGCCGCCCGGCTCGTAGCCGCGCAGGCTGATGACTGCGAGCGTGATCAGCGAGCCGGCCAGGAACAGCGCCAGCCAGAGGACGTTCGGGGTCAGCAGGAGCCAGGGCGTCAGGTCGCGACGGGCCGGCCGTCGGGTGGCGCGCGCCGCCTCGGGGCCGGTCACCGACCGATCGCCGGCAAGGCCGGTGCGCGTGCTCATCAGTTGATCCACTGCCCGCCGTCGACGTCGACGACCTCGCCCGTGATGAAGTTCGGCGATACCGCGGCCAGGAACGCGACCACCTCGGCGATGTCTTCGGGCGTGCCGAAACGGCCGAGCGGGATCGCATCCAGGATCTCCTGCTCGCGCCGGTCGAACAGCTTCGAGGTGAGGTCGGTCCTGATCGAGCCCGGGCAGATCGCGTTGACCGTCACATGCGGCGCGAGTTCCTTGGCCAGTCCGCGGGTCATACCGAGAATGCCGGCCTTGGCCGCGCAATAGGCGAAGCGGCTCACCGCGTTGGGACCGGCGCCGTTGTGCGCGCTGACCGAGGAGATGTTGACGATCCGCCCGTGTTTCTGGTCCAGCATGGCCGGTGCGACCGCCTTGCACCAGTTGAAGCAGCCCTTGAGGTTGATCGCAAGCGTCTCGTCGTACTCGGCCTCGCTGATCTCGATCAGCGTCTTCGGCTGCGCGACCCCGGCATTGTTGACGAGCACATCGACCCGGCCAAAGCGGTCGAGAACCTTCTTACCGTGCTCCTGAACCGCGTCAAAATCGGCCACACTACCGGCCAGAACCAGCGCCTCGACCTCGAGATCGGTGATCTCCCCGGCGGTCACCTCGAGTTCGGCAACAAGCCGGTCGGCGAGAGCCACGGCATGGCCTCGCTTCGCCAGGGCGATAGCGCAGGCGCGGCCGATGCCGCGTGCGGCTCCTGTGATGACGGCGACGGGCATGATCGAGTCTCCGGCTTTGTGACAGCATACCGTCAAGTTCAGCGATTTCTTGGAAGCGCCGCCTCACTGGCTGTGGGGCAGTGTCCATGTGCCCGTTGCGATACAGTTCGCATGCCAGCGCAGCATGATCGGAAGACCGTCACGGCACGTACGGTTCTTCCGGACCGTCCACGGTTCGTCGAAGGGCTCGGTTGCCCTGAACGACATTGCGGACCGGCCAGTTGCCATCGAACTTCACGTATTCCTCCTGAAGGGTTGCGGCTACCGAGGTCGCAGTGTTGGACGTCTCGAGGTCGCCGCCTCCCAGATCACCCACGGACCTGCCGCTCGCTTCGTCACCCGTACCACGGAGGCCATGGTCGCAAAAACGCCGGCGCCTGAACAGCTCGGGTAGGACCTAGGACGCCGCGCCGGCGCGAAGCAGGTACCGCTGCTCCTCACAGCTCGCTGGCAGCGCCCGTTTTGGCTTTTCCAAGCGTCCGCGCGCCGACCGGCTGTCGGGGAGCCGACGAGGATAACCGTCGGGATTTCCCAACGCGCAGCGCACAGTGCGGTGCTCCGCTTAGACGAGGCGCAAAGCCAGGCCAAGCGCGCCCAGGAGAGCGAGACTGCCGACGGCGAGGCGCAGCAGGCGAGCCGGGAAATAAGGTGCAAGCAAGGCACCGCACGCCGTGCCCGCAGTCAAAATCGCAGCGACCATCGTCGCTGTCGCCAAGTCAAGACCGCCGGCGCTTGGCCCAGGCCGGCAAAGCGCGACCGCCACAGCCAACCGACCGAATACAGACTACCGGCGAGGACCGTCTCTCACGTCAATCCTGCACCCTCTCGCCAACTGCTCCAAGCCGGTTCTTCGAGGGGTCCAATAGCCTTACCGATAGCTTTCTCGGATCGTCGCACCCTCCGCCGCAGACTGGGCCTCGATCACGGCGTATCGGCCGCCTGAATACCGCGAGCCCCGCTTGCACCAGCGCCTCGGCGATGTCCTGGCCGTTCCAGGTAGCACAGCCCGGCGCAGCGATCCGTAGGTCCGGGCACCGCCCAGCAGCGCCGCAAAGGAACAGGCGGCGTCGCGTCAACCGCTGACCGCGTCCTCGGGGTGGAAGCTCATCATGATGTCGCGCCACAGGGCGTATTTGTCGACCGGCAGATCGAGCGGACTGCAGCGATCGACCGCCCGCTTAGCGCTCTCGGCCACCGCGCGGAAGCTCGCATCCCGCTCGAGGCGTGCCCGGTCCTGGATCGTCACCTGCTGCACGCTTCGGTCCGGCCCCACCTGAATGCGCAGCTGCACGACCATGTTCTGGAGGCCTTCGATGCCGACCGGCAGCGTCCAGCAGCGGGCGATCTGGCGGCGCAAGGCGTCGAGCTCGCTCAGGGTCAGCCGGTCCTGGCGCAACCACGCGAGGTCGTCCTCCTTCGAGGGGGCGGTTGGCGTGGGTCCGGCCTGCATTCCAGCCGCCGCACGTGGCTGCCAATGACACGCTTCCATCAGAGGGGCAGCAGCTGCCTTGAGACCTCCGATCCTAAATACGGCGGTTACCGGGGATTCGCCGTACGGTGTAATGCGAGCGAGCAACATTTCTCGGTCGAACAGTCGATTGATAAAGGGTATCGCGCTGGATCCGTTCCAAAGCCCGATTGCCTCGCGGTTCGTGGACAATCTCCATTCCTGAGTCTCTGCGGGCAGCCTATCAATGCGATAGATTATCTGGCTTTCACCGATGCCGAGATACATCTCCCAATTTATGGCAACTGACGTTGTATTTTCTTGGCATCGTATCAGCAGTGTGGGCGTCATGGGTTGGCCGAACCTATCTGGAATCGTCTCAAGCGCCTCCGTCCAAAGAAAGACATTTGTGCTATCATCGAGAGGGGAGATTTCCTGTTGCACAAGCCAATTGTCCGCTACTGCGCGGGTTGTAATCACGGTCGTTACAACGATGAAGGCGAACGTAGCTGATCTCATATTAGGCTCATTCCACAGTGCACGCCCGTTGTCAGCTGCAACCCTGCCTATGAGGGCTCCTGGTCACCACCAGTTTTTGATCAGGCTGGCTGCACGTGACCAGGACAGACCCGTCGTCTGAACAGAATCGCACCATCCGGAGAATGTTCGTCTCGACTACGTTGATAGGAGCGACTCCGAGCTGA
>Ga0299907_10000590_pt1 | contig 18247 bp, 15 predicted proteins | sample RVTome_16_FD_198680 | JGI IMG/M metagenome (GOLD analysis project Ga0299907, IMG submission 198680) | Soil microbial communities from uranium-contaminated site in the Upper Colorado River Basin, Wyoming, United States - RVT152D67 (version 2) ...
CTCCGTCAACTCCGGAGTCGGCACGGCCACGATCCAGGTGCCTTCATCCGTGGGCACTTCGGACCGTGCCTCAACCCTCAATGAGTAAGGAAGGGCCGCCAATTCGGCAACCACCCCGTCACGCTCGGCTTCGGCCGGCGTTTGGGTCGGAGTTTCGGGGTCCCGCGTGGTAGTCGTCGTCTCGGTCGTGACAACATCGGTGGTGGTCGAGGACGAAGTCAAGGTCGTGGGGGTTGAGTCGGTGGCGGTCTCTTCCGGCGACGAACAGGCGGCCAGGATCAGCGCAACTGCAAGCAACCCTGCATGTAGACGCCGCTGTGGATCACTCACGCCGGTTCAACGCCGCACGATCCTGAAGCGTTTCCGGGAGGGCTGCAAACGGTACCGACCAGAAGCTCTCCCTGGTAACTACTGAGGCCGGTCTGACACCCGGATCGTTCCCTGCCAGACTTCCAGCGGCCCGGTGCTGTCGGTGGCGGGACCGATGTGTGGGGTGGCGAATACGGTGAGAATCCCGGCGTCGTAGCTCATCGTCCCGTAGGGACTCTCCAGCTCAGGGAGCTCCACTCGTTTCCACATTCGACCGTCGTTGGAGGTCCAGTATCCGGTCACCAGCATCCCATTGCTCGGGGAGCCAGCGGGGTCGGTGATCATTCCCTGGGCAAGAAAACCTCCATCGATGGCGATGACGTCGATGATCCAGGACTCTGTCGATTCGCCCAACTCGATGTCGGCCCGTTGCCAGGTGTCCCCGTCGGCACTCCAGAGAACGATTGCCCGTGAAGACTCCTCGACGGAAGTCTCGACGGTGGTTCCGGTCCCGGCACCGTCTTCAGTCTGAGTGCCAGCACTGTCTTCGTCCTCCGGGACCACCCTCTCACCACCGCCGGCCACCAATCCGGCCCCCGACGCCGCCACCGCGTTGAGTGCTTCCTCGGGCAGTCCTGCCACCTCCGGGGCGGAGCTGGGAATCCAGGTGTGACCCCCATCGGAGGAGCTGATCACCGTAGGTTCATCCGACCCGGACGGAACCCCGATTGCCACCACCTCGATGCCGAACCTGGCGACGCTCTGGAGGGTGTAGGCATCACCCACGCTGAGCGCGGTGACATTGGTGAACCCTTGGGCGACCGCGTCGGGCCCCGTTATCTCCCGGCTCGTCCAGGTTTCGAGGTCCGTCGACTCGATCACGAGCAGCCGCCGGCTGGACGGGTCCCCGTCGAACTCGAGGATGTCGAGAGCGAGAATCGCCACTTGCCCGTCGACTTCGATGACGTCGAGGAACAACTCGACCCCGGTCAGGTCGACTGAGGAAAGATCGACAGGTGACCAAGGACCACCATCGCGAGCCACCCACGCCCGGGGCAAGCTATCGAACTCGGTGTGATGACCCACCGCCACCATCCCGAAGCCGGTCAACCCGGCCCCCTCGACGAAGTCGCGCGGCTCGGAGAACCCTGCCACGGCCGGGGCCTTCGTGAACTCGCCGACGATCGTCTCGAAGTCGGTGTCGGCCGGGATCGGTTGGGTTATCTCGGTTCCGGTGGTCGCCGGCTCATCTGACTGGAGAAGCCCTGCCACCGGAAGGATGACGGCCACGGTGACAGCGGCCGCGGCCAGTCCCGCCCGCAACCTCGACGCCGGTTTGGGCTCTCGAAACGTTGGAGTGGGGAAGGCGGCGACATGAGACTTGAGTTGCCGGGAACCGAGGTCAATGTGTCTATCGAGGTCGATCATGTCTCCTCCAGGTGGGCTAACAGTTCGGCGAGTCTCTTTCGCGCTCGCCGCAGATGGGTGTTGGCCGACTCCTTGGAAACACCAAGGATCGAGCCGACTTCAGAAAGGGAAACGCCGTCCAGATAGTGGAGAGCCACTACTTGAGCCTGACGCCGCGGGAGCGTTCGAACCGCGGCCCACAGTTCGGCGGCCGGAGAGGGAAGTTCCGGTTCGTTGGGTGGTGGCCTCTCGTTGAAGACGCGGACCATTGCTCTTGTCTCTCGAAGCTGTCGTCGAAACAGTGAGACAGACCGGTTGGCAACCACCCGACGCACAAAGGCGCCAGGATTGTCGTATCCGCCGATGCGATCCCACTTGGAGTAGGCGGCTGAGAACGCCTCCTGCGCCAGGTCCTCGGCCGCTGCAGGATCGCCGCTCAGCGCATAGGCCAGCCCGACCACCGAGCGGATCTCCGAGGCGTAGAAGGAGGAGAAACTGGGACGGCCACCTGAGCTCAGCATGATGTCGCCGATTGGGTTGGGCAGGGCCGGCTGCTGGTTCGCTCTCATTCAGGAGTTACTCGCCATACCGCTCGATTCGTGTGACGCGCTCCACGAAGATTTTTCTCATCGGCCCAGTCAAGGGTATGGAAATCAGCCCCCCTCCCGGCTCCGCCGGACTCCCCCCAACGCTTACTTCGTTCGCTGGGGGGAGAAACGAACGTCATATTTCCTCCCCCAGGAGCGGAGCGACGTTGGGGGAGGTGGCCCGAAGGGCCGGAGGGGGCTCGGTACCCCCCACTACGGGGGAAGAAATGACCACCGGAGCCAGGGCCCTGACCGAGATGCTCGACGGCTACGGGATGACCCATCTCTTCCGCTATGCCGCCACGACCATGCGGTCAGACATCGAGGATGGAGGATCCGACAACTCAGACCGGGCACCTATCAATGGACCAGCCCCCTCGGACGCAGCTACACCGTCGGGCCCGGGCCCCCTTGATCATCACTTGGGCCGCTCCGGGGAACCGCTTCCACCACTGCCGGGGTCTCACCCACCGTCACCACATCGCCTGGCTCAACCCCACGTCTCAGGTTGGAGAGCCCGACCCCTTGGGCCGCCGACGTGAGAACCCCCACAGACTCGCCATCCTTGATGATCTCGCTGCCCAGATCCGGCGTTCCAACATCGAAACGCAGGATCCGAAGATGATGATTGACCCGACCCCCGCGGCTGTCGAGACGGGCCACCAACTCCTGTCCAAGAAAGCAGCCCTTGTCGAAGGACACGGTGTTGGCCACCAGACCGGTCTCTTGAGGAATGGTCGCATCGGTCACGTCCACCCCCATCAGGGGCTCACCGGCTTCGATGCGAAGCAGCTCATATGACTCGAGATCGAGCACCGGCAGATCCGGCTTCTCCCCCGCCACCAGGGTGCGGGCGACGGTGAGCCAGGACACATCGGCGATGAGAGCCGAGCGGTCACCCGACCACCGCCCCTCTTCATTTTGGTAGGGCCCAACCACCAGCCACAGATCTTCTCCAACAGGCTCGATCTCGACCTCGACCCTGATCCGGTACCGGCCCAGAGTTGACATCAGGGCCTCCCCCCGGCCGCTCTCCACGACCAGACCCACCTCCTCGTGGCCACGGAGCGCCCAAAAAAAGTGGTCCAGTTTTCCCTGCGGTGTCAGCAGAAGAGAACGTCTGACTGAGCCCGGCTCGGCGTCCCCGATCTCCTGACTGATCAGATCGTTGAGGAATCGGATCGCATCAGGCCCGGTGAACCAGATCAACTCGGGAGCGGTCGGTGCCAGGAAGGGCTCTTTCAACATCATCAGACCGTCGCCAAATCCTCGAGCCACGGTACCGAGAAGAAGACATCGGACAGCCAACCCGAGATGACACTCAGGTTCCCGGTGAGAAGCACCACACCGAACCCGGCGAGCAGGACACCGGAGGCGATGTTGACGGTGCGAAGATGCGGTTTGAGCCTGCCGAAGACCTTGAACAACCCGAGCCCGGCGAGCAGGAACGGGATCCCGAGACCCAGGGAGTAGGCCAACAGCAGCCCCATCCCCTGGAAAAGCGTCTCCTGTAATGACGCCGTGGCCAGGATCACGGTGAGGACCGGTCCGATACATGGTGTCCAGGCGAATCCAAAGGCAGCACCCATCACCGGGGGCGCCCATCCGCCCAGACGGGATGGCCTCACATCGACCCGCCGGTCCTGACTGAAAGACGCCAGCAGCCCTCTGCTGGAGACTGCCATTGCCACCATGAGCAGACCGAACACCACGATGAGCAGACCGGCCACACGAGTAAAGGTGTCCAGGTTCTGCACCAGAAACGTCCGCAGCCCGGTCGCCACCGCACCCAACGCCACGAAGACGACCGTGAATCCGGCTATGAAGAGAAGGATCACCCGCAACATCCGACCGGTCGACACGTCACCCGTTTCGAGTTGGCTGGCCGAGTAGCCCGACATCATCGACAGGTACCCGGGAAGCAGCGGCAACACACATGGCGAGACGAAGGAGATGACTCCTGCGCCGAAAGCGACCAGAAGCTGAATTACGTACGCGGCAGAATCGACGTTCTCAAACACTTTGGTTCCCCGGCGGATCAGCCGAAGTGTGCTGATGATCGCACGCGCGCCGCTCTACTCTCGGCTGGTGGCTCCATGGATGCGACGCACGCTCGACCCATTGTTGCCGGTGGATCGCTTCAGCAGGGCCGACCGAAGGATCGTGTTCATCATCTGGACGGCCGGTGTGGTCCAGGGGTTCGCCCAATCCCAGGCAGCGGCGACCCTGCCGTTCACTCGCGCCGGTCTGGGGTTGACCGAAGGGGAGATGAGTCTCCTTCTCGGAATCGCCCGGCTCGCCGCGTTCGCCGCTCTCCCCCTCGGCTGGATCGGTGATCACAAGGGCCGGCGGCGCCCCTTCCTCTGGGCGGTGACCTTGGTCATCGCCGGCGGGACTCTCGCCGGGCTGGCTTTCGAGTCGTGGCAGTTCGGAACCGCCCAGGCCATCCTGCGCACCGGCACCGCAGGCATGTCGGGTCTTGCCATAGTGCTGCTGGCAGAGCAGGTGGCGCCCACCATCCGTGCCTATGCCATCTCCTTCTACGGCGCGGCTGTTTCGTTTGGCGGTGGGCTCGCCTTGATGACCCTTCCCCTCGCCGATGGCGGTGGCAACAACTGGCGCACTCCCCATCTCCTGATCGGGGCCGCGCTGCTCGTCCTCCCATTCTTGGTGCGCAACGTCTCCGAGAGCCACATCTTCATCGAAGCCCACGATCGACGGCACTGGCGGGAGCTGGCCACCGGAGAATGGGCGAGACGATTCTGGATCGTGGCCGGCATCGGGTTCCTGGTGGCGGCCTACTCCGCCGTCGCATTGGCCTTCTCAACCTCGAGGATGATCGAGGAGCTCGAGATCTCAACAGGTTCCACCGTGCTCATCGGTCTGCTCGGTGGCACGGTTGGCGGTATCGGCTTCTTCGTCGGCGGGCATCTCGCCGACGCCTGGGGCCGGCGTAGGACAACGGTGATCAGCCTCCTTCTCGCCCTGGCCGGGGGGCTGGTCATCTACTGGTCCGAATCGATACTGCTCCTCGTCCTTGCCGTGATGGTGTCGTCGTTCGGGACCTTCTCCTTCGTCCCCGCCGGCGGGTCGCATCGCGCCGAGCTCTTTCCGACGGGCCTCCGGGCGAGCGCCAACACGGCGGCTACCAACTTTGCTCTCGTCGGGTCGGCCACCGGACTGATTCTCGGGATCTTCACCATCGACCGTTTCGGTCTCTCCGAGACCGTCACCGCACTCGGGGTCGGCATGGCAGCCGCCGCCTTCCTGACATTGCTGCTCCCCGAGACCAGGGGTCAGGACCTGACCGCGGCCTCCACCGCCCGGCGGTAGGCGAACAAGTAGACCAGGCCTCTGGCGACCAGCATTGCTGCGATCGCCCACCAGATCCCGTCGAGTGAGTCACCCAAAGGCGTCAACGAGATCACCAGCACCACCACGGCTGCTCCGAACGAAGTCGAAGCCACGACGGTGCCCAAGGCGAGAAGACCGAAAAAGATCCCGTCGGCTACGAAGAGCGGCGCTGCGACCGGCATCATCCAGCCCGCCACCTCGCCGGCCGAGACTGTCAGGTCGGCCACCTGCGGGTCGTCGACCAGCAAGGCGAGCAACGGGTTCCCGACGAAGAAGACGGTCATCAGCACCAGACCGGTCACTCCGCCCCACATCAACAGCCGCCAAGACAAGCGGTCGGTGCCGGAGCGATCACCAGCCCCTACGGCATCACCAACCATGGCCTGACCGGCGATGGCAAACGAGTCGGCGATCATCGCCGCCAGGAGCCATACCTGCATCACGACTTGGTGAGCCGCGATCTCGGCGGCGCCGATGCGGGTGGCCGTGGCCGCGGCAAAGGTGAGCGCCAGAAGAAGCGCACCGGTGCGAAGTGCGACCAGGACTCCGCTTCGACCCAGCGCCAGCAAGGTGGGCACCGCCTCCCGAAGACCCACCGGGCGATCGGCCATGCGACGGGAACGGAGCAACCGCAGGAACCAAACTGCACCCGCGTACTGGGCGGCCAGAGTGGCCAGGGCTGCTCCCTCCACCCCCAACCCCGCCCAGAAGATGAGCAGTGGGTCGAGCACCAGATTGATCAGGTTCACCCCGATCGCGACCACAAGCGGGGTTCGGGTGTCCTGATAGCCGCGAAATGCCCCATGCCCTGTCGTCACGATCAACACCGCCGGCGTTGCCAGCACCCGAATGCGTAGGTAGGAGACGGCCGGTCTGGCTACCTCCGACTCTGCGCCCATCAGGGAGACCAGAGCCGGAGCGAGCACCAGGACCACCACCATCGCCACCAGACCGAGGATCACCGCCAGGACCAGCGCATCCCCCACCCAACGCCTCGCCTGCGGTGCGTCGCCTTTGCCCAGAGCCTGGGCGACGAGCGGCGTGGTCACGTAGGCGAGGAAATTGAAGCCAAAGAAGGCGAAGCCGAGAATCGCCGTGTCGACGCCCAAGGCGGCCAACTCGCTCACCCCGAGCCGGGCCACGAACGCGGTGTCCGTCAGCGTGAGGATCGGGTCGATGGCGAGGGTGCCCAGGGCCGGAAGCGCCAGGCGGAGGATGGCCCGATTGTCGCCGCGGGCGACGGTCATTTCCTCGGTGCCCGGCCCGCAGCCTCGAATCGATCGGGCCACTCGCAAAGACCGAACAACTCGCACTCACCACAGAGGGGGCGTTTCGCATCACATATGTCGCGACCGAATTGGATGAAACGCATCGACAAGCCGGACCAGGTGCTCTTTGGGTAGAGAGCTTTCAGGTCCTTCTCGATCTTGACCGGATTGACCCAGGTGGTGAGACCGAGCCGACGCGCCACCCGATTCACGTGGGTGTCCACCGCGATCGCGGGGACATCCCAAACCTCGGCCAGCACGACACTCGCTGTCTTGCGACCCACGCCGGGCAGCTTGACGAGCTCGTCGATATCCATAGGGACATCGCCTCCGAAAAGCTCTTCGATGCCCTGGGCGAGCTTGATGATCGACTTGGTCTTCTGGCGGAAGAACCCCGTCGAGTAGACGATCCGCTCGACATCCTCGGGGTTGGCCTCAGCAAGGTCAGCCGGAGTCGGATAGGCCTCGAACAGGACAGGGGCAACCTTGTTCACGTTCTCGTCGGTGGTCTGGGCTGACAACACAGTCACCACCAGCAGGTGGTAGGGGGACAGGTATTCGAGGGCGGTGCCGATGGCCGGGTATCGTCTGCGCAGTCGATTGAGGACGGCGCGCGCTTTGCCCTTCTCGGCCCGGGTGGGGATCGATCCGTCTGCTCTGCTCAACGGCATGAAACGGCATCGTATTGGGTTCGCTCTACGCTCCCACCCGCCAATGTTCAGATCTGACCGGAGCCGGGCGGTCCTGGCCCTCCTCGCCGCTTCCTTTCTGTTCGGGGCCACCTTCGTGGTGGTCAAGTCGGCCATCGAGCGGTTCCCCCCAATCTCGTTCGTCGCCTGGAGATTCCTGCTCGGCGCCCTGCTCCTATCGGCGTTCACCCTTCCTCGCGGCAAGAAGATGTGGCTCCACGGCTCTATCGCCGGCTTGGCGCTCTTCGCCGGCTATGCCCTGCAGACGACCGGGCTGGCTCTCACCAGCGCCAGCAACTCCGCGCTGATCACCGGTCTCTACGTGGTGATCACCCCATTTCTGGCATCGCTGTTCGCCCGGCGGACACCAAGCTGGTGGAGTGTCGGGGCAGCGGCCCTGTCGTTCTTCGGCCTGATCCTCCTCACCGACACCGATGGATTCAGGTTTCAAGAGGGGGACGTTCTCACCTTGGGATGCGCCCTGTCCTTCGCACTTCACATCGTCGCCCTGTCACGCTTCGCCCGCCATCATCCGGTGGTCCCCTTCACCATCGTGCAGCTGGCAGTCACATCGGTTCTCGCCTTCGGGCTCTCGATGATGCTCGAGGTTCAGACCGTGCCGCCCCCTTCCGTCTGGGGCGCCCTGCTCCTCACGGGGCTCGGTGCCAGTGCGGGCTGCTTCGTTCTTCAGATCTGGTCTCAGACGATCGTGGGCGCCACCACGGCGGCGGTGGTCTTGGCGGCCGAGCCTGCCTTTGCCGTTGCTACGGCTTGGATCGTGTTGGGAGAGAGACTCACCATCGGGGGATGGGGCGGAGCCGCGCTCATCCTCGTTGCCATCTTCGTCGTGCTCACCAAGCAGAAGGACTACGCCTCAGTGGAGGCCGAGGCTGTCTCCCCTGCTCACTGACTCACTTGGTAGTCATCGGAGCGGAGACGGCGCGCCAGCCTCATCAGCAAACGAATCCCCAGCACTGAGAGCAACAACCCGAGAGTGAGCAGCACTGCGAACTCGGCAGCGGTGGTGTAGGGATTGTCGCAGGCCTCGATTCCGTCGGGACACAGCCCCCACCCGGTCCCGCCGTCGAGCAGATCGATGAGCACCAGTATCGGAATCAGTGCGATGCCGATAGCAGTGGCTGAAAGGAGGACGACTCCCAGACGTATGACGAACACAGGCACAACAACTAAACGGTAACCGGACTGCGTTCTGATCCCGGCATACAATCGCCGACCCGTGTCGGACTATCACCAGGAAGAGTTCACCCCTGAGGAGCAGGCGGTGCTCGGACGGTTCTTCACCAACCTCGACCTCCCGGTGTTCGGTCTCGTCAACCTCCCCGAGGTGGTCAAGGGCGCACTTTTTGCCAGGTACTCGCGAACCTCCAAGTCGTTGCGGCGGCTCTTTCTTGACGAGTTCGTGGCTGACCCCGAATCAGGCATCGACACGATTGCGCTCGCCGTCGGAGACGACCCGTTGATCGCGACCAGAAAGGCAGAGCAGCTCTATCAGCGGATCTTCTTCGACTACGGCGACGACTCGGTGGCTCAGTTGGGCGGGGCGCACCTGGCCTGCGAGCAAGCCTCCAACCTGCTGACCAAGGTGCTCGAATGGGGTCGTCTCGCTGCCTACCTCGAGCAGTCGACTCGCTACATCCGTTACGACGCCAGACTCGGTGACCGCTACCGCTACTTCGTGCCGGATGAGATATCCCGATCTTCTCACGCCGACCGATATCTCCGCCACATGGAGCTCGTCTTCGACACCTACTCGGACATGGTGTCCACGATGATGGCCCACTACGAGGAGGTTCACCCTCGTGGCGAAGAGGATTCCAAGCTGGTTTGGACCTCGACCATCCGGGCCAAGGCGTGCGACACGGTTCGTGGCCTGCTTCCGGTTTCGACGCTCTCCAATGTCGGGATCTATGCGACTGGTCAGGCATACGAGATGGCCCTGGTTCGCATGGCGGCCCACCCCCTGAGCGAAGTCCAGGACTATGGGTCGATGATGCTGGGCGAGTTGCGGAAGGTCATCCCCTCGTTTCTCACCCGTGTCGATCTGCAGGATCGTGGTGTTCGGTGGTCGAGATACCTGGAGGAGGTTCGGGACGATCTCGAGCAACGTGGACAGGCGCTCGGCGCGCCCGAGGACCAGGGCCCGTCGGTGGTCCTCACCGATTGGGATCCCGAGGCGGAGCTGAAGATCGCCGCCGCCGCCCTCTACTCGGTCTCGGAACTGGCGGATCGTGAGCTGATCGACGTGGTCAGGGCGATGACTCCTGTCGAGCGGGCCGAATTGATCGGAGCCCTGGTGGGTGATCGGGCCAACCGGCGTCACAAGCCGGGACGTCCGATGGAGCGGACCACCTATCGATTCGACGTGAGTTGTGACATCGGTGCTTTCAGAGATCTGCAACGTCATCGACTGATGACCCTCGAGTGGCAGCGTTTCTCGACGAGGCTTGGCTACGACCTTCCGCCGGAGTTGGAGGAACGAGGGCTGGTCGATCGATGGCAATCGACCATGGACGAGTCGGGTGCCTTCTACGAAGACCTGCAAGCCGACCTCGGTCCCGATGTCGCCCAATATGTGGTCCCCTTTGCCTTCAATGTCCGGTTCGTGATGGAGATGAACCCTCGTCAGGCGTTTCACCTGATCGAGTTGCGGAGCCAGGTCGCGGGACATCCCGCCTATCGCCGAGTGGCCCACGAGATGCACCGTGCCATCCGCGACGTGGCCGGACATCGTCTGATCGCCGATGCAATGACCTATGTCGACTACAGCGAAGTCGAGCTGGAACGACTTGCCGGGGAGCGCAAAGCTGAGCAGAAGAGGGCAACGCGTTAGCGTTCGACCATGGCTCAATTCGACGTCGATGCGATGCTCAAGAGATATCAGGAGCGGGCGGGGGCTGTAAAGGACCGCCCGCTGCCACCGGTCGCCGGTGAGGATCGCAAGCGGCTGATAGAACAAGCTGAAATCGACTACACCGATTTCGCCCTGATCGGGAGTGCGGCATGGGCCGTGGAAGAGGGCAAACTCGTCCTCCGCATCCCGTTGGGCGGCCCGGGCTAGCCCACACCCCATGCTCGACAAGAGACTCATCCTGATTTCAGGCAAGGGAGGGGTTGGCAAGTCGGCGGTTGCCGCCGGGCTCGCGCTGCTCGCTCAACGGCGCGGGCTGAGAGTCCTGGCCATGGAGATGGACTCACCTGGCGGTCTCTCCGCCCACTTCGGCACCGGACCTCTCGAGTTCGAGCCGCGCGAGGTGAGGCCCGGTTTGCACGCGATGCAGATGGTCAGATCCGATGCCCTTCTGGAGTACCTGGCTCTCCAGTTGAACATCAAGGGCATGAACCGGCTGGGCGCCCTGGCCCGTGCCTTCGACGCTCTCGCCACCACCGCCCCCGGGATCCGCGAGATCATCACCATCGGCAAGGCAGTGTGGGAGGTGAGGGAGGATCGGTGGGATGTTGTCATCGCCGACGCTCCGCCCACCGGGCAGATCGGGTCGTTTCTGCGGGCCCCGGTCACCATCTCCGAGTTGGTGCCGACCGGGCGGGTTCGGACTCAGGCCGACTTCATGAGCGAAACGCTCAAGGACCCAAAGCTCACCGAGCTGATCTTGTTGTGCCTGCCGGAAGAGCTCCCGGTGACCGAGACCGAAGAGACCATGCGATGGCTGGCCAAGGAAGATTTGGTGACCAAGCCGAGAGTCATCGCCAACCGGGTGTTGGAGGAGCTGACCGATCCCGACACCCCGCCAGGGCCGGTTGGTGAGGCTGCCGCCCTCCACCGATCCTGGTGGCGAGAGCAACAGCATTGGCTGGATCGGCTCCCCCCCGACCACTCACTTCCCTATCTCTACGGGTTGTTCACCCCAGGCGAGGTGGCTGCGCACATGGCGGACGAATTGGAGGCGATTGCGTGACACGCACCCTTCTGGTCACCGGCGGCGGAGGCGTGGGCAAGACCACGGTGGCGGCGGCCATCGGGGTTCGGGCGGCGCGGAGCGGCCTGAGGACACTGGTGGTCACGGTCGACCCGGCGCGGCGTCTCGCAAGCGCCCTCGGCGTCGAGGAGTTGGGCAACGAGCCCCAGCCTCACGCCGAGGAGCCCAACCTGTGGGCGGCCATGCTCGACGCCACCGCCTCGTGGAGAGCGGTGGCGATGCGGCACGCCGAGCCCGACGTTGCCACACGCCTCGCCGACAACGAATTCTTCCGGGCGGCGTCCGAGCACTTTCCGGCGTCGCAGTCCTACGCCGCCGCCGATCAAGCTGCGACTTTCGTCCAGGCCAAAGCCTGGGATCTGGTCGTGGTCGACACACCCCCATCCGGTGGCGGCATCGACTTCTTCACCGCGCCGGCCCAGATGGCCGACCTGGTCGGGGGTCGGCTCCTCCGGTGGATCACCGGCGGGCCGCTTCCCGGGCGACGGGTCTTCTTCAATCTCGCCGCCCGGCCCATGCTGAGGATCGCCGACACCATCTTGGGCTCCGACCTGCTCGAACGGGTTGCCGAGTTCCTCCTCGACCTCAGGACCACTTACGACGGCGTCTCCAGGAGGGGTCGTGAGATAGAGGGCGTCCTCCGCTCGGCTTCGATTCTCGTCGTTACCACCTCCGACCCGGCACCGGTGCGCGAGGCGATCAGGTTCTACCGGGAGCTGCCCGGCCTTGCCTCCATCCCGGTGGCGGTCCTCTTCAACCGAATCCTCCCACCGAGCTGGGCGGACGCCACCGCTCCGGCAGACACCTCGGCCGCCCTCGAGGCCAATCTGGCGCGATGGAGCGCCGAGACGGTGAGGCAGCGAGATACCCGTGAGGAATTCTCATCCCGGTATGGGGCACACATTGCGACCATCCGTTGGTCATCGACTCCACCGACCGACCTCGCCGGTCTCGCCGGTCTTCTCGATCAGGCAGACGGCTTGCCTTGGGCCGAGCTCGGGCTCGCCACCACCGGCAGCTGACTGCAATTGGTCTTGCCCGCGAGTTAGACCAGCGTCTCGGCCATCGCCCGCAGGTCGGCGTCCTCGCCCGTCTTCTCGATGTGGCGAAGCAGGATGTGGCCGATCGTCGAGGCCAGAGCTCGCGCATCATCCCGGACCATGGCCACGGCCTCGTCCGGCGATCGACCGTTCAGATAGCTTCTGACCACCTCCGCCTCGAGTGGGCCGGCCAGCTGCTCAGCGGCTTCGAGCAACGAGGTGCTCAGACCGGTGGCGTGTGCGGCTGCGATGTGTCGTCTCGCCTCGAAGAGCATTCCGGTGCGGGCGTAGGCCAGGGCCAGGGTTCCGTGGCTGGGGCCCCTCTGCTCGAACGGGATCGACTCCAGAGTGGGCTCCATCAAGGCGATGCCCTCCTCGTCGTGACCGAGCCCGATCAGGACCGCGCCACGGGTGTTTCTGATAGCCGGGAAGTCGGCTAGAAGCTGGATGGCCTCGGCACTGGCCTGATCCGCCTCCTGAAGCCACTTGGGATCCTCGAGGGCGAGGTCGATCACCGCCAGATTGTTGAGGCTGATCGCCCGATCACGGTCGGACACGTTGGGGTCGGAAAGGTGCTCGAGAAAGGCCTCGCGATGAGATTCGCTCGGAGCAGCCAATCCTTGCTCGACCGCCTGGAGCTCTATTGCCACTTCCATGGCGCTCGCAGTCTTGAGCATGCCCGCCACCTCGGTGTCGGGCATGACCAGGAACTTCAAGATCGCGTGGCCGTCAACCCCACGAAACGGGATCAGGTTGATCAATCCGATCCCCAAGATGTAGCGCACCGCCAGCGCGGCATAGGGCTGCCATCCCGGATGGGCACTGATGATTTGATCGGCCAACCAGGCAAGCGGGATGTGCGAAAGGGGCCCGGCCGCGGTGACCACGATTGCACGGGCCCGTGTGGCGCGCCCGCGCGGTAGATATGCGGTGTGCCCACCGAGCGGATAGAGCCTCAGGATGAACCTAACTCCCCCAAAGGTGAGACTGCCGAGACGGGGACCGATCCCTATCGAGATCTCCCGAATCCGGAATCCCACCGCCCGACCGGTCACAGCATGAGCTGCCTCGTGGACCAGGCTGGTCACGAATCCGACCAGGTCGACGAAGGCGAAGACGAAGAGGAGATATGCGACGACACCCTCACGACCGGTGACGGTCACGTACACGCCGGAGAGCAGCAGTGCGGTGTGGATGATGGAGGATCGAACCTGCCGGTTCGCCTTCAGCTTGGTGGCACAGGTCTCACATAGCTGCCGTCGAAAGCTGGACGCGCTTCCTTTCTGAGCACCGCACCGGGAGCAGCGAGGAGGAGACTCGATCATCGCATGATTCATCGGACCGACCGGGAGGCTCCTTTATCAGGGCCCATTCCGGTTTATCCTGGGTTGATGGCTAACTCGGCCGCATTCTTCGATCTCGATCGGACCCTGATCTCGGGCGCTTCCGCCTTTCCCCTGGGAGTGGAGGCCTGGCGCCAAGGATTGGCCAGCAACCCGGATATCGGGCGCTGGGCGATCTCGGCCCTGAGCTTCAAACTCCTCGGGGACAAGGGTGATGCCACCGACGATGTGAAAGGTGACTTCTTGAATCGGATCGCCGGTGCCTCGGTCGCCGCTCTCGAGGTGGTCAGTGCCGCGGTTCTCCCCAAGCTGGTATCGAGGGTGAGACCGGAGTCACGCAAGCTGATCAAGATGCATCACGACTCCGGGCGCGAAACCTGGATCGTCTCCGCCGCACCCCATGAGATCGTGGAGCCTTTGGCTCGATCTCTCGGCATGACGGGCGCCATCGGAACCAAGGGTCGGGTGGTGGCGGGCCATTACACGGGCGGGCTGGAGGGTCCGTTCGTCTATGGGGCCGGCAAAGCCGAAGCCATCGAGAAGCTCGCTTCCGACCGTGGCTATGACTTGGAGCGCAGCTACGCCTACTCCGATTCCATATCGGACCTCCCGATGATGGAAACGGTAGGCCATCCCGTTGCCGTGAATCCCGACTCCGAGCTCGACGCCCTGGCCCACGAGCGCGCCTGGCCGGTGGTCATCTTTGCCAGGAAGACCAAACGGGCCGTCGCGGTGAGCGCCATGTCGACGGTGGGCGCTTCGGCTGCTGCCTTGGCCTATGTCCTGGGACGGAAGCATGGGCGCGACGGCGCCCTCGCCCAGATGGCCCAACGACAGATCCGGGTTCGCAAGCAATAGTACCTTGCTTTGGTGAGCGGCGATCAGGCTCAGATGATTGCGCTGGGCCCGAGCAGTTCCTTCAGCTCGGCGAACAGCGCGGTCCGGGGCTCGACCCGGTGGGCGTCGCTCAGCTTCAGGACCTTTATCCCCTGCTCGCTGGTCATGTTGAGGTACACCGGCGCCGGCCCTGGATGATTCGAGAGGATCGACTTGAGCCGCGAAACCATCTCCGGCGTGAGATTTGCCGCCGGCGTCTTGAGACGGACCATGGTGTCGTCACGAACTTCGAGCTCCTTGATCTCGCGCGCCATGACCTTGACCTCGTCGCCGCGGTGGTCGAGATAGCCACTGACTACGACCACCGCGTCCTCGATGACCGCTTGGCCGTAGTCGGCGACCGTTCTGGGGAATGCAACCACCTCGACCGAGCCCTCCAGATCCTCGAGCTGGAAAAAGATCATCGGGTCTCCGTTGCGGGTCCAACGTCTCGTGATCGAGGCAACAAGACCCCCAACAGTGACATTGGCGCGATCCGATAGCTCCTCCAACTGGCTGATGGTGACGGTGGTGGCCGCCGCCAACGCCTGGCCCACCGAGAGCAGGGGATGATCGGAAACGTAGAGCCCGAGCATCTCCTTTTCGAACGCGAGGCGAATCTTCTGGGGCCAGATCAGATCCGGGATCTCGATCCGGCTGTTGGTGACCGCCTCGGAGTCACCGGCAAAGAGGCTGAACTGGCCCATGTCCTCATTACGTCTTCGTTCCAGGGTTGCATCGAGTATCTGCTCGTAGACCAGGGTGAGGCCCTTCCTGGTCTCACCGGTCCCATCGAAGGCCCCGGCCTTGATCAGAGACTCCACGGTCCGTTTGTTGAGCGCTGAGACGTCGACTCGGTCCACGAAGTCCTGGAATGTGGTGATGGGACCGTCTGCCCGGGCCTCGACGATCTTCTCCACCACCCCCTCGCCCACGTTGCGCACCGCCGAGAGCCCGAAGCGAATCCGCCCGTCGCGGACGGTGAAGTCGGAATCTGACTCGTTCACATCCGGCACGAGCACCTTGATCCCCATCTGTCGGCACTCGTTCAGATACACCGCGGTCCGGTCTTTGTCCTTCTTGGTGGCGGTGAGGAGCGCCGCCAGGTACTCGGCGGGATGATGCGCCTTCAAATACGCGGTTTGGTAGGCAACCAACCCGTAGCCGGCGCTGTGGCTGCGATTGAAGCCATAACCCGCGAAATGCTCGATGAGCCCGAAGATGTCCCGCCCCACTTCTTCGGTGTGACCTTGGGCCCGGCACCCGGCGACGAACTTCTCCTCCTCGGCGAGCATGACCGCTTTGATCTTCTTCCCCATCGCACGACGCAGATTGTCGGCGTCGACCATCGAGTAGCCGGCCATCTCCTGGGCGACCGTCATCACCTGTTCCTGGTAGACCATGATCTGGTAGGTGTCTGCCAGTTTGTCGGTCAGCGCCGGATGGAGTTGCTCGATGGGTGCCCGACCGTTCTTACGATCGGCGTAGAGGTTGTGCATGTTCGCCCCCATCGGCCCGGGGCGGTAGAGGGCAACGAGTGCGATCACATCGTTGAAAGAGTCGGGCTTGAGCGACCGGATCAGTGAACGCATCGCGGTGCCCTCGAGTTGGAACACGCCGATCGTGTTGCCCGTCTGGAGGAGCTCGAACGTCTTGTCGTCATCGAGCGGAACCGAATCGATGTCGACTCGCTCACCGGTGCTCTCCTCGACCAATTCGAGGCAACGCTCGATGATCGAAAGGTTGCGCAACCCGAGGAAGTCCATCTTGAGCAACCCCAAGGCCTCGACCCCATACATTTCGAACTGGGTCACCACCTCGGCGCCGTCGCCCTTTTGTTGGATGGGGACGATATTGATCAGCGGCTCGGGTGCGATGACCACCGCGGCGGCGTGGATCGAGTCCTGGCGGCGGAGACCCTCCAGACCCACGGCGGCATCCACCGTCTCCCGGACCGCGGGATCGCCTTCGTAGAGATCACGCAAACCCTGGCCGTTGGCGTACCAATCCTTGATCGTGGAGTCGGCGTCAGGCGGGGGTGCGGTCAACACTTGTTGCAGGGTGGCCTCGCGGCCGAGGATCGAAGGAGGCATGGCCTTGGCCACCCGGTCACCCACCCCGTAGGGATGGCCGAGCACACGGGCGGCGTCTCTCAGTGCCTGTTTCCCTTTGATGGTGGAGAAGGTGACGATCTGGGCCACCCGGTCTGCTCCGTATTTGTCCGCCGCGTAGCGGATCATCTCGGCGCGGTATCTCTCGTCGAAGTCCATGTCGATGTCGGGCATCTGGACCCGGCCCGGGTTGAGGAAGCGCTCGAAGATGAGACCGTAGGCCAAGGGATCGAGATCGGTGATGCGAAGACAGTATGAGACGATCGATCCGGCGGCGGAGCCCCGCCCGGGACCGACCCTGATCGAGCTCTCCCGGGCGTGGCGGATCAAATCCCACACGATCAGGAAGTAGGCCGGGAATCCCATCTCATCGATGATCTTCAGTTCGTGCTCGATGCGGTCGCTGACCGGGTCACTCAGGTCAGGCCCGTAGCGCTCATGTGCGCCGATGTCGACCAGCTTGCGCAAATAGCTGACCTCGGTCTCGCCGGACGGAACAGGAAAGCTGGGCAGCAGGATCTTGCCGAACTCGAGGTCGACCTGGGAGCGCTCAGCTATCCAGAGTGTGTTGTCGCACGCCTTGGGGTAGCGGTCGTCGGGGAAAAGCCGGCGCATCTCCGCCGCCGTCTTCAAGTAGTGAGCGTCCCCTTCGAATCGGAGTCGGCTGGTGTCGTCCCGGAGGGACCCGGTCTGGATGCAGAGGAGGACGTCATGAGCTTCGTGCTCGGCCTGGCTGGTGTAGTGGGCGTCGTTGGTCGCCAGCAGAGGGGCCCCGGTGCGGCGAGAGATCTCGAGCAGATCGGGCATGATCGCCCGCTGGGCAGCGAGACCGTGATCCTGGATCTCGATGAAGAAGTTGTCCCGACCGAAGATGTCCTGGAACTTGCCGGCGGCGGCCAGGGCGGCGTCGAAGTCCCGAATCTGGCCCTTGTTCCCTTCTTCGCTCATCGAATCCGGGGCGAGCAACTGCGGGACCAGCCCGCCCAAACAGCCCGAGGTGGCGATGATCCCCTCGGCGTGCTCGGCGAGCAGCTCGAAGTCCATGCGTGGCTTGTAGTAGTAGCCCTCGAGAAAGGCGCGTGAGGAGAGTTGGAGCAGGTTCCGGTACCCCACCTCGTTCTCGGCCAGGAGGTTCATGTGAAAGCGCTTGTTGGCGCTCATCGGCGGTCGGTCGAAGCGTGAGCCGTCGGTGAAGTAGGCCTCGGTCCCGATGATCGGCTTGATCCCGGCTGTCTTGGCGGCCTTGACGAAGTCGACCACGCCGTAGAGCACGCCATGATCGGTGATGGCGATCGCTGGTTGCTCGT
>Ga0299907_10000591_pt1 | contig 18247 bp, 18 predicted proteins | sample RVTome_16_FD_198680 | JGI IMG/M metagenome (GOLD analysis project Ga0299907, IMG submission 198680) | Soil microbial communities from uranium-contaminated site in the Upper Colorado River Basin, Wyoming, United States - RVT152D67 (version 2) ...
CATCGGATCGAGTATGAGGTGTCACGTCACGATCTGGGTGGTCCCGAGGGGCGGGCCCGGGCATTGCACGCTGCCGCGGCCCACGTCCGCAGGGTCGGCGACCCGATCGCCCGCCGGGAGTACTCGAGGTTCGTGGCCAGGATGGTCGGGGTCGACCTGTCCGATGTGGAGGCCGCGGTCGAGGGCCGTCGAAGGGCCGACCGGTCGGCCAAGACGGTGCCCGAAAGCCCGCTCGATCGTCTCGAGGCGGAATTGCTCCGGGTCGCCCTCAAGAAGCCCGGGGAGCTGGCCGGCCTGTCGGAGTCAGACTTCGCCGATGTCCGGCTCAAGGAGGCCTTCCTCGGGATCAAGTCCCAACTCGGTGGAGAAGAGCCGGTGGACATCTCCAAGGCACCGGTGGAGCGGCAAGGCCTGCTCCGGGCGCTGCTGTTGGATACCCGGCCCGTCTCCTCGGGCCCGGACATGTTGGAGAGGGTGCGGGGCAGGCGTCTCGAGGCGGCAATCGACGCGGTCGAATCGGAGCTGTCGAACCTCGAGGAGGGCTCGCAGGCCCATACCGATGCGCTGAGAAGACTGATAGCTTTACAGCAGGACAAGCGGTCACGGCAGGAAATGTGAATCCGGATCTCAGCGAAGCTCTCGGCGCCTTGATGAAGCGGGGGAAGCAACGCGGCTTCCTCACCATGGCCGAGGTCCAGCAGGATCTGGAAGAGGCCGAGGCGTCGGGGGAGGCCTTCGAGCAGGTTGCCGAGAAGCTCCGCGCCGGCGGGGTTCGTCTCACCGAGGAAGGGCCCGGCGTCACCGAGGAGGTCGTCGAGGTGGGGTCGGTGACGGTGTCCGACCCGGTCAGGCTCTATCTCAACGAGATCGGCCGCTATTCACTCCTGACGGCACAGCAAGAGGTGGAGCTGGCGATGCAGATGGAGGCCGGGCGCCGGGCGGGGGCGCGGCTCGGCGACGACGATCTGACCGGCGAGGACATCGCCATGCTGCGTCACGAGAAGGACATGGGTGACGAGGCCCACCGTCAGCTGGTGCAGTCCAATCTGCGTCTCGTGGTCGCATTGGCCCGGCGTTACGTGGGCCGGGGGATGGCCCTGCTCGACCTGATCCAGGAGGGCAACGTCGGCCTGATGCGGGCGGTCGAGCGTTTCGACTACCGGCGCGGCTTCAAGTTCTCCACCTATGCGACATGGTGGATTCGCCAGGCCATCTCGCGGGCGATCGCCGATCAGGGCCGGACCATCAGGATGCCGATCCATGTCCTCGACTCGGTGAACAAGCTGATCAGGGCGAAACGGGAGCTCACCCAGCTCCTGGGCCGCGACCCGACGGTGGAGGAGCTCGCCACCGACCTCGACCTGGACATCGACCGGGTGGCCGAACTGGAGCGCATCGCCCAGGACACGGTGTCGCTGGAGACGCCGGTGGGGGAGGATGACAGCGGGACGCTGGCCGACCTGGTCGAGGACCTCGATTCCGACGCTCCAGCCGACGCCGCCGCCTTCGCCTCGCTGCAGGACCAGCTGGCCCGGGCGCTGGAGGGGCTCAACGAGCGGGAGCGAGAGGTCCTGATCATGCGGTTCGGCCTCAAGGACGGGCGGATGCGGACCCTCGAGGAGGTCGGAGCGCACTTCAAGGTGACCCGGGAGCGGATCAGGCAGCTGGAGACCAAGGCGCTCGCCAAACTGCGCCACCCCGACAAGTCACAACGTCTCCAAGGCTTCCTCACCGACATCTGACACTCTCTTTTGCGTCGACTGTGCTTACACCCCCAATTTTCGGGGGGTCCAAGCACGCTCGACGCACTCGACCCACTCGTGGCACAATCGCGCGATGCGTTTCAAGACGGGACTGATGGTCGGCATGGCGGCCGGCTACGTGCTCGGGGCTCGTGCCGGGCGGGAGCGCTACCTGCAGATCAAGAGGTTGTCCGGGGAGGCGATGAAGCATCCGGCCGTGGCCCAGCTCGCCGACCAGTCCGGCGGTCTGATCGACGCCGCTCGGTATGTGGCCGCCGCCACGTTGTCGACCGGTGCCAGAGCCCTACGGGCCACCGATTCCCAATCTGGCTGAGAAACAGGGCACTGTTAATCTGAGCCTTCGTCAGTCGACGATCCTTCCGCGGTAGCTCAATTGGTAGAGCGGTGGACTGTTAATCCATAGGTTGTAGGTTCGAGTCCTACCCGCGGAGCAAGGTCTTTCCATGCCGGTTGGGTGACGCGACCACGGCACCTGGAGCCAATTGGAGCGTCAGTCCGAGTAGAGACACTCGATGGCGGTCACCTCATGACTCACGGGATCGATCAACGGTGTATACGCGGCTGCCGTCTCGTCGAGCTCCAAACTCTCGCTGGCGGCTTCACCCTCGAAGCCAAAGCATGACACATCGACATGGTCCGCCAGGGGAAGGTGAAACATCTTCCCGAAAGGTGTCTTTATCAGCCCCTGGCCGTCACTGATATCGATCATCCCTTGACTGATGTTCAGCTTGTCCCCACTTCCGCCCATCTCGCCCCAGATGAGCCCGAACCATCCAACCGTGTTTCCCTCGGTGAACTCGCCGATCACAACACATATGTCCTCATACGAAGTTTCGGAGCCTCGAGCCAGGTCGTCGCACACACTCCCACCTGGAGTCTCACCTGGGACTAGGACAACGGTTCCATCGCTCAGTGTGAATTCGGCCGAACCGACGAGTTGTTCTGAATCGGGCCCGCCATAGGTGAAGGGCCCCGGCGAAAGCCGCCAATCAGAGAGATCCGCCACCTCGATGATGCCGAAGAAGTCAATTTCCTGCATGTCATATTCCTGCTCGTCTTCTGTGGATTGCACGCAGGCAGACACAACGAGGGCGGCAAGAAGAATCGCCGTCAGCCGGGCGGATTCGAATCGTGCAGTGCGGGTCACAACAGGGACCCTAGAGATCCGCGCCTTTCGCTTCCTGGGTTCCTCCGCTGCCCCGATTCCGACGAATGGCCACGCCGGTCAGCGCCACGACCCCCGGTATGGCCAACCAGCGGACGAGGTTGGATCCAGAGCCACTTGTCGCCCCGGATTCCACATCTGGAGCCACATCCACATCCGAGGTCGTTGTTGGAGGGACGGTTGTGGTCGACGGAATGGAGATGGTCGTGGTGACCACACCATCCTGATCGAGGAGACTTGGGTCGAGCATGAACGACGCCGCTCCTGGCGGGTAGATCCCTTTCCGCAGATCGGACACCAACACTGAGAAGCCCGGCCCGGAAATCATGGCATCTTCGGGCAGCTCGGCGATGAGAGGCTCGTCCAACGGCCACTCCACCGACTTCGGGTAGTCAGGTTCGACCCCAATGTGGAGGCTGGCGCCGATCAGATCACCATGAAACTCCCCGTCGCTCCTCCTCACCGCCAACTCATAGATTCCCGGCTCGGGAATCTCGGGAATCGTGAATTCGACATACACACGATTGCTCAGATATCCCAGGAGACCGCTCGGCTCGACACTTGCCCGGCCTACCTCGAGCCGCTGGCTTTCCTCCGAGGCTTGCCCAGGAATGACCAAGTAGGCAATCAGGTATTCGCCCTCGGCGAGGCCAGCCGCGACATAACCCACCGCAATGACCTTGTCGCCTTCTTCGTAGCTGTCTTTGGTGGTCTCCATCCACGAACCACCGGCCGAAACCGACAACGGGTTGGTGACGAACAGCGGAATGGCCAGAGCCAACCCGAAGGCGAGCCGCCTCATGGCTGCAGGGATGGTTTCAACTCGGAATGAGCCTGCGAAGTGTCCTGGCCAACTCTGCGTCTGGCCATGAGCACGGCCGCAAGGCCAAGCCCAAGGGCCAGTCCGGTGGCCACTGGCAACCACGGATTGGATTGCGACGGCACGGTGACGACCGTGGGCGGCTCCGCCGCCTGCTGGAGATCTAGTCCGTCGAGACCGGCGACAAGCTCCTCTTGCTGGTCGGCTAGTGAATCGAGGCTGGTCGGTATCCGTCCCAACGCCAACCTGAGATCCGCAGCTTCTTCGGCAAAGGCCTGCTTGATCACGGAGATATTGGCTGGCGCAGCTACCGCCAACGGTTTGGCCTCACCGACGATCAGAACTCCGGCCATACCTTGGCCATCAGCAGTTCCGTGCAACTTGCAAAACACCTCGACGACCTTTGGCTCATCCACCACGAGCGTGAATGTCTCGCCCGGGGCGACATCTCCGCTGTCGAACGATCCGTCAACTGCGGTGAACGTGTGAGGGATCCCGCCATCGTTGCTGATGGTGAGGTCAGTGTTGGATGGCGCGAAATGGGAGACCCCATTGAAACAGGAGTCGAGCATCGAGATGCTCGTCCCCTTGGTGAACCCAGAGCAGAGTGACTCAGAGCCTCCACCTCCGGCAAGGGCTGTGGCCGGCAGGAGCAAAATAAAGGTGACTAGCAATACGAGCCTTCTCATAGCGGGTGCCTCACTTGGTCGGTTCACTATGGAGACGCTCGATGTCGTCCGATCGTTCAATGGACGACGAGACGGCATGAACGATCCGTGTGCCTGGACCGTCTCATCTGTAGGAACGTGATTGTGGACAAGGAGTCGAGTGCGGATGAGTATGGGTTCCGGGCATTCCTTCCCGGCAAGCCTCCGAAGGGGGGCGCTGTTTGTACGAGCCCGATCCAGATTTGATTCGCGCCGCCCGGTCCGGGGATTCGGCCGCGTTCGAGGTCCTGGTCCGGAACTATCAGGCCCACATCTGGCGGTTTCTGCGGCATTTCCTGGGAGATCCCCAACTGGCGGAGGATGTCACCCAGGAGACGTTCGTGAGAGTGTTCCGCAGGCTCGATTCATTTCGGTTCCGCTCCAAGTTCTCGACGTGGGTCTTTCAAGTGGCTCGTAATGCCGGCATCGACGCTCTGCGCGCCCGCAGGCGCAGGGAGCGGATCCAACTCGAAGCCCGCAGGAACGTCCCGGTTCTCACGGCGGACTCGAGTGTTCGTGTCGAGATCGAAGCCGCTTTGGAGAGCCTCAAGCCGAAACACCGAGAAGCGTTCGTACTCGTCGAAGCACTCGGGCTCTCGTATCGGGAGGCGGGAAAAGCAATTGGCATTCCCGAAGGCACCGTCAAGAGCCGTGTCTTCCATGCCCGAGAGCAGCTTGTCACCTGGATGAGTGTGAGAGAGGACGACGTAGGGAATGTCTGACGAGAACAGACTCCTCCTGTCCAGGTACGTTGACGGCGAGCTCACCCCTTCCGAAACCGATGAGGTCGAGTCACTTCTCGCAAGGTCACCAGAAGCACGACGCTACCTGGAGAGTCTCCATGGCCTCCGCCGTCGGATCCGTTACGAGCTCGCCGAGCCCGGGCCTGACGTAACCGGGCGCGTCCTGGAGGCGATCGGCGGCGGTGTCGGCCACGCGAGACCTATCCGCTCCCGACTACTACCCGCCTTTGCGGCTGGTCTCGCTGCGGGGGTCTTCTTCGTGGGGTTGGCGCTGCAGAGGCCCTCCACGGTCGCCGTGGCTGATATCCCGTCTCGTGTTCTCGAGGCCCAGTCTTCGGTCTTCGCCCTCGACGCACAGATCAGCGTCGTGGAGCGGGGGTGGCACCCTGAGGTGCCGGAACGGAACTACCTAGGGCGAGTCTCGTACCGTGCTCCCGAGAGCCTCGTGGTTGTCTTAGAAGACCAGACCACTTATCCGAACAGTGACTGGCAACCCAATGACTCGACCAGGGTGGTGGCCGAGTCCACGTCGTGGGAGTCGGCGATACCGGGGTGTCCCATATCGGGCCTTCCGGACTGTCTCCTAGATGAGCCGAGGGTGCAGTTGGTCGAGGGGAGGGAGCCATTTCCCGACTCCCTGCCCGCGCCGCTGGATCTGATCGTGCCGGTCGGAGGTTTCGCCGGGGCGGCCGAACCCGACCTGATCGGGCTCGAGATGGTGAATGGGCGTCAGGCTGTGGGCGTCGAGGTGAGCGTGGCGCAGGCTCAGGCCCTGTTGGACGGTCTCACCGGCGCAGGCCATTGGCGTGCCTTTCATCCCACGGACGTAGCGCAGCTGTGGCTGGACAGCGAGTTCCTGTTCCCGCTAAGGCTGCAGGTCTACCCGGCTGCGAACGAGGACCGAATGCTGTGGGCTGCTCGCAACGGCTATGACGATGCAGTCTCCGTCCCGATCCTCGAAGTCGATTGGTCCGAGATCACCACCACGGGCTCGTCAACGCCGACACTCCCAGATCATCCACCAGGCCTTGTTGGCATCGATGCTGGTTTCAATGAGAGTGCCCTTTCCAACGCGGTCCTCCTCGGCATCGAGGTCCCGGAGGGAATGACGATCCACCGTACGGGGACCTTGGAATCGGGGGGACCGACGGTTTCGATCACCTCATGGTCTGATGGCCGCGCCTGGCTCAAGGTGAGCTCGACAACAGCGTGGCCAGGCGGTCAGCTCTTCGGCGAAATGGGCGTTCCCGTGCGGCAGGTTGGTCTGAGCGACGGCGTGGCGTATGTAAATGAGCGCGGGGATAGGATCGGCTTGCACTCGGATACCGTGGATCTGATCGTGACGGGGAGTGTCGGGACGGAGACGCTGCTCGAGGTGGCGGAGAGCCTTGATGTCGTCGGCTTGGACGTTCCGAGGGATTGGGCCGAGGCGTCTGTCGTCACCTTGGAGGAGGCTCGCGAACTGGTTCCGCTTCTCTTGCAGCCCCTGGGTCTGGTGGGTTTTGGCCCGCCGTCCGTTCGGCTTCTTCCCGGATCGGTCGAACTCGGGTTTGCGGGACCCGGGAATCGCGGTTTCACCTTGATCCAGGCCGCAGAGGACTCTCTCACCCCGCCGCTGGAGGCAGATGTCAGAGGCGTCGAAGTCCGGGGCATCAATGCCCGGTACAGCCCCAGCCGTGGAGTCCTCGAATGGGTGGAAGGCGAACTCGCCGTCACCCTGCAGAGCGAGACGTTGGCGTTGGAGGAATTGGTCGTCATCGCTGATTCACTCGCGGCGTCATGAGACGATGGGTGGTGCCAACGGGTGGCCTCATCGCGGGAGCGATACTCGGAGCCCTGCTGATGCTTGCGGTGCAAGGATCATCGGCGGAGTTGGCAAGCACCACGACCAGCCTCCCCGAACTCCCATCTCCTTCGCCGACTGATGCTTCCCAGGCGACCACGATGCCGAAAGAACCACCACCGTCGGACGAGGTCTTGCTGGTGTGGACGCCTGGTGGTTTGCCCTCAGGATTCGGGGAGGCCGTCGATGCGCTCGAAGGTGTGGTCGGAGTGACCATCGTCCGCTCCGACCTCATCCACATCGTCTCGTCGACACCCAGCAGCGACCTCGCGCCAGGCTTTGTCATTCCTCTAGAGGTCATGGGGTTCGATTCCGACACCTATCAAGCCTTCATCGCGAAGAAGGACGCTGGGCTGTTTGGCACGCTCGGCGCCAACGAGATCCTCCTCGGTGCCACATCAGCCCGGTTGCGTGGCCTCCAAGACGGTGACGTCATCACACTTGAGGATGGACGATCGCTCACGGTGGCCGGAATCGTTGACGACGTCTTGATCGGAGCCGCGGAAGGCGCGGTCCGTGTCAGGGACGCCGATCAGCTCGGTGTCACGACTGAGCGTTATCTGCTGATACGCCACCAAAGCAGTCGGGTCACGGTCGAGATGGCAGTCAGAAGTCTCCTCGGCCGGGATACGGCGGTACGGGTTCGCTCACCTGGCGAGACACCGGTTCTGAGACATGGCGATGCCGTCTTGCCCCAAGTTCTGATCAAGGAGCAATTCGGTGAGTTCGCATACCGCCCGGACGGGAACGGTGGCTTCGAGGTCGATGGAGAATGGCTCGAAGCCAACATCGTCACTGTCGATGTCCCGCTACTGGGGCCGGTCACATGTCATCGCAATCTCATTTCGGCGCTTATTGGGGCGATGACCGAGTTGGAGGAGTCCAATCTCGGGTTCCTCGTCGCCACGGAGGGCAGCCAGGGATGTTTCAATCCTCGTTTCATCGCCAACCGACGTGATATCTCGCGCCACGCCTGGGGCGCCGCCGTCGACATCAATATCGGCACCAACCCCGCTGGTGTCGAATCGGCCCAGGATCCTCGACTTCTCGCCGTGATGGAGCGTTGGGGCTTCACCTCGGGGCACGACTGGCTCATCCCTGACCCGGGGCATTTCGAGTACCTGCGACCGGCGGCGCCGTGATTGTGAGGAATCGCCTCAGCCGGTTGCCGCGAGGGTCGCGCTGAGCCAGTCCTCGAACCTGGTTTCGCCGAGAATGGCCCCATCGTCTGGAACCAGGGTTCGTTCGCTCAGCCCGGCACCGAAGTAAGTGGCGTGCATGTCGGTGATCACCTCTCTGGGATCGTTACGTGCTGCCAGGTTGATTCGGACGATCTCATCGAGGCGGAACTGCTCCGGACCTGCCACCTCCAGGATGTCGTTCAGCTGCGCTCCCACCGCGGTACGACCCAGCACACGCGCCACGTCGTCGGCGGCCACGGGCTGGATCATCACCGGGGCCAGACGCACGACGGCTCCAACCGTGGCCGCATCGGCGATGCTCTGGATGAACTCGAAGAACTGAGTGGCATGGACGATCGAATAGGGGACAGGCGACCCCCTGATCAGTCTCTCCTGGGCGCTCTTACCGCGGAAGTACCCGCTGTCCGACAGTCGTTGGGTCCCTACCACCGAAAGGGCGACGTGGTGGCCAACGCCGGCATCCGTCTCGGCGGCGAGGAGATTGCTGGAGGATGTCTCGAAGAAATCCAGGACGGCATCGGCCTCGAAAGAGGGTGGGTTGGTCACGTCGATCACCACATCCGCCCGGCTCAGCACATCGGCGAGCCCGTCGCCGGTCAGGGTGTTGACGCCGGTGCTGGGCGAGGCAGGCACGGCCTCATGGCCGTCCTGGCCGAGCCGGGCCACCACCTTGGATCCGATGAGTCCTGTTCCACCGATGACGACGATCTTCATGCGCATGGATCCTTACTGCCCAGGCTATCGGATGGGTGTCGGGGGTGAGGCCGTCCGGGTCATACGCGGCTGTTGTGCTCCGTTCCCAGCCTGTCTCCGTTCCTGCGCTTCTCTCCGACGACGACTCCTGCAAGGGCGGCCATGCCTGCGGCGAACACGAGGATGTTCAAGAGGTAAAGGCCGTTTGGTGCCAGGGCGGCCAGGCAGTAGGCAGCGCCCGCGAGCCTGCCATAACCTCGCGCTCGGAGGACGAGACCGAGAAGACCTACGACCATGGCGCCAACCGCAGCCGACAGTATCCAAGGTCGTGTCGATGGCACGCCGGGTGCGACAAAGACTGTGTACGTGGTTGAAGCCAACAGCCCGACGACGAGCACGACCTCGATCACGAATTGGCTATGCAACCTTCGGTCCATCATCGACCGACCATGGCGCATGATCTCACTTCGTCAGGGTAGATCCAACAGCGGCCCTCTGATTGACATCGATCCCTTCTCGATGAGGATTTCTCGCAGTTCGAGTCTTACCGAGGAGCCGATTTGTCCCTACGGAATCCAGAGTCAACGCGCACTGTCCTGAAGGATTGGGGAGTCACGCCGGAAGCCCCAAATCGCGCAGTAGGTGCCCAGGAAGGCCTCCCAGATGAACTCCGGGGCTACAAGCAGGGCTGGAATCGCGCTGTCTGATCCCCACGCGTCGACCAGCGTGCCGAGGTTTGAAAACAGCAGGATTGGCCCTCCGATCAGTCCGAGCCAGGCCCACGCCCGCGGTACGAGCCCCGACTTGTACATCAGGTAGCCGAGTATCAGCCCATTCCCGAAGGGGACGATCAATCCGGGACCGAATAGGAACGTCCACTCCTTGAGTGCCGCAAGCGATAGAGCGAGGTCGGACGCGTCCGGAGAGGTTTCGCCCAGGCTCACTATCCCGAGCACAAAGATAATTCCGGCGGCGATGAAGACGCATTCGATGATTCGAGCAGCGACATAGCCGAGAGCGAGAATCTTGCTCTGTCGCCTTGCGATCGGGTAGAGGACCACGGCCGTGCCGACGTTCGCGATGATGAGAAGAAGCTCTAAGAAGGCTGCGAGGTATATCTGATTGTCATTTCCGCCACCGGCGATGTAGCCGGCCGGATCGTCGAGAACGGATTGAAAGAGAAAGTAGGCCGAGATCGAGGTGACGAACGTGATGATGAACAGCACCCCGAAGATCCGGGCATTCCGCTGATCGGTTTCCATCGAGCCCGTGGGGACCCGCTCCTTGTCAGCGCCCGTGTTCGTGAAAGTGCCGTTTGTCATGAGCCCCCTACCTCTACCAAAGTCGTATTGAGTCCGTCGACGACCGGCCGGGTCGGCTCTGCAGCGCCGCCGGGGCCTTGTCGCGTCTCTCTATACGGCCGGTTGGGTCGTCGGCGAAGTCGGCACCCCCAGAGATTCTCTCGAGACGCCTTCTTTCCTGTCGGACCAGAGTGCAAGGCCGAGCCCAATCAGGGCAACGCCCACAGGGATGGCGGCGAACCTGCCCACTTCGTGGGGAACAAGGGCGGTGAGAGGCGCGATCGCCGCTCCGACTATCAAGAGGATTGCAGCCCAGGACGCGAGAATCCGTGCCCGGAAGACCGCGATACCGAACAGCACTCCGCCCGCGAGGTACAGCACACCGGCGACTACTGAGATCGATTGCAGGGCGCCGAGGGAGCCGTCGGTACCTTCGCCGTTGAAGAGCCCGTTGAAGTTCTCGACGAACCCAGGAGCTTCACCGACGATATGCGGCAGGATCAAGGCCTCGGCAAAAGAGAACGCAATCGGGAGCAGGAAGAACAACCCGAGGGCGAGGTAGCCGAGGAGCCCGAGGATGCCGGTTTCTTCCGTCTGGCGAAGATAGATCCCAGTCACACCGACAAGGCCGAGAACGGCCATCGCCACCGTAAGGAGCGCGACGACTACCCATGAATCAGTACTCACGGCTGCGACAGTCTCTTCGGGATGTATGAACTGGATAGCGACGTACAGCAGGCCGGATATCACTGCACAGACGGCAGCCCCCCCACTGAGTTTCGAATTGGTGATGCGCACCTTCTGATCTCCTGTCGGTTTAGGCGACGATGTGCCCGAAAGGACAGCCCGTCAGTCCTCATCGGCCTTGCTCAACATGCCTGTCTGAGATTCCCATGTCCATCCCCTCCGACGGGGATTCTGATCCCCAAAGTTGGGGAAGATCGAGGCTCCCCCGGATTGGGGAGATCACTACAGGAAGTCCGCGCCCTGGTCTCATCAATTCGGAGCATTGCCTTAGCATTGACCCAGTGACTTACCTCCGGCTTGCCCTGGTATCCGTCAACACCATGGCGTTTCTCCTTCTCTTCATGGTGAGTGTCAGGTTCGGCCGTCGTGAGAAATACGTTTGGGTCCGACGCCTTTGGGTGATCCTCGCTCTCGCCTGTGCCGCTCTCGTGGTCGGGTCCGTGCAACGCCTGATCCTCCAAGCCGTCTCAGTCGGGCTGCTGGCCGACTCAGCAGGTGAAGTGGTGACGGGCGACGTTCAACTCATCCAGTCCCTTGTCGTTCTGGTCCTGGTGGTTGGGGCGTACATCACGTTGAAAAGGCTCACTGACGAAATGGATGCGTCGGAACGGCTGACGGTGTCTCTTCTCGATCGAGTCCGGCATGTAGACCCCGGAAAACTGCATCTGACAGACCGAGAGAGTGAAGTACTCGCCTTGATTGGAGAAGGGGTTTCGACAGACGCGGCGTTGACGGAGGAGCTACACATTTCGGCATCGACGGTCCAATCGCACGTGAAGAGCCTGCTCAAGAAAACCGGGCTCAACAGCCGCAGGGACTTGGTCGCTGTAGCGATACTTGTTGGCTCCGCGCGAGGTGGCGAGTAATCCCAAAATGGTGCCAGCCATCAGGTATCGGTGAGGCTAGATCGGTTATGAGTTCCTACCCGCGGAGCAGAATCCCGTCCCCGTCGAGGGAGTCTTGGTCGCCGTGCGGCATGCGGATCCGGATCGGCATCCACTCCTCGGGCCCGTCGTCGTAGATGGCGGTCTCCAGGGCGTGCTCGGGACATTTCAGCCCATAGGGCGTGAGAAAGCGCGCCTGTCGCTTGCACGCGTTGCATGGCAACGCCTCGATTGAGCCTTCGGCCTTCCCCACTTGCATCCCAGCCAGATTCTGCCATTGCGCGAGAGATGCAACAGGTCCAGACCGCGGCAATGAGAATCTGACTAGACACCTGGATGGTGCCGCAGATCAGGTCAACGGCAAGGGAGGCTGCCACCACCATGGTGTGTCGTCGACGACGACCGAGTCGACCCATTTCACCCAGTGAAACCCGCGGCGACCCGGTGCCACCAGACGCACCGGGCCCCCATGACCGTCACTCAACAACTCACCGTCGACATGAGTGGCCAGATAGAGGTCACTCGCATCGGCCAAGGGGAAACGTCGCCAATACCCGGTGACCGAGGAGACCAGGAGGCTGGCGCCGTCGATCCCACTGACCATGCGATCGAGCCCAACCCCGGTCCAGACCCGGTCGACATGCCAGCCTCCGGTGCAATCGAGCACGGCCTGAACCTGATCGTAGATGTCGAGGTCCGCCACCGCGTAGGACACGCCGACGATCTCGATCCGATGAGTCTCGGGATCGAGATGTTGCACCGAGTCGTCGAGCCATTGTGTCGCCGGGAAACCGTTGGGCTGATCGGACTCGACGGGATGGGAGCCGGTGAAACGACGGTCGCCCCCGGGTAGGCCTGACACCCTATAGAGAGCCTCAACCGTGGCATAGCCGACGCCGGCGAGACCGAGGACGGCGGCGCCCCGAAGCAGATTTCGCCGGGTGAAGTCCACCTTTCGCGGCCGGGTCGGCTTCATCACGAAGTGCACCACAGCCAGGGCGGCGACACCGAAACCCGAACCGACATGCAATTGCATCATCGACAGAGGCCCGATCTCGAGCAGGGTGCCTGAGCTGTGCAGGATCCCGGTTGCGATCGCAGCCACGGTCGTCGCCGACAAGGCGAGCGAGACACCCTGCCGCCAGCCCCCGCGACGAAGGGAGCGCCCGACGATCTCCGTCTTCCACGGTGCGAGCACCACGATCCCGAGGCCGACCACACCATGGCCGATGACCACGGCCGTGGCCGCTTCGGTCCCGAGGGCGAAACTGAGGACTCCTGTCACCAGGCCGAGCAGGACTAGGGCCAGGAGAGCCAGGTTGGTGCGCCTGCCGGCCATTACGGACTCCGATCGTCACGACCAAGTCAACCAGGGGCGGAGGCGAATCGAGATCAGGTTTGGGTGGCGATGATCTCCTCGAGGCTGCGGCCCCTGACGAAGTCCCGGACGCCGCCCGGGAACAGCAAGACCGAAGAGGTGGCCATCGCCGCCTTCTTGCCGGCGGCATCCACGATCTCAGCCGACGCCATCCGCAGCCGATTGCCCCGATGGGTCACCTCACCGCGCGCCTGGAGGTCGCCCGAGTTGATCATGGCCGGTCGCATGAAACGGACGTTGAGGTCGAGGGTCCCGAACACGTCGCCCGGCCCGAGCGTGCTGTAGACCGAGGCGCCCATCACGTGATCGGCGAGCCAGGCGAGGGTCCCGCCATACACGGCCGGGCCACCATTGGAGAACCAGGGAGAGGTGGGCAGGGACATCGTCACCTCACCGTCCTCGACCGAGGTCGGCCGTAGCCCCGTGGTTCGCCAGATCGGGAAGGCGATGCTTCCGTCGAGGGTGCCCCGCTGGATCTCGATCGGAACCCCGTTGATGATGTCGTTTGTGGGGACATAGGCCTCCCGGGGCGGAGCCTCGCGCAGATAGGGGTCGGGCGGGTCATCGGGCCCGGTGTCGGCCGGGGGGAGCTCGGCCTCGGGATCGACGGGGACGCCCGCGATCAGGCACTTGGTCGACCCGTACGCGAGCAGACGCCCGTTCTGGTCGGTGATGTGGATGCTCGACAGCCCGACCTGCCGGCTGAGATGGATGGTCTCGGCCCTCCCGATCAGATCCGTGGTCTCGCCGGTGACCGGGCGGAGAAATGACATGTTCAGCTCGGAGGTGGTCGCCGTCTTCCCGGCAGGGAGCCCGGTCCACAAGGCGGTCCCCAGTGGGGCGTCGGCGAACAGTGCGTAGATGCCTGCCCAGATCAGACCGAAACCGTCCTCCAGCCATTTCGTTATCGGCATCGAGAAGGTCGCCTTCCCCAGGCCCACGTCGGTCACCCGGCTGCCGAACATGCGAGAGGGCGGAGGGCCGGGTAGCTCGCCGAACATGATGCAGCGGAGACCCTCGAAACCACTCATCTGGAAGGGGCGCAGGTCACCGATGGCGCCCCGGTGCGGCTCGTCGACGACGTAGTCAATGGGCATGGGACGAACTTAACTGTTGACATATCCCGATGCCGGGGTGGATAATCAGACACACATGACGACTAACCGAGCCACCGGCCCCCGCGGCGATTCCTGGTTCTTCTTCGGTTACGTCTACTTCGGCGCCTAGCGCCGACTCACCCCCACCCCCGCCGTTCCAGAACCGTCCGCTACCTCGGTGATGCCCTATGAGTGACAACAATTCAACCCAACCCAACAACATCGATCAGATCCGGCATGACATCGACGACGTCGACACCGAGATCCTCCGCCTCCTCGCCGAGAGGCAGGCCCACAGTCTCCGTATGGCCCGGGAGAAGGCCCGATCGGACACGCCCTCGCGGGACCAGGTCAGGGAGGAGGATCTCATCGCCGACCGCATCGCCGACGCCCTCGACCATGATCTCGACACGGGGTTGGTCAACCGTCTCTGGCGGGAGATCGTCAACGACTCGGTCCGGGTGCAACAGGAGATGCTCGGCGAGAAAGCGCTGGGCAACGGTGCCACCACCGTCGCCGTCCAGGGGATCGAAGGCTCGTACAGCCAACTCGCGGCGAAACAGTATTTCGAGGGACGGGGGGTCGACGTCAGCTGGGTGTGGGAACGGACCTTCACCGACGCCGTCTCTGCCGTTCGCGAGGGAAGGGCAGGCGCGGCGGTGCTCCCGATCGAGAACACCACATCGGGGGCGATCTCGGAGGTCTACGACCTGATGCTCGCCGGAGACCTGACCATCGTGGGCGACGTGAGGTTCCGGGTGCGGCATTGCCTGCTCGGGATCGAGGGGGCCTCGGTCGGCGACCTCACCAGGATCTACGGGCATCCCCAAGCGGTCGCCCAATGCTCCGACTTCCTCGCCAACCTCGACGATGTCGACGTCATCTACTTCTCCGACACCGCCCTCTCCGGGAAGAAGATCGCCGCCATGGCCGATCCGTCGGTAGGGGCCCTGGCCAGTGAGGACGCTGCCCGGATATTCGGGCTCCAGGTGCTGAAGACCGGCATCGCCAATCGGAGCCAGAACTACACCCGTTTCGTGGTGGTCGCCGCCGAGCCGGTCGAGGTCCCCGACGGCGTGTCCGCCAAGACTTCGGTGGTTATGGCGGTCGGGAACCATCCCGGTGCTCTCATGGACGCACTCGGGGTGTTCCGGGACGCCGACATCAACCTGGTCATGCTGGAGTCACGCCCGATCCCGGACAATCCCCGCGAGGAGCTCTTCTACCTCGACTTCGAGGGTGACGCCCGCTCCGAGGTCGTGGAGTCCACCCTGGACGAGCTTCGTCGCCAGGTCAGGTTCCTCAAGGTGCTCGGGAGCTATCCCTCGCGCGATCTCCGGCCCCGACCGCAGCGGCGCAATGGTGGCTCGACGAGCCCGTCGGGGAGGGAGGCCCTTCTCGAGCCTGCCTCGTCGTCGAAGACGCCGAAGGGCTATCGGTTGGGGAGTCGGGGCCACAAGTCGAACAACACGGTGGTCGAGGTGCAGGGGGCTCGCTTTGGCGGAGAGGACCTCGTGCTCATCGGCGGCCCATGCGCCGTCGAGTCCTGGGACCAGGTGATGGCCACGGCCAAGGCAGTGGCGGATTCGGGGGCGTCGGTGCTCAGGGGCGGGTGCTTCAAGCCTCGCACGTCCCCTTACTCATTCCAGGGCCTCGGCTTCGAGGGCCTCGAGATGCTGGTCGAGGCAGGGCGAACCTATGGTCTGCCCGTTGTCACCGAGGTTCTCTCCCCGGAGAACGTGGAGGAGGTGGCCAAGGTCGCCGACATCCTCCAGATCGGGACCCGCAACATGCAGAACTTCTCCCTGCTGTCCGCGGCGGGGCGGAGCCATCGCCCGGTGCTTCTCAAGCGGGGGATGAGCTCGTCCATCGACGAGCTGCTCCAGGCCGCCGAGTACATCCTGGCGGAGGGCAACCAGCAGGTGATCCTCTGTGAGCGGGGGATCAGGACGTTCGAGACCTCGACCCGAAACACGCTCGATCTGAGCGCGGTCCCGGTGCTGCGGGGGCGGACCCACCTGCCGGTGGTGGTTGACCCGTCACACGCGGCCGGGGAGCGGGACCTGGTGGCACCCTTGGCCCTGGCCGCGCAGGCGATCGGCGCCCATGGAGTGATGGTCGAAGTCCACAACGACCCGGAGAACGCTTTGTCGGACGGTCCCCAGTCGCTGCATCTCGAGCAGTTCGATTCGCTCGCCAGGGCGTTGGGGGTGCCACCCCGACGCCGATAGTCCTCCCCGACGGACGGGTGCGACGGAGTCACGACCCCGTCGCACCAACCGTCGCCAGCAGGCTCAGCCGGCGCGGCCCGACTCGAAGGCCTCGATGTCGGGCAGATACTCGAGGGTCATGGTGACATCGTCGAGCCCGTGCTCCAGCCGGTACTTGCGATAGGGGTCGATGTGGAACGACCTGGCCCACGTCTCATCGGCGGTGCTCACCGTCTGGGCGGGGAGGTCGACGACGAGCTCCACATCCGGGCTCTCGGCCGCGAGCCCCATGAGATGATCGATGTTCGGCTCGGGCAGCTCCACGGTCAAGAGCCCGCCCTGAAAGGCGTTGCTCTTGAAGATGTCGGCGAAGCTGACTCCCACCACCGCCTCTATGCCGAGATCGAGGAGCGCCCATACCGCGTGCTCCCGGCTCGACCCCGATCCGAAGTTGGCCCGGGTGAGCATGATGTTGGCGCCTTGATAGGCGGGGTCGTTGAGGACGAACGCCGGGTCACGGCGCCACGCCTCGAAGGCGAAGCCGCCGTAGCCGGTCCGCTCGATTCTCTTCAAATGCTTGGCGGGGATGATCTGATCGGTGTCCACGTTGGCGCGGTCGAGGGGAATCGCCCTGCCCTGAATCCGGGATACCGATCTCACGTCGCCATCTCGCGGACATCGACGAAATGCCCGGCTATGGCGGCGCCGGCGGCCATCTCGGGGCTGACGAGATGGGTCCTGCCCCCGGGGCCCTGGCGACCCTCGAAGTTGCGGTTGGAAGTCGAGGCGCTCCTCTGGCCCGGCATCAAGATGTCCGGGTTCATCCCCAGGCACATCGAGCACCCGGCGTCCCGCCATTCGAACCCGGCCTTGGTGAAGACGTCGTCCAGTCCCTCCTCCTCTGCCTGACGCTTCACCAGCCCCGAGCCGGGAACGACCATCGCGCTCACGCCGGCGGCCACCTTCCTCCCCTTGACCACGCCGGCCGCGGCGCGCAGGTCCTCGATGCGCCCGTTGGTACAGGAGCCGATGAAGACCCGGTTGATCTCGATCTCGGTGACCGGTGTGCCGGAGGTGAGGGCCATGTAGCCCAGGGCGCGTGCGGCGGCCTCCCTCTGGCTGTCGGGAAGATCCGACGGGTCGGGCACGATCCCGCCGATGGGGACACTCTGGGCGGGGTTGGTGCCCCAGGTGACATGGGGGCTGATCTCTCCGCCGTCGAGGGTCACCGTGCGGTCGAACTCGGCCCCCGGATCGGTAGGGAGACGGGACCATCCCTCGACGGCCGCCTCCCACTCGTCTGCCTTGGGGGCGCGAGGTCGTCCCTCCAGGTAGCGATAGGTCTTCTCGTCGGGAGCGATCAGACCAGCCCGGGCGCCGGCTTCGATCGACATGTTGCAGACGGTCATGCGGCCCTCCATGCTCAGCCCTTCGATGACCGGGCCCCGGTACTCCAGGACATGGCCGATGCCCCCGTGGACCCCGATCTCGTGGATGATGGCCAGGATCACGTCCTTGGCGGTGACCCCGGACGAGAGGGCCCCGGTCACCTCGACCGACATGGTCTTCGGCTTGGTCTGACGCAGGGTCTGGGTAGCGAGTACGTGCTCGACCTCCGACGTCCCGATGCCAAAGGCGAGGGCACCGAAAGCCCCGTGGGTCGAGGTGTGGCTGTCACCGCAGACGATGGTCAT
>Ga0299907_10000592_pt1 | contig 18235 bp, 20 predicted proteins | sample RVTome_16_FD_198680 | JGI IMG/M metagenome (GOLD analysis project Ga0299907, IMG submission 198680) | Soil microbial communities from uranium-contaminated site in the Upper Colorado River Basin, Wyoming, United States - RVT152D67 (version 2) ...
AACGACGAACAAACCTTGCTTCAGGTCGCCCGGCCCACCACCCGCGACCACCGACGCCGCCCGCAGTCACAACCGCGCGCAGTCAGTCACCGGCACCAGCTACACCGGTGGATCGAGGCTTAGTCGACGAATCCGCCTGAGCGCGGACCAAAGCAGGCACCCGCCTCCCCTTCTGAGATCCCAATCATCGCCGCGATCGCGGCCCATGAGTGCCTGGCGCAAATTGCCGCTCGGACCGCGTCGGCCAGCACGTCATCCTGGCCCGCCATTGCCGCCGCTCGCACGGCGCGGAGTGGAGCCGCGTCGCGAACCACGGCCACGTCCGGCTCGTGGTCCTCGAACCGCGCCGCGAGTTCGTCGGCGTGCCTCACGACTTCCGCTCCGCTGGCCATGTCCTCACAGTTACCAGCGTTACGCCGTTAGCTCAAGGCACGGCCCGACGGCCCGGCCGTGCCCGCGCCCGACCGCACTCCATAGCCCCGATGACCTCAGCGTTACTAGTAGCGCTGAGTCCCACGACCGAAGACGGTTCGTGCCCGCGTTTGCCCGCGACGAAGACGGCATGAAGACGGAACGTGCCCGCGCTTTGCCCGCGCGAGCCCGTTGTCCACAGGGGTCCGTCACTGTTCGCGGTCGTCGTCGCACCCGGTCTGACCAGCCACTTCGGTCCAGAGCGGTCCACTCCCGTCCGGCGCGAACGATTTCGGGACGCTGAGGTCGCGGGTTCGAATCCCGCCTTCCCGACTCCGATAGGTGAGTCAGGGCCATGTCCGCGTCACTCAGTCGACGCTTCGCTGATCGCATCCAACACTCATTCCAACACCTGCCGCCGGACCGTCCTGTGCGGGACCGTCCTGAGCCGGGGGCAGGAACCGCTTGTCGAGCAGGTCAGCCGCCCGGCGATCGGCCTCCGTCGTGGCCTGCGCGTAGATGGCGGGCAGGACGCGTGGGTCCGCGTGGCCCGCCCGGGTCTGCGCCGTCTCCACGTCGACCCCTTCGGCCACCATGCCGCAGTGTCGACCTGCGGCGGTCCCTTCCTTCGACCATCCGCGGGCGGCGGCGCCGGCTCAGCGTAGAGACGCCGCGGCGACATACCAGCTCCACCGGCGTGGCCGACGTGCACATCGAGAACGCGAACGCGCGGGCGTCAGCAACCGAGCGCGTAACTGATCGCCGAGCAGACCTTGCGCATCGTGTCGTCGCCGACGCCGCCGATGGGCCCGGCGAGGGTCGCTCGGGCCACCGTGTGGATCCCGTCGCAGTTGATCACCGATGGGCGGTCGAGCCCGACGTCGGCGTAATCGACCTCGACCTCGGCCGCCAGGCCGCGAATCGACGTGGTGACCTCGGCGACGGTCACCAGCTGACGGACGTCGATGACCTCCGACCGTGTCAGGACCAAGACCGGGCGTTTCCTCCCACCGACCTGAGCCAGCCAGATCTCGCCTCGCCTCATTCGTCACTCCAGGCTTCGGCCGCCGTCCAGAAGGCGTCGGTACGTTCGGGATGCTGCCTGTACGCGTCGCGGTCCGATCGAGCCAATGCCGCCCGCACCGCCTCGGCGACTCCCTGACGAGCAGCCGCAGAGATGTTGATGCCCAACTGACGCGCGCGCTCGGCCAAGTCGTCATCCAGCGTGAAAGTGGTGCGAGTCGAAGCCATATACTGATGCTATCAATGACGAGTAGCGCAATGCGCTGGCCAAGCCAGCGCGATCACGGCCCGGCACGGCACCCGACCGACACCCCGCCGAGACGCATCCTCATTCCACATCCATGGCTGAGCGATGGCCGGGACCTCGATGGGTTGCTGCCCGGGCCCAATGCTTTCATAATGTAAGCATGCCGAACATTCTGGTGCGGGACCTGCCTGAAGAGATACACGCGACACTCCGGCACCGAGCCGAGCGTCGTGGACAGTCGCTGCAGCAGTACCTCGCGTCGGAGCTCACCCGCCTGGCCGAACGGCCAACACCAGAGGAGCTCTTCGCCCGCGTGTCGCGTCGGCGCGGCGGCCAGGTTGGCTTGGCTCAGGCCGTGGCTGATCTGGCCGGCGAGCGCCCCGCGTCTTGATCGTCGTCGACGCTTCCGTCCTCGCCAATGCGCTCGGTGACGACGGGGTGGATGGGCGAGCCGCGCGCGGGCGACTCGCTGGCGACGACCTGGCCGCGCCCGACCTCGTCGACGTCGAGACCGTGGCGGTGCTCCGCAAGCGGTGGCTCTCCGGCGGGCTCAGTGACCGCCGGTTCGCGGCGGCGATCAACGACCTCGAAGATCTCGAACTGTCGCGTTACCCGACACTGGGACTCATGCGTAGAGCATTCGAGCTGCGAGCCAACGTCACCGCCTATGACGCCACCTACATCGCCCTCGCCGAGCACCTCCGGTGCAAGCTGCTCACGGCCGACCAGCGGCTGGCGGCAGCGCCCGGGGTCAGGTGCGACGTCGAACTCCTGCGCTCCTGAGCTTCTGGGTCACACGCCTGCGCGCATCGCCTGACCGCATCGCCCGACCACCCGCCGCACCGGTGGACGCGCCGGGGCCGGTTTCCGTCATGGCCCGTAGGAACCGTTCTCGACCGATATGCGACCGAATCCTCCGCGATGTCGGCTTCCTGCCGTTCAAGAGAGCACGGCGAACAGCGAAGAAGCTGCTGGGAGGCAGGTCCGATGCGGGTGTTGATGGTGGACGATGCAGCGGACATGCGGCTGCTGGTCCGCGCTTGGCTGGAGCAGGCGGGCGGGTTCGAGGTCGTCGGCGAAGCCGAGGACGGCCGGGAGGCGATCGACCTCGCCACCGAGCGCTTGCCGGACGTCATCGTGCTCGACGGGATGATGCCCGTGCTGTCGGGCCTCGACGCCTTGCCGGAGCTGCGGGACCGAGCACCCGCAGCCCGCATCGTCATGTTCTCCTCCGCCGGCGAACAGCGAGCGGCGGCTCTGGCGGCGGGCGCGGCGGCCTACGTCGACAAGAACGACGGTGGCGACGCGCTGGTCAGTGCGCTGCGCGGGGGCGGGTCCACCGAGTCGCCCGTGTGAGGCCGAGGCCGAGCGCCAGCAACGCCACACCGCCGAAGCCCATCGCCACGAGCGTCGACGCCGCACCCGTGCGGGCGAGCGAGACCCCAGCGTCGCCACGGGTGTAGGTGACGCCGAGCACCTCCGTCGCACGACCCGGGCGACGGGACGCCACGGACGCACTTGCCACCGGCTTCGACGGTGCAGCAGGAGCGACCAGCGACACGCCCAACACCTCGGCCGGATGCCCCACGCTCACCGAAGCCGCGGGAGCGAGCGTCGCATCGCCGCCGACGGCAGTGTCGGTCGTCGAGAGGACCGCGCCACCCACGACAGTCGAACCCGGCGAGCTCGGGCTCGAGGGCGAAGACGACCCACCGGGCGAGCCGGGTGTGCTCGGCGAACCCGGGGACTTCGGCGACTTCGGCCCACGCGGCGACTTCGGCGACTTGGGCGACCCCGGAGACGCCGGCGCCGACGAACGAGGCGACGACGAGCGGGCCTGTGAGCAACGACCTTCGTTGTCGTCCTCGAAGTCGTCGTCGTTGCCGCAGCCGTTGTTCCCGTCCTGGTCGGCAAGATCGTCGCCACCGGGGCCGTCGGCCTTGTCGGCGCCGCGGTTGGTGCGCTCGGGCCCCCGCCCGTCGTCGTCAGGGTCGGACGCGGCCTTGCCCTGGTTGCCGGACCGGCCGTGCTCGACGGAGCGGTCCTTGCCGGACGGGTGACGGTTGTCGCCGCCGTCGACGACGTTGTTCGGCGTGCCCCCGTCGTTCGCGTCGGTGTCCTCGGTCGGCGCGCCGTAGGCAGCACCAGACAGGAGGGACAGGCCGAGGACGAGGCCGGCGCCGAATGCGGCGACACGGCGGACACGGCGGACACGGCGGGCATGGCGGGCGGTGGTGCTGGCGGACATCAGATTGCTCCCGATCGGCTTGGAGGACCCAGAAATGAGGGACTTCGTGCTGGTCGGGTCGGTCTCGCCACTCACTCCCCGGGCCCTCTAGGCGACCGACTTTCTCCGTGCCCCCGGCGCCCAGCTGGGCACCATGGGTCGGTGAGGACGGCCCGGATCAACGCTTCCCTGCCACCCCGAGACCAATCGAGGTGACACACGGTGAGTGATTACATTGCCACTTACCGTGCGGACACCATGCACTATTCGTGAGACGCCGCGCAAGTCTCCCGGCGGAGAAGTCTCAGACAGCGGTTGTTCTGAACACTCGAGTACCGGGCCTAACACCGGACGATTCCACCCCTTGTGGTCGGCAAGGGCGATTCTGTCCCCCATTCCGGTGACTGAAAGCAGGAACGGAGATCACGAAGAGCGAACCTGAAGTCGGGAGCCGCGGCCAGACAACGGACCGCTACTGGAGGGAACTTTCGTGAAGAAGATTCGACTTGCTGCGCTGGCGGGTGTGGGGATGCTCGGTGCCGCAGTGTTCGCCGGCGCTGGTACCGCCGGGCCCGGGTTCATGAACAAGTACCCGTCGGAGTCGCCGACGCAGGACTGCGGGGACCCCGCTGACAACAACACCATCACGTACAACGGCCCGCTGAAGATGTGGCCGCCGAACCACAAGCTGCAGAACGTGTCCATGACGGCCACCGACGGCAGCGGCGACGCAACGACGCTCACGGTCACCGTGACGCCGACCGACGCCGAAGGTGGCGACGGCGGTCCGAACCACGATCCGGATTACACGCCGGGCGACCTGACCGACAGCGGCACGCCGTCGTCGACCGTCGACTTCTGGCTCCGCTCCGAGCGCTCGGGCAAGGGCGACGGCCGGACGTACACGATCAACTGGGTCGCATCGTTCGACAACGGCAACACAGAGTGCTCGTCTGAGCAAGCGCCCAATGAGCCGTTCGTCGTCCTGGTGCCCCATGACATGCGGGGCGGCGCCGGCTGGAAGTAAAAACTCACCTCGTGAGTCGCATGGAGAGCCCGGCCACCGGCCGGGCTCTCTTCTCTTCTGCACTGGCCGCGCTGTTGTTGCTCGGCGGCGGGTGCGCAGTCGGTGGCCGCGACGGGGAGAAGGCGAGCCCCGAGCCGCGGCCCGAGCTGGCCGAGAAGGCTGCACCGCTCGACCCCGCGCTGGTGCCGACCAAGCCGTCCGGCACCGGCAACGGGAGCGGCGCGACGGCGACGACCACGACGCCCCGCGCGGCCACCGGAGGGCTTGCCACCACGACGTCCGCCCCTGCTGGCGGCGCGACGACAACCGCGGCACCAAGCGGCAGCGGCGCCCCGCCCGGCGTCCGCTCGCTCGCGACCGTCGAGGACGGCACCGGCGACGCTGGCATCGGAACGCCCGCCTACGGCGACTTCGTCGCGATCGCGTTCGGCGAGACCGACGACGGCAAGGACCTGCAGGTGATCGTCGACGTCGCCGCCGCGTTCCCGTCGCCGCTCGGCGATCGCGAGGTGATCGGCGTCGGCGTCGACATCTTCCGCACCAGCCCCTCCGGCTCGGGCGAGAGCGACTACCAGCTGTTCGCCGACGGCGGCGCCGACGGATGGCGCGCCTTCCTGCAGACGCCGGACGGCTTCGTCGAGTACCCGGGCACGTTCTCGATGGGTGGTGCGCGCCTCGTGTTCCAGGTGCCGTGGGCGTCGGTGGGCGGTCGGCGGGGGTTCACCACCGCGGCGTTCGCCGACTGGTCGGACGCGGCGCAGACGCTGACCCGTGACGGGCAGGACGCGGCGCCGAACCTCGGCACCCGCCGCGTCGGCCTGCCCGGCGGCGCGAGCTGAGCGCCTACTACGGGCCCAGCTACGGGCCCAGCTCGACGAGCCCGGCCCGCTGCGCCCAGGCGACCAGCTCGGAGCGGGTGGGGTGGCCGAGCTTCTGGAGGACGCGGGCCCGGTGCGTCTCGATCGTGCGCAGGCTGACGCCGAGCAGCTTGGCGATCTCAGCGTTCGTGTGGCCGAGGGCGACGAGCCGCACCACCTTCTCCTCCTTGGGCGAGAGGCGCTCGGGCGCGGCCTCGTCCCCGGTGCCGGCGCTCGGCAGGGCGGCGCCGGCATTGCCGGTGCTGCTCCAGCGGGCCAGGTCGACGCCGAGCGACGGCTGGAGGTAGCTCTCGCCGTGGGCGACGGTCCTGACGCCGACGAGCAGGTCGGAAGGCTGAGCGGTCTTGAGCAGGTAGCCGATGGCACCGGCCGCAACGGCGTCCCTGACCTTGGCGGGGTGCCGGGACCGGGAGAGCACGAGGATCGACGTGGCAGGGAACCGTAGCCGGAGCACGACCACGACCTCGTGGCCCCGCACGTCCGGCAGGTCGAGGTCGGTGACCACGACGTGCGGCTCGATCCCGAGCGCCGACAGTTCGGCCACGCTGCCGGCCTGGCCCACGACCTCGATGTCGGACTGCTCCTCGAGGAGGTAGCACAGGCCGTGCCGCATGACGCTCTCGTCGTCGACGAGCGCGACGCGGATCACCGTCGGCGGATGGGCGACCGGGAGGTCACCAACAACTGTCGCACCGTCCCCCGGCAGCGCCCGGCCCTTCAGCTCGCGCTCGGGCCTCGCTGGCATTCCACCGACTCTCCTGACACTCATCCGCCATGTGGTCGCCTCCCGCGGCAACCCCTCCGCTCGGGCGAAACGTACGAGCGCGGCGCGGCGAGGGCATCCGCGAGTGGCCACAACTTCCAGCGCGTGTCACCGCAGCGTTCTTGCGGGGTATCCGCAGTTGATCGAGGTGCCAGCATCGAAACCGGCACGGGCACGGTCGCACTCCGGCATGGTGCCCACCGCAGACGCCCGCGTCTTCACCTGAACAGGGGAGCGACATCCCCCGTGCGGTTGAGGCTTGCCCCTCCCCGCGCCTCGGCCTACCCGGCGCCCCAGCTGGCCGAACTATTCGAGCGCGGTGCGGATGTGGCCGAGCAACGAGCGCACGACCAGCTCGACCGGGCGCTGCGCGGTGCCGAGCGAACCGGGGTCCCCCTCGGGCACGCACTTGGCCCGCAAGCCGAGCACCGCGCTGTCGCCGAACGGCTCGACCACGAGGTCGCCCCGCAGGCGGCGGAACAGCACCTTGGGGGCGTCGACGGTCCAGACGACGCCGAACGCGGTGCTGCCACCCGGCCGGCACTCCGGCTCGCCCAGGCGCAGCTGGTGGTCGGACTTCGTGTGGTTGGCGGCCGCCGCGGCCATGGCGGGCGGCGAGCCAGCCGTGACGAGGGCGGGAGCGGCGGGGGCCGATACGTGGCCGAGGCGGCGCAGCGAGGCCTCCCCCTCGTTCCACGCGAGGAGCAGGAAGGGCTGCAGCCACGTGGCCGGCCGCTGGGCGAGCAGCGCGACCACGGCGTCGGGAGGCCGCTCGACGCTCACCTGCTCTGCGACGTGCACACCTTCTCCTCATCCGCTGGCCCGGCGGGGCAGGAGGGATCCACCGGCGCGCGGCACCACACCGGCTCTTGCGGCAGTGAACGGCGCAACTCTCCTGGCGATACGACCTGCGCGGTCGGATCGGGCACTTCCCACCTCTCGAGCAGCTACGAGCCCCCCTCGCAACCCGCCCCAACCGTACGGCTTTGTCCCGATTTGGGGACCGGGTCCAACCCGCAATCACGCTGCGGGTTGTTACCGGCGGACGGTTTCGACCGAGATCGTGGCCCCCGCCAGCACGTCGTCGAGCGGGACGACCCCGAGGCCGGGGCCGGTCGGCACCCGCAGCCGGCCGTCGTCGAGGACGAACGGCTCGGTGAGGTCGCGGGCGAAGTAGCGGGCCGACGCCGACGTGTCGCCGGGGAGCGTGAAGCCGGGCAGCGCCGCGAGCGCGACGTTGGCGGCGCGGCCGAGGCCCGTCTCGAGCATGCCGCCGCACCACACCGGCACGTCGTTGGCCACGCACACGTCGTGTACGCGGCGCGCTTCGAGGTAGCCGCCGACGCGTCCCGCCTTCACGTTGACGATCGCGCACGCGCCCATGGCGATGGCCACCGCCGCGTCAGCCGCTGACTCGATCGACTCGTCGAGGCACACCGGTGTGCGGATGCGCTTGGCCAGCTCCGCATGACCGCGCAGGTCGTGCTCGGGCAGCGGCTGCTCGATCAGCAGCAACCCGAACGGATCGAGCTGCGCGAGATGGGGCGCGTCGCCGAGCTTGTACGCGGTGTTGGCGTCCACCTGCAGCAAGAGGTCGTCGCCGAAACGCTCGCGCACCGCGCGCACGGGCTCGACGTCCCAACCCGGCTCGATCTTGAGCTTCACCCGCCGGTAGCCCTCGTCGAGGTGGCGGGCGACGACGTCGAGCAGCTCGTTGATGGAAGACGCGATGCCGACCGACACGCCCGCGTCCACTGCGCCGCGCACCGCGCCGAGGTGCGACGCGAGCGACACGCCCTTGGCCCGCAACTCGGCATCGAGCACGGCCATCTCCACCGCGGCCTTTGCCATGCGGTGGCCCTTGACGGCGGCGAGTGCCGAGGCCACGCCGACGGCGGTGAGCGCGGGCGCGTCGAACAGACGGGGCAACAAGTGCTCGCGCACGACGTGGTGCGCGCCGTCCACGTACTCCGACGAGTAGGTGGGCTCGGACATCGCGACGCACTCGCCCCAACCTTCCGCACCGTCGGCGGTGGTGACGCGCACGAGCAGCACGTCGCGCACCGTCTGCGTCCCGAACGAGGTGCGGAAGGGCGCTACCAGCGGCAGCGACAGGCGGCGCAGCTCGGCGGCTTCGAGCTTCACTCCGCTGCCACCGTCAGCGTCAGCGTCACCGTCAGCGACGCCGTGCCACGTACGCGAGCAGGTAGCAGTCCTCGGGTTCGGCGTAGAGGCCCCAGTGCTTCGCGGTGTCGATCGCGTCGAACGCGCCCGATGCGACGGACGCGCCCGCGTAGTTCAAGCCCTTGCGCTCGATCACGTCGAAGCCGGACGCCGCGAGCTTGGCGTCGAGCTCGCCTGCCGTGTACTCGACCTTGTGGTCGGGGTCGATGAGCTCGGCCTGTTGCAGGCGGCACACCGCGGCGTTGGGGGTGTCGACCGCGAGCACGCCACCCGGCTTCAGCACGCGCGCCACCTCCTTGAGCACGACGTCGGCCTCGTCGGCGGTCACGTGCTCGATCGACTGGCCGGAGTACACGAGGTCGAACGACTCGTCGTCGAGGCCCGACAGGTCGACCATCGAGTGGTAGCGGTAGCGCACGACGCCGAGACGGGTGACGACCTCGTCGCGCGCGGGCGCGGTGTCGCTGCGATCGCGGTAGAGCGAATGGCGCTCGTGCGACGGCAGGTCGACCACGATCGTCTCGTCGAACGCGTACGGGTAGCCGAAGCCGACCAGGCCGCCGGCCGCGTTCGTGTGGCTCGATCCGCCGAGGTCGAGGATGCGGCGGGCGGGCGGCAGGCTGCGCACGAAGCAGCCGCGGCCGTAGTGGATCGACGGGCCGAGCGTAGAGAACTGGCGGCCGGCGAACTCCTCGCTGCCGCGGATCCAGTCGAGCATGGCCCCCCGCTTGGACGGATCACCGCCGAGGACGCGGGCGAAGTCGCGCGCGCCGCCTTCGTCGGGCTCGCGGCTGAGGAGGACGTTGTACGCGAGCCGGATGGCGACGTCGTCGGGCGCGGTGAAGAACGACAGCTCGTCGGGGACGTCGGCCAGCTTGCCGCTGCCGTTGCTGCGTCCCGGCGCGCGCTCGCGGAGGGCTCGCTGCACCGAGCGCACGATCGACGCTGCGGACCTTTTCACCCGGGTCACCGTACTGTCGTGCGGTGGACATCGCCGCCTTCCAGCAGGTCATCGCCGACACGTTCGCCTCGCGTGACCGGGCGCGCGGGCTGCCCGCGTCCGTCGCCTGGCTGTGCGAGGAGGTCGGCGAGCTGGCCAAGGCGGCGCGCAAGGGCACGGTGGACCAACAGCGCGAGGAGCTGGCCGACGTGCTCGCCTGGGTAGCGTCGATCGCCGAGCAGCTCGGTGTGTCCTTGGAGGACGCTGCCGTCGCTCGCTACGGCGCCGGGTGCCCCAAGTGCGGTGCGGTGCCCTGCTCGTGCCCGTTCGGCTGAGCCTCTTCCGTTTGTCGGTTGACAGAGCCGGTCAGAGGTGGGCAGCGATCAGCAGCTCGGCGATCTGGACTGCGTTCAAGGCGGCGCCCTTGCGCAGGTTGTCGTTCGACACGAACAGCGCGAGGCCGTGCTCGACGGTGGGGTCGCGGCGGATGCGCCCGACGTAGGCCGGGTCCTTGCCCGCGGCCATCAACGGCGTCGGCACGTCGACCACTTCGACGCCGGGCGTAGCCGCGAGCAGCTCACGCGCCTGCTCGGGCGACAAGGCGCGCTCGAACTCGCAGTTCAACGACAGCGAGTGGCCCGTGAACACGGGCACGCGCACGCACGTGGCCGATACCGGCAGCGACGGGATCTCGAGGATCTTGCGCGTCTCGTCGCGCAGCTTCACCTCTTCGCTCGTCTCGTCCTCCACCTCGCCACCACCCACGAGCGCGCCGGCAAACGGCACGACGTTGAACGCGATCGTCGTGACGAACTCCTTCGGAGGCGGGAAGTCGATGGCGTCGCCGTCGAAGGTGAGCTCAGCGGCCTTGTCGCCGGCGGCGAGCGTCTGCTCCAACAGTTCGGGCGGACCGCTCGTGCCCGAGCCCGACACCGCTTGGTACGACGACACGACGAGCCGCTTCAACCCCGCTTCCGCGTGCAGCGGCTTCAGCACGGGCATGGCCGCCATCGTCGTGCAGTTGGGGTTGGCGACGATTCCCTTGCGGATCCCGCCCGCGGCCATCGCGTGGTCGTTGACACCCGCGACGACGAGGGGCACGTCGGGGTCCATGCGGAACGCCTTGGAGTTGTCGATCACGACAGGACCCGCTGCGGCAACGCGCGGCGCCAGCTCCTTCGACGCGTCCGCGCCGACCGAGAACAGCGCGATGTCGGACCCGGCATGGTCCGCCGACCACGCGTCCTCGACCTCGACCTCGCCGTCGCGCCACGGCAGGCGCTTGCCCACAGAGCGGGGCGACGCGAGGAAGCGGATGCGGTCGACGGGTACGCCACGCTCGACCAGCAGCGTGCGCATCACCGTGCCGACCTGACCGGTGGCGCCGTACACCGAGATCGTCACGCCCACGTCAGCCCTCCAATCCGAACGCGGCGTGCAACGTCTGCACCGCGCGCTCCGCCTGCTCGTCGCGCACCACGCACGAGATGCGGATGGGCGACGTGGAGATCATGTCGATGTTGATGCCATTGTCGGCAAGCGTCTCGAACATCGTGGCCGCGACGCCCGGGTGCGTCTTCATGCCGGCGCCGATGAGCGACACGCGCGCGATGTCGGAGTCGGCTTGCACGCCGGTGGCACCGATCTCCTTCTGCAGGTCGCCGGCGACCGCGAGGCTCACGTCCACGTCGTCCTTCGGCACGGTGAACGAGATGTCGGTGTGACCATGGATGGACACGTTCTGCACGATCATGTCGACATTGACGTCGCGGTCGGCGAGGGCGCGGAACAGGCGCGCCGCGATGCCGGGCCGGTCGGGCACGCCGGTGACCGTGACCTTGGCCTCCGACTCGTCGGACACGACTCCCGAGATGATGGCCTGCTCCATGGTCGGGTCCTCCTCTTCGATCCACGTGCCCGGCTCCCACGTGAAGCTCGACCGGACGTGCAATCGCACGCGGTGGTTGCGGGCGTACTCGACCGAGCGCATCTCCGGCTTGGGGCAACCGACCGCGCACATCTCGAGCATCTCCTCGTACGACAGGCGCGGGATGCGGCGCGCACCCGGCACGAGGCGCGGGTCGGCGGCGAACACGCCGCTCACGTCCGTGTACAGCTCGCATGCCTCGGCGTCCAGGGCGTGGGCGAGCGCCACCGCCGTTGTGTCGCTGCCGCCGCGTCCGAGGAAGGTGACGTCGTGGTCGATGCTGACGCCCTGCGCGCCGCCCACCACCGGCACCTGCCCCTTGGCCAGCGCGCTGCGCAAGCGGTTGCCCTTGACCTCGACGATCTTGGCCCGCGTGTGGTCCGTGGTCGTGATGATCTCGGCCTGGCTGCCCGTGAAGCTCACCGCGTCGACGCCGAGGTCGTGCAGCGCCATCACCAGCAGGGCCGTGGCCTTGCGCTCGCCCGCGGTGATGAGCATGTCCATCTCGCGGCCCGGGAGGCTGCGGGACACCAGTCCGGCCAGGTGGATCAGCTCGTCGGTCTCCTTGCCCATCGCGCTCACCACGACGACCACGTCGCTGCCGTGCTTGTGGGTGCGCGCCACGTGGTCGGCGACCGCCCTGATGCGGTCGGGGTCGGCCACCGAGGTGCCGCCGTACTTCTGGACGAGGAGCGGTGACATGGGTTCCGCCGAGTCTACGGGGCTGCCGGGCACCGCCTACCCGGGTTCAGGGTGGCCGTATTAGCGTGCGCAGCCATGCCTACGGAGAAACGAGAGCGCCAGCGCGCCGGCAGGGAGGCGCGCCGCGCCGCTGCCCAGGCCGCGCTGCGCCAGCGCCAGCAGCGGCGCCGCGTCATCACCTTGCTCGTCCTCATCGCCGTGATCTTCGGCATCGGGTTCCTCCTCTCACGCAGCGGCGACGACGGCATCGACGTGGCCACCGGCTCCGACTCGGCCGAGGACTGCCCCGAGCCGGACGAGGACGTCGAGCCGAAGCTCGAGTTCACCGAGGCACCCGAGCTCGCGTTGGAAGACGGTAAGGACTACAGCGCCGAGGTGTGCACGGACGCCGGCACGTTCACGATCGACTTCGACGAGGACAAGGCGCCGAAGACCGTCAACAACTTCGTGTTCCTCGCCCGCAACCGCTTCTACGACGGCGCGCCGTTCCACCGCGTGATCCCCGGCTTCGTGGTGCAGGGCGGCGACGCGAAGAACAAGGACGGCACGGGCGACGCCGGCTACAAGTTCGACGACGAGCTGCCCGAGGCGGGCGAGTACGAAGTCGGCTCGGTGGCGATGGCCAACTCGGGCCCGAACACCAACGGGTCGCAGTTCTTCGTCATCACCGGCAAGCAGGGCGTCGACCTGCCGCCCAGCTACTCGTTGTTCGGCAAGGTCACCAAGGGCATGGACGTGGTGCAGAAGATCGAGGCCGACGGCCAGCCGGATGGCAAGCCCAAGGTCGAGCACCGGATGGTCGTCGTGAAGATCACGACCAAGGACAAGAAGAGCTAGGAGACACGAGATGGCTGGCAAGCAGTGGGCGAGTGAGCCCGCGATGGTGATCGACCCCGCGAAGCGCTACACGGCCGAGATGCAGACGTCCATGGGCAACATGACGATCGCGCTCGACCCCATCGCCGCGCCCAAGACCGTGAACAACTTCGTGTTCCTGGCGCGTGAGGGCTACTACGACGGTGTCATCTTCCACCGCATCATCCAGGGCTTCGTGATCCAGGGCGGCGACCCGACCGGCACAGGGCGCGGTGGGCCGGGCTACCGGTTCGCCGACGAGCTGCCTGCGAAGGGGCGGTACGAGCTCGGCTCGCTGGCGATGGCCAACGCCGGGCCGAACACGAACGGCTCGCAGTTCTTCATCATCTCGGGCCCGTCGGGCGTCGGCTTGCCGCCGAGCTACTCGCTCTTCGGCAAGGTGGTAAAGGGGTTGGAGATCGTCGACCAGATGGAGAAGGTCAAGACCAACGCCGAGGACCGGCCGCTCGACGACATCGTGATCGAGTCGGTCACGATCACCGAAGCCGACTGAGCGGAGCCTTGCCTGAACTTGCGCGTCTGAGGGTCGAGTACCGACCTTCAGGCGCGCAAGTTCGGGTCAGGCCGTCAGCGCGTCGACCGACGTCTGCTGCCCGTCGAGCCAGACGGTGACGTTGCCGTCGCCCGCGGCGCGCCAACGGCCACCGCCCTCGGGCGAACGGATGAGCGCGGCGCACTCGTCCAACGCGGCGACTGCAACTCCAGCGGGCGCGAGCGAGTACGTGCGCTGCGCCTTCTCGGGCGACCACGTGTTGGCGTGCGGGATCACGGTGAGCAGGTTCACCAGCCCGAGGCCGACGGTGAACGCGCCGCCGCGCGGGTCGACCATCGGGTCGCACAGCACCATCGCCCCGGCGGACGACGCGGCGAGCACGGCACCGCCGTCCCACACGCGCACGATCGCATCCCACACGAGCGAGTCCTTCAACACCGAACGCAAGTGCAACGGCGAGCCGCCGCCGATGTAGACGAAGCTCGCGTCGCCGATCATCGCCGCGTACTCCTCGGACTCGGCGTCGGGGCGCGACAGCACCATGCACGGCCGCACCTTTGCGCCCATCGAGGCGAACCACGCCTCGGCCGTGTCGACGGCGCGCTGCGGGTGCTCGTACGCCGCGGCGGTCGGAAGCACCAGCACCTCGTGGCCGCCGCTGGCGTCGAGCAGCTCGCGGTCGAACGTGCACGCCTCGCGCCACTCCGCACCGCCGACGAGCGCGAGCAGGCCCGCCATCAGCCACCTGCCTTCGACGGCGCAGGAACGGACTTGGGCGCGGGCGCCTTTGCAGGCACGGCGATGCCGGCGGCCATCGAGCCCCGGCGGTCGCAGCGGTCGACCACGAACCCAGCGTCGCGGATCGCATCGAGCGTGCGCCGGTCGAGGTGGCAACCCGCGCCCAACGTGCGCGACCACACCGGCGTGAACGCGGCCTGGGCCTGTCCCCGCCAACCGGGCGAGCGCACGTGCTCGAGGAACAGCAAGCGCCCGCCGGGGGCGAGCATGCGCTTCATCTCGGCCAGCGCGACCGACTGGTCGTCCACCGTGCACAGCACCAGCGCGGCGACGACGGTGTCGAACGACGCCTCGGGCAGCCCCGCGGACTCGATGGTGGCTTCGTGCACCTCTACCGGCACGGGCGCGGAGACGACCCGGCGCAGCAGGCGGCTGCGCATCGCCGCGTCGGGTTCGAGCACGAGCACCGACTCGACGTCGACGGGGCGGTAGTGGCGCAGGTTGAGCCCGGTGCCGCCGCCGACCTCCAGGACGCGACCGCGGGCCTCGGCCAGCAGCCTGCGGCGCCGCTCGGCCAAGCCAGCACGGTCGACGAGGCCCATGATGGGGTCGTACAGCGCAGCGTGGATCGCCCGTTCCATTGGAGCAACGAGCCTACCCATCGGTAGGGTTCTCCCATCTGACGACGCGGGGAGAGAGGGGCGCATGTCCGGAATGCGTGTGGGGATCGTCGGGTCGGGGATCATGGGTTCGGGCATCGCCGAATGCGCGGCGAAGAGCGGTCACGACGTCGTGCTGCGCAGCCGCAAGCGAGAGACGGCCGACGCCATGCTCGCCGGACTCGAGCGCTCGCTGGCCAAGCAGGTCGAGCGGGGCAAGCTCGACGAGACCGACGCCAAGGAGATCGCCGCCCGCGTCACCGCCACCACCTCCCTCGACGACCTCGCCGACTGCGACATCGTGATCGAGTCGATCGTCGAGGACATGGCGACGAAGAAGGAGCTGTTCGCCGAGCTCGGCCGGGTCGTGAAGCAGGGCGCGATCATCGCCACGAACACGTCGACGCTGCCCGTGGTCGAGTTGGCGGTGCAGACGAGCCGGCCCGAATCCGTGTGCGGCATCCACTTCTTCAACCCCGCGCCGGCGATGACACTGGTGGAGGTCGTGCGCCCGATCACCGCGAGCGAAGAGACGATCGCGGCGGCGATCGCGTTCGTCGAGCGGTGCGGCAAGACCGCGGTGGAGGTCAAGGACCAGGCCGGGTTCATCGTGAACAACTTGCTGTTCCCGTACTTGAACAACGCGGTGCGGCTGTACGAGCAGGGCGTCGCGTCCATCGAGGACATCGACGAGGCGATGAAGGGCGGCTGCAACTTCCCGATGGGACCGTTCGCCTTGCTGGACTTGGTCGGCCTCGACACGAGCCTGGCGATCCTCGACGCGCTGTACGAGGAGTTCAAGGACCCGAACTACGCGCCGCGGCCATCGCTGCGCCGGTTGGTCGCAGCAGGGCAGCTCGGGCGCAAGTCGGGCAAGGGCTTCTACGACTACGAGTCCAGCGGGAAGAAGTAGCGAGGAGGTTGCACAGTGGCTGACCGGCCGTGGGTGATGCGGACGTACTCCGGTCACTCCACCGCGGCCAAGTCCAACGAGCTGTACCGCACCAACCTCGCGAAGGGGCAGACGGGACTGTCCATCGCCTTCGACCTGCCGACGCAGATCGGCTACGACCCGGACTCGCTCGAAGCGAAGGGCGAGGTGGGCAAAGTCGGCGTCCCCGTCGCGCACCTCGGCCACATGACGACGCTGCTCGACGGCCTGCCCGTCGACGAGGTGTCGACGTCGATGACGATCAACGCCACCGCGGCGTGGCTGCTCGGGTTGTACGCCGCGAACGCGGAGCAGCGCGGCTTCGACGTGCGCTCGCTGGCGGGCACTACGCAGAACGACATCGTGAAGGAATACCTGTCGCGGGGCACGTTCATCTTCCCGCCCGAGCCGAGCCGCCGCTTGATCGTCGACACGATCGCGTGGACGGCGCGGGAGGCGCCGAAGTGGAACCCGATCAACGTGTGCTCGTACCACCTGCAAGAGGCGGGCGCGACGCCGGTGCAGGAGCTCGCGTACTCGGTGGCGACTGCTCTCGGGGTGTTGGATGCAGTGCGCTCGTCGGGCCAGGTGTCCGAGTCCGAGTTCCCCGCGGTGGTGGGGCGCATCTCGTTCTTCTGCAACGCCGGCATCCGCTTCGTGGAGGAGCTGTGCAAGGTGCGCGCCTTCACGCAGTGGTGGGACCGGCTGTGCCTCGAGCGCTACGGCGTACAGGACCCGAAGCTGCGCCGCTTCCGCTACGGCGTGCAGGTGAACTCGCTCGGGCTGACCGAGGCCCAGCCCGAGAACAACGTGCAACGCATCGTGTTGGAGATGCTCGGCGTCACGTTGTCGCGGGATGCTCGGGCCCGGGCCATCCAGCTGCCGGCGTGGAACGAAGCGTTGGGGTTGCCGCGGCCGTGGGACCAGCAGTGGGCGCTCCGGATGCAGCAGGTGCTGGCGCTCGAGACCGACCTGTTGGAGTACGACGACCTGTTCGCCGGCTCGAAGGTGATCGAGGACAAGACCGCTGCCCTGCTGGCCGACGCGGAGGCCGAGCTCGACGAAGTGCTGGCGATGGGCGGCGCGTTCGAGGCCATAGACGAGCTGAAGGCGCGTCTGGTCGCGTCGCAAGCGGCGCGGCAGCGGCGCATCGAGTCGGGCGAGCTGAAGGTCGTGGGCGTCAACTGCTTCGTCGATGCGGAACCGTCGCCGTTGACTGCGGGCGAGGGCGAGGATGCGATCTTGAAGGTCGACCCCGCGGCCGAGGCCGAGCTTGTGGAGGACGTGCAGCGGTGGCGTTCGTCGCGTGATGCGGGTGCGGTGCAGCGGGCGCTGGACGAGCTGCGGCGCGTTGCTGCGTCCGGAGAGAACGTGATGCCGGCGACGATCGCTCTGGCCCATGCCGGCGGCACTACGGGCGAGTGGGCGGGCGCGCTCCGGGAGGTCTTCGGCGAGTACCGCGCACCGACCGGCGTCGGGTCGGCCTCGGCTGCCGTCGGCGGGCGTCAAGGGGAGACGATCGACTCGGTGCGCGCCCGCTTGTCGTCGATGCCGGGCGGACCTGTGCGGTTGCTCGTGGCCAAGCCAGGGCTCGACGGCCACTCCAACGGCGCCGAGCAGGTGGCAGTGGCAGCGCGGGATGCCGGGTTCGAGGTCGTGTACCAAGGCATCCGCCTGACGCCCGCGCAGATCGCAACCGCGGCGCGCGACGAGGACGTCGACGTCGTCGGCATCTCGATCCTGTCGGGCTCGCACCTGGAGCTCGTGCCCGAGGTCCTGCGCTTGCTGCGCAACGAAGGCGTCGACGCACCCGTGGTGGTCGGCGGCATCATCCCGGCCGACGACCAAGCGAAGCTGTTGGACGCAGGCGTGGCCGCCGTCTACACACCCAAGGACTACGACCTCCCGTCGATCATGGCCGGCATGGCCGAGCTGGCCGCCGCCCACCGCGGCACGTCCTGAGCCGGTCTTGGCCGCGTCTGTGCCGGTATTCCGGTACGAGCGCGGCCAAAACGGACAGAGGAATCGCTTGATCCGCCCGCCCGGACAGCCGATGGTTAGGCGGTATGGATCGGCGCGCCCTGCCGGGGCTGTTCGGCGGACTGACGGGATGTGCGATCGGCGTCATCGCCGCGGCGGCGGGTTCGCCGGTACTTGCGGTGATCGCCGCGTGCTGCGCGCTGGCGGCCGGTGGGTCGTCGGTCGTGCT
>Ga0299907_10000593_pt1 | contig 18218 bp, 21 predicted proteins | sample RVTome_16_FD_198680 | JGI IMG/M metagenome (GOLD analysis project Ga0299907, IMG submission 198680) | Soil microbial communities from uranium-contaminated site in the Upper Colorado River Basin, Wyoming, United States - RVT152D67 (version 2) ...
GGCCTACCCCCGACGAGATCGCCGCAGTCGCCGAGTTTCTCCTCAGCGACGACTCCGGAGTGATGACCGGCGCCCTCGTCCCCGTCTACGGGCGGACCTAACCGTTGCAGTCCGCGCCATATTTGGGGGAAAACGCATATCGGTTCGGTTATAAAACGGAGTAGTCGAGGTCGACCCACTCACCGTGGGGGTGAGCTCTCCCCAAGTCGACGAGTCCCCGACCCGAACCAACCCTGAGCCGAGCCCAATCATCGTCCTTGTCGATGAATTCGAACGAAACCCGGTAGATCGGGCGTTTCTGGCGCGCCTCCTCCACTATGTCTTCCACCTCTTCGCGCTGGTCCGGATCCAGCTGAATCAGGACGAAGCTGTTCATCACGACAGCAGGCTCGCCGGGGGGCAAACCGTCGAGGACCGCCGCCAGCTCGTCGAGAACACTTCCCTCGACCAGCTCGAATTCCATGTCTGAAGTCAGTTCGAGGGCGCGGCGAAGTCGTTCCCGACGCTGTTCGTGCTCGGGCCAGATGAGAGCTTCGAGCCATTGCCGATCTGAAGGATCGGTTCGATCGATGAGATGGAGATCGATTCCGACCCTCCGCCCGATCTCCATCGGCCGGAGCTGAGGTGCGTCTCCCCGAACTTCGGCGTTCAGATTCACCGGTGAATCCGGCCCCCATGCCGTGCCGTCGAAGTCGTATGTGAAACTGTCCAGAGCCAGGTTGATCCCGGCGCTCGTCCCAATCTCGACGAGGTGAAAGCTTTCGAACGGTGACGTCATCACCCCCGGGAGCAGGGCGACACACCGACGACACTCGTTGGTCTGGGTATAACGCCGATTCGCCAACTCGACGATGTCGTCCTGGTTTTCGATCACGAATTGGGTGAATGCCTCATCAACCTCGGACACCGGCAGAGGATCGCTCACCAATGACCGGTAATACCTGGCGAGACCCGGCGAGCGCCCGTCCATGAGCAGGTAATGGATGGCTGCCAGGTAGACATTGGGTGGCGGCCGTTTGGAAATGCGCCCAATGACATCCATCAGGGCGGGGCTGTCGAGAGTCACCTCGATGAGGTGCTGGTATAGGGGGGAACGATGGGTATGGCGCGACCATGCCCGCAGGTAAGCCCCACTCACCGGGTCGGGTGCGGTCAATGAATCTCCCGCCGGTAAGACGTGGCGAGGGCGTCGGCGTACTCGTTCCACCTGTAGCCACTATGCGCTTGTATCCATTTCACGACGACACCCGGGCGCTGCTCGTACATCTCGAATGCCCGCTGGACCAGTTCGAGGTTCGCAATTGGCCCGGATTTCCGCCGCCAACCCCTTGCTTGCCACCCTTTCGCCCAGCTGGTGAGGGTGTCGACGATGAGCTTGGAGTCGGTGAAGACACTGACTTCTGCATCGGGGGGGAGCATCTCGAGACCGGCGATCATCGCGGTGAGTTCCATCCGATTGTTTGTCGTATGTGGGTCGGATCCCATCTTCTCTTCGACAACCTCCCCATCGACGACCAATACCGCTCCCCAGCCGCCCGGTCCGGGATTTCCCTCCGCCGCCCCGTCGGTGAAGACCCCGGTCTCGGGGCCCTCGGTAAACGAACTCAACACCTCGTCGATGGTCAAATCGCGGTTCTTGCTCTTTGATGCCGGACGTTTGGTGGTCTCACGGGACGGTTGACCCCCCTGGTTTCGACAGTCGAGGCACTGCCGCGGGGTCCACCCTGGATAGCGATCGAGCACGTCCTGACGTACGTCGAAGATCTTCCCGCAGTCCTGGCACTTGAACTCAGGCACGAACTATCCAACTCCCGGGGGCGAGAGGCAAGGCTATGAGAACACCGATCGAGGTACGGGTGTCACGAGGATGCCGCCTTCTCGAGCACGGAGACGAATTGGGGGGTCTTGAAGAAGTTGAACTCGCGATGTCGCTCAGAGAAGCCGTACGGGCTCAGCATCAGCCTGACCTTCTTCGGAGTCAGCTTGTGGCAGTGGATCTCCCGCGCCATCAAAGGATTCTTGTGGAGGATCACAGCCGTTGGTATTGCGTAGAGGCCCATTATCGGCTCGGCGGGGTAAATGAACAGGGCCCGGCCGCCAGGCCTGAGAACACGGGCCATCTCGGCGAACGCCCCTTCGATGTCGGGGATGTGCTCGATCGAGTGGACCCCGACCACCGCGTCGAATTGGTCATCGTCGAATTCGAGCGCCTCGGCCATCATGAAGACAACGCGTTCGGACTCCGAGAGGTGTGATGCGTTCGGGTTGGCGTCGATGCCCGTCACATCGATACCTCTTTCCGCCAGACGTTTGGTCAGGTGCCCTCTCCCGCACCCGATCTCGAGGACGCGCTCACCGGGCTGGAGGGAGAGGAGCCGGTCGATCTTCTCCAGGTGCGTCGGGTCCCATCGGTTGATCACTGCGTATCGTTCGGAGTTGTATTCGGCTCTCATGACGGGAGATCATCGAGATGGGGGGCCACGGCGTAGTCGAGGATCAGCGGTCCCCGATCGGTGAACGCGACATGGCTGATGCTGGTGTTGGGTGGCGTGTAGAGGCTTTCGGCATACGTGTCGTTCGACACGGTAAGCGAGGATATGTACGCACGTATCGCCCCACCGTGAGCGACAACGACGGTCGGCTCCCCGGACGCAGGCTCGATCGTCTCCAGCGCCGACCTCACCCTCGTGGTGAGCTCAGCCCAGGACTCTCCGGTAGTGCCTCTCTTCAAGTCGACGCCTTTCTGGTAGATCTGGTCCAGCACATCGGGCCAGCGGGCAGCGATCTCATCAGTTGTCAAACCCTCCCAATCGCCCATGTTCACCTCTTTGAGGTCGTCAACCACCACCGGGTCGGTCGCGGCAACAAAGCCGGCGGTGTTCCGGGCACGCTGCAGGGGCGAACTGAAAACGGTATTCCAACGGCCATAGTGGGCGCCAAGCGCCTCCGCCTGAAGATAGCCGGTCTCGTCGAGATCCCAATCGCCCTGGCCCTGCCAGCGTTGCTCGACATTGGCCCTGGTCTGGCCATGCCGGATCAGCGAGACAACGGGCTGGCCGGCGGCGAGAAACTCCGACACCTGGCTCGATCGCGGACCGAGATGGCCGGTGTCGTTGAACGAAGCCAAACGGGAGTGCTCATCGAACACCTTCACGGTGGTGATGGATGTGTTGTCGACGAAGGAATGGACGCGGTGGGTGTCTCCGGGAAGAAACTGGTGAAGAACGGTCTGGAGCAGCCCGCCGTGTGTGACGACGGCCGCTGTCGAATCGTCAGGCATCGTGGCAACTAGTTTGTCGACTGCGTTGAGGACCCGCTGACCTGCCTCATTGAGGCTCTCCCCGGTTGCACCCATTGGTGAGGTGCGGTCGGTGACGGCGGCACGGAGGGCTGCTCCATCCTGGCTCTGAACCTCTTCGCTGGTCCACCCGTCCCATCGGCCCAGGTCGATCTCGATGAACTCGGCGTCGATCTCAACCTCGTCGCTGAAGACTGCCGCCGTATGGCGTGCTCGCTCCAACGGTGAGGAGACGACGAGGTCGAATCGGGTTTTCCCGAGCCTGGCGCCCAACGCTTTCAGCTGAGCGTGGCCCTCCTCACTAAGAGGCCCGTCGGACCGCCCGTTCCAGATCCCGACCCGGTTCGCAGCCGACTCGGCATGGCGAATAAAAGTGATCGTCTTCAATGTCCCCCCACTGTCCTCCCGCTTGCGAGAGGAGAGTTACGTGACGAAGTACCTCCCCACGCGTCTCTCCCACCGCCCGAAAGGGTGGGGGGAGTACGGCGACGTAGGAGCCGGGAGTGGGGGCTCGCACCCACCAACAATTCTCCCACCGCCCGCAGGGTGGGGGGAGTACGGCGACGGAGGAGCCGGGAGGGGGGCTGGTTCCCACCATCGCTGCTGTCACCGCGGCCGCACTCATCCAGATGAGTTTCAAGCCCCCTTACCTCCCCGCCCTCGGAGGGCGGGCAGGAACCTTTCCCCCATTCGACTTCGTCTCTGGGGGAACAGTCACTCGCTGCCGGCATGCGGAGGTAGGAGGGAGAGATCCAATCGGGCCGTGAGCTCAAGCAGCCGCGAAGCTGTCCTCCCGCTTGCGGGAGGAAGGTCCCTGCGCCCGACGAAGGAGGGCGGAGGTAGGAGGGAGAGATCCCCACGGGCTGTGAGCTCAAGCAGCGTTGGTGGGAGCGTCCCAACAGATACCTCAACCGATGAAGGCCGACGCGAATATCAGCGAGACGATGGTCATCACCTTGATAACGATATTCATTGCCGGGCCGGAGGTGTCTTTGAACGGGTCCCCGACGGTGTCGCCGATGACCGCCGCATGATGAGCGTCGCTGCCCTTGCCGCCGAAAGCCCCGGTCTCGATGAACTTCTTCGCGTTGTCCCATGCGCCGCCGGCGTTCGCCATGAAGATGGCGAGCAGAAATCCGGTCACGAGGGCACCGGCGAGGAGGCCGCCGAGGGCCTCGACATTGATGAAGCCGACCACCAGCGGGAGGGCGACTGCAAGGGACCCCGGAATGACCATCTCCCGCAGTGCGCCCGCTGTGGCGATGTCGACACAGGTCGTGTAGTCGGGCTTGGCATCCGGATCTCCGGCCTTGAGCCCTGGGATCTCACGGAACTGGCGGCGAACCTCGTCGATCATCTTGTTCGCGGCCCGGCCAACGGCGTTCATTGTCATCGCGGCGAAGAGGAATGGGAACATGCCCCCGATGAAGAGCCCGATCACGGTCTGGACATGGGTGATGTCGATCGACTCCAACTGGACGGCCTGGGTGAAGGCAGCGAATAGCGCGAGCGAGGTGACTGCCGCTGATGCAATGGCAAACCCTTTCGCCACGGCGGCCGTGGTGTTGCCCAACGAGTCGAGCGCATCTGTTGCTTCGCGGACCTCGGCGGGCAAATGTGCCATCTCGGCGATACCGCCGGCGTTGTCGGCGATCGGCCCGTAGGCGTCGACCGAGATCGTGATCCCGAGCGTGGCGAGCACCCCGATAGCGGCGATCGCAACGCCGTAAATGCCTCCGCCTTCCCCCAGAGCCCAATCTCCGGCGAAGAACGCAGCACCTATACCCCCGGCAACCACGATGACGGAGAAGGCGGCAGACCTCATCCCCTCGGCGATACCGGTGATGATCACGGTGGCCGGCCCCGTCTGGGCCTGGCGAGCAATCTCCTTCACGGTCTTGAAGTGATCGGAGGTGAACCATTCCGAGATCTTGCCGACGAACCAGCCGACCACAAGCCCTGCCACGACCGCAATCCAGAGGCCAAGCGGGTTTTCGGCCTTATCGCCGAAGATCCAATACACGAGCCCGAGGACACCGGCTGCGGTTGCGATGAGGGAGAAGTTGGTGCCGCGGTGGAGGGCAGCGGCGAGATCGTCGTCACTCTTCGCCCGGACCAGGAACGACCCGATGATGGCGGCGAACATGCCCAACGCGGCGACGGCAAGCGGGAAGATGATCGCCTCGGCCTGGAAGGCAAGACCGCCAAAGGCAAGAGCGGCGTAGACGATGGGGGCGACGATCGAGCCCACATACGACTCGAAGAGGTCGGCTCCCATGCCGGCGACATCTCCGACGTTGTCCCCCACGTTGTCAGCGATAACGGCCGGGTTGCGCGGGTCGTCCTCTGGAATGCCAGCCTCGACCTTGCCCACCAGATCGGCCCCGATGTCAGCGGCTTTGGTGTAGATGCCTCCGCCGACCCGGGCGAAAAGCGCTATCGACGATCCGCCGAGCCCGATCGCGGTGATGATGTCCGCCCAGTCGTCGTTGTCGAGAATCTGGTTGAAGAGAAGAAAGCCAAGCCCGATCCCGAGCAGGCCGAGCCCGGCAACGGTGAAGCCCATCACCGCCCCACCACGGAAAGCGATGGGCAGGGCAGCAACGATTCCGCCTGTGCGAGCAGCCTCTGTGGTGCGCGAATTAGCCGCTGTTGCGATCCTCATTCCTACATAGCCTGCGCTCGCGGAGAGGAGGGCTCCAAAGACATAAGCGGGCGCGCCCCAGGGCATGCCCCAGTCGAGGAAGACGGCGATGAGAACACCCATAATGACGACGAAAACCGAAACCCATCTGTACTCACGACGGATGAAGGCCATGGCACCGTCGCGAATCGCGGTCGACAGCTCGATCATTCGCGCGCTGCCTTGTGGCGCCGCGAGCACCGAACGGGTGTAGTAGGTGGCCAGGAGAAGTGAGGCCACACCCGCGGCGAGCGCGATATACAGGAACATTTCCGTCATCTTGAAGAATCCTCCGTAAACAAAAGGGGAATCGGGGCGTCGGGGAGTATAGAGGTGAGCGCAGACACAAGCTAAAAGAGTGGCTTTCCCGCCCCCGTTGGGCTGCCCGTTGCAGGTCAAGTGAGGGGTGGGATGTGTCGATAACAGGCCATGTCAACCCGCAGAGCGCCTATGGCGGAAGTGGAAATCGTCGAGGCGGTGCCCGTACCTGTCTTTGTCGCCGATTACACCCCGATCATCGAGCGTTTCGAAGGGATGGACGGAGACACCGTCCGCGATCTGCTTAGCAACGACGAGGTTCTGCTGATGGAGACGCTGTCCCTGCCGCGTGCGGTGGCAGCCAGCCCGGAGTGGAACCGACTCTATGGCTCACCCCTCGCTCCGGACCCTCCGGATTTCGCCGATCGCCACTTCACCCGGGAGGCATATCCCGATCTCTTCGACACGCTGCTCGAGCAGTTCACCGCTCCATTTTTTGGCACGACGTCGATCATCAGAGAGCACAAGGCTCCCACCATGTTCGGTGACGTGATCGTCAGGTCCCATTGGAAGGCCGCCTACGACGGAGATGATCCACGCTGGGACAGAGTCGTGATCATGGACCTCGACGTAACCGACTTGAGGATGGCGCAGCGTGACCTCGAGGCTCTGCTCGCCGAGAAACAACGGCTTGTCGACTCGAAAGACCAGCTCATTGCATCGGTATCACACGAGATCAGGACCCCGCTCTCGTCGATCGTCGGCTTCGCCCACCTGCTCAGCGACGCCTCCGATCTAACCCCGGCCGAGCGCCAGGAGATGATCGAGCTGGTCGTCCAACAAAGCGGCGACCTGACCAACATCGTCGACGACCTTCTCGTGGCTGCCAAAGCCGACCTTGGCCAACTCGAAGTCTCGAAGGTCCCCGTGGATTTGAGAGCCCAGGCCGCGCAGGCCGTGGAAGCTCTCGATGCTGAAGCCCGGCAGGCCGTCACATTGCACGAAACGTCAGCCCGCTGTCTCGGAGACCCGTCCCGGGTTCGACAGATTGTCCGCAATCTGGTCTCGAACGCCATCCGATACGGCGGACCCGAGATCACCATTTCCGCCCACATGGGAACGGACTACGGAAGTCTCCTGGTCATGGATAACGGGTCGGGCGTGCCACTACAACACCGGGAGAAGATCTTCAACGCCTACGAACGTGGCGAGGCACCATCGGGACTCGCCCCATCGCTTGGCCTGGGTCTGCACATCTCGCGTTTCCTCGCCGAGCGGATGGGTGGCGATCTCACCTACCGCTACGAGGATCAGAGCATCTTCGAGTTCCGTCTCCCCTTGGCCCCAGTCGCCGGGTAGCTGTCAGCTGTTCTGGTTGCGGACGAACATCACAACCGCACCGACGAGTGCAGCTCCGAGAATGGCGAAGACGGTCATCTTGATCCGACTCCGCTTCGGCTTCCCCGCCTTCATTGCAGCCTCACCAACTGTGTAGAGGCCTTCTCTCGCCTTCGATACGGCCGACTCCGCAATGGTGTCGGCGGCATCCTTCATCTTTCGTGCCGTATTGTTCATTCCGGTCTCCTTCTACGACTTCCGGTTCCGGCTTCCAAACTCATCCGGCGAGGACAATGCGGGATGGTTCCTCGCCGGTGCGGGGAGTGGTTACCCATTGGCTGAGCCGCCCAAACCCGACGCCCCTGCGCCGCCCACTCGAAAGTGACTTTCTACTCTTGTTCTGGATAATTCGTGCAGTCAATGCTGGGGCTATCAGGAGGTGGTTTGATGTCAGAGAAATACATCCTCTTCGACATCCCTCGAGGAGAAGAACCGATCGATGGAGCGTTTCTGGAGGGCTTGGGCCACCGGGTTATGGTGTGCCACGGGCCTGAGACCGGCCATATCTGCCCGATCCTGAGCGGAGAGGGATGCGAACTCGCAGAACGTGCAGAGGGCATCGTGTTCGAGTTGGATCTCGAACGAGCCCAGCATCGGGCGATCCTCGATCGCTACAAGGATTCATTGCGAAGTGACCTGCCAATCCGTGTCGTGGTGCGCCCTGATCAGAGAGAGAAGTACGCCCACCTGCTCCAAGGTTTGAAGGTTCTCGCACACGCTCCGGTGGCAGGAGACCTCGATGCCCTAGCCGCCGAAGTGGAGGCAGCCGAAGCCTTCGGGTAGGCCCAGTTCGCTCGCTGACTTTCGGGGAGACGGCTGGTTAGCCAGCACGAGACCACCTGGCGGCTGAGTGGCGTTGCCTGAAACTTTCGCATTTCTGTTACAGCGCCCCGGTACTTTCAAGGCATGGTGGCTGAGTGCAATGTCGACGGATGTGATCGGCCTATCTATGGGCGGGGCGACTATTGCGAGATGCATTATCGGCGGGTGCTCAGGACGGGTGAACCCGGCCCGCCGGGTCTGTTGCAGGTGCGCGGGAGCTGCACCGTCGAGGACTGTGAAGCACCACACGACGCCCATGGATATTGCCACGGCCACTATCAACGCCTGCAACGACACGGGCAGGCCGACGAAACCCCGCTACGGAGAGGAGCCCAAATGTGCCAAGTCGAAGGATGCGATCGACCCCACAAAGCTCGCGGCTACTGCGACGCCCATTACAAACGGGTGCTGGCGACGGGTGACCCACGGCCCGATGAGCCAATACGCAAGGCGGGAAAGGCAGGTTATGTAAGCCACGGCTACCGCATGGTGCCTGTGCCTCGGAAGCTAAGGCATCTGACCGGCGGCCAAACGAAGGTAGCCCAACATCGATTGGTTATGGCAAAAGCTCTCGGTAGGCCGCTGCTGCCCGATGAGCAGGTCCATCACCGCAACAACAATCGGTTGGACAACCGACTGGAGAACCTCGAGCTGTGGTCGCACTCACACCCCAGCGGAGCCAGGGTCGAAGACCTCGTCGAGTTCGCGGTGATGATTCTCGCCAGGTATGCAGTCAAAGGGATCCCGTGGCGAATAGGACAGAAGGCTCTCAAAGCGGCCTAACGGAGGAATCAGGGGGCACTGGTCAGAAGCAGCAAGCCTCTGACCAGGGCCTTTGCAGTCCCGACCAGGTTTGAACTGGCGTTTCCGGCTTGAGAGGCCGGCGTCCTGGACCACTAGACGACGGGACCATGTTGTCGACAAGAACCTAGTTCTTGTCTCGCTCGGGGGGAAGGACTTGAACCCTCAACGACAGGACCAGAACCTGCTGTGTTACCAATTACACCACCCCCGAACATGCAACACTCACCGGTGTTGCGGGGAAACTCCAGATTAACTGATGCCCGCTATCAGTGAGAACTCCCGGTCGGGAATCAGTGCAACACCGACTTCGGCTCGTCGACAGGATCGGGCAGTCCGGTGGGCGGCACCGCAACCTCGCGGGTCCGGTCGAGCCGGTTCGCCCCAGGGAGCGCCAACAGGGCAACCAACGCGACCAGGATGCCCGCCGCGATCAGCGTTCTCTGGATTCCGAACGCCGCCGCCAATGGCGGTGCTATCGCCAATGGCAAGAGGTGGCCGACCTCGGAGTGGATATGGGTCACTCCGGTGATCCGCCCCACATACTGGTCGGGTGAGTTGAGCTGGATCAGGGTCCGGTGCAGCGGCGCCATGAGCCCGATGATCGATCCCCAGACCACGCCTGCCGCGACCACGATCCCGAGACGGTCGGTTCCGACATAGAGAAGCGAGCCGAGGCCGGTGAGACCTACAACCAACGCCAGACTGCGCGCCGTCCGGTACTTCCCGGGAAGCCGCGAGGCCACCATCGTCCCCCCGATCAAGCCGAGCCCGAAGATCGAGTTGACCCAACCCAGGGTCTCGATCTCAACCCCGAGAACATCTCGGAAGAAAAGAGGCTCGAGGGCACTGAAGGTCCCGAACATGATCCACACGGTCGACCCGAGAAGGATGTAGTAGCGGAGGCGTGGGTGGCTGTAACTGAAGACGAAGCCGTCCTTGAGCTCGGCGAACCCTCCTCCCCGCTCCTCGCTCTTCTCGAGCTGACGCACGGTGACACCAAAGACCATCACTGCGGCTACAACCGAGGTGGCAGCGTCGAGGACGAAGATCGAGTCGATCCCAATGGTGCCAGCAAGCACCGCACCGATCGCCGGCCCCACCACAAACGCCGACCAGGACGCTCCTTCGATGTATCCGTTGATCTTCCCCAGGCGGTCGGGGTCGTCTGTCAGGTAGGGACCGAACGAGGAGATTGCGGTGAACACCGGTGTCCCCACCAGGCCGACGAAGAAGGTCATGACGGCCAGCGCGGGCAACGTATTGACAAAGACCATCCCGATCACCACCGGGACGAAGACGAACTCGGCTGCGATCAGCACCCGGCGGGGGTCGAAACGGTCAACTAACAGACCTGCCACCGACGACCCGATCAGCGAGGAGACTCCCAACGCCGCCATCACGACAGCGATTTCCGACGCAGTCGCCTCCAACTCGAAAGCCGCCTTGCCCCAGATCCCCACGAAGAACGCGGCTTCGCCACCAACACGCGAGATAAAGCGCGCGGCAACCACACGGAGAACATGACGATCGGCGAACATCGGCGGCATTGTACGGGTGGATCACCCCGCCACCTGTCGAATTACTTCTCCCGTGGCTTGAGGAGGCCACTCTCGAATCCGGCTGCTACGGCCGCTGCCCGATCGTTGACCCCGAGTTTGGTGAAGATGTAAAGAAGGTGGGTCTTGACCGTGGCCTCGCTGATGAAGAGAGGCTTGGCGATCTCCCGGTTCGTCGAGCCGACCGCGACCTGGCGGAGGACTTCGAGTTCACGGTCGCTGACCGTCTCCTTCCTCGGCTGGCGGACCTGTTCCATGAGCCGTGACCTTGGCTCCAACTGATCTCCTATCAGATGATCAGGACTAACTAAAGCACTACCATCTGCAAGTTCCCGTCCGGGATCGAAGGTGGGCCAACTCACGGGAGGTAGGAGTTATCGACCGCAATTCAGTGCGCGGGCAAGCAAGTCTGGGCTTGCGCGTAGGCTCAATGATTGCATTCGCCACGGGTGCGGTGCTCGTCGCGACCTATCTGATTACACGGATGGCCGACATCCCGTACCGCGATCTGACCCGCGACCCAGCGGCAACGCTGGGCGGTCCGTGGTACACCGGTGTGCTCTCGACAGGGTCGATCGTATTGCTCCTGGTCGGTTCAGGAATCGCTCTCTTTGCCGCAAGTTTTCTTCGGGAAAGCGACAACAGATCGATGAAGGGCTTGCTCACCGCAACGGCCCTGTTGATGATCGTGGTAGGGCTCGACGACCTCTTTATGCTCCACGAGACTATCCATCTCGAATTCGGGATCACCTCCGCCGTGTATCTGGCTATCTACGGGTTCACCCTTGTTGCCATCCTTTGGATGTGGAGAGAGGTGATCGTAGGCTCCACTGACTACGTGTTCATCGTCCTAGCGGGCGTTGGGATGGGTCTTTCGATCGTCGTAGACGTGATAATGGAGCAGCGGCTCTTTCAGCTCCCGTTCTCGGGGGATTTGATCGAGGACCCTGCCAAGATCGTCGGGATGGCCTTCATGACCTATTACATGATCGTGACATCGCACCACGCTCTCACACGCCAATCGGATCCGGTGCCTGGGTAGGTCTGCCCAAGGTTACAAGCCGGTCACGGAACCATTACCGGCTCAGCCGACGAGGTGACACGGACCGTCAGCCTCCCGTCGTCGCCGGTGAAGAAGGCGACAAAACCACCCTCGATCTCGTCGACGACTTCGACGCCCACGCTCGACCCGTCAGCAGCCACATCGAATACGACTGAGGCCACATCGGTATCCTGGGAGGCGACCGACATAGAGCCCAGCTCGATCGCTCGATCGGGATCCAGCATGACCTCGCCGGTCAACCGGTAATGCTCCTCGTCCACCCCCGAAGCGGCAGCCACCACCGCGGCATCGGCGATAGCTCCCGCCTGACGTTGGACCGACAGGACCCGCCAGAAGTCAAGCGCCAGACCGCCGAATCCGAGGATCAGGATCGTCAGCCCGAGTACCCAGAACGTGATCGACCCCCGGTCGTCTCTCATCCCAGGCTCCTGTACAGGTCGATGTGCTCCGCATGTTGGCGGGTGACCCACACACCGCCGATCGCACCCCATGGTGTGTTGACGACGGGAACCCAGACTTCAACCTCCACCTCAACAGCCGCCCCTCTTGTCATGGGGCACGCGCCGGCCCCGCCCGCCATCGGAGTGGCACCACACCACCCGAGGCGGATCTCGTCAGATTCCAACCCGTAGTTGCTCCCCATCTCCTGCGCGACCGCGTTTCCCGCATCCACTGAAAGGCTCACCACAGCCGAGCGTGCCGCCTCGGCAGCCGCTGCGCTTGCAAGCACCGACCGCTCCGACCACGGACCGAAACCGAGAACAACGATCGCCGCAGGGATCATGAGCACGGCAACCGCCAGGGCAAGCTCCACTCCCGCGTGCCCACGATCAGGTCCCATCAGGCTCCAACGACGCTTCCGCAACCAGGTCGACATAGAAGTCTCCGGTGAAAGGAGTCCACGAATCGACAGTCAATTCTCCGCTGGCCTGCATCAGAGGGCCGACTACACCACATTCGAAGTCCGTCGTCTCTCCTATCGACCCGCCCAGCAGTTCGCCGAGGACCTGTGCGATCCGATCCTCACATGCGTCGGCCGAGCCGGCGATGGTCCCGGCCCGAACCCCCTGGTCGAGCGCCGATCTCATCGCAGCCCTCGAATACTGAACAACGACGACGTTCGCCAGCGCAACAAAGACGACAAGGGCGAGTGACGATGCGATGAGGAACTGCAGCGAGGTGAAGCCTCGGTCAGCTACCCGCCGATCAATGATCCCCGTATCCACTCGACAATATCCACTCCGAGAACCTGGAGCGCGCCCCAGATGACGACCAATGCCGCTATTGCTAGCGCCGCGTTGCCCATCAGTTCGGCGGTGTTCAACCCCCGATCGTTCTCTTTCAGTTGGTTCAGCCAATAACGGACAGAAGGCATTTGTTCTCCTTTCATTGCCAGCCCGTGATCAGATATGGAAGGGGTGCCGCCACGAAGATGATCAGCACCGGTGCCAGCACGGCGATGGTTGGAATGAGCATCGCCGCGCGCCGCTTCGTCGCCGACCGCTTGATCGCTTCCCTCCGCGTCTCCCGCACATCCTCCGACAGGGCGAGGAGTGAGGAAGCCAAATCGGAACCCCGTTCTTCGGCCGAGGCCAGCAATCGGTACGTGCGGGAACAGAACGGCTCGGGTGTGATCTCCGCAATCCGCCGAAATGCTTCTGAGGCGCGCCAACCGGCGCGATGGAGCCGGAGAGCCTGACTCAGTTCGGCGACCACCTCACCCTGTCCCCGGCTGACGGTGGCGCCCACTGCGTGGATTACCCCTCCTCCCGCTCTCACCCGCATCGCCAATAACTGGTTGACCGTGTAGATCTCAATCCGCATCAGCTCGGTCCGCTCGTCGATCGCTCTCTCGAGCGCACCCCGCTGCCGTGTCACTCCAACGACGAGCCCCAACACTCCGAGTACGACACGGGACAAGGTAGGAAGACCAGCAAGAGACCCAACGGCGAACCCGCTGCCAGCCCCCAACACCGCGCCTCTCAGTTGCGTGCGCCGATACGCCCGTACCATTTCGTTCTCGTCAAGACCTTGGAACCAATCCGCCTGACGAAGACGGAGGAGGGTGTACTCAGGACCGCGCCGGTCGATGAGGTCGCTCAACCAACCTGCGGCGTGGTCGAACATCGGCATGAAGACGCGACCGAAACTGCCCCGACCGTCGAACTCTCGTCCTGGTCTCACTGTTGGGACCAGGTATGGCCGCACCCGCGTGGCAAGCCGCTTCGGTGGCGGTGCCACCGCGAACATCAACATCCCGACCGCGGCACTGCTCGCGAGCGCCGCGAGAAACACCAATCCTGAACCGCTCATGTCCGCGACCCGACGAAAACGCGTGGCTCCTCCGGTTGGGCGCCAATTCGCGTCGCGACCGCCATTCCGACGAGACTCATCGCGCCGCAGATCACAACAACGACGATGCCCACCGATGTCGAGTAGAACTCGCGAAAGGCTCCGGAGCGCATGGTCATAACCACAAGCACCAACCAGGGCAGGACAAAGACGACACGCGAATTGATCTTTTGTTCCAGGGCTTCGCCACGTATCTGTTCCATAGTCCAAACGTCCCGTGTGGTGGCCACTGCCAGGTCGGAGAGGATTTCGGGGACAACGCTCCCGCCCCGTTGGTGGGCGAGTATCAGGACTTCGATGACACGGTCAGACGTAGGGTCGGCGAGATCGGACCGCACCATCTCTAACGCCGGTACCAAGCCGAGGCTCCGGGAATACACCGCAAAAGCCCCGAAGACCGACCGCAAAGGCGCGGGACCGAATTGACCGAGGTCCTCTAGAGCCGACGGAAGCGACGATCCCGAACGCACTGACGACACCAGGTCGCGGAGACCGTCCGGCCAGGCTTCCTGGACTTCCGCGACCCTCCGCACCTTCTTCCGCGCGTAGTAAGCCTTGGGGAGCATTGCCACGACTACAGCGGGAACGATGGACACCACAGCAAGTTCTGTGAGGGCATACACAAGGACAAAGGCGGCGGAACCTGCGGCCATCGAGCTGAGCCAGAATTGGGATCGTGTCACATCCAGCCCGAGGCGATCTCGCCCGTCTCTCCGGGCCAGATGGCGTGGCGACGACCTTTGCCGGGACAAATGGGCCAGCAATATTCCAACTACGGCGGCTGTGAGCGCTGATGCGAAGAAACTCAAAACGACACCTCCCGACCTTGAAGGATCTCCGCAAGCGTCGTCCCTCGGGGAAGCAATCGCTCGACCCGATGGCTCAGATGCTCGGGAGGCATCGCCCCCGTCCAACTCAGGGCCGAGCCGGGGGCCGCCCTCTCGAACAACGGTTGTGAGGAAAAGTCGTCGTGCAACGACGGGACGAGCGAACGGATCTCCATCGTCTCGCGACGGACGGTCCCGTCCCTGTCGACGTCACGCCCCAAGTGCACCACGAGGTCGATCGACGAGGCAAAGATGTTACGAACCACACGATCCGGGACGTTCTCACCAGCCATCAGAGCCGCATTGACCAGGGCTTTCAATGCATCCACGGCCGAGTTCGCATGAATTGTGGCGGCCATACCGCATCCGGCGTTGACAGCACGCGTCAACTCGAAGGCCTCCGCTCCGCGGACCTCTCCCACCACGATCAGGTCCGGCCTCATGGCGAGAATCATCTTCACCAGATCTCTGAGACTTATCTCCCCCGACCCGTCGAGTGATGGAGGTCTGGCCTCGTAGTAAGCGCCGTGGAGGATAGGAACATGGAGCTCCCTCACTTCCTCGCCTGACCGGATGCAGTGATCGGCAGGAACAGCCGCCATGAGGGCCGACAAGAATGATGTCTTTCCCGCTCCAGGCGGTCCCGAGACGATCGTCGAGGCCGAGGCCCTCATCGCCAGGGCAAGAAAGCCGGCGGCAGCGGGTGTCAACGATCCAAGGTCAACAAGAGAATCCAGCGACTGCCGGCGGAGGGCATATCGACGGATGGTCGCCGACACATGATCCGAGACGGGCGGGATAATGGCAGTCAGGCGAGCCCCGCCTTCGAGGATCCGGGCCTGAACAATGGGGGTGGAGGCGTCGAGGCGTCGATCCGTTGCGGCAAGCATTCGCTCGAGCACTTGACGGTTCTCCAATTCGGTGGTCGGCGTATCGAGAGCCCCCAGTCGCCCATTCGCCTCCAGGTACGTGACTCTGTCGCCTTCGATGAAGATCTCCTCGATGTCACCCCGATTGAGCAGACCGCTGAGGTGCCCGTAAGCACTGACCGACCGCAACAACCGGTCGACGGTGGCAGCAGGGTCGGCAAGAGAGCGTCCCTCGCCGAGGTGAGCATGCTGCTGATACTCCTGGACGGCACCGGCGACAAGCCTCTGCAAACCATCGGGATCAGCCTCGGGATCGATGCCGGCGCTGTCTATCCGATCGAGAGTGCGACGGCGGATCTCCTCGTAGGCGTCAACGGTCATCTGCCGCCCCGTCAAACACTCTGCCCAAACGCCTGATCGCCCGGTTGAAGGAGCCGGCCGATATCGGAGAGCCGTCCCAAGTGGATCGTCGCAACTTGCGATCTTCGGGGATCATCACCACAGGGACTCCCCTCGCCGACTCGTGGATAAGAGCGCCGATCTCATCGCGTTTTCTTGGTGCCCTGTCGATCCGGTTCACCACCAGTCCGACCCCACAGCCGGGCAGTGTCGACTCGGCCACAATCTCAAGGCAACGGATCAGCCTCGTCAAACCCGATGGATCCCCCGTACCAACGAGTAGCACCGCATCGAGACTGCGGAACAACTCGGGTTGGACATCGGGAACGTGTCCCATGTCCATGACGACATGGGAGTTGCTTCTTGTCAACCCGGACATCAGGCCGACGAGATCCGAAGTCGGCACGATGCTCGGTCCGGGGTTGGCCACGCCACAAACCACCGAGAGAGGCCCGGACTCATGCATCGCCGATTCCAGCAGTTCCGGGTCATGAAGCACGTAATCGATTGCTGTCCTCAGGTTGGGGTGCACCGGGATCCCAAGTCGCTGGCCGATCCCGGGCCAGCTGAGGTTGAAATCGACGAGGACAGTTGGGTGACGCCGGCTCAGATCGATGGCTAGCCCGACTGCGATCTCCGTCACGCCGACGCCTCCCGGCGGCCCCATGACTCCGATGCGCACGCTCTGCCGGATCTCGGCGGATGCTGCGTGCTCCGCCGGCGTTGTGTACGCGACAGTTGATGTGGCGAGCCTCAGAAACTCCTCGGGCGTGGCGTCGGACTCGATCACGTCGCTGATCCCTGCTTCGAGCAGCCTCCGCTTCGCATCAGAGCCGTCGGCGGATTCGAAGACACCGACGATCCCTTTGCCGGCAGCCCTCAGGTCGATGACGAGACGGGAGTTCAAAAAGGAGCAGATGTCGTCGATGAAGATCACGTCGAACGATGCCGAAAGTGCCTGCTCGGAGGTCATGATCCGCCCACTCATCGTGCCCCCGCCGTGATCGAGCAAGAAACGGTGGAAACGGTCGCTCCAGTCCCTCGCTGAGGCGGCCAGGCCGATCTCAGGGTTACTCACCACTGCCCTCTGTCGATACAGGAGCCGCACCCGATGCGCGAATCACTTCCAGCGATCCGGCATCGATCGCGCCGGCCAGGCGGAGGGCCTGAGTGGCGTCAACGGCCACGACGACGAAGTAGCCGCCAACTCCTCCGATGCCTCCGGCGTCTCCGGCAACGCTGACAACTTCAACACTCGAAACCACGAACTCAGGGCCAACGGCTCCTAGGGAGATCACGTCGACCACATCTCCGACCTCGAGCAGGCCTCCCGCCGCGTGCTCCCTCGAAACAGGGATGCTCATCGACCGCAATCCTTCGCCGGCCAGCGGTCGGGTCAGAGTTTCGGCGGAGATGACGCCGCCATCAGGGATGGCCCGGGTAGCGACCCAACCTGACACCGAGTCCCACCGAGATTCGTCCACAAGATTGGCGAGACCTTCAAAGCTCGCTTCCACGGGCACAAAGCGGACATCTTCCGGAGCCAGACGGGAGCCTGCATCAACCGGGCCGTTCGCCACCGCGACCAGAACTGTTTCGGCACGATCCTGAAGCGCAAGGAAATTGAATGTGAAGGCGAGGACAACAGCCAGGGCAATGAGAACGTGCGAAAGCGAAGGACGGCTGAAGCCCAATCGCTTCACCGCTGGTGAGGTGCCCGCTCCCCTCGTTTCCGGTAAGGGTGTCACGTTCACGAAAAGCAACCTATCCTCTGAGCACCCGCCGATGTCGAGAGCGCGAAAACCTATGGAAAACACACCTAATCCGGACGAAGAACTGGCCTCCCACCTCCGCGAATCCGCGGGAAGGGAGATGGCCGAGGAGGCTGC